>WNFT01001027.1_pt1 | contig 31298 bp, 21 predicted proteins | sample 5400191 | NCBI WGS metagenome assembly WNFT01 (sample SAMN13153359, study PRJNA577476) | soil metagenome | isolation source: 80 cm saprolite under Madrone tree | place: USA:California | collected 2016-06-14 | reverse complement strand
CAGCGCCGGGATCTCCGCCGCCGACTCCACCCATCTCGCGAGCCCCTCCGACTTCTCGGCCCTCTTGCAGGATCGCCACGGCGCCCTTCACACGAGCCAGGCGAGTCTCGCCTATCTCGCGGAGCAAACCGGCGGCCTGGCCGTCGCAAACAACAACGACGTGGGGGCGGGTGTGGCTTCCATCCTCTCCGGGAGCCGTGGCTACTACCTCGTCGGATACGAGCCGGGGCGCGCCACGTTCGGCGGGGGGCGGCCTCGCTTTCACCGGCTCCAGGTCCGGGTCAAGCGCCGCGGCCTGAAGGTTCGGTCGCGAATAGGCTTCTTCGGAGTCAGCGACGAGGCCCTTCCCAGCGCCCCATCCTCGACCTTGCCCCTCGAGCCTTCGCCGGACCTGCCGGCCCGGCGCCAGGTCCCTTCCGTCCAGGTCCGAACGTGGTGGCGAGCTACGGGACCCTGATCCTGGCTGCGCCTCAAGACCTGGAGACATTGGAGCGGATCCGCGTCGCATGCTAGCCATTCGCGCCAATCCAGAACGCACGAATGGGCCGTCGCCCATGGCGACGGCCCCCCGGGGTGGCCCTCCCTTGCTCAAGAGGTCGACGTGGCAGGTGATTGAACGAGGAACCGCACGCGGGCGGTAGTACCGTCCCCTGCGGCCGTTTCGAACGACAGAGCGCCGCCATACAGTTGGAGCAGGCGGCGAACGATGCTGAGGCCCAAGCCAAGGCCAGCCTGGCCCTGATGGCGCCTCATGAAGGGAGCGCGATACTCCAGACCCTCGAGATACTCGGCCGACATGCCCTGGCCCTGGTCGCGGACCGTCAACGTAGGCTCGCCATTGCTCGTCGTCAGGACCACGGTGACCTGGGAGTCCGCGCGAGAGAATTTCAGCGCGTTGTCCACCAATTCCCGAACTAACAATCGCCAGTGATGCGATGTCATGGGCAGCGCGACAGGCGCACCCGACACATCCAGATCAGCGGATCGGTTGGCGCGCAGGGCCCTGTGCGTGGCTTCCTCCCGAGCGGTTTCAAAGGCCTTCTCGGCCTGGAGCCCTGGATCGATAACTGGCGTTGCCGCGTGGAGCTCGGCGTAAGCGAGAAACTTGTCTATCAGCCCCTCGAGCATCTGGCCGGCCCCAAAGATCCCTCGGCCCACCTCCTTGGTGTCTCTCGCCTGTATCGCCCCTTCCTCCATCAAGAGAGACGCAAGGCCCATGACCGCAGTGAGCGGAGTCAAGAACTCGTGTCGAAGAAGAGAGCGCGTCAGCTCGTCTCTCAGCTCCCGCAGGCGCCGCTCTGCTTCCGTTCTCACGGCCGCCGAGCGTTCCAATCGCGCTGCGACGGCCGCGATCAACAAATTCGGATGCACGGGCTTCAGCAGATAGTCGTCCGCGCCGCGATTCATTCCGGCGCGCAAGTCTTCCGGCCCGCCCATGCCCGTGAGAAAGATGACGGGCGTTACCGCCGTCGAGGGCTCCCTTCGGAGGGCGCTCAATACCTCGTAGCCACTCATGCCCGGCATCATGATGTCGCAAAGGATCAGGTGCGGGTGCAGGGCCGCGGCTTCCCTGAGGCCGGCTGCGCCGTCTGCTGCCGACCTAACCTCGTAGCCCTCAGCGCTCAGAATGTCGGCGATGACATCTCGCATCGCCTCGCTGTCGTCGATTGTCAGCACCCGGCTCATCGCTTGGGCCCCTGACCGAGGGCTTCCCGAAGCTTGCCCGTGAGAGCCTCCTGCGTGAAGGGCTTCGAGATCAGTAAGGCTCCCGCTTCGAGTACGCCCCGGTTGGCGATCGCGTCCTCGGTGTAGCCGGACATGTAGAGAACCCGGATGTCCGGCCTTCGTTGCCTCACCCGCAGTGCCAGCTCGCGGCCGTTCAAGCCCGGCATGACGACGTCGGTAAGGAGCAGATGGATCACCCCCTCGTAACGCTCCGCCGTCTCGATCGCCTTCGCCGGATCCTCGACCGCGAGCACCCGGTAGCCGTTTGCCTCCAGGATCTCGCGGACGAGCTCCCGAAGGCTCGCTTCGTCCTCGACCAGCAGCACGGTCTCCGTGCCGCGGGTGGCGGGGGCAGGCTGCACTGGCTTGTCGGCCTCCGCCTCGACCCGGGGCAGGTAGATCTTGAAGGCCGTACCCTGCCCCGGCTCGCTGTACAGGTAGACGAAGCCCTCGCTCTGCTTCACGATTCCGTAGACGGTGGCCAGGCCCAGGCCGGTGCCCTTGCCCGGCTCCTTCGTGGTGAAGAAGGGCTCGAAGATGCGCGCCTGCACTTCTCTGGTCATCCCGTGCCCGGTGTCACTGAGGGCGAGGCAGACGTAGCGGCCCGCGGCCGCCCCTGCATGGACCCGCGCGTAGTCCTCGTCCATATCCGCGTTGGAGGTCTCGATGGCGAGACGCCCGCCGTCGGACATGGCGTCGCGAGCGTTCACCGCCAGGTTCATGAGGATCTGCTCGATCTGCGTCGGGTCGGCCCTGATGCGGCCCAACGCCTCCCCTGGACGGAAGGTCAGCTCGACGTCCTCTCCGAGCAGACGGCCCAGCATGCTCTTCAACCCGTCGACGATCTCGTTCAGATCGAGCACCCGCATCTCGAAGACCTGCTTGCGGCTGAAGGCCAGGAGCTGCCGCGTGAGCCCCGCCGCGCGCTCGCTCGCGGACAGGACCTGCTCCAGCCGGGCGCGCAGGGGGTGCTCAGGGGGCATGCCGCGCAGCATGATCTGGGACTGACCGAGGATGACCCCCAGGATATTGTTGAAGTCGTGGGCAACCCCGCCCGCCAGGCGTCCGACCGCTTCCATCTTCTGGCCCTGACGGAATTGATCCTCGAGGCGGCGTCGGTCCGTGATGTCTCGGATGGCGGCGATGACCACCCCAGGTTCGGTCGTCATGGGGCTGAGGCTGATCTCGATGGGGAACGTCGAGCCGTCTTTTCGCAAGGCCCCGAGGTTCTGCTGGCCGGCGCCCATGAGCCGAGGGACCGGAGACTCGACGAAGTGCTTGCGGAGCCGTTGGTACTCCGGGCGGGCCGATGAAGGGACGAGGACCTCGGCCGCCTTTCCGTTCAGCTCATCCGGCTCGTAGCCGAAGAGCCTCTCCGCCTGCCGGCTGGCCGCTCGGATGACGCCCTCTGCGTCGATGATGACGGTGGCGTCCGGAGCCGACTCGAACAGGTCGTGGAAGAGTCGCTCGCTCCGCCGCAGACCTTGAACGGCCTCCTCGCGCTCCTTCTCCGCGCGCCGGAGCGTGCGCCGCCCCTCCGCCTCGCGGAGCTCGCGTTCGACCGCGGAGCACAAGCGCGACAGTCGGTCCTTGAGGAAGAAGTCGCGGGCGCCCGCTCTGAGCACCTCGACCGCGTGCTCCTCTCCGATCGTGCCCGAGACCACGATGAAGGGGCTCTCCAGGCCCCGCTCGTGCCAGAGAGCCAGGGCGTCGGGGGCCCGGAAGGAAGGCATGCGGTAGTCCGAGACGATGAGGTCGAAGTCGGATCGATCGAGAGCCTCGGCCATCGCTTCGCGGGTGTCGACGCGCTCCCAGGCGACCTCCCAGCCACATCTCTCCAGCTCGCCGACGACGAGGAGCGCGTCGTCCTCATCGTCCTCGATGATGAGCACCCTTAGCGTCTTCCTCGTCTCGGGCCCTTGCCGCAACGGGCCGTTGTCAGCTCGCGGTTCCTTTGGAAGAGCCACAGATTCAGCGTAGCGGCGTGGCGCGAGACCCTCAATCCGCATGAATCCCTATTTCGAGCGCCGACGAATACCTATCCCGGCGAATCCGGCTCTGGAGGGGGAGGTGATCGCGAGGTCCCTGCGTGATCATCCAGGCGAACAGCGTCTCGCATTTGGCGCCGACTCATTCAGATGTAAGTCGAGGCCGCCACTGGACTCTCCGGCCAGGACCGATACACACATTGCCTGCCTCGAGTTGCCCCAGCACATCGTGAGGCGCCATTCGGTGGAGTACCGAGTCTTGGCGGTAAAAACCCTTAAGGGCTCCTAAGTACTTCTCTAGATTGACTGCGTACCCCTACGGCCGTAAGGTGATATCAAACGAGGCGCACGAGTTCTGCTAGGCACGGCATAGCGAGCAAATCACATCGGTAGGCGTGTCGCGAGCCGCGATCAAACTCTCGAAAGCGGGGAACTCTTATGGAAATGAACATCACCTACGACACACCGTTGCAGACGGCCCTCGAACAGATGGCGCCGCACGATCACCTCTCCTTCATCTATGAGAGCTCCGAAGATCACTACGCCGTGCCCATTCCCTTCATTCGGACGGGTCTCGACCGCGGCGAGAAGTGCATCTATATCGCCGACGATGGGACGGAGGCGGCCGTGCGGGACGCGATGCATGCCCAGGGCATCGACGTCGAACGGGCCATCGCAACCGACAGCCTCGTGCTGGAGACGAAGGACGGCGCGTTTCTGAAAAACGGAGCGTTCGATGCGGAAAGGATGCCCACGTTTTGGCGGGAGGCAACGGCGGAAGCCATGAAGCAGGGGTTCTCCGCGCTGCGCGCGACGGGCGAGACGGAATGGTTGCTTTGCGGCGCACCGGGACTCGAGCGGTGGATGGAGTACGAGAGCCGGTTGACCCAGGTGCTGGCTGGCCTCAACTCTTTCGCATTGTGCCAGTACAACCGCCAGGTCCTTCCGCCGGAGCTCGTCCTGGACGTCATCCGCACACATCCGACGGTCATCTATCGCGGCCTCGTCTGCCGGAACATGTACCACGTGCCGGCCGATGAATTCCTCGGGACCAACCTGACGGCGCGTGAGGCGGAACGCATGCTCGCGACCATCCGCGAACGTGCGGAGATCGAGTACACCCTACGGGGGCAGCGCAATGAGCTCCGCACGCTCGCGAATCGGCTGATGCAGGCCCAGGATGACGAGCGACGCCGCATCGCGACGATGCTGCATGAGACGACGGCCCAGGATCTGGCCGCCCTGAAGATGCTCCTCGCGCGATTGAACCGTACCGCCGACCGTCTCAGTGAGAGCGAACAGAATGCTCTTACCGAGAGCATCTCCCTGGCGGAGCAGTCGATGACGGGAATCCGGACAGTGTCCTACCTGCTTCATCCGCCTTTCCTGGACGAGGCTGGTCTGTTGTCGGCGCTGCGGTGGTACGCCGGTGGCTTTGCCGAGCGCAGCCGCATCCAGGTGGATCTGGACCTGCCCGAGAGTCTCGAACGGCTGCCGCTCGACACCGAGACGGTGCTCTTTCGAATCGTTCAGGAGTCACTGACCAACATCCACCGGCACGCGGGGAGCGAGACCGCCCGGATCCGATTGCGGAGGGACGCCGAGACGCTCTTGCTGGAGATCGAGGATCGGGGGCAGGGCATCCCGGACGCCTTGCTCAAGCACATCACGGGCAGCGGAAGCGGCGTTGGCGTGGGCATTGCTGGCATGCACGAGCGCATCGAGGAGCTTGGCGGCCGTCTCGAGGTCACGTCGAGCCAGCACGGCAAGACTGGTACGACCGTGCGCGTGTGGTTGCCCCTTGCGAGGGACGCCGGCTGATGTCGCTGCGCCTCCTCGTCGTGGACGATCACGCGGTCGTGCGGCGGGGCGTCCGATCGCTGCTCGAAAGCCACGAGGGCTGGGAGGTATGCGGCGAAGCGACGAACGGACGCGACGCGGTGGCAGAAAGCGTGCGACTTCGGCCCGACGTCGTCATCATGGATCTAAGCCTGCCTCAGCTGAACGGCCTCGATGCCACCCGGCAAATCCTGAAAGCCGTGCCGGACACTGAAGTGCTGGTCCTGACGATGCATCATTCGGAGGAACTTGCACGCGAGGTGTTGCTGGCGGGCGCACGCGGGTACGTACTCAAGGCCGACGCCGATGAGAACTTGATTGCAGCTGTCGACACCCTTCGACAGCACAAGCCCTACCTGACGTCAACGGTTACTAATTTCGTATTGGACGACTATGTCCGACGTGCAAACGGCGCGCAGGGCGATCTCGCGCCAGTGGATGTGACGGCCCGCGAGCGCGAGATCATTCAACTCGTCGCTGAAGGGCATAGTAGCAAAGAGGCGGCGTCGACACTCGGGATCAGCGTGAAGACGATCGAGGCCCACCGCGCGAACCTCATGAGAAAGCTGCATCTCCGCTCGGTCAGCGATCTCGTGCGCTACGCGATCCGCAATAAGATCGTGCAGCCGTGAGCCGAATGCAGCGCGAACCGACCGCCGCGCGCGTGTCATAGCCCCGTGGAGGGCCGCGAAGAGATCGTCGGGCATCGGCGGCCTCGTCAATCAGGTAGCGTGCCGACGACACGCTGATCCGAGCCAGACCACAGGCGCGCCGCATCCCCGTCGCCGCCGGCGGGAACGACTAAGAGGGCAAAAGGCCGTCGAGGGCGGGGGAGCGGGCTGGTCCACTTGCCACTGAGCCCCCCCGTCAATACTGCGAGGCCGGCAACTCGTCTATGCACCGCGGCCTACCCGAGCGCGACGGCGCGGCAGTGGCCATGGATGCCGTACACCTGGGTCCGTGGCGGGTAACGTGAAGGTTGGCGACCCTCAGACCCTTCAGTTGGAACCAGGTCGCGGGCTGGTTGCGAGAAGTGGAGCGGTTGAGGATGGTGGCCTAGTGGCTGGCCCGGACGTACCGTCATGCCCTGGAAGCGACCGTGAGGAGGAGGTGGTGGCCCAGACCCGAGCCATCAACCGACCAGCAACGTAGTGCGCTGGCGCGCATGAACGATCAGGCTGCCCGCGCCGTCCGCGGCGGCCGGCGCAGGGCCGGCTCTGGTAATAAGACGCCGCAGCACGTCCCGCGCTGGGCCGTGGGCATGACCGAACTCACGGCGAGGACGGTCCTCGTGTTCGTCAGGAACCTGAAGAGGTGCCTTCGCGTGCGCGGCGACGATCCCCGCCTTGGGGTCACCAAACCTGATTCTCGCGGCTGAGTCCCCCTGGTAGGTGGCTACGGGGGTTCGCGGCGCTCCTCCACAAGGGAGAACGCCGCGGCCTGGACCCTATCGGACCAGGACGGAAGGGACCGGGCGCCGGGCCGGCATGTCCGGTGAAGGCTCGAGTGGCAAGGTCGAGGATGGGGCGCTAGGAAGGGCCTCGTCACTGACTCCGAAGAAGCCTTTTCGCGACCGAACCTTTAGGCCGCGGCGCTTGACCCGGACCTGGAGCCGGTGAAAGCGAGGCCGCCCCCCGCCGAACGTGGCGCGCCCCGGCTCGTATCCGACGAGGTAGTAGCCACGGCTCCCGGAGAGGATCGAAGCCACCCCCGCCCCCACGTCGTTGTTGTTAGCGACGGCCAGGCCGCCGGTTTGCTCGGCGAGATAGGCGAGACTCGCCTGGCTCGTGTGAAGGGCGCCGTGGCGATCCTGCAAGAGGGCCGAGAAGTCGGAGGGGCTCGCGAGATGGGTGGAGTCGGCGGCGGAGATCCCGGCGCTGAACAGGCCCCGGGGGTCAAGGGTGTGGATCACCACCGAGGCTCGGTTGGCCAGATCGGTCAGGCGATCGACGGCGTCCAGCACGTCCTCGCCGCGGCCGTAGACCTGATCGAGCGGGCCGCCGAGCTGCTCTTCGCGCGGGTTTCGGACCGGGAACCCTTCGCTGAAGAGGACGAGGGTCTTGCGCCCTTTCCACGCCCGCAGAGCGTCCCGCAGCTCGCGAGGGCGGAGGGCCCGCGCCGCCGCGCGCAACTCGGCCGGGCCTCCGACCGCCCGTAGATCCACGATCCGCAAGCTCGTGCGCAGGAGGAAGACGCTCCCTTCCGAATCCATTCCATCCGCGAAGCGCATGAGCGCACGGCGAGTCGCCTCGATGCTGCTCAACGAGAGGGCCAGGTCGTCGACCACGAACACGAGGGCGTCGGCCGGCGCTTCCCCACGCACGGCTTCCGTGCCACTGGCGGCGGTACCCCCGGCCTGGCGCGAAGGCGCCGTCCCTCCCACGTAGACCGCCTGCGTCACTGCCTGAACGCGCCCGTCCTGGACGATCTCGAAGTCGGCCGCGCGGAGATCGGTGACCGCGCGACCCTTTGCGTCCGTGACGACCGCATCGACCTGGACGAGGTCGATGCTCAAGCGCACGACGAACGGCGGGCTCGTTGCCTTCTCGGCCGCCGCGGCCGATTGCGCCTCTGCGCTGACCAGCAGAGGTCGCCGTGCGAGGATTTCCAACAGGACGAGCAGGGCCAGGCACGTCGCGTTACGCGCGCGTCTGGGTTTCACTTCATCTTCTCCAGGCTTACCTCACACGTCACGGAGTGGCGCCCACACGGCCGCCGGCCCAGGAAGACTGGAGTCTATGCGATGGGTTCGATTGGCACCAGCACGTACTCGTTCCCTCTCGTTCGTGTAGAACAGCACGCCGGAAAGACTCGGAGGAGGCCTGGGGCTTTCAGGCGTTTGCCCTCCTACACTCTACGCCGCAGACCCCGGCGGAACGGCAAGGCCAGGGCGCAGCGCCACCTCAACGTCGGTTGTGCGGGGCGCGGCCGATGAGGTCGAGCGTCGCGTCGATGCGCGAGCGGAGGCGGACGGCGGCATCGCCGGCCACCCAATCGGGGGGGCCGGGGTTGCCGTCGACCAGGTCGCGGACTTTCTGCAGCAGGTTCACGAGCTCATCGGCCTCGCCGAAGCGCAGCATGGGCGGCGTTCCTTCGGTCAAGCCAAGGAGGGTCGCCTTGCGGCGCTCGTTCACCTGGAGCTCCCCGCTCGTCATGTCGCCCGCGGGGGCCGGGCGCGGATCGAGGCGCGAGACGTCGTCCCGGAGGACGTCGAGCGACGCGTACGCGCCCTGGCTCGCCAGCTCGAGGAACGCCCCGGGGGTTCCCTCCAGGCACGCGATCTGCACCGCGGGCAGGGCCGTTTCGCCGGCGGTGGGTTGAAACTGCTGCTGCAGCCCGTCCACCAGCCGCCGCACGATGGCGGCTATCTCCGGGGTGACCGCGGCTCCGTGGCGGTCCGCGATGGCCAGGATCTGGTCGACGCTCAGCATCTCCGCGAGGCTCAGCTTGCCGTCGCCGTTGAGGTCGAACTCCCGTGGAACGGCGGAAAGGAAGTCGGGGTTCCGCAGGAGATCCTTGGCCCCCGCCAGAGCCCCGGGCAGGAGAAGGTCGAGGGTCTCGACGGCGGCCACTCCCAGCGGGTTCCCGAAGGCGGGGGCGTTCGTACCGCCAGCCCAGGTGTAGTAGGTGAAGCCGGCTGCCGACTCGTGATGCCCGGACCATTCCGTGGCCACGGTGTTCGGGTTCACGAAAGCCGACCAGTTGAGGGCGCCGGACCAGTTGATTGCGGGAAGGCTGCCCCCCCAGTTCGACTGCCAGGCCAGGCCACTGCGTTCAGGCGCGGTCGACCAGAGGTGGGCCCCCGACCCCCAGTACGTGCCGCGCAGCGAACCGGGGTTCGCGCCGAAGGCATCCGAGACGCACTTCCATTGGCCTTCGACGAGCACGAGGCTCATCCCCGGTGGACAAGGGGGTGCGAGCTCACGGACCGGGCCTGTCTCGTCCACGTAGAACGACCCGCCGGATGAGGCTCGCCCGGCCGGAGCCGCCACCCCCGCCCAGAGGAAGCCCGCAGGGGACGCTGCCGTCGCGACCGCGTAGACGTAGCCTTGCTTGACGGCGGTGCCTGGCGCGTCCTCGACCAGCACGAGGCCAAGATCCGAGGAGCGAGCGAGCTCATCCAGGGTGCCGAAACGGCCCTTCTGCTGGAGAAAGGTCTGCTCGGCGGCATGCATCGCCCTCAGGGTGCCGACCGCCGCCGTCCGGTTGGCGGCCTCGCGCACCTTCTGTACCGCGGGAAGGAGCAGGCCGATGAGGACCGCGATGATGGCGATGACGACCAGGAGCTCGATGAGGGTGAAACCGCGTTGGCGCTTCATAACACACCTCCATGAAGCCGGCCGTGACTCGACGGGCGAGCCTCCAGGGTCGTGGAGGCGCCGCCCGCAACCAGGGGGGAAAACCAATCGAACCTACTCCCTTGCCCGGCGCTCGGTCAATAGGGTGGTGCTCGGTTGCGCTCATCGTCTTGACGGGGGGCGCGGCGGCACATTAGCCTGCGTGGTTCGCCACCAAGGAGCGCCAGACATGGTTTCTCGAGCCGGTTGGATGGGCACGCTCGCACTCATCGGTTCCCTGGCGGCGGCGTCCACTGCGACCGCGGCCGGCGTCGACCCCGCTCTCTTCCAGGAGCTGCGCTGGCGGCTCATCGGGCCCTTCCGCGGCGGCCGGGTGCTGGCGGTGGCGGGGGTGCCCGGCGAGCGTGAGCATTTCTACTTCGGCAGCGTGAACGGCGGCGTCTGGGAGACGATCGACGCCGGCCGGACCTGGCAGCCGATCTTCGACGGCCAGCCCATCGGCACCATCGGCGCGATCGCGCTGGCCCCCTCGGACCCGAAGGTGATCTACGTCGGCACCGGAGAAGCCGACATGCGTTCCGACATCGCCCAGGGCGACGGCATGTACAAGTCGTCCGACGCCGGGAAGACGTGGACGAAGATCGGTCTCGCGGACACGCAGCAGATCGGCCGGATCCTCGTGGATCCGCGCGACCCGAGCCGGCTGCTGGTGGCGGCCCTCGGCCATCCCTACGGGCCCAACCCCGAGCGAGGCGTGTTTCGCTCAACCGACGGAGGCGCGACCTGGCAGAAGGTCCTCTTCAATGACGAGAACACCGGGGCGATCGACCTCGCCTTCGAGCCCGGCGACTCCCGGGTGGTGTACGCCGCGCTGTGGCAGACCCGCCGCCCACCGTGGAGCGTGTACCTGCCGTCGAACGGGCCCGGCAGCGGCCTCTACAAGTCCACCGACGGGGGCGATACCTGGAGGCCGCTCGTCGGCCACGGCTTCCCCACGAGCCCCGGCCGCATCGGGCTCGCTCTCTCTCCGAGCAGGCCGGACCGTGTCTACGCGATGGTGGATGCGCCCGACGGCGGGCTCTACCGCTCCGACGACCGCGGGGCGAGCTGGAACCGCGCGAGCGGCGACCGGCGGATCTGGGGCCGCGGGTGGTACTTCGGCGGGATGGCGGTCGAGCCGCGCGATCCGGACGTCGTCTACGCCTGCAACACCGCGCTCTATCGCTCGCGCGACGGAGGGAAGACCTTCGTCCCCATCCAGGGAGCGCCCGGCGGCGACGACTACCACGAGATGTGGATCGACGCCGATCATCCCGAGCGCCGGATGCTCGGGGTCGACCAGGGCGCGGTCGTCTCGCTCAACGGCGGCCGGACGTGGAGCTCCTGGCACAACCAGCCGACGGGCCAGATGTACCACGTCAGCACCGACCGCCGGTTCCCCTACTGGGTGTACGGCTCCCAGCAGGACTCGGGCGCGGCGGGGGTTCCCAGCCGCACCACCACCGTCGACGGCATCACCATGATGCAGTTCCGCGAGATGACGGCGGGCTACGAGAGCGACATGATCGCCCCCGACCCGAACGACCCGGACGTGATCTACGGGGGTCGGGTGGACCGGCTCGATCTGCGGACGCAGCAGACGCAGTCGATCGACCCGACGCTCCTCCACCGCGAGGTCGACCGCGCGACCTGGACCCTGCCCCTGGCCTTCTCGCGCCGCGACCCGGGCGTCCTCTATTTCTCGCGCGAGCGGCTGTTCCGCACGGTGGACGGCGGCCGGCGCTGGACGGTGATCAGCCCCGACCTCACGCGCGACGATCCCGGCGTGCCGGCCACCCTCGATGCGGCCACCGCCGCCGACGCGCCGCACCCGGGCCGGCGTCACGGCGTCATCTACGCGATCGCGCCGTCGCGGCTGGCCGACCACGATCTGTGGATCGGCACCGACGACGGCCTCGTCTGGCGCACCCGCGACGAGGGCGCGCACTGGCAGGACGTCACCCCCTCCGGCCTCGGCCCATGGTCGAAGGTGGGGATCATCGACCCCTCGCACTTCGACGCGGAGAGCGCCTACGCCGGCGTCGATCGCCACCGACTCGACGACTCCAAGCCGTACGTCTACCGCACGCACGATGGCGGCCGGACCTGGACCCTGGCCGTCACCGGCATTCCCGCGGGGAGCTTCGTCAACGCGGTGCGGGAAGATCCCGTGCGCAAGGGGCTGCTCTACGCCGGCACCGAGAAGGGCGTCTACGTGTCGTTCGACGACGGGGACCATTGGCAGCCGCTGCAGCTCAACCTGCCGGTCACGTCGGTGCGCGACATCGACGTTCACGGCGGCGACGTGGTGATCGCCACCCACGGCCGCGCCTTCTGGGTCCTCGACGACGTGACCCCGCTGCGACAGGCGGGCCCCGACGTGGCGTCCGCCGCCGCGTGGCTCTTCGCTCCCGCGACCGCGGTCCGGCTGCGCCCCGCCGGGTTCACCGGCACCCCGCTGCCGAAGGACGAGCCCACCGCGGCCAATCCCCCACCCGGCGCCCTCATCGACTATGTCCTTTCGAAGGCGGCGACGGCGCCGGTCGTGCTGCGGATCCTGGACGCCCAGGGTGCGCTCGTGCGGCGCTACTCCAGCGACGAGGGGCCCCCCGCTCCGGACCTGGCGAAGATCCGGGTGGCCCCGGACTGGATGACGCCCCCGGTGGCCCTCACCACGAAGCCCGGCATGCATCGCTTCGTCTGGCCCATCCGCTATCCGGCTCCGCGGGCGCTCTCCGAGCACAACCTCTACGCCGACGGCGTGTGGGCGCCCCCCGGGCGCTACACGGTCGAGCTGAGCGTCGACGGCCAGCGCCTCACGCAGCCGCTCACGATCGCGCCCGACCCGCGCGTCGCGCTACCGCCGGAAGCCTACGCCCGCCAGCTCGCCCTCGCGCGCCGCGTGGAGGCGCTGCGCGAGAGCATCGCGGCCGCGCTGGCGGAGGCGGACAAGCTGCATGTGGATCTCGCCGCGAAGGGCGCGGCCGAGCTCGACGCGCGCGTGCGGGCCCTCACCGGTCCCGACTTCGGCGAGGCTGCGACGGCGCCGCCTCCGGCCGGCCTCACCAGCCTGCGCGCGCTCGCGAGCTCCCTCGCCAACCTCGCCACGGCGGTGGACGGCGCGGACGCGGAGCCCACCCCTGACGCCGAGGCGGCCATCCCCAAGGTCGAGCCGGCCGTGCAGGCGACGCTCGCCGCGTGGGCAACCCTGAAGCAGCAACGGAGCCCGTGACCGCCCCGCCTCGACGCCTCAGCGCCCCAGGAAGGCGTCCTGGACACCGAAGAAAGCCGGCTTGGCCCGGTAGCCCTCATCGAAGAGGAGGGGGTCATCGGGGCCGAAGAACGAGTCGATCCAGGAGTGCTTGTCGGTGAAGCCCCAGAAGGTGACCGCGTGGCAGCGGGGCTCCGCCGCGCAGACGGCGACGATGTCGTGGTAGGCGCGCCTCTGGAGGTCGAGGCGCTGGTCGGTGGTTCCGGAGGCGGTCCGGATCCGGACGTCCATCTCGCTGATGTTGACGAGGAGGCCGAGAGCGGCGAGCCGCTGCACGTTGGCGGCGACGTCGGCGGGCTGGGGATACGAGGTCGCGTCGACGTGCATCTGCAACCCCACCCCGTCGATGGGGGCGCCGCGCAGCAGGAGGCCCTTGAGGAGCTCGTAGACCTGGTCCGACTTGCGCCCTCGGCCTTCGGAGTTGTAGTCGTTGTAGAAGAGGAGCGCATCGGGGTCGGCTTCGCGGGCCGCGCGGAAGGCGTCGGCGATGTAACTCGGGCCAAGGCCCCGTAAGAACACCGTGTCGCGCAGCCCGGAGCCATCCTCGGCGACCGCCTCGTTGACCACGTCCCACGCGGCCACGTGGCCTCGATAGTGGCCCGCGACCGTGCGGATGTGGTTGTCCACGGCATCCCCGAGGTCGCGGGGCGACAGGGTGCCGACCCAGGAGGGGGTGGCACCGTGCCACACGAGGGCGTGGCCCTTCACCCGCATGCCGTTCGCCTCGGCAAAGGCCACGATGGCGTCGCCTCCCGAGAAGTCGAACACGCCCCGCTCCCGCTGGATGGGGTCCCACTTCATCTGGTACTCGGCCGTCAGGTAGCTGAAGTGCCGGCGGAGGGTCGCGGCATAGTCGGGCTCGGAAGCCAAGAAGCCCGACTGGATGGCCGCCCCCACCCACTTTCCTGCCGTGGCCGCGGCTTCTCTGAGCGGAGCCACGCTCGCGGCAGGGGGCCCGGGGGTTGGAGTCGGACTCGGAGTCGGCGCGGCATGGTCACCGCGGCCGCCGCAGGCAGCGAGGGCGACGACCAGCGCTATCGACACACCCCTCAGGCCAGCGCCCCTACGGCCGCGACCGCCGAGTCCACCTCCTCCGGCGTGTTCAGGATGCTCCCCGCGAGGCGGGCGAAGGACTGGAGATAGGGGCTCGTGGAGGCGATGATCCTGCGCTCGCGCAGGCGCCGCACGACCGCCTCGGGCGTGAGCCCCGCCACCTCGAACGCGACCAGGCCCGCGGAGAGGCCGGGAGCGCGGGGAGTATGCAGGGTCACGTGGCGCATCCCGGCCAGGCCATCCTTGATGCGCGTGTTCATCTCGTGGATGCGGCCCGCGATCCGCGCACGCCCGATCTCGTGGTGGAAGGCGAAGGCGGCGGGCAGCGCCCACGTGTGCTCGTACGCATGGAAGCCGCCGGGCGACATCCAGGCTCCCCGGGTCGGCCCCGGGTCGACCCCGTGCTGCCACGCCATGTAGGGCGGCGTCTCGAAGGCGGGGATGCCCGGCTGCACCCTTTCCCAGGCCTCGCGCCGTCCCCAGACGATCGCGGTGCCGCGCGGACCGAAGATCCACTTGTGGGTGCCGGCGGCGAAGAAGTCGCAACCCAGGTCCGCCACCGCCTCGTCCTCCACCCCGAAGCCGTGAACGCCGTCGACCACGAGCAGCACGCGATCGGCCGGGTCGCGCGAGCGGTTCAGCTCCGCCACCGCGGCCGCGATCGACCGGATGGGCAGCTTCACCCCGGTGGACGAGTGGACCCAGGTCACGCCGATCACCCGCGTCCCGGGGCGCACGGCGCGGCGGACCCCCTCGACGATCTCGTCCGCGGACGCCCGGCTGCCCTCCTCGTAGAGCGGCACCCGACGCACCTCGGCACCGCCTCGCTGGGCCGCGAGGCGGATCGACTCGTGGTGCACGTAGTGGTCGTGGGCCGTGGTCAGTATCTCCTGACCCGACCGCAGCCGCAGCCCGGCGTAGATCAGGGCCAGCCCCTCGGTCGTGGAGCGGGTGAGAGCCACGTCCTCGGCCCGGCCCCCGAGATACGCGGCGACCGCTCGTCGGATCTCGTCGGGCCGGATGAAGAGGCCGTGCTCGACGACCTCGAACGGATTCTCGTCGAGGGCCCGTCGCAGCGCCTCGATCGCCTCCCGCACCGGGCGAGGATGGGACACCAGATAGAAGGTCGCGAAGTGCGCCAGGTCGCGACGGAGGTCGAACTGGTCGCGGACCCAGGCCCAGTCCTGGGGTGAGGCGGTGCGGGCGGGGCGGGCGAGCGCAGCCCCCGCCATGGACATCCCGGTGGCGACGAGAAACCGGCGACGGTCCAAGGGCATGCTGCCTCCGTTCCGAAGGTTCGAAGCCGATTACGACCCACCAGGCGCCGGGACCAGGGTGCAGCGCACGAACGACGTGAAGAGCTCCCGGGTCAGGCGATTGTGCAGGAGGCGCGCCTTCCTGATCGGCGGGGTCTCGAAACGCTCCACCCGGAAGGCGCTCTCCGCGAGGAGCCGCTCGAACCGACGAATCGTCATCTGGTTCAGGCCCCCTTCCACCTCGCCGAACCGCGTGGCGCCGTCCGTCTTGAAGTCCGATCGCCACCGGATCAGCGCCCGCTCCGTGAAGACCAGGTGGGCCCATGGGAACACCGAGAACAGATGACCGCCCATGGGGTGATACCAGGGCGGGCCGAACGAGATGTGCACCCGGCCGCTGTCCTTGATCAGCCGGCGCATCTCCCCGAGGAGGGCTCCCGGGTCGTCGTAGTGCTCGAACCAGTCCATGGAGAAGATCAAGTCGGCCCTCTCGTCGGTGTGGGTCGAGAAGCTGCACCGGTCCGCGACCCCGGCCGCCGCGGCCGCCTTCCTCGCGATCTCCAGCACGCTTTCCCGGTTGTCGATCCCGATCACGTTCCTCGCGCCGTGCGCCGCCAACGCGATGGCTTCCCCGCCGTCCGCGCATCCGAAATCCATCACGACCTTGCCCGCGACCTGGGCCCAGATCCCGGGGCCGAAGAGCGCTTCCAGCTTGCTCCGCCCCGCGTAAGCCGCCGACTGCCAGGGGAACATCTGCCCCGGCGCGTGATCGGCCGCGCCCTCGCGGCTGATCCGCCGAAGAAGGTGGTACCCCAGGGCTCCGCCTACGATTCCCACGGAAGCCGCGCCTCCCCGATACTCAGAAGAAGAACTTGACCACCAGCTCGACGTTGCGCGGCAGGCTCACCGTGTTCGTGATCTTGCCGAACGTGTTCACGTCCGCGATGTTCCGGCCCGGGAAGGTGAAGCTCGGGGTGTTGGTCAGGTTGAAGGCCTCCGCCCGGAACTCCAGATACCGGTCGCCCCCCACGTCGAAGCGTTTCGAGAGGACGGCGTCGATGTTCCGGTAGCCTGGCGCGCGCGCCGTCCCCACCCCGCAGTTGCCGAAGGTGCCGAGGGGCGCCCGCGCGAAAGCGTTAATGTCCAGCCAGTGGTCGATGCTCTGGTCGGAGGGCACCGGGTTGCCCACGCAGTTCGGCCGCTCCACACCGCGCACGGCCTGGAGCGACGAGCCGCGGCTGTCCTGCAGGGTGATGGGGACGCCGGTGCGGGCCTGGAAGATGCCGCTCAGCTTCCAGCCGCCCAGGATCGCATTCAGGGGGCCGGACCAGTCGCTCCCCCACTTGCGGCCGCGGCCCCAGGGCAGCTCGTAGGCGGCGGAGAGCACGAAGTTGTGCCGGACGTCGAAGAACGCCGGCCCGTAGTTCCACTCCGGCTGATAGGCGTTGGCCCAGTAGGCGCCTTCGCTGGCCGTGAACCCGGAGCCGTAGTATCCGAGGTTGTTGGAGAGCGTCTTGCCGAAGGTGTAGGAGGCGAGGTACTCGAAGCCGTGCTTCGGCCGCTGACGCAGGCTCACCTGGAGCGCGTTGTATTTGCCGTGGCCGCGCGAGGCCGTGGTGGAGATGTTTGTGATGAGGGGCGCTGACGCGTAGAGCGGGCGACGCTGCTGCAGAGGCAACCAAGACGCAGGATCGCCCGTGCCGGCAAGGGGCTGGTTGCCCTCCACCGGGGTCACCAGGTACTTCATGTTGTTGCCCACGTAGCCCACGTTGGCCGACATGGCCGAGGTCAGGAGGTACTCGGCGAAGACGTTCCACTGCTGGGTGAACTGCGGCCGGATGTTGGGATCGAAGGCGCGGACCTGGCCGGAGGGCTTGTCGAGGGGCACCAGGCCGGCGAAGCCGGTGGCGAGGCTGCCCGCCCCGCTGGTCCTGTCGTAGTTCACGTTCGACTCGAAGAAGAACGGGGGGTTCAAGGGCAACCGCAGGTTCGCGCCCGTGCCCTCCATGTATTGCGAGATGCCGTAGCCCCCGCGGAAGACCCAGCGCTCACCCTTCCTCCAGGCGAAGCCGAAGCGGGGCTCGAAGCCCTTGTAGTAGGGCTTGTAGAGGGCGCGGTCCTCGATGCTGCCGTCCTTCGCCAGGGTCTGTTGGCCGGTCAGGAGGGAGAAGTTCGACTCCCGGTTGTCCTTCTCCGCGAGGGGCTGCGTGTAGGCCCACCGCATCCCGAGGTTCAAGGTCAGGTCGGACGTGACCTTGAAGTCGTCCTGGACGAAGAGAGCGATCCGGTTGTGGAGGTGCGTCCATGGAGCCGAGGCGCTGCCCCGGCCCTTGCTCGAGACCTGGTCGAGGAGGAAGTCCGAGAACGCGAACCCCGTGAACGTGCCGCCGTAGTTGAAGTTGCCCAGGAGGCCGTTGTTCCCCGCGTAGAATCGCTGCTGGACGTAGTGCAGGAACTGCCCACCGAACTTGAGCGCGTGGCGGCCCTTGAACCAGGTCAGCTTCTCGTTGAGCTGGTACGTCTTGTCGAGGGTGTCCGAGTCGCTGGCCCCCGCCCCGAGGTTTGTCAGCCCCGAGTTCAGCACGAGGCTGCTGAGGCCGGGGATCGGCTGGCCGCCCGGGATCCCGAAGGTCGCGTTCGCGGTGCCGACGCCGGCCCAGTCGAGGGTGTCGCTGACGGCGCTGATCTGGTTGTAGCCGAGGAGCACCTCGTTCACGAGCGACGGGTTGAGGACGCGATTCCAGTTGAGGGCCAGGTTGCGGAAGGGTCCCGTCTGGCTCAGCCCCAGGATGAGGGGGAAGGCGCGGGTGTCGTTCTTGGAATCGAAGGTCGAGAACGAGAACCGGCCGAAGACCTTGTCACTGGGGGACGCGTTCCAGTCCAGCCGGAGGTCACCCTGGTGGGCGCGGATCGTCGTCTCCGTCGCGCCCACGTAGTTGCCGGTGACCCCACTCACACTGCGGTTGGGCAGCGGGTAGAGCGCGGTGTTGTTGAGGATGGCCCGGGCCACGGGGCTGATCCGGCTCGCGGGGATGATGTTGCCGGGGAAGGGCAAGCCTGTCACGGGGTCTCGGATGACGGTGCTGACTCCCGAGAAATCCCCGTTGCGCCACGACTCCGGCGCCACGGACAGGGCCTCGGTGCCGGGCGCGTCGTAGCGCGTTCCCTGGTAGTCCGCGAAGAAGAACAGCTTGTTCTTGACGATGGGTCCCCCGAGGGTGGCCCCGAAGATGTGCTGCTTGCGCTCCTGCCGCGAGGCTTTCGACCGGTTGTTGGCCCATGTGTTCGCGTCGAAGTCGCTGTTGCGATAGAACTCGAACGCGTTGCCCCGGAATCGGTTGGTGCCGGACTTGATGACGTTGCTGAGCACCGCCCCCGCCACGTTGCCGGTGTCGGCCGCGTAGTTGTTCGTCTCCACGCTGATCTCGGCCAGGGCGTCGGGGCTCGGCTGGTAGGCCACCAGGTTGTCGATCGACTCGTTCATGTCGACGCCGTCGATCATGTAGTTGTTGGTCTGCTCGCGGTTCCCGTTCACGTACGGCCGGCCGCCGCTGAAGTTGCGGCTCTGGTTGACGAAAGACTGCGGGTTCGGGGTCATGACCCCCGGGAGCAGCAGCGAGAGCTGCCCGGTGTTGCGACCGTTCAGGGGAAGCGAGTTGACGGTGTTGCCCGAGATGACCTCCCCCACCGTGGCGGACTCGGTCTGGAGGACGGCCGCGACGGCGGTGACCTCGACCGTGTCCTCGAGGGCGCCCACCTCCAACTTGAAGTCGAGCCGCGCGATCTGCTTCGCCTCCAGCTCGATGGCTTTCGTGGTCACGGTCTTGAAGCCGGTCAGCTCCGCCTTGACCACGTAGGTCCCGACCGGCACCGAGGTGATGGTGTAGTTGCCGGCCGCGTTGGAGAGGGCGGTATAGGCCACGTTGGTCGCCTGGTTGGTGGCCGTCACCGTGACCCCGGCCGCGGCGGCGCCGCTCTGGTCGGTCAGGAGACCGGTGATGGACGCCGCGCCCGTCTGGGCGAAGGCGGCCCTGTGCAGGCCGAGGACCAGGGCCAGGGTGAGTAGCAAGCCCACCGTGCGGGTGCGGGAACTCAGCATGATCGCCTCCGGGGATACGGCAAGATGCTCGAAGGGCACCGCCGTGCCCCTGATCCTAGACATCCCGCGCCTGATGTCAACCGTACCGATGCATTACGATGGGCCCCTCCATGACACGACGACGCCTCTCGAGTGCCCTGGCGGCCGCCGTCCTCGCCGTTCTTCCCGCCCACGCCCAGCGGCTCTGGCCCGAGCCGGAAGGTCCGGTCGAGATCCGCGACGAGCAGCTCCTCGCTCAACCCCGCCTCACCCTGCCGCCCATCGGGCCCGACACCGTTCCCCGAGGCCGGTGGTCCTTCCGCCTTGGCTACCTCTGGAGCAACTCGTTCGGCTGGACCCAGGACATCCCGGGCGAGACCCCGACCGACCGCCGCTTCCTGATCGACGGGGAGGCGCGCACCCTGGACCTAAACGTGGCGCGCGGCGTCGGCGGGAACGCCCACGTCGCCCTGCGCATCCCCGTGCGGTGGCGGGGAGGCGGGTCCCTCGACGGGCTCATCGACACCTGGCACCGGATCTTCGGCCTGCCCCAGGGCGGACGCTCACGCTTCCTCAAGGATGCCTTTCGGGTGGAGGGCGTGACCCAGGCGGGGCAGCCCTTCTCCTGGAACGACGAGCGGGGCACGGGCCTCGGCAACGTCGAGATCGAGGGCCGGTGGCGCTTCACGGACGGTGGTCGTGGAGGCTGGCGCGCGGCGGTCGCGGCTCGGGTCGCCCTGCCCACGGGCACCGCGCCCTTCGACGCAGACTCGGCGGGCTTCGGCGTCCAGGTCGCCGCGGCCAGGCGCCTGGCTGGCCCCCTCGACCTGTTCTTCGGGGCGGGCGGCCTCGTGCAGGGCCCGGGCCCGGTGCGCGGCATCGGGTACGAGAGGCAGCGGCTCCACGCCTTCCTGGCCCTCGAATGGCGGATGTTCGGGTTCTTCCACCTGGTCGCGGAGACCGACGCCGCCAGTCGGCTCATCCGCGACATCGACCGGTACCCGGGTCTGCACTGGATCACCAACGTGAGCGGCCGCATCCCGATCTCCAGAAAGATGCGCTTCGAGCTCGGCTTTACCGAGAACTTCAAGGACCAGATGAGCACAACCGACTTCGGCGTGCACTTCGGCCTGGCGGTGCGGCCTTGAGCCTCTTTTCGTCCTATTGACATTCGATAGGAGCGGGCATACCCTCGCTCCTATAGGAGCTCGATAGAAGGAGAGTCCAATGCCGGGTCCTCGCGCTACGCTGCTTCAGGGTACGCTCGATCTCCTCATCCTGAAGGCCCTGTCTGCCGGCGCCCTGCACGGGCTCGGCGTCTCGCGCCGCATCGAGCAGGTCACGGGCGGCACCTTCGCCGTGCAGCCGGGCTCCCTCTTCCCCGCCCTCCATCGCCTGGAGGAGGCGGGCTGGCTCGCGTCCGAATGGCAACCCTCCGAGAACAACCGACGGGCCAAGTACTACACCCTCACGCGTTCCGGACGGCGACGACTGGGCGAAGAAGCCGCGCACTGGAATCAGATCGCGCTGGCCATCGCGCGCGCACTGGAAGCCTGATGGGCCGCCTCTCCAGCCTCTGGCGCAATCTCGTCCACCGCCGCCGCGTCGATCGCGATCTCGACGAGGAGCTGGCGGCGGCGTGCGACCTCCTGGTCGACGAGAAAGTCCGTTCCGGGATGCCGGTCGACGACGCTCGTCGCGCGGCTCGACTGGAGCTGGGCAGTCCGGACTCCTTGAAGGACCAGGTCCGCGACGTGCGCGCGGGCGCGGGCCTCGACGCCCTCGTGCAGGACGTCCGCTACTCATTGCGGCAGTTCCGGCGGGCGCCCGGCTTCGCCGCGGTCGCGGTCGTGACCCTGGCCCTGGGCATCGGCGCCAACGCCGCCGTCTTCGGGGTGGTCAAGTCGGTCCTGCTCGACGCCCTGCCCTACGCCGAGGCGGACCGCCTGGTGCGCGTGCTTCCGTACTTCCTCGACGGAGCGTCGGGAAGCCCGCTGCTGTTCTCCAGGATGGTGCACACGATCGCCTCGAGGCAGCAGTCCTTCGAGAGCCTCGCCGCATTCGACTCCGCGCGCGATGCGGTTCTCGGCGGCGAAGACTCCCCACGGATCGTCACCATCGCGTGGGTCGAGCCCGGCCTGTTCAAGACCCTGGGGGTGCAGGCCGCGCTCGGGCGGACTTTCCACGACGAGGATCGCGCGATCGGCCACGTGCCCGTCAGCGGCGGGGAGCGCGGTCCCGACACCGCCCGGGTGGTGGTGCTGGCCCATGAAGCCTGGCAGGGGCTGTTTGCCGGCGACCCGGGCATCGTCGGCCGGGACGTCCGCATCAACGGGATCCCACGCACGGTGATCGGCGTCCTGCCCCGCGGCTTCGTGGGGCTCCGCGGACAGGCGGACTTCTACTTCGCGTTCGATCTCGCCCCGGCGCTCACCAGCGGTGCCGGCTGGCTGGGCCTGGTTGGCCGCCTCAAGCCGGGTACGACCCACGAAGCGGCCCGGCGCGAGCTCGCCGCCATCTGGGCCGCGCGCGAGTACCCGCAGGACTTCGACCGCCTGGGCATGACGGCGATGCCGCTGCGCGACGCGATGGTCGGCAGCACCCGTGCGCCGCTCCTCGTGCTGCTGGCCAGCGCCGCCCTGGTGCTCCTCATCGCCTGCGCGAACCTCGCGGGAGTACAGCTGTCGCGCGCGCTCCGCCGGCGCAAGGAGTTCGCCGTCAGGGTGGCGCTGGGCGCCGGGCGCCGGCGCCTCGTCCGGCAACTGCTCACCGAGAGCACGCTGCTCGCCCTGGCCGGAGGCGGGGCCGGTTTGCTGCTCGCCCAGTGGCTGCTGTCCCTCCTGCGCGGTCTCGCGAGACCCGTGCTGCCGGCCCACGCCGAGCTCTCGCTCGATCCGGGCGCGGTCCTCGGCATGGCAGTGCTTGCCATCTCTACCGGCCTGGCCTTCGGCGTGGCGCCGGCGCTCTCCGTCGGCGGTTGGGATGCGCAGGGCCTGCTGCGCGACCAGGCGCGCGGCGCGAGCGAGGCGCGACGGCCGCGCCGCCTCCGCGGCGTGCTGGTGGCGGCGCAGATAGCGCTCTGCGCCAGCCTGCTCGCGGGCGCCGGCCTGCTGGCGCGTAGCCTGTGGGAGATGGCGACGGCGCCGCTCGGCTTCGATCCGCCCGGCCTTCTGACGGCGAGGGTCCGGCTCCCGACGCGTGAGTACCCGACGCTCGAGGCACGCGCGCGCTTCCAGGAGCAGCTCGCCGACCGGCTGCGCGCCCTCCCTGGCGTGGAGGCGGTCGCGATGGCGAACAAGCTTCCGACGGCCGAGGACCCGAGGCACGATGGCTTCAGCATCGAAGGGGCGCCGCCGGAGGCCGCGCCGCCGTGGGTGGCCTATGCGAGCGTGTCGGACGATTACTTCCGCACCCTCCGGATACCGGTCCGGCAGGGACGCGCGTTCGACGCTTCGGACCGCTCGGACGGGCCGCCCACCGCCGTGATCAGCGAGGGCCTGGCGCGCCGCTACTGGCCCCCCGGGGAAGCGCTGGACGCCCGCATTCGCCTGGGGGGGGCCCTGGTGACGGTCGTCGGCGTCGTCGGCGACGTGCACAACGACCTCGCCCGGCCCGACGCCGAGCCGATGACGTATCGCTCCCGCCGTCAGGAATCAACTCAAATGGTGTGCGTCCTGCTCCGCACGCACGGCGACCCCCTCGCCCTCGCGAGACCCCTCCAGCGGGAGGTGGCGGCGCTCGACTCCTCCCTGCCGGTCCAGCAGGCCATGACCCTGGAGGCGGCGGTCGGCGAAGGGCTCGCCTCTCGACGGCTTCCGCTCCTGCTGATCGCCGCGTTTTCCGCCCTGGCCCTGCTCCTCTCCTCGGTCGGCGTCTACGCCATGTTCGCCAGCCTGGCGGCCGCCCGGGAGCGGGAGTTCGGCGTTCGCATCGCGCTCGGCTCGCGGCCGGGCGCCATCGTCGGGCTCATGCTGCGGCAGGACGCCGGATGGATGGCCGCCGGGCTTCTGGGCGGCGCGCTCGGCATCGTCCTGGTGGTGCGGCTTCTGCGCGGCTGGCTCTTTGGCGTCCCGCCGTTCGACCCCATCGCCCTGGGCGGCGGCATCGCTGTCCTCGCGGGTTGCGCGACGGTCGCCCTGCTCATCCCGGCCCGCCGCGCCACCCGGGTGGACCCGGTGCTCGCGCTCCGTGCCGAATAGGGAGACGGCGACCGCACCCACCAGTCATCGTCTTTCGACAGCCTGCTATGTGGCCAGGCCTCGTAGCGCCACCCCGCAATCCGAGCACGTGCTGAACCCGGCGCGGTATTCGCTCGCGCAGAGAGGGCAATAGAGGGCCGCCGCGGGGTCGAGGCTCGCCGGGGCCTCGAGCACCTGCTCGAGGCTGGTGCCGGCCGCCTTCAGCACGCCGCGCCACGAGGCCAGCCGCGCCTCGGCCGCCGCCGCCGCCTCCTCGCCGAGGCCGCCCACGACCTCCAGGCGGTGGACGAGCCGGCCCGCCAGCGCGCGGAAGCCCTCGCCGTCCAGGAGGGCGCCCGCGGCCGCCAGCGGGTCGAGGTCGAGGAAGAGGTCACGGGAGAGGTGGCAGGACGCGTGGATCGCCGCGGGAGGGAAGAGCAGCATGGGCGCGAGGGCCGAGGCGACGGCTCCGGAGCGCAGGCCGCAGCCGCGCAGCATCCTCCACGAGCAGGTGACGATGGCCACGTGCAGGATCAGGACCAACACGAGGACGACCCCGGGGCCGGGGGCCCACTCGACCGCCACCGAGGCGGGCAGGAGCCCGAACGTGGCCACGAGCTGCGCGATTCCCAGCCAGCGGCAGGGGCGTCCGAGCCGGAGCACGACTCGGCGGCGCTCCCGAGCGCGTTCAAGATCGGCCGTGCCGCCGAGAGCTTCCTTGAGCCGGGCGGGGCGTTCCTGGGGAGGGGCGTCGGCGAGCGCCCTCATGGAGTCGGCCAGCCGGCGTGCGGCGGGCAGCGCCGGTGTGGCGACACGCCGGCCGGCGAGGCGGACGGCCGAGCCGTCCGCGGCCACCTTGCCCAGGGCATCGAACCGCATGAAGCTGGCTTCCGTCGGCGCGGGCGAGCCCTCGAGGAGCACGACTCCTTCCGGGCCCAGGAGCAGGGGCGGCACGAAGAGGCCGGCCGCTTCCGCGAACGGCGACAAACCGGCGAGATGCAGGCCGGAGCGCTCGACACGGAACCCCTGCCAGGGGGCCAGGAGCGCCCATTCGGACGCCCGCACGAGGACGAGGCTGTCCACGAGGTAGAAGACGACCAGGTACGGCAGGACGTCTTCGACCAGCGCGTGCACAGGGCTCGCCCTCGCGCGGACCGGCCTTCGCGGGACCCGCCGCTAGGCCTCGCTCCCCCGGCCCATGAGGCTCGAGATCATACGCTTGAGGGCGGCCAGCGCGCCGACCACCAGCACCACCACCGCCTTGCCGCCCTTGGCCAGGGCCTTGAACAGCCAGGCGAAGAGGCCCAGCTTCGCCGCGGCCGCGCCCGCGCCCCCGGCGACGAGCGCCACCAGGCCGTATTCCGCGACCTTGTCCCCGGGGACGAACTCCGCGTAGCTCTTCCCCTGTTTGTAGTTGAAGCTGGCGAGCACCTCGTCGACCTGGGGCTTGGAGGCGGCGAGCTTCGACGGCTCGTCGACCAGGGTGACCGACATGTACCCGTTCCGTCCCAGCACCCGGACGTTGTAGTTGACGACCTCGGAGCCGTTCTCGTTCTTGGCGAGCAGTGCCCAGACCAGGTTGTGGCTCTTGGCGTCGTAGTGGGGCTCCTCGTACCAGCCCGTCACGTGCAGGGCGGGGATCCCCTTCTGCTTCCGGATCTTGTTCCCTTCCTCCGTCCCCTCGCGGATCCCTTCCAGGATCGCGTTCTTGTCGATCTTGTCCTTGTCGTCGTCCTTCACGAAGCCGACCGGGTGGTACTCGAACACCACGATCCAGTCTTCGTCCTTGGCCTTCGGCGCCACGAGACCCACCTCGGTGTTCGTGGCCGTATTGCCCATGACCTCCATCAGCTTCCGGGTGTCGCTCGCGCCCGCGAAGACGTAGCGCTCCCCCAGGCCGAGCGACGCCTGGCCACCCAGGTCCACGCTGCTCGGGCCCCGCACCCAATGGATCTGCGGCTGGTCGGCCCAGGCGGCCCCCCCGGCCGCCAGGAAGGTCCCCAGGAGGGCCAGTCGTCCGGCCCCGCCCAACGCTCGCATGGTTCTCATCGCTATCCTCTCCGGGCGGCGGGCGGGCCCCGCACCCTCTCGAACCCCCGGGCCGATTGCGACGAGGAAGGACGGCCCGGTCCCCGGCAAAGAGTGGCACGACCTTCGGCTCGGAACCTGTATGCTGGATCACTCTCCGGCGACGGTAGTCTTTCCGACATCGACGCGCCACAAGTGGCTACAAATCAATCGGTTGAGAGCAAGGCCGATCAATCGGTTGAGAGCAAGGCCGACGCTCCCGACGAGCTCCCGGTGCGCCTTGCCTGTCACAGAGGGCAGGTCTGTCCGGTCTATCCAGTAGGAGGTCGGATCATGCGGCTCTTCATCCTCGGCGCCAACGGCAACACAGGAACTCAGCTCGTCGACCTGGCCCTCGCCCGGGCCCATCACGTCACCGCGTTCGTCCGCTCGCCCGGGAAGATCACGCGCCGGCATCCCCTGCTGGACGTGCGGCGGGGCGATCCCCACAGCGTGGACGACCTGGCGAGCGCGCTGCCCGGGCACGACGTCGTGCTCTCCGCTCTCGGGGTTCGCCCGCCCCAGGCGTTCCGCCCGCACACCCTGGTCCAGGAGTGCGCGGCCAGCACGGTCGCGGCCATGACGAGGGCCGGCGTGGAGCGGATCGTCCTGGTCTCGGCCGCGGTCCTCTTCCCGCTGAAGGGGCTGCGCTTCGCCTTCTTCCGCCGACTGCTCACCCACGTGATGCGCGATCTCGGCGCGGCCGAGCAGATCGTGCGCGCGACGTCCCTGGCCTGGACGATCGCACGGCCTCCCCGCCTCACCGGAAGGTCCGACGAATCGTATCGCAGCACACGGGACGCGCTCCCCGCGGGCGGCTTCTCGATGTCGTTCCGCGCGGTCGCGGCCTTCATGCTGGATTCCACAGAGCACCGGACCCACGTACACGAGATCGTCGGCCTCGCGAGCTGAGCGAGGCAAGCGACACGCAGATGTGTGGCACCATCGGAATCGTCACCCTGCCCATGGAGACCAGGCCCTTCTGATGTCGGACGAGCGGGCGAGGGAAGATCTCGGGGTCTTCGAGTCCCACCGGCCCGCGATGGTGTCGCTCGCGTATCGCATGCTGGGGGACGTGGGGCGCGCGCAGGACATGGTGCAGGAGGCGTGGCTGCGCTGGCACCACCGTGAGGTCGAGGTCGACTCGCCGAGGGCCTTCCTGGTGACGGTGGTGACGCGCCTGTGCCTGAACGAGCTCGATTCGGCGAGGGCGCGGCGCGAGGAGAGCCGCAGCGACCGCCTGCCGGAGCCGGTCGACCTCGAGGAAGGAGGAATGGCCCGGCTGGAGGAGCTGGAGCAGCTCTCCATGGCCATGCTCGTGGTGCTGGAGCGGCTCTCCCCCGCCGAGCGCGCCACCCTCCTGCTCCACGACGTGTTCGACTTCGCCCACGAGGAGATCGCGGCCCTCGTCTCGCGCAGCCCCGCCGCGTGCCGGAAGCTGCTGGAGCGCGCTCGTCAGAAGGTATCCGCCGGACGGCGGCTCATCACGACTTCGCGGGAGGAGCACCAGCGCCTGCTGGAAGCCTTCCTGCGCGCGGCTTCCGCGGGCGACGTCCCCGCCCTCGTCGATCTGCTCGCGGCCGACGCCGTCTTGATCACGGACGGCGGGCCCCAGGGGCGTGAGCTCAGGGGCCTGCGCAACCTTCGGCGCCCGCTCCAGGGCGCGCAGGGCATCGCCGCGTTCGTGGCCGCGACCTCGCGGCGCGCGGTGCTCGAGGTCCAACCGCGGGAGCTCAACGGACAGCCGGCGATGGTCCTCTACCGCGACCATCGCCCCTTTGCCGCCATCCTGCTGGCCGTGACCGACGGCAAGATCCAGCGCGTCTTCTTCCACGCCGACCCGAATCGCCTTCGCTATCTCGGCACCGGCCCTCGCCCGCGAGCGAACTGAGGCACTCCCAGGAACATGTATGCTGGATGGCTTTCCGGCGACCAGGAGGAGCGAACGATGAACAGCAGGTCCGGGGCCGCAGCGCTGGCCGTCCTGGCTCTCGCCGGCTGCGGCCGGCGCAGCGATCCTTCCTCGATCGTGGCGAGCGGGCACGTGGAGGCGACCGACGTCCGCATCGCCACCAAGGTCGCCGGTCGCCTCGAGTCGCTCGCTCTCCAGGAAGGCGACGCCGTGAAGGCCGGACAGGAGCTCGCCCGCATCGAGACCACGGACCTCATGCTCGCCCTTCGCCAGGCCCGGGCCGAGCGCGACCAGGCGGCGGCCGAGTACCAGCTGCGCCTCGCGGGGGCGCGCAAGGAGGACATCGCGGAGCTCGAGGCCCAGGTGGCGAGCGTGCAAGCCGACCTCGAGAACGCGCAGAAGGACTTCGAGCGCATGCAGGGCCTGCTCGACAGGGGCTCGGGGACGACCAAGGCCCGGGACGACGCCAAGGCGCGGCGGGACATGACCGCCCACCGGCTGGAGGCGGCCAAACAGGCCCTCGCCCGCATGAGGGCGGGCAGCCGCCCCGAGGAGAAGGAGGCGGCCCGGGCGCGTCTTTCGGCCATGGACGCGCGGATCGCGCAGCTCGAGCACCAGCTAGAGGACGCCACGATCAAGAGCCCGCTGGACGGGATCGTGACCGAGAAGGTGGCGGAGCCGGGGGAGCTGCTCCAGGTGGGCTCGCCGCTCTGCGTGATCAGCGACCTCGCGAACGCCTGGCTGACCGTCTACGTCGGCGGTCCCGACCTGGGGCGAATCCGCCTGGGCCAGGAGGCCGAGGTCACCACCGACGACGGCCAGACCCGCAAGGGCAAGGTCACCTTCGTCGCGTCCCAGGCCGAGTTCACTCCCAAGAACGTCCAGACCCGCGACGAGCGCGTGAAGCTCGTCTACAAGGTCAAGGTGAGCCTGGACAACCAGGACGGGCTCTTCAAGCCCGGAATGCCCGCGGAGGCGCGGCTCCGGGCCGTGGGAGCAGGGCAGTGACCATGGTCGTCGTGGACCGGCTCACCCGGCGCTACGGCGGCGTGCTGGCGGTGGACGGCGTGAGCTTCGACGTCCGGCCGGGCGAGATGTTCGGGCTCATCGGCCCCGACGGCGCCGGCAAGACCACGACCCTGCGAGTCGTCCTCGGCCTCATCGCCCCCACCGAGGGCCGGGTCCTGACGTGCGGCCTCGACCCCCTCCGGCAGGGGGACGCTCTCTCCCGCAAGATCGGCTACCTCTCCCAGCGCTTCTCGCTCTACGGCGACCTCTCGGTGGACGAGAACGTCTCGTTCTTCGCCGCGGTGCACGGCGTGCGCAGCTGGCGCCCCCGGCGGGACGAGCTCCTTGATCTGCTCCGCATGACGCCCTTCCGAGATCGGCTGGCCGACCGCCTCTCCGGCGGGATGAAGCAGAAGCTGGCCCTGGCCTGCACCCTCATCCACACCCCCGAGCTGCTCGTGCTCGACGAGCCCACGACCGGGGTCGACCCCGTCTCCCGCCGGGACTTCTGGAAGATCCTGGCCCGCCTCCAGCGCGAGGGATTGACCCTCCTCCTCACCACCCCCTACCTCGACGAGGCGGAGCGCTGCCAGCGCGTCGCCCTCATGGACCACGGGCACATCCTGAGCCTCAGCACTCCCGACGCGCTCCGCGCCCAGGCCGAGAGCGCGATCGTCGAGATCCTGGCCGCCCCCAAGCGCGCGGCCCTCGAGCTTCTGGGGCGCCACCCCGAGGTGGCGGAGGTCGAGGCTTTCGGCGAGCGCCTTCACGCGACCCTGCGGGGGGTGCCCGTGTCCGAGGCCGGGGCCGCCTGCGAGCGGCTCGCCCGTCACCTGGCCGAGCGGGGCGTGACCGTGGAGAGCGCGCGGGCCACGTCGCCATCGCTCGAGGACATCTTCATTGCCCGCATCCGGGCTGCTGAAACGGCGGGGCGCGGCGAGGTGACACGATGAAGGGCTATGGGCTGTCAGTGCTTCTCACCATCCTTGCGACGGCGGACGCCGGCGCGGAGACCGTGCGCCTCACCCTCGCCGAGACCGTGGAGCGGGCGCGGGCGAGCTCGCCCCGCCTGGGCCAGCTCGCCGCGCTCCAGACCGCCGCGGACGCGGGCCTCCAGGGCGCTCGCGCCGGCCGCCTGCCCGTCCTCGACCTCGCGGCCTCGTACACACGCAACTCGAACGTTCCCGAGCTGACCTTGGCGCTCCCCGGCACGGAGCCGCGCACGATCTTCCCGAACATCCCCGACAACTACCGGACGAGGGCCGGGCTGACCCTCCCCGTCTACACCGGCGGCAGGGTCGAGGGGGCGATCCGTGCCGCCGATCACAACCGCGAAGCGGCGGGCCGTGACCTCGACGCCGGGGTGAAGGACCTCGTGCTCGAGGCCAGCTCCGCCTACTGGCAGCTCGTCACGGCCCGGGAGAGCGCCCGCGTCCTGGCGGAGGCGGTGGCCGCCTTCGAGGCGCACCTCAAGCAGACGAAGGACCGCCAGCAGCTCGGCATGGCGGCCCGGAACGAGGTGCTCCTGGTCCAGGTCGAGCGCGACCGCGCGGAGCTGAGCCGGCTGGCCGCCGACGGCGCGGCCCAGGTCGCCAACGCCAACCTCGTCCGTCTGGCCGACCTCCCGCCGGACTCCCAGGTGGAGCCGATCGAGCCCCTCGCCGGCCCGGCCGAGCCCCGGCCGGATCTGGAGGCGCTCGTCAAGGAGGCGCTCGACGGGCGCCCCGAGGCGGCGGCCCTGCGGTCGCGGGCCGCGGCCGCCCAGGCCGCGGTCAAGGTGGCGCGCTCGGCCGCCCTGCCCCAGGCCAGCCTCAGCGCGGGCTACGACTACGCGCGGCCCAACGGCCGGATCCTGCCCCCGGTCGAGGAATGGAAGGGGAGCTGGAACGTCGGCGTGAGCCTGTCGATCACGGCCTTCGACGGCGGCCGCACCTCGGCCGCGGCGGCCCAGGCTCGCGCCCAGGCCGAGGCCGTGCGACGTCAGCTCGAGGACCTGGAGCGCCGGATCCGCCTCGAGGTCACCAGCCGAGTGCTGGATCTCGGGACCAGCCGGGCGACCGTCGAAGTGGCGGAGCGCAACCTCGAGGCGGCCGAGGAGAACCTCCGGGTCTCGCGCGACCGCTACCACGAAGGCCTCATCGCGTCCTTCGAGCTGCTGGACGCGGAGACCGCCCTCCTCCACGCCGGCCTCGACCGGACCACGGCCGCCACCCAGCTGCGGCTCGCCCAGGCCAGCCTGCGGCGGGCGGTGGGCCGCTAGCCGTGACGCAGGTCCCGGCCACCCCCCCCTCCGTGATCGAGGTCCAGCACCTCGTCAAGCGCTTCGGGGCCTTCGTTTCCGTGGACGACCTGAGCCTCACGGTGGCCCGGGGCGAGGTGTTCGGCCTCCTGGGCAGCAACGGCGCGGGCAAGACCACGGCCATCCGCATGCTGTGCGGCCTGCTCTCCCCCACCCGGGGCACCGCGCGCGTGCTGGGCTTCGACGTCACCCGCGAGCCCGAGCAGGTCAAGAGCCGGATCGGCTACATGACCCAGCGCTTCAGCCTCTACGACGACCTCACGGTCGGCCAGAACATCCGCTTCTTC
>WNFT01000838.1_pt1 | contig 31356 bp, 25 predicted proteins | sample 5400191 | NCBI WGS metagenome assembly WNFT01 (sample SAMN13153359, study PRJNA577476) | soil metagenome | isolation source: 80 cm saprolite under Madrone tree | place: USA:California | collected 2016-06-14 | reverse complement strand
TTCGAGCCGGTGATACCGGCCGCCATGATGCTCCCGACGGCCATCCCGATCGAGTGACCGGTGCTCCCGCAGACCTGTGCCGCGAACAGCGTGGCCATCAGCCGGCCACGGCCCGACGCGTCACGCGGCGTCTTCGCGTACGTGCTCATCGAGCGGCTAGTGTATGGTTCGGGCATGACGCGGTAAACGGCCATTCCCCCGAAACTGAAGGGGGAATTGGCCGGCGACGGCGCGAGGTTGCTGGTGCTGAACGAGGTGACGATGGACATCGTGTCCGAGAAGACGGACGGTCGCATCGAGGCGATCCGCGTCAACGTGACCGGCGCCGGGCTACCGTGAATTTCGTGACGCTGGTCAGCTTCGACATCGACGGGACGCTCGAGGTGGGCGAGCCCCCGGGCATCGTGCCCGTCGCGCTGGTCAGGACGGCGAAGCGCCTCGGCTATCTCGTCGGAAGCTGCTCGGATCGGCCGATCAGCTACCAGCAAGATCTGTGGGAGCGGCTCCACATCGCCGTCGACTTCACGGTACTGAAGCATCAGCTCGCGGACATCAAGGGACGCTTTCCGGCGGCGGCGTACTATCACATCGGCGACACGGATACCGACGACTTCTACGCGACCGGCGCCGGCTTCAGCTTTCTCAGAGCCGACGCCCCCACGCGCCGGCTCTGGCCCTCGGAGCTGTTCGCGGACCCCCCCCGCCGCGCCCGCTCCTGATGATGCGGACACCACCGCGCCGTTCTGCGGCCGCCGTCGGCCTGGCGGGATTCATCGCCCTCGCGGTGGCGATGGGCATCGGCCGCTTCGCCTTCACGCCGATCCTGCCGATGATGCAGGAGGACGCCGGAGTCTCGATCGCGATGGGCGGCTGGCTCGCGTCGTCGAACTACCTCGGCTACTTGCTGGGCGCCCTGTCCGTCATCTGGCGGCGGCTCCGCGCGACCACGGCGATCCGCGCGGGACTCGTCACGATCGGCCTCGCGACGCTCGCGATGGGTCTCGAGCATCGCTTCGCCGTCTGGCTCCTCCTGCGCGCGGTCGCCGGCGTGGCGAGCGCGTGGGTGCTGATCTACGTGTCGGCGTGGTGTCTGGAGAGGCTCGCGTCGCTGCGTCGCCCCGCGCTGAACAGCACGGTGTTCGCGGGTGTCGGTGCGGGCATCGCCCTCGCCGGCGCGCTCTGTCTCGCGCTCATGCACGTTCACGCGGGCTCCGCGCGTGCCTGGATCGTGCTCGGCGTTCTCTCGGTCGCTCTGTCGGCCGGGATCTGGCCGGTGTTCGGAGCGGGCGATGCCGCGCCGCCGACGAACGCCGGGCGGCTGGCGCGGCGCGCGATCGCATGGGATCGCGAGGCGGTCCGACTCGTCCTCTGCTACGGCGCGTTCGGCTTCGGGTACATCATTCCTGCGACGTTTCTTCCGGTGATGGCGAAGCAGGTCATCCAGGACCCTGCCGTTTTCGGCTGGTCCTGGCCGGTGTTCGGGGCGGCGGCGATGGGATCCACGCTGGCGACTGCGATGCTGCGAAGCGTCGTCAGCAACCGCCGGCTGTGGATCGCGAGCCACCTTCTCATGGCGTTCGGCGTCGCGCTTCCGGTCGTCTGGTCCGGCATCGCCGCGATCATGGCCGCCGCGCTCTTCGTCGGCGGCACCTTCATGGTGATCACCATGGTCGGTATGCAGGAAGCGCGCGACGTGGCCGGCGCGCACGCGACGGGGCTCATGGCCGCGCTGACATCGGCCTTCGCGCTCGGACAGATCGTCGGCCCGGTGATCGTGAGCTACGTCGTTGCCGCCAGCGGCAGCTTCTCCGTGGCCCTGATGATCGCGAGCGCCGTCCTCGTCGTCAGCGCGTACGAGCTGTCCTGACGTCGAGGCGACGCCCGAGCGTCCGCCCTCACGGTCGTAGCGCCACGCGCGGCGCGCCGGCCAGCGCGTGGATCGTGTCCTCGGTGTGCCCTTCCTGAGAGAGTGTCGAGAGTGCCGAGAAAGGCGAGGGGGCGCCCCGTCTAGAGCGACGGCCATCGGCCGGCCCAGGGGCGCGCCTGCTCGAGCTGCGCGGCAAGCCGCAAGAGCGTCGCCTCGTCACCGAATCGCCCGGCGAACTGGACACCGACCGGCACGTTCTCCTGATTCCAGAGAAGCGGGACCGACATCGCGGGCTGGCCGGTCGCATTGAAGATCGGGGTGAACGGGACGAACTGCATCGCCCGGAGGAGCCCCTGTAGGGGATTGTCGGGCGTCGGGTCGAAGCTCCCGAGCGGGGGCGGCGGCTCGGCGAGCGTCGGCGAGAGCCAGACGTCGTACTGGACGAAGAACTGCGCGATCTGACGCGCGACGCGCTGGAGGTCCTGGATCGCCAGCAGATAGTCGGCGGCGCGCCGGCCGGTGCCCATTTCGTAGAGGCCCCAGGTGAGTGGCTCGAAGCATTCGGGACTCGGCGCCTGTTTCGTACGGCGCGCCCAGTCGTCGATGCTCCACGCCGCGCCCGCCGTCCACACCGTGAGGAACGCCTGGCTGATCGTGTCGGCCTCGAGGGCGGGCGTCGCCTCGGTGACGTCGTGACCGAGTTCCGCGCAGAGCGTCGCGGCCTCCTGAACCGCGCGCACGCAATCGGCGTGTACGGGAACGCCGGTCGCGGCGCTGGTCGTGAACGCCACGCGCAGAAATCCCGGGGGCCGGTTGACCTCTTCGCTGTACGGGCGCGTCGGCGCTGGCGCGGCGTAGGGATCGCCGAGATCCGGTCCGGCCGTGGCGTCCAGAAGAGCCGCGCTGTCGCGAACCGAGCGAGTCACCGCGTGCTCGACGGCGAAACCACTGAAGATGTCGCCGTAGTGCGGGCCGAGCGGGTTGCGCCCGCGCGTGGGCTTGAGGCCGAAGAGCCCGCAGCAAGAAGCCGGAATGCGAATCGAGCCTCCGCCGTCGTTCGCGTGAGCCATGGCGACCATGCCCGCGGCCACGGCGGCGGCCGACCCGCCGCTCGAGCCGCCCGGCGTTCGGCCGAGGTTCCAGGGATTGCGCGTCGGACCGAAGAGCCGGGGCTCGGTCGTCGGGAGAATGCCGAACTCGGGCGTGTTGGTTTTGCCGACGATGATGAGTCCTGCCCGCCTCAGGCGACGCGTCAGCTCACTGTCCGTGTCCGGCGTGTAGCGACCGTCGACGAAAGCGGAGCCCTCGGTGAACCTCACCCCGGCGTATTCAGCCAGGAGGTCCTTCAGCAGGAAGGGCACCCCGGCGAAGGGCCCCTCGGGGACTGCCACCGACGCCTCGGCGCGCGCCCGATCGTACATCGGGGTTACGACCGCGTTGAGCTTCGGGTTTAGGCGCTCGATGCGCTCGATAGCCGCCTCGACGAGCTCGATGGGCCTCACCGACTTCTCTCGCACGAGCTGGGCCTGGGCGGTCGCGTCGAACCGCCAGAGATTGTTCACGGCTCACCTCCGTGGCGGAAATAGTGCGCCCCCGATAGTCCGAAGACAAGGTATTGGGGCGCGCGCGAGGGAACGGGCGCGGGGAGCTGTCGGGTCTTGACAGATAGATCAACACATGTTTAGTATTAAACCCGTAGGGAGGTATCTCCGATGAACCCGGTAGAGCGTGTGTTGCACCAGGAGCTGACAGGGCTCCTCGATCGTCTTGCGACGTCGTTGCCAGAAGGCGGGTTCGACAGCATTCGCGCGGCCAATCCGACGCTGAAGGCGAGACTGGACGACACCGATGCGAAGCTGGCGGCCGCGCGCGAGTCCTTGCTCGATGGCTACGGCCGGTGGCGCCGCGCGCTGGAGGATCTCGAAAATCTCTGGGCGCTGGGGGCCTGGCGGTCAATCGCGGCCGAAGAGCCGGCCGAGCAATCGGCGGCGCTCGCCGCCTGAGCTGACGCGCGCGGCGGTGTAGGCGGCGCGGGCCGTCTCGAAGCGCTGCCAGTAGTCCGGCAGCTCCCTTGCCAGCGCGACGTGCACGCCGAGCAGTCGCTGTGTCTCCTCGCCGGGCGCGCGGTCCGCCGCCGCGACCTTCCGTCGCTGCGCCTCGTCGAGGGCCGGCACGATCGCCGCCTGCAGCTCGGCGAGGAAGGCCCGGACGCTCTGCGTGAACTCCTCGCGGTCGTGCGTGTTGTCGGCGCTGGGCGGCGGCAAGGCGAGGGCGCGCCGCCGCTGGACGAGCGCGCCGAGGCAGACGAAATCCACCGCCTCCTCGAGGCGCTCGCGGAGCTGTGCATCGATGCGTGCGCTCAGATCGGCTGGCTGGTTCGGGTCGCGGCGTAGCGAGGTGCCGAAAAACGAGTCAGACGTCACGATCTCACGCCTCGCAATGCTAAGATCCTAGCGTGCTCGTTGCTCGCGTCGTCGGTGTAACGCTGCTCGCCATGCTCGCGCTTCCCGCGCTCGGCATTGCCCGGCCGGGTGACGTTCCCGGCCCGCTCGATTTTTCCGGAATCGACGAGGCCGCGAAGGAGGCCGTCGCCAGCGGCGAGATTCCCGGCGTGGTCGTCCTCATCGGTCGCGGCGACGCCATTCTGCTCCAGCGAGCGTACGGGTTCCGCCGTCTCCTCCCGAGCCCGGTCCCGATGACGGTCGACACGATCTTCGACATCGCCTCCCTCACGAAGCCGATCGGGACGACACTCGCCGTGATGGCGCTCGTCGAGCGGGGCACGATCAAGCTCGAGGCTCCCGTCGGGCAGTATCTCAAGGAATTCAGCGGTAAGCAGTTCGACGAGATCACGATCCGGAGGCTCCTGACCCACAGCGCCGGGCTCGGCGCGTACCCCCCGAACGCCACCGTCGCCGGCGGCTTTCCGGCGGCGATGCGTGAGATCGCCAAGCTGCCGCTCGAGTATCCCCCCGGCTCGGCCTTCCAGTACAGCGATACTGGCTTCATCCTCCTCGGCGAGGTCGTCCGCCGGGTCAGCGGTGCCCCGCTCGACCGGTACATGGAGCATATTCTCTTCCGCCCCCTCGGCCTCCAGGACACCACCTTCCATCCCAAGACGAGCGTGATGCCACGCGTCGCGCCGACGGAGTTCGCCAACGGCCACCTCCTGCGCGGCGAGGCACACGACCCGCGGGCCCGTCTGCTCGGCGGCGTCGCTGGTCACGCCGGGATGTTCTCGACGGCCGCCGACATGGCGCGGATCTGCCGGATGCTGCTGAACGGTGGCATGCTCGACGGGCAGCGGATCCTCGACACCGCCACGGTGCGCACGATGTGGGCGGTGGCGCCCGACGGGCGCGGGACGCGCACGCTCGGCTGGGACGTCACCTCGTCGTACTCGCGAACGATGGCGCCGTTCTTCCCCGAGGGCTCCGTGGGCCACCTCGGGTTCACCGGCACCGCGCTCTGGATCGACCCGCCGACCCGGAGCTACATGATCATCCTGTCGAACCGCGTCCACCCCTACGGCGGCGGCGCGTCGAAGATCCGAGATCTGAGGATCCGGCTCGCGGCGGCGGCCGGCGCCCAGCTCTTCCAGCCGCCCGTCGTGGCCGACCCCGGTCCCACGAGCGGGCCGGCCGCCGACGGGTCGGCGCAGGAGAATCGACTACCGGGCGAGGCGACCCTGCCGCCCGAGCGAGTCCTGACCGGGCTCGATGTGCTCGCCGACCAGAAGTTTTCGATGATCGCGGGACATTCGGTCGGTCTCGTCACCAACCAGACCGGCGTCGACTCCCATGGCCGCCGTGCGATCGATCTCATCGCCGGAGCGCCGGGGGTGCGTCTGCAGGCCATCTTCTCCCCCGAACACGGACTGACCGGCCTGGTGGACACGGACGTTCCCCACGGGCTCGACCCTGCGACCGGCCGGCCGATCTGGAGTCTCTACGGCGCCACCAACCGGCCGACGCCAGCAATGCTCAAGGACGTCACGCTCGTGGTCTTTGACGTCCAGGACGTGGGCGTCCGCTACTACACCTACCTCACGACGCTTATCTACGTGATGGAGGAGGCCGCGAAGCAGCGGATCCCGGTGCTCGTCCTTGACCGGCCGAATCCGATCACCGGCCGCGTCGTCGAGGGGCCGCTGATGGATCCCGACCTCCAGTCGTTCACGAGCCCTCACCCCATTCCGGTGCGGACGGGGCTCACGATCGGCGAGTTCGCCCGGCTGGCCGCTGCCGAACGCAAGATCCCCGTATCGCTCACGGTGGTGCCGCTGGTCGGCTGGCAGCGCGAGCGCTGGTACGACGAGACCCGCCTGCCCTGGGTCAACCCGTCGCCGAACATCCGCTCGCTCACCCAGGCGCTCCTCTACTCGGGCATCGGGCTCCTCGAGGCGACGAATCTTTCGGTCGGCCGCGGGACGGACACGCCCTTCGAGGTGGTGGGCGCGCCGTGGATCGAGCCCCGCGGGCTGGCGGAGGCGCTCAACCGGCAGGGACTGCGCGGCGTGAGCTTCGAGCCCATCTGGTTCACGCCGACGGGCGACGTGTACGCGAGCGTGCTCTGCGGGGGCGTCCGCCTGGTGGTCACCGATCGAGAGGCGATTCGCCCGGTGACGGTGGCGCTCGCCCTGGCGCGAGCGCTACGCGACCGTCACCGCGACGCGTTCAGACCCGAGAACATCCAGAACCTCCTGGTCAACCGGTCCACGATGTGGGCTTTCCTCAGAGGAGAAGTTCTCGAACGGGTCGTTGCCTGGGCGGAAATGGATCGCGCCAGCTTTTTGGCCCGCCGCGCGTCGTACCTCATGTATCGCTAGGCATCACGTCACCACACGTGGCGCGGGCCGGGCCGGGCGGGTGCGGTAGGGAGCGCTTGGACCACGCGGCACGCGCTCGCTGCCCCGCTGCGGCTGGGCTCCATCAAGGCGCGTCACTCCCGCCGTCGCTTGTCGGGAACGGGTCCGAGCGCCCCCTACCGCGCCCGCCCGGCCCGGCCCGCGCCACGTGCGCTGGAGTCCTGCGTTAACGTGACGACGGGCGACTCCGGCGGTTCGGGTCCGCGTTCGACGACTCGTAGGGAGTGGGGAAGCTCGTCACGGAGGCGGTCGCGGCGCGCCGTCGGCACCGTCACCGCGTTCGCGTCGCCGTCGCTGACGAACCGCTCGCCGGGGTTCTTGTCGAAGTAGTTGAGCCAGTAGGCGAGTTCTTGCTCGACCGCCTGGATGCGGGGCAGGCGCACCGGATCGAACGTGCGCGAAAACGGCGACGGCGCGGCGCCGCCGGCGACCATCAGCACGGCGTCGTGGCTGTAGCTCATCCCCTTGGCCGAGCCACGCAGCACCCAGCTGACATCCGCCGGGTACGCGCCGTGCGGCAGCGCCAGCGTGCGCGTCCGATAGTCGGGGACGTGGCGCTGGATCCACACCTGGGCCTCGGCGACCTGCGCGCGAACCGTCGCCTCCGGGTATTTGGCGAGATTCGCATGCCAGAGCGTGTGGTTGCCGATCTCGTAGCCGTGACTCACCAGGTACTGGAGCTTGCGCCCCTCGAACTCGGGTTGGTTGAAGAGCCGGTTGGGCTTGGAGGCTCCCGGCAGCACGTAGAATGTCCCCCCGCGCCCGAAGTCGGGCTTCTCGGCGATGAACGCCTCGAGGATGCCGACAGCCGACTTCGGATCGATCTGGACGCTCCCGTTCGCCTCGATGTATCGGAACTGACCGGGCGAGGAGTCGTCGAACGTGAGGACGACCGGTGTCGTCCCGGCCGGCAGGGCGATGCGCCGGTCCAGCAGATCTCCCAGGTTGATCAGCCGGTAGCCTTTCGCGTAGAGCGTCTCGAGGTCGCGCCGGAAGTTCTCGGGGGTCCGCGTCCAGCGCTCCTCGGGGTAGTCGATCTTGTGGTACTCGAGGATCATCACGCGGCCGAGCTCGTTGGGTGCGAGCTCGGCCGCGCCTGCGAAGGAAACCACCAACAGAGCCGCGGTCAGGATTAATGACAGTACCAGCAAAAGTTTCACTTGGTCCCCAAGGCCTCTTTCTGCCGTAGCGCGCCGGCGGTGTAGTCGTTCCGGGGGTTCCAGAGCATCCAGCCGACTGCCCCGGCGTCGTCGGCTCCTTTGATCTGCGCGCGGATCTCGGACACGCCGAAGATCCGCCGGTCGAACGCATAGTCGCGAAAGTCCTGGATCCACGGCCGCACCCGCACGCGCGTGTGGGAGCCGCGCTGCTGGATCAGCCGCACGCTCTCGCGGACGACCTCGTAGGGGTTCTGGACGGGGTTCCGGAACCCCGGGATACCCATCTGATAGCCGGAGGGATAGACCATCGGGCAGAAATAGTCGAGATGTGGCGCCAGCTCCTCGATGCGCTGGCCGATGTCCGTGTCGTTGTCGTTGAACGCGGTGTAGCCGAAGACGTCGGCGGCCACGTAGACGCCCAGCGGGCCCAGCTCGCGTCGCGCCCGCTCGAGGAAGCCGGCGATCGCGGGCAGCCGCGTCTGCTTGTTGTTGGGCGCGGAGTATTTCGCGGCGCCCAGGCGGCCGTCGGTCGGGAAGCGGACATAGTCGAACTGGATCTCGTCGAATCCCTTACCGGCGGCCTCACGCGCGATCGCGATGTTGTAGTTCCAGACCTCTTCGCGGAACGGATCGACCCAGGCGAGCTTCTCGTTGTCGATCCAGGGCCTGCCGGTGCGCGTGTCGATGATCGCGAGCTCGGGCCGGGCGTTGGCGAGGATGTTGTCCTTGAAGGTCACGATGCGGCCGATCGTGTAGATGCCACGCGATTTCAGGTCGGCCATCAGCCCGTCGAAGTCCTTGAGCGTGGCGGGCCCCTGCGCGCCGACCGCCAACGCCTCCGGGACCGCGGTGCGGTACACGATCCAGCCGCGGTCGCCCTTGACGTCGATCACGACCGCGTTCAGCTCGGTGCGCGCGGCCAGATCGAGGACGCGCCCGCGGATTCCCTTGTCACCGACGCCGAAGTACGTGAGGTACGCCGCCTTCACGAGTTGCGACTTCATGACGACCTCGACCGGGTCGGGGGTCGGCTGCACGGTCGCCCTCGCGAATCCGGGCCGCTTGATCAGGAGCGGCGCATCCCGCGGGTGGCCTTCCACGCTGAATCGGCCCTCGGCGTTCGTCCGGTGCTCGATCCCGCCGACGACGACCGACGCGCCCTCGAGCGGAGCGCGGCTCGCGTCAAGGATCTGACCAGTGACCGTCTTTGGCCAGCTCACGCGCGGTGGCTCCGGTGCGCGCTCGACCGGCCGCCCGAGGTATTCAGAGACTGGACCGGGACTTGGCACTGGATAAGGTCGAGCCAGCGTCGTCGCGCGAGCGAGATCCGCCGGAGCCAGCAGCCCATAGCCGGTAAGAATCGCAACGATGAGAAGCCCGGCCGTATAGGCACCGTCCAGGATGTTGCGACGACGATTCGACGACGTGTGTTCATCACTCATGGGTACTTTCGACAATACAGAACGCGAGAACGCGGTCAAAGCGAAACTTTTGCGGATACAATTCCCCGCATGTCATCCATCAAACGCTTCGGATGCGAGATCGCGCGCAGGCGTTTCGTCGAGATCGACGGTCTGCGCTTGAGTTTTCTCGAGTGGGGAACCGCCGGCCGCCCCGTCCTCTGTTTTCTGCACGGCGGCTCGGCCCACGCCCACTGGTTCGATCTGGTCGCGCCCGCGTTCGCCGATCGGTTTCACGTGATCGCGCTCGATCAGCGCGGTCATGGCGAGAGCCAGTGGGCGGAGCCGCCGGCCTACGCGACCGAAAACTTCGCGGCCGATCTGCTGGGGGTCATCGACGCGCTCGGTTGGCGCCGGATCGCGCTCATCGGCCACTCGATGGGCGGCCACAACGCGATGTCCTTCTCGGCCTGGCACCCGGACCGCGTGAGCGCGCTCGTGATCGTCGACTCGCGCCCGGCCATCCCGACCGATCGGCTGGATCGGCTACGCCGGCGCGGCGAGCGCACGCTGCGGCCGTACCCCACGCTCGAGGCCGCGGCCCGGTCCTTCCGCCTGCTACCGCGCGAGACGGCGGCCGATCCGGCCTTCCTCGCGCACCTCGGGGCCGCGGGGGTCGTCGAGCGCGACGGGGCCTGGGTCTATCGCTTCGATCCGGCGAGCAACAGCGGGCGCCGGCCGGTCGACGCCTGGTCGCTCCTCGATCGGATCGCCGCGCCGACCCTGATCGCGCGCGGCGAGCTGAGCCCCGTCCTGCCGCGCGTCATGGCCGACAAGCTGCGCGCGGCGATTCGGCGCGCGACGCAGGCGGAGATTCCGGCGAGCTACCATCATCTGGTGCTCGACAACCCTGCCGGATTCGTTCGAGCGCTGGAGGAGTTTCTGACGGCGTCGATGCCGACGCAGTGAGCGCTCCGCGGGCCGCCCGCGACTACCGGTCGATGCGGAAGCGGTCGATGGCCTCGGGGTCCAGCTCGACGCCAAGCCCCGGCCCGGGCGGGACTCGGATCTCACCGTTCACGGGGACGATGGGCTCGGTCACGACGTCGGCCGCCAGCGCTCCGCTGACGCCGACCGCGAACACGCCCTCCATGAGCGCGCCGGGCCAGGCCGCGCAGAGCTGCGCGACCGCCGCCGTCGCGACGCTCGTGCTCGGGTGGTTTCCGGGGTAGATCCGCATCCCGGCGGCGCTCGCCAGCGCCCAGAGCCGCCAGACCCGATACATCCCGCCGTTCTTCGCGATCTTCGTCTGCACCACCGTGGCGGCGCGCCGGCGAATCACCTCGAGCAGCGAGTGGTCGGTCGAGACCGACTCGTCCGCCATGATCGGAATGCTGGTCGCCCGGCAGAGCGCGGCCAGGCCCTCCAGGTCCCAGATCGCGATCGGCTGCTCGGCGGCATCGATGTCGTAGGGCTCGAGCTTCCGGAGCAGGCTGAGCGCGGCATCGTACGAGAGCGCTCCGTTCGCGTCCACGCGGAGCACGATTCGGTCCCCGAAGTGGTTCCGGAGCGCCACGACGTTCGCCAGGTCTTGTCGCGGGTCGACGCCGATCTTCAGCCCGAAGTGACGAAAACCGCGATCGTAGAAGGCCTGCGCGGATTCCAGGAGCTCGGCGACGGTCGGCTTCATCGCGAGGAGACCGGCGATCCGCACCCGGTCCCGGCACTCGCCGCCGAGGAGCTTGTGCACGGGCAGTCCGACGGCCTTGCCGGCGATGTCGTACAGCGCATCCGCCACGGCGGCCTGCGCGTAGAGCGTGTTGTCGAGGGCCTCGTTCAGCGCGTGCACGATGCCCGCGACGTCGAACGGCGAGCGCCCCGTGATCATTGGCTCGAAGTGGTCCTTGACCGTGTGGACGAGGCTCCAGAGCAACTCCGCGCTGCCCTGCCGACGCCACGCCTGGGTCTCGCCGATCCCGACAATCCCCTCGTCGGTGTGCACTCGCACGATGAGCGTCTCGATGGCCTCGCGGTCGCCGCCCTGCGAGATCTTGAACGGCTGCGCGAAGGGCAGGCGAAGCGGGATGGTCTCGAGCTCGGTGATCTTCAAAGGCCTAGTCCCTCAGGCGCTCGATGCGGACGGCGCAGACCTTGTATTCGGGGATCTTCGACACGGGGTCGCTGGCGGAGTTGGTCAGGAAGTTCGCCGCCGATTCTTCGAGCTTCACGAACGGTACGAACACGGCGCCCGCGCGCACCGACTCCGTGACGCGCGCGTAGCCGTCGAGCTCGCCGCGGCGCGAGGCCAGGCGGACGCGCGAGCCCGTGTCCACGCCGAGCCGCCGCGCATCGCTCGGATGGATCGCCACCTCCAGGCGCGGCGCCAGCTCGAGCAGGCCCTGCACGCGCCGGGTGAGCGTCCCGCCGTGCCAGTGGTAGAGCAGGCGGCCCGTGTTGAGGATGAACGGGAAGTCGCGGTCGGGAAGCTCCGCGGCCTCGACCGTCTCCCGCGCGGCGATGAAGCGCGCCCGGCCGAGCGGGAAGGACTCCGCGTAGAGATAACGCGTGCCCGGGTGCTCCGCGGTCGGGCATGGCCACTGCAGACCGCCCTCGCGATCGAGCCGCGCGTGTGAGAGCCCGCCGAGAAACGGCGTGAGGCGGGCCATCTCGTCGAAGATCGCCGCGGGGCCGTCGTAGTCGAACTGCCGCGCCACGTTCATGCCGAGCTTCGCGGCGACCCGCTTGGCCAGCTCGGACGTGATCCACCAGTCGGGCTTCGTCCGTCCCGGCGGCGGGAGGGCCTGGCGCACGCGCTGCACCCGCCGCTCGGAGTTGGTGAACGTGCCCTCCTTCTCGGCGAACGCGGCCGCCGGCAAGAAGACGTTGGCGCGCTCGGCAGTTTCGTGCAGGAAGAGGTCCTGGACGACGAGGAAGTCGAGCTGCCCGATCGCCTTCTCGGCGTGATGGAGGTCGGGCTCAGAGAGCAGGGGATTCTCGCCTACGACGTACATCGCGCGCGTCTCGCCGGAGAGGCAGCCTTCGACGATCTCGGTCACGACACGGCCCACGCGGCCCGGCGGCCTCGCGCCCCACGCCGCCTCGAACTTCGCGAGCGTCTCGGGAGCGTAATTCTGGTAACCGGGGAGGTTCGTTGGAATGCAGCCGGCGTCGCCGCAGCCCTGGACGTTGTTCTGGCCGCGGAGGGGCGAGATGCCGCTGCCCGGGAAGCCCATCTGCCCCGCGACGAGCGAGAGGTTCAGGAGCGCATGCGCGTTGTGGATGCCGTTGACGTGCTGGGTGATGCCCATGCCCCAGATCAAACACGAGCCCGTTTTTTGGGAGAAAGGGGCTCCACCCCCCTCTCGACTCCCCTGCGAACCTGCTGGCCGTGCATACCAGCGCGCTGCTTGCGCGATGTCGCGGGCGGGGACGCCGGTGACGCGCGCCGCGTAGTCGAGCGTGAACGGCGCCAGCGACTCGCGCCAGGCGTCGAATCCCTCGGTGCGCCCTTCGATGAACTCGCGCGCCGCGAGCCCTTCGTCGAGGATCAGGCGGGCCATCGCGTTGAAGAGCGGGACGTCCGTGCCGGGGCGCTGCTGGATCCAGAGGTCGGCCTGGTCACACAGCTCGACGCGCTTGGGATTGACGACGATCAACCGCGCCCCGCGGCTCACGGCGCGGCGGAAGCGGATCGCGATGACCGGGTGGTTCGCCGAGGCGTCGGCCCCGACGACCATCAGGCACCCCGATTCCTCGTAGTCCTGGTACGAGTTCGACGTGGCGCCCGAGCCCATGGAGGCGAGCATCGCCTCGACCGAGGGCGAATGGCAGAGCCGCGTGCAATGATCCACGTCGTTGGTCTGCATCACGACGCGGCAGAACTTCTGGATGACGTAGCCGTCCTCGTTGGTGGCTTTGGCGCTGGCGAGGGCGCCGAAGCGTCCGTGGCTCTTCGCGAGCCCCTCGGCTGCAGCGTCCAGCGCCTCGTCCCAGCCGACCTCGACCCAGTGCCCGTCGCGGCGGATCATCGGGCTCGTGATCCGGTCGCGCGCGTGGATGAAGCCCGTGCCGAAGCGCCCCTTGACGCACAGCATGCCGAGGCTCGACTTGTTCGACGGCACGTCGTCGGCCATGACGGCGAGGTGGCCGTTGTCGCGCACGTTCACGCTGATGCCGCAGCCGACCCCACAGTACGGGCACGTCGTCTCGACGCGTCGCGCGATCTTGGCGGGCGTCTCTTTCGGCCGCAGCGCGCCCGTCGGGCACGTCGCCACGCACTGGCCGCACGAGGTGCAGACCGACGAGGCCATCGTGCTGTCGCCGAAGACGCCGACCTTGGTCGCGTGGCCCCGGCCCAGGAGCGCGATCGCCCCGATCTGCTGGACGTCGTCGCACGCGACGGTGCAGCGGCCGCAGAGAATGCACGCCTCGCGGTCGAGGACGAAGAAGGATTTGCTCGCGTCCACCTCGAAACGATGGAGCGGCGCCCATCGCGGCTCGAGCAACCCGTGTCGTGCTCCCGCGTCGCTGAGCTGGGCGAATCCGTTCTGAGGTGTCAGCATCGACAGCGTGAGATCGAGGACCGCCGTGCGCACGCGAAGCGCGTCGGCGTGCTCGGTCGAGACGACCATGCCCTCGCGGGCGGGCAGGTGACAGGAAGCCGGGAGCCCGCGCTGGCCTTCGACGTGAACGAGGCAGGTCCGGCAGGCGCCGAGGGACGCCCGGTCCGGGTCCTTGCACAGTTGCGGCAACGGGATCCCGAGGCGGTTCACGCCGTCGAGAACGGTGGCGCCCTCGGCCAGCTCGACAATCCGGTCGTCGATGGTGAGCTTCATCGGCGTCTTATGATACGCCGAACTCGCGCGGGAACTCGCCGAGCCCGGAGAGTACGGCGACCGGCGCCGCTTGCCCGAGGCCGCAGAGCGAGGCGAGCTGGATGACCTCGCTGAGCGATCTCACGGCCGCCTGATCGACCGGGGCGTCAAGCATCGCGAGGAGCCGCGCCGTTCCCTCGCGGCACGGCGTGCACTTGCCGCATGACTCGCGCGTGTTGAAGGCGAGCAGCGTCCGCACCGCGTCGCGCACAGACGCTCGCTCGTCGAGCGCGACGACCCCGCCGGTGCCGGGATTCACGGGGCCCCGCGGGATCAGCGGCTCGTCGAAATGACGGGGAGGCACGACGCTGCCCGACGGCCCGCCGACCACGGCGGCGCGGATCGGCCGACCGGTCGACGACCCCCCGCCGAGCGTGTCGATCAGCGTGCGGAGCGTGCAGCCGAGCTCCATCTCGACGATCCCCGGCCGCCTCACGTGCCCGGAAAGGCCGAAGAGCTTCGTGCCGCGGCCCCCGCCGAGTCCGGCGAACCATGCGCCGCCCCGCGCGACGATCGACGGCACGGCGCAGAGCGTCTCGACGTTGTTGATGACCGTCGGCTTGCCCCAGAGCCCCGACTCGACCGGAAACGGCGGGCGCGTGCGCGGCATCGCGCGGCGGCCCTCGATCGACTCGAGCAGCGCCGTTTCCTCGCCGAGGACGAAGCCGCCGGCGCCGCGCCGGATCTCGAGCTCGAGCGAGAAGTCCGAGCCGAGAATGCGCCTACCCACCAGCCCGCACGCGCCAGCCTGCGTGAGCGCCACGGCCATGCGCGCGGCCGAGAGCTCGGCCTCGCCATGGATATAAAGGATGCCGCGCGAGGCGCCGGCCGCGAACGCCGCGAGGAGCGTCGCCTCGAGCAGCCGGTGCGGATCGCCCTCCATCAAGTGGCGGTCCTTGAAGATGCCCGGCTCGCCCTCCTCGCCGTTCACGACGATGTACTTCGGCGTCCCCGGGGCGGCCCGGCACGCGTCCCACTTCACTGCCGTCTGGAAGTAGGCCCCGCCGCGTCCCGCGAGCCCCGCGGCCCGAACCTCCTCAATGACGCGCTCGCGCCGGCCGTCGCTCAGCGCCTGCGCGAATGCCGCATACGCGCCATGGCGGAGCGCATCGGCGATGTCGCCAGGGTCGGTCACGCCGCAGTGCTCGAGCAGTACGCGGCGCTGGGGCGCCATGAACTCGGGGGCGACGTTGCGCGGCGCCTCGCGCGCGTCCCCCGCCAGGGCATCGAGCAACCGCGGAACGTCGGCGGCGCTCACGGGCCCGGCGACGAGCGGCGGCTGCCCGTCTCGCGCGACGGTGACGGTCGGAGCGGCCCAGCACATCCCGTTGCAGCCGGCGGCGACGACCGCGAACGGAAGCGTCCGGCGCGCGACCTCGTCGCGGAGTCTCTCCAGCGTGGCGGCGGCGCCCACGGCCATCGAGCAGGCGCCGACGCCCACGGCGATCCCGGCGCCCGCGCGCCGCCGGCCGGCCGCGCTCACCAGCGCCGCGAGGCGCTCGGCCGGAGATCCCGAGACGACCGGGAGCGTGGCAACGACCGGTGCGACGCTGTGTCCGGCGCGAGCCGGCGCCGAGAGCAACGCATCGATGTCGCCGGGCTCGACGCGTCCCCGATAGGCGTGATCGACCTCGACCACCGGGGCGATCGAACAGGCGAAGGCGCAGTCCAGCTCTTCGAGCGTGACGGCGCCGTCGGCCGTCGTCTGGCCGGCGCGGACGCCGAGTGTCTGTTCGCAGGCGGCGAGCAGCGCGCGTCCTCCGCGCACCTGGCAGCTCACCCCGGTGCAGACGCGGACGAGCCGGCGCCCCGGCCGCGAGAGCCTCAGCTCGGGATAGTGGCTTGCGACACCCCAGACCTCGCTCTTCGGCACGCGCAGGTGCGCGGCGATCTTCTCGAGCGTGTCGGGCGAGAGCCAGCGTTCGGCGTGCTGGGCCCGCTGGAGCGCCGGCAAGAGCCACGTGCGCTCGCGGGGGAATTCCGAGGGACGCTCCGCCGGGTCGCTCAGCCTACGACTCGAGCTTCGCGAGAAAGTCCTTCAGCGTCGGCGCCCATGTCGCCCACTCCGGGCCACTGGCCGAGTGTCCGAGCTCGGTGTCGATCTCGAAGTATGTGGCGTCCACGCCGGCCCTGGCGAGCTTGTCCATCACCGCGGGGGCGATCGACGGCGGGAAGAGCTTGTCGGTCCGAGACAGCACGTAGAGCACCTTCGCGCGGATCCGGCTGAAGTCCCGCTCGGCGTCGTACCGCACGGCCGCCTTCCGCAGCGTCACCATCGAGTTGGGATCGAAACGCCGCGCCCAGATCTCGGCGATCTGTCGCAGGCGCGCCGCGCGCTGCCCGGGGTTGGCGATCGTGCGCGCGAGCGCCGCGTCCTGGCCGTAGCGCGTGAGCGTCTCGATGCGGACCTCGAGCAGGGTCGGGAAGATCCCGCCGCGCTCGTAGTGCCAGCCGCCCTTCCAGTTCGGGTCCGTCGCGAAGCGATCCTGGAGCGTCTTCACGGCGGCGTCGCCCCCGGACCCCTTCGGCGCGGAGACGACCGGCACGATGCCGCGCATGAAGGTCGGGTACGTCACCGCCCACTGGAAGGCCTGGTAGCCACCGTACGACGGCCCGGCGACGGCCACGAGGTGCCGGACGCCGAGGCTGTCGAGCAGGAGCTTCTGCGCGCCGATGATGTCGCGCAACGTGATGTCCGGGAAGTCGGGTCCGTAGGGCTTGCCGGTTCCTGGATTGACACTCGCCGGCCCCGTGGAGCCGAACGACGAGCCGAGCATGTTGGACGACACGACGAAGTAGCGGTCAGTGTCGATCGCCTTGCCGGGGCCGATGAGGCCGTCCCACCAGCCCGCCGTCGGGTCGGCCGGGTCTTTGCCCGCCGCTCGGTGGTTGCCGGTGAAGCCGTGGGTCACGAGGATCACGTTGCGGCCGTCCGAGCCCAACCGCCCGTAGGTCTCGTAGGCGAGCGTCAACTCCGGCAATGCCTGGCCGCTCTCGAGCTTGAAGGTGGGGACCGTGAAGCTGCGGCTCACGGTCGCCAAGCATAGGCCGCGCGCCGTCGCAACGCAACGGCGCGATGCGTCGCGGAAGGGATACGTCTTGAGCCCGCCCGGTGTGCGTGCTAGGAATGCGAGGGATGGATCGGGAGACGACCGAACGCTTCGACGATGTAACCCACCGCTTCGACGTCATCGATCAGCGCTTCGGTGCGGTCGACCAGCGCTTCGATGGGGTGGATCGCCGGCTCGACGCGATGGACCAGCGATTCGACAGGATGGACCAGCGATTCGATACGATGGACCGGCGTTTCGACGCGATGGATCAGCGGTTCGACGCGACAGATCGCAAGATCGACGAAAAGTTCGAGGAATCAAAGCGCTATTTTGGTGTCTTGGCCGAACGCCTCGAGAGCATGGTCGGGCTTATCGCCGAGGGCCACCATAGCCTGGAGGGTCAACTCCACGAGTTTCGGGCGTGGACCGAGACGGCCGTCGGAAAGCTGGATCAGCGCGTCATGCGTCTCGAGCGGCGACGGCGTGGGGGCTCCCGCCGGTGAGCTCGTCAAACGCCCTAGGCGACGCCGATATGGAGCGCGATCGTCCCCAGGCCGAAGCGCCCGTAGCGCACCTCGCGTAACCCCGCCTTCTCCATCATCCGCGCCAGCTCGTCCGGCGTGACGAAGCGCTCCACGGACTGCGGCAGGTAGGTGTACGCCTGGCGGTCGCCGGCCACGAGGGCGCCGATGGCCGGCACCACGTGGTTGAAGTACGCGCTAAACACCGCGCCCCAGACGGGCAGCGCCGGGCGCACGATGTCGAGCGTGACGACGCGGCCGCCACCCATCGTCACGCGGCGCATCTCGGCGAGCCCACGTTCCAGATCTTCCAGGTTCCGCAAGAGGAACGCCGACAGCACGCAGGCGAACGCCCCGTCGCGGAACGGCAGCGCGAGCGCGTCCGCGACCAGGAGCCGGGTGCGCGTCACACGGCGGGCGTCGAGTTTCGCCTGACCGACACGCAGCATGCCTTCGGAGAAATCGGCGCCGGCGACGAAGCGTCTGGCGTCGCGCGCGCGGACCGCGATGGCGAGGTCGGCCGTGCCCGTGGCGAGATCCAGCACGGGTCCCGCGGGCGCGTCGGCGACCGCGTCCGCCGCGCGGCGCCGCCAGGCGTGGTGCCGGCCACCCGTCATGAGGGAGTTCATGAGGTCGTAGCGCCGGGCGATGCGCGTGAACATGCCCCGCACGGCCGCGGCCTTCGCCGGTGAGAACATCGGCGGCGCTGCCACTATCGCAGGCCGAGCACCACGGCGGCGAGGACGATCAGCGCGATGTAGCCATTCACGTTGAAGAACGCCATGTCGAGACGCGAGAGATCGCGCGGGCTCACGAGCGAGTGCTCGTAGGCGAAGAGCGCGACGACCGCGAGCCAGCCGACCCAGTAGATGGGGCCGAGCGCCATCTGCCAGCCCAGCACCGCCAGTGCCAGTGCCGTGAGCACGTGGTTCACCCGAGCCGCGACGAGCGAGGCGCGAACGCCGAAGCGCGCGGCGACGGAGTGGAGCCCCTGGGCGCGATCGATCTCCACGTCCTGGCATGCGTAGATCAGGTCGAAGCCGCCGATCCAGGTCGTGAGCGCGAACCAGATCACGAACGCGGGCGGGTCGAACTGGCCGCGCACGGCGATCCAGCCGGCCGCGCCGGCGATGCCGTCGGTGAAGCCGAGCACCCAGTGCGAGAGCCACGTGAAGCGCTTCGTGTAGTGGTAGCCGACGAGGAAGACGAGCGCGAGCGGCGCCAGCATGAAGCAGAGCGGGTTCAACATCCACGCCGCGACGACCATCAGCAGCGCGCCCGCGATCGCCAGCGCGCGCATCTCGCCCACGCTCAGGAGCCCCCGGGGCAGGTGCCGCCCGGCCGTCCGGGGATTCCTGGCGTCGATGAAGCGGTCGACGACGCGGTTCGTCGCCATGGCGCACGTGCGGCCGCCGACCATTGCGGCGGTCACCCAGCCGAGCGTCCGCCAGCCCGGCCAGCCGCCGGCGGCGAGCACCATGGCGATGTAGGCGAACGGCAGAGCGAACACCGTGTGCTCGAACTTGATCGCCTCCAGCACACGCGCCAGCTTGCTCAGAGCCCGTATTCCTTCCAGCGCCGCGTGACCCGCTCGCGCATCTCGGCGGTCATCACGATCTCGTCCGGCCAGGGCTGGGCGACGTCGTCGAGCGCGCTCTTTTCCGTCGCGTCGACACCGAGCTTGCCGCCGTAGCGGTGGCGCAGCGCCGCATGATCGAGGTCGTCCATCGGCCCCTCGACGATCATCAGGTCGCGCCGAGGGTCGATGTTGCCGGTCGCGCGCCAGGCGACCTCCGAGAGGTCGTGGACGTTCACGCGCTCGCTGACGACGACAATGGTCTTCGCCAGCATCATGAGCCCCATGCCCCAGAGCGCGGTCATGACCTTCCGGGCGTGGCCGGGATAGCGCTTCTTGATCGAGACGATCACGAGGTTGTGAAAGATACCCTCCGCCGGCATGTTCATGTCCACGACCTCGGGAAGCAGGAGCCGGATGACGGGCAGGAAGAGCCGCTCGGTCGCTTTGCCGAGCCAGTAGTCTTCCTGCGGCGGGCGGCCCACGATCGTCGTCGGGTAGATGGGCCGCGCGCGACGGGTCACCGCCGTCAGATGAAACACGGGGTAGTCGCGCGCGAGGGAGTAGTAGCCGGTGTGATCACCGAACGGCCCCTCGCGCCGGCGCTCACGCGGGTCCACGTAGCCTTCGAGCACGATCTCGGCTTGCGCGGGCACCTCGAGATCGTTCGTCACGCAGCGCACCAGCTCGACGCCGCCGCCGCGGAGCCAGCCGGCGAAGACGACCTCGTCGACGCCCGGCGGTAGCGGGGCGGACGCGGCGTAGATCATCGCGGGGTCGCCGCCGAGCGCGATCGCCACGGGCATGCGGGCGGAGGGCCCGGGGCGCTCTTCGGCGACCCGGTGGTGCTCGGCGCCGCCCTTGTGGGTCTGCCAGTGCATGCCGAGCGTTCGGTCGTCGAACACCTGAAGACGATACATGCCCACGTTCCGCTGGCCGGTGAGCGGATCGCGGGTGAACACGGCCGGCAGCGTGATGTAGCGGCCCCCGTCGGCGGGCCAGCAGCGGAGCGCCGGCAGCCCGGCGAGCGAGGGGTTCGCCGTCTCGACCGTCTCCTGGCAGGGCGCCCCGGAGACGTGCCTCGGCCCCGCCTTCACGAGGTCGAAGAGCGTGCCGAGCTTCGCGAGCCGCTCGGCGAACGTACCCGGGAGCTTGAGGTCGAGGAGCTTCGCGACGCGCTCGCCCAGCTCGTCGAGGTGGCTCATGCCGAGGGCGGCGCTCATCCGGTCCTGCGAGCCGAACGCGTTCACGAGCACGGGCATGTCGAAGTCCTGGACGCGCTCGAACAGCAGGGCCACGTTCTGCTCAGGCGGGCCTTTCGACACGCGGTCGGTGATCTCGGTAATCTCGAGGTCGCGCGAGACGGGGACCGTGACCCGGCGTAGCCGACCGCGCTTCTCGAGGTGCGCGACGAACTCCCGGAGGTCGGTGAAGCTCACCCCACCTAAATGAGGCGCGGCAGCAGGAGCGTCACCACCATCGGTGGTAGGACGAACGCCCGCATCGAGGTGTCGAACGGCGACCGCATGCGCGTCATTATTGCATAGGGCCCCGCGCTCCAGTCATACTCGGAACATGGCGCTCGTTCCGAAGAAGCACGAGGTTACCAGGGACCTCCTTGACAGCCTCAGCGAGGCGCTCGTCGTCCTCGATCCCGCGCTCGAGGTGCTCGAGTGGAACTCGCCCATGGAACACCTCAGCGGGGTGATGCGGGCCGACGCCGTCGGTCGTAACGCCGAGTCGGTCCTGCCGTTGTTCCGCGACCCCGCGCTCGCCCCGCTCGTGCGGCGCGCCCTCGCGGGCGAGACACCCGGGGCGGTCGAGCTGGCGCACACGACACCCGGCGACGACCGGGTCCTGTGGCTCGAGGCACGCTGCGTCCCGTGGCGCGACGGCGAGGGCCGGGTCGGGGGCGCGGCGGCGTTTTTCACCGACGTGAGCGACCCCCAGCGCCGCGCGCTCCTGCTGCACGCGATGGAGGCCATCGGCCAGTCGCTCACCTCGTCGCTCGACCTCAACGAGGTGCTCGACACCATCGTCGGCAAGGCGCTCGAGGTCATGGGCGCCGAGTCGGCGATGGTCGTCCTGGGCGACACCGCCGCGAGCGAGTTCCGCGTCATGCGGGCGGCGGGCCGACTGAGTCAGCAATACGCGGTGGTCGGTACGATTCCGATCGGCGGCGGCCCCATCAGTGTGGCGGTGCGCGAGGGACGCACGGTGGCCACGCGAAACGTCCTGACCGACTCGAAGCTCTGGCTGGCGCCCGCCCGCCGTGCCGACATCGAGCGGGAGGGCTTCAAGGCTACAGCGGCGGCCCCGCTCGCCGTGAAGGATCGAATCCTCGGCGCGCTGGTCGTCCACTACTGGACCGAGCATACTTTTGGGAGCGAGGAGATCGCCGCGCTCGAGTTCCTGGCCAAGCAGGCGGCCATCGCGATCCGGAACGCGTCGCTCTACGAGGCCGAGCACGCCGAGGCCGCCCGCATCCGGGCGCTGACGACCGTCAACCGTCGCATCTCGAGCGCGCTCGAGCTGGATGCGCTGCTGCGAGCCATCTCCGAGTCGGCCGCCGAGCTCACCGGCGCGCTCCTGGCGACCTTCTGGCTGGCCGACGAGCAGCGCCGCATCCTCTCGTTCACGAGCGGCACCGTTCCCGAGATGATCGAATCGCTCTCGCCGCGGATCATGCCCTACGACCAGGGCGGCGTCGGCTGGGTCGCCCGCCACCACACGCCCCTGGTCGTCGACGACATGCTCGCCGACGAGCGGCTCGTGAATCGCGCCTGGACGGAGCGGTGGGGGATCCGCAGCTTCGTCGGGTACCCGGTACTCGCCGGGGAAGAGCTGCTCGCGGTCATGGCGCTCGGCCACTCCGAGCCGCTGCGCTTCGGCAAGGACAAGCAGGACCTCATCGATCTGTTCCTCGCCCAGGCGGCCATCGCCATCCAGAACGCCCGCCTCTACCGCGAGGCGCAGCGGCGGCGCGACGTCGCCGAGGTGCTGGCGCGTCTGGCCCGCGAGCTCACGTCCACCCTGGAGGTCGAGCCGATCGCCAAGCTGCTCGCGCGGGGCGCCGCCGACCTGGTCAACGCGCGGGCCGCGGGCGTCTTCCTACTCGAGCCCGAGGCCGGGGCGCTGCGCGCGCTCGCCACGCACGGGGCCGATGCCGACATCATGCAGGAGCTGGTCTTCAAGGCGGGCGAGGGCGCGGTGGGCCGCGCCGTCGCCGAGCGCCGGATCGTCACCTCCGCCGACATCCTGGCCGATCCCGCCATCCAGCTCTCGTCGTGGGTCCGCGAGCGGATCCGCGCGAGCGGCTATCGGGCCGTCGTCGGCGTGCCGCTCGTCACGCATGAGCGGGTGATCGGCGCCCTCGGCCTCGGCGCCGACCCCGGCAGCACGTTCTCGCGCGAGGAGCTGCAGACGCTCGAAGCGCTCGCCGACCAGGCGGCGCTCGCCTTCGAGAACGCGCGCCTCTATGCGAGCGCGCGCGACAGCCTGGTGCGGCTGCGCGAGACGCAGGCCCAGCTCGTGCAGGCCGCGAAGATGTCGGCGCTCGGCCAGCTCGTCTCCGGCGTCGCGCACGAGCTGAACAACCCGCTCAGCGTGATCGTCGGCTACGGCCAGCTCTTGCTTGCGCGCGAAGTGCCGGCGGCGGTGCTGCGGCCGATCGAGCTGATGGTCGCCCAGGCCGACCGGATGGCGAAGATCGTCCGCAACTTGCTGCTGTTCGCCCGCCAGCGTCCGGCCGAGCGCACCACGGTCAGCCTGAACGACGTCCTGGAGCAGACCCTGGCGCTGCGCATCAATCAGCTCCAGACCTCGGCGATCGCCGTCGAGAAGAAGTTCACCCGCGGCCTGCCGTCGGTGCTGGCCGACCAGCACCAGCTCGAACAGGTGTTCCTGAACCTTTTGCTGAACGCCGAGCAAGCCATACTGGAAGGCAAGCACGGCGGGCGCATCACCCTGACCACCGGCGTGAACCGAGACGGGCGCTCGGTGTACGCGGAGGTGATCGACGATGGTCCGGGGATCCCGCCGGACGCGCTCCCGCACGTCTTCGAGCCGTTCTTCACGACCAAGACCGTCGGCACCGGCACGGGCCTCGGCCTCTCGGTCTCGTACGGGATCGTCGAGGAGCACGGCGGCCACCTCGGCGTCGAGAGTCACCCGGGCCGGACGGTCTTCAGGCTGGCGCTGCCGGTCGCCCTGTCCACGGCCGCGCGGCGCGCGACGCCGGCGGGCTCGCCCATGATCGTCACGGGCGAAGGTCGCGCGGCGCTCGTCGTGGAAGATGAGGCGAGCGTGCTCGACCTCATCGTGACGATCTTGAGCCAGACCGGCTGGCGCGTCGACGTCGCCACGGGCGGGCGCGAGGCGCTCGAGCGCGTGCGCCGCCAGCGCTATGACCTCATCGTGTCCGACATCCGCATGCCCGACGGCGACGGCGAGGAGTTCTATCGCGACGCAACGCAGGGCGATCCGTCGCTCAACCAACGCTTCATCTTCATCACGGGTGACACCGCGAACCGCGAGGCCTTCAAGTTCCTCCGGGAGGCGGGCGTGCTCGTCGTCGAGAAGCCGTTCCAGCCCGCGTTCTTCCTCGATGCGGTGCGCCGCGTGACTACCTGATTGACACCGTCGCCCTGACAGGCTAGAGAGGGGCGAGGTGCGCGATGACCAAGGCCGAGCTGGTGGCGATCATGGCGAAGCATGCGGGGGGCTCGAAGACCTCCGCGGAGCGCGCCATGAACGCGTTCGTCGGCGGTATCATCGATTCGCTGCGCCGCGGTCGCCGCGTCACGATTTCCGGATTCGGCACGTTCGTCGTCACCCGTCGCGCCGCTCGGAATGGACGCGACCCGCGCACCGGCAAAGAGATCCAGATTCCGACGGCCAAGGTCCCGCGCTTCCGCCCGAGCCGCACGCTCAAGACGGCGATCCGCTGACCGCTGGGGGGGTGTGGTAAGGTTGGGTGCGTTGGTGGGGGATCGTCTAGTGGTAGGACACGTGGCTCTGGACCACGCAGCGGGGGTTCGAATCCTCCTCCCCCAGCCAACTAATTTTCGGGTAGCGCCGTTGTCGCGTTCAGCCGGCCCCATCGTCTAGAGGCCCAGGACACGGCCCTCTCAAGGCTGAAACACGGGTTCGAATCCCGTTGGGGCCACCATTCGAAACACCTCCGAAACTCCCGTGACTTCTACGCGTTCACGCCCATTTTCAGCGTCGCTCGCTCACCGTATTGAAGTGGACAGAAGCGGACCAAAAGTGCCTGAAACGGACAGCGCCGTGGCACCGGAATGGCACCGGCGTCACGCTGTGTAGACGTCTGCGCTGTGGCCGTGACGCCGGTCGACACGCCCGAGGCCAACCGCATGTGAGCAGGGGTCTCTCACGGGCGACCGCCTACCGCGCGGTACGGGATTGCCTGGAGCAGTTCGCGCCGTCTCACTGAGACGGATTCGGGCTACGCCAAAGCTCCAAGAACGGGAATCCTCACAGGCCTGGAGGACCACCCGGAGGCGCGCATGGCACGAGCGACCTCGACAAGCTTCAAGCCGGGAAAATCCGGCAACCCCGGAGGCGCGCATATCCTTGATGACGACTACGATGTCGTTGACGCCTTCGACGGGAGAACGGTTATGGCCGCTGTGCGCCCGCGGCCGTAACCCTAATCCGAAATTCCTGATAGGAGAGAACTACGCACGCGATCGCTGGCCAGCGCCGAACGAACCTGTGCACGACCAGGACGCGACCAAGGCGTGACCTGAGCGTGACCTGGCCTTCTCAGGGCACTTTCCCCAGGTCTCACCCGAGCGCTCGGGGGCCTGCGCTGACGAGAAGATCGTGCACGGGCGTGCATACCGGCGCGCGAATAGCAGCGGCGGCTCGGCCCCAAGAGGTCCTGGCGTCGGGGACCGTCAGGGACCTCGTGGCCGGCTCCGGCATTCGGTTTGACGATCGCGGGAGCCACGTGCTAAAGGGTGTGCCCGGCGACTGGCGGCTCTTCGCTGTCGCGTCGACCTAACCTAGCCCGTCATCGGGGCCTCCGTTACGCCCCGCCCCCAAACGAATTCCTGGCAATTCCTGGATAAACGAAAGGGGTTAGCGGCTGCTGCGTCTGCTAACCCTCGTCGTCAATGGTTGCGGGGGGCTGGATATGCTGAATGCTACACGACCCGGGAGACCTACTGGATCGACCTTCGATAGGCACGCTCCGGCCGTCACCGCCGCCCGGAAGATCCACGACCGAGACGTCGTACAAAGGCACGTCGCGAAGCAACTCGTGGGCACGAAGGTCCAGGCGCAGATACTCGACGGGTGACGCCCACATGGGGCGATCTCTAGCAGATTTCGGGTTTCGGTGCTGACCTGCCTGGGTCTTCGGACCAGTGATTACTGGAGAACGGCGCCCGTTGCAATGCTCCCCATTTTCTCATCGTCCAACGCTGAGACCGGCCTGCCTGAAGCCGCCAAGCCGTGAGACTAGACGTTGGCGGGCAGCGAGGGAGCACCGGTCCGGCTCGAGCAGGAGATTGAGGCGGCGACAGAGATCGATCACGGCGTCGGCGCGGCCGGGGAACCACGCGCGTATCCACTCGGGCCGCTCGAAGAACGCGAGCGGAGCCTGGCCGGTGCGGCGGATGGAGCCGCGGCGGACGAGGCCGCTGGCGTTGATGAAGCTGACCTCATCGAGCACGCGGCCGGGGGCGGCGAAGCCCGGCGTGACGGGACAGAGCGCTTGCAGCGGCGGGAGCGATTCCGCGACGCAGCGCAGGCAGAACGCGTGGGCGCGCGCGCGAACGGCCGGTGACAGCGCCTCGAGCACCTGACGCATCGTGATGCCGGAGAAGATCGTGTCGTCGACGATTGCCATGGGCGTGGCCATCTCCACCGCGGCGAGCTGTCCAGCCAGTGACACGCCGGTCGGGCTCACGACCGCGTAGCCGCCGCGGGCGTCCTCTTCGCGCGTCAGATCTACCCGCCGGATGGCCGGGAACCAGCCGGCCTGGGCGTGGACCTGACGGGCGACGCGCTCGCCGGCGAGACCGATCCCGATCGTGAGCGCGAACGACGAGTGCGGACCGCGCGCGATGAGCGCGGCGATCTGCTCCTGAAGCGTGAGCACTCTCACGCGGTCGTCGTGCCGGACCATCGCCATCAGCTCCTGCGCCAGCGCGAAGGCCGGCGAGTCGCCGCCGTGCCGCTCGCGGACGTCCTCGATCAGGTCGTCGTGGATGTAGAAGCGCCGGGGCGTGGGGGTGTCTCCCCACGGGCTCACGCGGCGCGCCGCGCTCGCGCGGCGACCGCGCGCGATGTAGGCGCGGCGGGGGCCAGCGCGAAGCGCACGCTAGCGTCGGTGTGCCCGGCGTCAAGACGGAGCCCGGCCGCGGCCAGCATCGCGCGCGTGGAGGCAAGCGTGAACTTGTACGCCGAGCGGTCGATCGGTGGAGCCGTTGCTGTCTGCGCCGGGGCGACGTCCATTGGGGGCTGGATGATATGCACGCACCCCGCGTGCCCGCAAGGTGACGCCTTGACCGCCCCCGGCGGATTCGCCCATTCTCTGCGGGCGAGGCGGGCAGGCGGCGGCCACCACGGTGGGCCCGCTCATCATGTCGGTGCCGGCGCGCTCCGCGCTGATGGTGGCACTCGGCCTCTACCGGCTGCGCAGCATGCAGGCGCGGAGCGTGTGGACCGCGATGTACTTCCTGCCGTTCGAGGTGTCGCTCGTGGCCGCCGCGCTCATATGGCAGTGGATGTACGACCCGCTCTACGGCGTGGCATTGATGGCGAGCTTGTCACCGGCGTCCGCCAGAAAGGCGTGAAGCGCTGCGACCACTTGGGCGCCCTCCCCGACCGCAGCAGCGACCCGCTTGACCGATGAGGAGCGAACGTCACCGATCGCAAAGACGCCGGGGCGACTCGTCTCGAGCGGTCGGCCGCCACCTCCGAGGTTGGCATCTGTGCGCACGAAACCCTTGTCATCAAGCGCGACGCCGTACTGTAATAACCACTCGGTGTTTGGCTCCGCACCGATGAACAGAAAGAGGTGGCGAATCGGCTGCCGTACTTCCCGGCCTGATGGGCGCTGGCGCCAGCGAATCGCTTCCAGCACTCCTCCGTGTCCTTCAAGCGCGCTGACCTCGGTCTGCGTCAGGACTTCGACATTGGGCCGGGCCGCAATGCGGTCGATCAGATAGCGCGACATACTCGCCTCCAAGCCAGATCCGCGCACCAGAAACCACACCTTCGCGACCCGGCTCGCCAAATACACCGTCGCCTGGCCCGCGGCGTTGCCGGCGCCGACCAGCGCTACCTCCTGCCCGGCGCACAGCCGCGCCTCCACTGGCGAGGCCCAATAGTGGACGCACGAGCCTTCGAATGCCGCGAGATTCTCGACATCAAGGCGTCGGTATCTGGCGCCGCTGGCGACAATCACCGCCCGGGCGCTGACGCGTTCACCATTGGCGAGACCCAAAAGGAATCGCCCGCCACCAGCAATCGACTGATCCCGCAGACTTACGACTTCGGCCGGTATCGCCATCTCGGCCCCGAACTTCTCCGCTTGGTTGTGGGCGCGCGCCATCAGAGCCATGCCAGCGATGCCGGTCGGAAAACCCAAATAATTCTCGATCCGGGCGGAGGCGCCCGCCTGGCCACCGAAGGCTCGGCTATCCAGAACGAGCACCGAGAGACCCTCGGACGCCGCGTAGACCGCCGCGGCGAGACCCGCGGGTCCGGCGCCGACGATAGCTGTGTCATAGACTTTGGCGGAATCGATGGGCCTGAGGAGACCAATGCAGCGGGCGAGCTCCGTCTCGCTAGGATTGCGCAGCAGCTGTCCGCTTGGACACAGCACGATCGGTAATTGGAGAGGATCTATGCGGAAGCGCTCAAGCAACGCGTTGGCGCCCGGATCGGTCTCGGGGTCCAACCTCTGGTGAGGATGCCCGTTCTGCGCCAGGAATCCTTCCAGCCGAAGCACATCACGGTGATCTGCGCGACCGATGATCACCGGTCCGCCCGAACCCGTTTCGAGAAGACCGACGCGGCGCAGGATCAGCGCGCGAATGATGCGCTCCCCCAACTCGGCCTCCTCCACCAGAACCTCCCGAAGCTTGTGCGGCGGAATGACCAGCGCTTCGACCGTGCCTTGGGTATGCCCGTCCACCAGCGCCGGGCGGCCGGAAAGCTGGGCAAGTTCGCCCAGGAACGAGCCCGGACCGTACGTGACAATCGGCGGGTGGTGCGCCAGTTCGTCGCGCTGGGTGACGACGACGTTGCCGGTCAGGATGACAAACATACCCGGACCAACCTCGCCGGTTGTCGCCAGGCGTTCGCCCGCGCCGTAGGACCGCGTCTCCCCGAACCGGCGCAGCCGATCGATCTCCGCCGGCTCCAACACCAGGAACATCTGGTCGCGCCGAGTCTCGATGATCGGGTGTTCAGATGCCGCCATTGGTCGACCCCTCCATAGTCAGAATGGCGTTGAGCCGTTTCAAGCGCTCCACGTCAATTCGCTTCGTTCATACCGCCCTTCGTTATCGGTATCCAGTTCACAGTTATCGTCTGCTCGGACAGTCGGCCTCGTTCAACGCCGCGTCGCTTTCGGATATGGCTCACAACAGCGCATCTCTCTACCTCGTCCCCCAGGCATGACATGAGGCCAGGGCTTGAAACACAATTCGAAGAGACCTTCGGAGGAACCGCCGGCTTTGCCCTTGCGGCGCACGCGCGACGGACACCTTCCCGGCGCGGCCGATAGTCGCTCTGAGAGTACATGCCACACCCGGATATCGCCGAGGCACTCGGGATCACCCCGCCTCAAGCCCAACCCGAAAGCGGCCACGGCTGTCCAGAAGCTCGTGAACAAAATCCGCGAACGCGCCGACAAGGCCCATCCCGATCCGCTGGCGATCTCCGAGAAGGACAGACCTGAACGGAATGAGGAAGGCCGATTCGCGAAGGGCCGGACCGGCCACAAGACTGAGAACGTCTACCGGCGCTACGCGATCGTCAGCGAGGCGGACTTGGACGAGGCCGCGCGCCGGCTATCGTAAATGGCGGCTTTTCGACAGTGAACATGCGCGATTCCTTGAGGAGACCACGGGTGGGGCTGCGTGGAGAGCACCGGGGCCGCGTCACGTTTTCTGTCACGTTCGGGCGGCCCCGGCCCGAAATGCTGCTCGACAACCGAGCGATTTCTTTGGTTGCAGCGGCTGGATTTGAACCAGCGACCTTTGGGTTATGAGCCCTTTTCAAATTCAGACTGGAGCCAAGGCGCCACAAACAACACCTCGTCAATTAGCGGTTCTGACGTAAGTGGCTTTGGGCCCCTTTGGCTGTCGTTGGGAGCAACTTCCTGGGTAATTCCTGGGTGAAGTCAGGTCGTTTGAGGATCGCGCCGCCTCGAAAAACGCACGTCCGCGCCGACCCAAGAGGTGGGAGCCCCTCAGACAAGCAAGAGGGGGAGTGGGCGATGGTTGCGCCTGCTACTCCCCCGTTCTGGCTATGCGCCCCAACAAAAGTCGGGGCCTTAAGAGGTTGGAATCACCGCCGAGGGCGACAACGACGCTCTCGGCGGCCTCTTCCTGGCCGGGTGGAGTGTCCTCCATGCGCTAGCACATACTCCCCCGGCGCCCCGCTGTCAAGTGGGTCGCCAGCATGCTCGGTAGTGTCTCGCTTGATGTGGAAATTGGGCAGGGCCTTCCGGTTCCCGAGGCTCAGGCGCCCACCGGCGAAATGGCCGTAACCCCGCCGTCGATCAGGAAGTCTGCCCCGACGACGTACGCAGAATCGTCCGACGCGAGGTAGACTGCCAGCTTCGCGATCTCCAACGGATCGGCCATCCGCTTGCTTGGATTGTTGGTTCGGAGGACGTCCTTAACCGCCTCGCCCTGCTCTTCGCCGGGGAAGCGACCGAACATCGCCGTGTCCGTCGGGCCTGGGCTTAGGCTATTGACGCGAATCCCGCGGTCCACGAGTTCGGCACTGAGGATTCGAGCGAGATGGACGACCGCGGCCTTGCAGGTCGAGACGGTCGAGGTTGTCGGCCATCCCTTCCACGCGCCTACGGACGCATTGATGATTACAGAGGAGCCTTTCCTGAGTAGCGGCAAGGCTTTTTGAATCGTGAAGTAAACCCCTTTGAAATTGACGGCTATCACCCTGTCGAAGTTTTGCTCTGTCATCTCTTCGAACGGCAGGAACACGCTATAACCTGCATTTACGAAAACGCCGTCCAGGTGCCCGAACTCCCGCTTGATCGTGGCGAACATCGTGTCGAGGTCGGTGAGATTGCTGACGTCCGCGTGAACGGCGAGACTTCCGGCTCGAAGCGTCTCTTGAGCCGCCTTCAGCGTCTTCTCATTCAAGCCGCAGATGGCGACGCGCGCGCCCTCTCTGTCGAATTCCTGCGCTGCGGCCAACCCGATCCCGCTGTTGCCGCCGGTGATAAGTATATTCTTGTTTGCTAGCCTACCCATTGTCACTTCGTTTGATTTTTGCATTGTCGTCACTCCTTTTGATTTTTGATTAAATACATCCGTGTCGATTCTCCCGCGCAGGCCGGATCCTAATGGCGGTGGGCTCCGATGATGAAAGAAGCCATGGTGGCCGGCACGTTCCCAACCACGCGCCAACGGTGGCGAGTTCCGTTCTCAATCAGGACATCGCCGGGAGCCAGCGACACCTCCGCGCCATCGTCGAGCTGGAGTGCCAGGTTGCCGGAGAGAACGACCCCGAAATCCGTCGTGTCGGTCCTGTGAAAGCCGGCGTTAGCTCGACCGAGTTCGTCGCCATCCTCGAGGTGCATCTCGGGAGTGGGTTCTGGTGCAATGAAGTCTCCCGGCAAGTACGTCCCGATGACGAAGCGGATGCCACCTAAGGGTGGGAATATACCGGGCGCCGCCGGATTGTTCCCCGCGTTCGGGTAGGTTGCGGGCTCATTCGCATTCCAGAGGAAGGCGAGCTCTCCTAGGCCAGGGATGGGCATCCCATCGACTTGCTCGTCTCGCACAAAAACAGCGCGACCCTTG
>WNFT01002483.1_pt1 | contig 31361 bp, 29 predicted proteins | sample 5400191 | NCBI WGS metagenome assembly WNFT01 (sample SAMN13153359, study PRJNA577476) | soil metagenome | isolation source: 80 cm saprolite under Madrone tree | place: USA:California | collected 2016-06-14 | reverse complement strand
CGCTTGTGAGCGTGCATCTCCTTGCCTTGGTCCCATGTCAGGGAGCGTCGCAACTCCTCAGGCAGCTTGCGGACGTGCTTGGCAAGCGCGGCGACGACACTCGTCGTGTCTTTGCGTGCGAGCTTGACCAGCATGGTGATGCGTTCGCCCGCCCAATGAAGGCGTTCTCTTATGGGAGCGTGCCTTTAAGACCTTGATACATACGGCGCACGAGAAGTTCCCTTTGCTGCTGGTATCCCGTCATGGCTTGATATTTTGGAAGCAGGACTGCTGCCACGGCCTGATCCTCCGTTGCGCCGCGGGCGATTTCTTTCTCGACGCCGTCACGGAAATCGACAAGAACCTGCCGGGCGCGATTGAGCGCCTCGCGGGACGCTCGAGGATTGGACAGCAAGGATGAGGGGCCTTGACCGGGTACGAAAATGTCGGCCTCGAGATTCAAGGCGACATCCAGCGCGTGAATCCAGTCGACATAGCCGGAGTTCATGAAGGGAAAGCGGCCGTCGAAAAATACCTCGCTTAAATAGACAATGCGGTCTTGAGGAACAAAGACGATGCTGTCGCCGCGCGTGTGCGCCCGGCCGACATAAAGAATCTGAATCTCCTTGCCGCCGAGGTAAAGCGTCATGCGGTCCCGATAGGTTTGATGTGGCAGCATGGCCGCTTGCCGCGCGGGCGGCATGTTGTCCATCTTCATCATGTCGATGAGATCGGCTTTGTAGTTTTCATGGCCGATCCTGATGACATCGGGGTAGGCGACATTGCCCAGCGAATAATTGCCGTGGAAGGTCGAGGAAATCAGATAGCGAACCGGCTGCTTGATCGTGGCGGCGATGAGCTGGCGCTCGTGCTTTGCCATGGCTTCGCTGCTGAGCGCGTCAAGGACTACAACCCCTTCGCTTGTCGCGATGACCCCGCTGATACGGGCACCGGAGCTGTACATGTAATGGCCGGGGATGATCTGCTCGAGCTTTCCGGTTTGCGGTTCCTCGGCTGCCCACGCGGAGGTTGCGAATGCGAGGGCGCTCAAGGGAACCAACAGCGCCACAGCCAACATGGATCTGCCCAACATGGTGTTCCTCCGGTTGCGAACCGATGTGCTTAGATGGCGGCGGAAGAATACAGGCGTCTGAAGCAAGCGGAAATCACAACAGCGATGGCTCGCGCCGCATTGCGCCCATCGCAACATGACCGTTGCTTGCTCGGGCGATTCAATTGCGCCAAAATGCCAATCTCGGCCAATTCGACAAGGGAGATTCCGCTATGGCCAAAAGCATGGTGTTTCTTGCGCTCTCACTTGTCTCGGTGAGCCTGGTTGCGTCGGCTCAAGAGCCGGCCAAGCCGTCCCAGGTGGAGAACCCCTATCTCGACTGGCGCCTCCAGCCGGCCGAGCAGGCCTATCTCTCGATCGATGGCAGGCATCTCAAACAATACGTCGAGGACCAGACCGCGATGTCACGCCGCTACCGCGATCACGGCCATCCGCAATTCTGGGGACGCATCAGCGGAACCGAAGCGGACGCCGAGAACGCCCAGTGGCTGCTCGACAAGTTCCGCAAGATCGGCCTCTCCGACGTGCGCGCGCAATCCCACGATCTGCCGCCGCTGTGGATGCCGACATCGTGGTCGGTCGCCGCATCCGCCGGCGGAAAAACCGTCACGCTGGAAAGCGCGCAACCGACCTCCACCAGCCCCGGCACGCCCGCGAGCGGACTCGAGCTCGAGGTGGTGGATGTCGCGCTCGCCAGTGACGGCGATCTTCAGGGGCGCGACCTGCGCGGCAAAGCCGTCTTCTTCTACAGCGCGGACTACACGTCTCGCCAAGCGCCCATCTCCGACTTCGCCATCAAGCGCATCGGCGAGCGCGGCGCCGCCGCTATTTTCGTGATCGTGGGCTTGCCCGGCAATATGCGAACCCAGTTCTACCCGGTCGGCAGCACGGTTCCGACGTTCTCGCTGGGACTCAAGGACGGAGTCGCGATCCGCGAGCTGATCGGTCAGTCGCGGGGCGGTCAGGCGCCGCGCGTCAAAATCAAACTCGACGTGAAGACCGTACCCAATTTGAAGACCGCGACGGTGTGGGGCTCACTGCCGGGAACCAGCGACGAAAGCATTTTTGTCGTCGCGCACCGCGACGGCTGGTTCGAGGGCGCCGTTGATAACGGCTCGGGCGTGGCAACCATGCTGGGGCTGGCGGAGTACTTCGCCAAGATTCCCAAAGAGCAGCGCCGCCGCACGATTTATTTTCTCGGCACCAGCGGCCACCACGACAATAACGCAATGACGGGCCACTGGCTCGCCGAGCACAAGGAGCTGTTCGCCAAGACCGCGTTGCTCATCAATTGCGAGCACACGACTGCCGAGCAGCTTGTGTATCGCGCAGGAACGATACGAAGGACCAACACCACCGTACCGCTGCGCTGGTACGTCGGCGGCAGCCCGCGGCTGCAACAGATCGCCGTCAAGGCCTACGCCGCATTCGGCGTCCCCACCTATGCCGAGCCGGAACCCGCGGCGGGCGGAGAGATCGGTCCCTACTATCAGCTCGCCCCGGCGCTGCAGCTGATCGAAGGAAATCTGTATTGGCATTCGGATCTCGAATCCGCCGATTTCGTTCCGGCGACCGGATTGGCGGCGTCAACCCGCGCATTTGCGAAGATCATCACCGACGTAAACCAGGCGAGCCTGAAGGACCTCCAGCGGCCGCAAGCAAGCGCGGCGCGGCAGTGACCGCACGCGCGGCGCCCGTTGACCAGCTCACTCCGATCCCAGCAACCGACCGTGGCCTGGTATCGGGGTCCAGCAATCGAGATGCGTGAGCACGTTGAGGATCATCGCGGAAACATTGGTGATCACCGGCTTGCCGAATTCCGCTTCGAGGGCTTCGGCGACGGGCTGCGAAAGCCAGGCGCCGCCTCCGATGTAAAGTCCGTCCGCCTGCGGCAAGTCGCGCAGGGCTTGGCGCCCGAGCGCATAGGCAAGCTGAATATTGTCGTCGCCGGACATCTTCTGGAACTCGGACGGCGCCAGCACTTTCGACGCAACGCCCGCCACCGCAATGTTCTTCCGCGCGAAGAACTCGCCGAGCGTGCGATTCATGGCATCCGACCATTTGTTGGCGAGCGCGATGCGGGCGAGCCCCAAATGCTTCGCCGCCTCGACCACGCCTAAAATCGAAGAGGTGGCAGGCCGCCGCGTGTAGTCCGCCATATGAGCGATCAGACGATCGTGTGCCGCAACCCCGATCAAGGCGGGCAGGGGAACGCCCGATTGCACGACGATATCGACGCGGCGCTCCATCAGCTTGTCGAGATAGGAATCGATGGGTGCGAACACCCGTTCCACGTCCTTGCCGGTGAATTCGCTTAAGCCCACCGGGATCATCACCAGCATGATGCGATCCTTGACCAGCCGGTAGAATTCGTAGGCGCCGTTGTCGATGACGGGGAGCGGCGTCAGCACGCCGATTTTTCGCTTGGGCAGATCGTCCTCGAACACCTATTCCCCCTGCCGTTCGTCGTGGTTAGGCGCGCAGGAAAACATCGCGGTAGAGTTTCGACCATTGGACCAATTCCCGCACATAATTGGGTCGGTTGCCGAGATACAGCTTCTGCACCGGATTGTGCCCGGCCTGCCGGTTCGCATCGCGTCGTGCCGAGCCGTAGCCGAGTTGGCCATAAATCCGCTGGCCTTCCTCAGACATCAGATAGTCGATCAGCAGCATCGCGGCATGGGGCGACGGTGCTCCGCGCGCGAGCGCCACCGCGGTGTCGGTAACCGGCACCGGTCCGGGCGCCACCCAGGCGAGCGGCGCGCCTAGGCCTGCGCTTGCCGCGACGTGGGAGTTGTAGATCGTCGGCGAGAGCACGACTTCGCCTGCGATCATCAGATTGGCAAGCGCCCGCGCCGTTACCGGATAGATGCGGATATTCTGCGCGCCGAGCCTGCGCACGAAATCCTCACCGCGGGTCAACACCAGCGTCGCGACGAAATTCGATGCCGTCGAAATCGAACCGGACATCGCCATCCGCCCGCGCCATTCGGGGCTGAGCAGATCGTCATAGGTCTTGGGCGCCCGGGCGGGCGGGATCGCCTTCGTGTTGAAGCCGATGCCGGTATAGGATTCGCGCACCACGACCCAATGGCGCGCGGACTCGATCGCGGCGGCATCGAACGCCGCCGCCTCGGGTGAAGTGAAGGGCTGCAGGATGTTCGCCTCGCGGATGAGGATCAATCCTTCGGAGGAGAGCTCGAACATGTCGAGCTTTCTGTAGCCGAGGCGGTATTCGGTGAGCGCCCGGCGCGCGATGTCGGCTTGGGTGCCGCGCTGCACGGTCACTTTGAGGAAGGGATATTTGCGCTCGAATCCTTTTATGAGCGGTTCGATCTGCGTGCCCGTGGTGTAGAGCAGGAGTCCGCGTTCGCGCTTTGCGCCCGCTTCCAGCATGGCGTTGCGATCGCTGCCCGAGATGTTCGCGATCGCCTCGACCGCATTTGACGATTGCGCGGCCACCCTCAGCGGCCATGAGGCAAACGCCGCCGGAAGAATGCAGCCCAATTCCCTCCGTGATATCCGCATGATCGATTTCCGCCCGCGGCGAGAATAGGGAGAGAGCGCACCCATTGGCAAACGGACGTGGCTGAGCGGCAGCGGGGCAGAGTGGCAGCCGCTACCTCTGGCCCGCAAAGCAGGAGGAAACCCATTGCGCCGCTGCGCGTTTTCTTAAGGACGCGAGCCGCGGCATTGGCGCGGCTGAAGCTTGAAGAGAGTGAAGACGATGAAACACAAGGTCGCAAAAATGTTTGCCCTGGCTGCTCTTGCGCTCGGCGTCACGAGCGTCTCGGCGGAAGCGGCGAATTGCCAGGGCCGTCGTGATACAGGAACGGCGGTTGGTGCGGTGGGCGGCGGCCTCATCGGCAACGCCGCTTCCCATGGCAGCGTTGGTGGAACAGTCGCCGGCGCGGTAATCGGCGGGGTAGCCGGCAATGTCATCGGCGGCAGCAATTGCGTGCCGCGCCAAGCTAGCCGGTACGACCGCTACGGCCGGCGCATTCATTACGACTCGCGCGGTGTGGCCTTTTATTACGACCGTTACGGCCACCCGCACTATTATCGCGGCTGAGCTGTAACCGGCCCGCTCTCCGGCGCCGGATTCGCCGGTCCGCTATGGACCGGAGACCGGGATGAGGATGGCGACGCGATCTTCCGTCCCAATTGTTCTGGTGATGTGACCCTTGCCGGTGAGGTCTTCCGCCAATTCGATGCTGCCGGGCCCGACCTGAATCGTCTGTCCTCCGGACAACACCAGTTCGGCGTGGCCGCTCAGCGTGATCACGTATTGGCGGCGTGAAGCCGTGTGATAGCCGTTTTCGCGGCCGGGAGGCGTGCGGCGGATCTGCGCGCCGGAATTGGAAAGCAAATTATAGACGCCGCCACCGGGAGCAAACTTGACGTCGATTTCCTCGGCGTGGGTCAGCCCGTCCGGCCCCGTAAAGAACCGGGTGATCATGACGGGTTTGCCGTTTTGAGCCGTGCTCGCGCCTTCCGCGCTGTGCGCCGGGGGCATTAGAACGGAAAAGCTCAACAAACCAGCGCCGATAAACAATGCGCGTTTCGCATTCATGAGAAGCCCCCGTCATTTCGCGGGGCACACTATCACGGTTGGCCCGGATTAACGGTCTGTTCATCCTGCGTTCAGCGGCCGAGTGGCAAGTTTCGCAGTTCGACGAGCGGATAGGGGGTCAAGCATTTTTCAAATCGTGGTGGCGCCGCATTGAAGCCGACCTTGCGCGCTCCCGCGATATCGGGGTGGTGGAGATGGCCGAGGTACTACGTCTAACGCCGGATAATGGCGGCGAATTAGCTCGGCCCGGCCTGCACTCGCGCAAAACGTCGGGCGATGCCGATGTGGCGCCGGAAAGTGTCGGGCAGGAGCTGTGCAATGCGCGTCAGCGCAGCGGCAAGATGCTGATGGATGTCTGGCGCGAGCTCAAAATCAACCCGGATTATTTGCTCGCCATTGAGGAGAGCCGCTTTAAAGCATTGCCTGGGCGCGTTTACGCGATCGGTTTCGTGCGTGCCTATGCAGCCTATCTCGGGCTGGATGCGGAAGTGCTTGTAGATCGGCTGAAGGCCGAGATGGCCGGGCCCGATGCGAGCGAGCCTGTCGTCGGTCTGTTACCTCCGCCCGAGAGCAACTTGGCGCCGGACGGTCCGCTGGCTCCGCTCGAGCGCAACTTGGCGCAAGTCGGTCCGTTTTCTCCGCCCGAGCGCGAGTTGCCGCAAGGCAGTCTGTCGGCGCCGCCCGAGCGCAACTTCTTCCCGCAAGGCAGTCTATTGGCTCCGCCCGAGCGCGAGTTGGCGCAAAACAGTCTGTCGGCTTCGCCCGAGCGCAAGTCGGCGCAATACGGTCCGCTGGCTCCGCCCGAGCGCAGATCGCCGCAGCGCAGTCTGTTGGCTTGGCCCGAGCATAACTCGGCGCCAGACGATCTGTTGGCTTCGTCCGAGCGCAAGTTCTCGCAGGGCGGTGTGGTTATCGCGGGACTGATGGCCGCTGTGCTGCTCTACTATGGCTATAATGTCTTTTCCTCCGCCCAGCGCATGGGACCGCCGCCCGTAATTCCAGTGCCGGCACGACTCGCGGCTGAAGCCGGGCTTACGCAGAAACCAGGTGCTGCGCCGCCGCTTGCGATCGTCAAGGAGCCGGTACCCAGCTTGCGCCGCGAACCCGCGCTCGCCCCATCGATTGAGGTTGCTCCAACGCAGCCCGTTTCTGTGCCGCATGCGACTGTTGAGCAGCCGACACCCAAATTGCCAGTCTCCGCGCCGCTTGCGACGGTTGAGCAGCCGACGCCTAAATCGCCCGCCGAGCCCGCGCCTCCCGCGTCCCCTGAGACGGCACCAATCCAGCCGGTCTCCGTTCCAGCTGAACCGGCGCCAAGGCTTCAGGTGCCGCCGCCGGAACGCGGGCGGTATGACACACGCAGTTCGCGGATCACATTGCGAGTGCACCGCTCGACCCACGTCGCAGTGCAGGGCACGGGCAAGCGCGTCTTCATTGATCGCGTTCTTGCTGCCGGCGCCACCTACCGCGTTCCCAACATGGCCGGGTTGAGGCTGATTGCGCGCGATGCCGGAGCCGTCGAGGTCATTCTCGACGGCATCTCCGTGGGTTTCGCCGGTAAGAACGGCGTCACGGCCAGCGGGCTTTCGCTCACCCCGCAGAACGTCATCAACCTCCGTCAGCCCGGCTAGTACAGTGTCGAGACCGGTGCGCCGGTCTCAACGTTTGGCCGGCTCCGCGAGGGTCTTGCGGAGCAGGGGTGCGGCCTCCGGCGAAATCATGAACGCGATCATCGCGCGCGCGGCGTCAGGTGCCTTCGACGTCGTCACCAGCCCGACATTCGATTGGCACGGCTTGTTCAGGGGAGCGGGCACGGGCCCGACATAGTCGACTCCCGGCACGCCGGCCATGATGTTGGTCTGCTGAATGCCGATCTCGAAATCGCCGCGCGCCAGATAGTCGGTGACCGGGCCGGTGGTGGTGAAAATCGTCTTGGCCTTCAACTGCTCGGTGAGGCCGAGCTGCGCAATCCCTGCTCCAATATTCGTGCCGCTGCAGCCGCGCGAGTAGCCGATCGACTTCGCCGCCAACAGCGCCGCCTTGTAGGCTTCCACCGTGCCGATGTTGGGTTTCGGCGCGCCGGCCTTGACCGCAACGCCGAGTTCGGCGAGCTGGAACGGCGTCACCGTGCTGCCCACGATCTTGCCGCGCTTCACGAGCTCTTGCATCGGGCCGGGATTTTGGGTGACGAGGTCCAAGCGACCGCTGCTGAGTCCTTGCTCCAGCGCGTCACCCTCCGCCAGCGTGACGGTTACGTGGTGCCCGCTCTTAACCGAGAATGCAGTGGCGATTTCTCGTAAGCCAGGCATCGCGCCCTGATTGCTCATGATGACGAGGTCGGCCGCCAGCGCCGCTCCTTGCGGCATCGCTCCCACGGCTAGAAAAATGCACGCCGCGGCAATTTTCGTGATCCGAGCCATGGCTTCCCGCGCTCCCATTTCTGCCGGCAGCGGGATCGAATGTCCTGCTGCTCAACCGGCGAAAGTCTATGCTGCGTCGCTGCCGCAGGCCAGCCTGACGCACTTTCCTTCTCCCGAAAGTCCGGAAATTAAGACCTTATAGGCAAGCCCGGGGAAATGTTACCTTCGGCGCGACTGGGGAAAGAACGGCGCCATCGGCTCGGCCGCGACATCCCTCGCAACCGTGGTGGCGCTTCCGGACCAGCCTTTTTTGAGGATACGGCTAATGGACCTTGATCGACGCGTTCTGTTGACCGGACTTGCAGGTCTCGCCGCGGCTCCGGCATTGGCGCAGCCCGCTCCCGTTTCGGTCAAGTCCGCCACCGATGCACCGCTCGCCCGGCGTCTTGCCGCCTATGCCGATTCCTCTCGTTTTGCCGATCTCGATTCTTCCACGATAGAACGGACGAAATTGCATCTGCTTGATTCCTTAGGCTGCGGGTTGGCGGCCTTTAAGGAAGGGACGGTCAGCGCTGTCCGTGAGCTCGCCTTCGCGAGCGGCGGGAATGCTGCAACCATCATCGGCACGAAGCGGCGCGCCTCGCTCGAATGGGCGGCGTTCGCGAACGCTGCGGGCATACGCGCCGACGACATCAACGATGTCTATGTCGGCCGCGGCACCGGCCATCCGAGCGACAATGTCGCGGCGTGCCTCACGGCGGCGGAAGCCGCGGGCGCGCCCGGCGCCGAGTTCCTTCTCTCCATCGTGCTGGCCTACGAGATCGAGTGCCGCTTTCTCGACGCCGTCTACCTCGACACCCGCGGCTGGGATCATCCCAATTACGCGCTGATTTCGAGCTCGCTCGCCGCGGGGAAGCTGATGAAGCTGTCGCCCGAACGCCTGAGCGAAGCCGTCAACATCGCACTCAGCGGGCATCTTGCGATGAACCAGACCCGGCTCGGCGCGCTGTCGAATTGGAAAGGGCTCGCCGGTCCGGACGCGGCGCGCAACGCCGTCTTCTCAGCCCAGCTCGCGCGCGCCGGGATCACGGGGCCTTCGCCGATCTTCGAAGGCGAAGCGGGCTTCTTCAAACAGGTGTCCGGCCCGTTGGACATCGATACCGCCACCTTCGGCGGCCGCGGCAAGCGCTACCGGATCCATGACTGCTTCATCAAATCCTATCCGGCACAGGCCCAGACACAGACCGCGATTCCGGCCGCGGCGAAGATTGCCCAGACCGCCGGCGATCTCACACGCATCCGCGCCATCGAGGTGAAGTCGACGCATCTCGGTTGGCTGATGGCCGGAAGCATGCCCGAGCGCTGGGCACCGACGACATCGGAAACCGCCGATCACAGCCTGCCCTATATCGTGGCGCGTGCGATGCTCGACGGCACGATCACGACGGCGAGCTACGCGCCCGCGGCCCTGCGCGATCCCAAGGCTGCGGCGCTGATGAAGCTGATCGCCGTACGCGAAGACCCGACGATGACCGCGTTGGTTCCTCGCCAAAGTCCGAACAGCGTGACGGCGACTCTCGACGATGGCCGCGTGATAACCGAGCGTGTCGACGATCTGCCGGGATTCGTGAGCCGCCCGATGCAGCGCGCCGACGCAGAGGCGAAATTCGAACGCAACGCCAAGGCGATCCTGAAATCAGCGCAAATCAAACGCATCTCGGATGCCGTCTGGAGCCTGGATCGCGCCGACTCGGTCGGTCCCCTGATCGAGAGCTTGGTCATCGGCGCGTGAACCAGGCCACGCCGCCACCGATCTGATGATGCAGCTTCGCGCGCTTGCAAATGCCGATAGCAAAGGCGGCTCGGCCCGCATCATCGGGTTGGTGATGGCGCTGTTCTTCGCGTTCGGGTTTTGCACGGTTTTGGTCGATACCATCATTCCAAAACTCAAAGCGACATTCGCGCTTTCCTATGCCGAAGTGATGCTCACCCAGTTCTGCTTCTTCGGCGCCTATTTCCTCGTTTCGCTTCCGGCCGCGCGGCTGCATAGCCGCATCGGGTATCTCAAGGGCGTTGGGTTGGTCTCTTGCTGATGGCGCTTGGCTGCCTGTTGTTCACGCCGGCGGCCAACGCGGGTGTCTATCCGGGGTTTTTGCTGGCGCTGTTCATTTTGGCTTCCGGTGTCACGATTGTTCAGGTTGCCGCCAATCCTCTCGCGACGGGCGCGGGCGACCCACGACGCGCAGCAAGCCGTTTGACCCTTGCCCAGGCCTTCAATTCTCTGGCGACCACCATTGGGCCGATTTTTGGCGCAGCCTTTATTCTGGCCAACGGTGTTGCCGTCCCCGACGCGGGCAATTTATCGGCGCAGGCGCTGGCGCTGGCAAGGCGCGAGCAGGCTCACGTCTTTCAAATGCCGTTTCTGATCATCGCCGCGGTCCTTATTGTCATGGCAATTGTGTGCTGGAGGCTACGGCATTGGGCGCGGGATGCGGCGCCATCTTTGGCGAAAAAGGGTCATGCTGCGCTACTCAGCAACCGGCGTCTTATGTTCGGCGTCGTGTCGATCTTTTTGTATGTCGGCGCGGAAGTCACGATCGGCAGCAGCATGGTCAACTATCTCATGCTGGGCAGCACGTTGTCCGCGGCAGCACAAACGGCAGGCACGTTGGTGTCCGTCTATTGGGGACTGGCAATGGTTGGCCGGTTCATGGGCGCCGCCGTCATGCGCAAGGCAAACCCCGCTCTCGTTCTTACTCTCTGCGCGTGCGGAGCTTTCGTCATGACGACGACATCGAGCCTTTCCGTCGGCACGGTCGCGGCCGTGACCATTCTGGCGGTCGGCCTGTTCAATTCCATCATGTTTCCCACGATCTTTGCCCTGGCGGTCGAGGGTATGGGCGAGCGAACGCCGCAGGCGTCGGGCATTATCTGTCTGGCGATCGTGGGCGGCGCGGTTGTGCCCCTCACCACCGGCGTGGTCGCCGATCAGGTCGGGTTGACCCTCGCGTTGCTTGTCCCGGCGGGGTGTTACGTCTGGATTGCTTTTTATGGAATCTTCACTGCGAGAAATAAAATTCTGCACGGTGCGCAGCTGACCTCGCAGGCGCCCATATTGTCCGTCTGAGCAGCAAAACCAATCAACTCGGCGGCAGTGAGCCGAGATAGGAGGAAATCGCGATGATGTCGTCGTCCGTCAGATTCGCGACGACAGGCTTCATCGCCTCAGCGGTGTTCCCCGCGCGCGAGCCATATCGCAAATCGAAGAGCTGTCGCGCGACATAGAGCGGTTGCAGTCCCGCGAGGCGCGGCACTTCGCCCATGCCTTTCAGCGCCTCGCCGTGACAGACCGCGCATTGCGTCGCCTTCCCGGACGTTCCGGTTTTGACCAACGCTTCGCCTTTGGCAATGCTGCCGGGCGGCACGTAGGCGATGAACGGAGAATGCGGGTCGCGGATTTCCGTGCGGAACGGATCGGCGGGGATTTCAAGGATACGGTGTCCGATCGGCTCGGTGCCGCCGTCGGGATGCAGCACACGATGACGGCCCGCGGTGGCGATGAACGTCTTCGGCGGCGTCGCGGTCTCGATCACCTTCACCCATATATTGGGCTTCAAAGACGCGAAGTATTGCGCGGCCGCGCGAACGTCCTCGTCCGTGGTGACCTTCGCGATCGGACCCATGCGCTCGTCGTCCTTGCGAGTGCCCGCCTTGTAGTACGCCATCTGCTTAATCAGGTATTCGGCGGGCATGCCGGCGATGTCGGCAGCTTCCGGATGGCCCTGGCCGGACATCAGATGACACGCGCCGCAGGCAAATCTGGCCCCCGGGCCGCCGGTGACCGCTTTGGGCGCGGGAGGGTGTTCATCGGGAAACCAGTCCGGCGGATTGCCGTTCCCGGCGACCTTGGCCCAGTCGTACTCCTTGGCGCTGCCGGGCGCGCGCACGATGCCTTCCGGCCGCACGGCGCTCGGCTGGATCTTGTCCGGGATGTTGAAGGTCCAGTCGGGCAGTCCCGCGGGGACTGCGAGCGCTGCCTGCGCGTGGAGCTTCCCCACGATGAAGAGCGGAGCGAAAGCGCACGCGAGGACGGCGACGCGGACAGACATGCTTGTTCGGCGGATCATTGCGGTCTCCTCTCCATTCTCGACGAAAGTTATCCCGGCGAGGGGGACGAAATCTACCAAGAGCCGCGAAGGCCCGCCAGGACGATCCGGATTGACCGGACGTGCCCCCGTTTCAGTCCATCGCCACGAAGGCTTCAGTTCGCTAAAATGAACCCTTGTGGATGTGGGGACGGGTTTATGCGATCCGCTTCGGGAAGCAGCTTTCGCAGCACAGCCTTTGGCTTTGTTTTGGCGTCGATCCTTGTTTGGCCGGCATCGTCTGCGGACAGCAGCGCCGGCGTTCCCGATTTTACCGGCCCATGGGGCCGCAACATGTTCAATTTCGAGCCGCCGGACATAGGTCCCGGTCCGATCGTGAACTTGAGGCGGCTTGGAAAAGATGCCGGCCGCTCGGTTGTGGATGGCGATCCCATACCGCTGGTCGGGGATTACAACAATGCGATCCTGAAGCCGGAAGCCGCGGCGGCGGTGAAGAGGAACGGCGAGTATTCCGAAAGCGGCCACGATGTTCCCGACCCGTCCAACCAGTGCGGGATTTTTCCGCCGCCTTATCTCTTCTCGATCCAGCAGGGCATGCAGATGCTTCAAGGCAAGGATGAGATCGTCATCCTTTACACGCAGAACCAGCAGGTCCGGCATGTGCGCCTGAATTCACGTCACCCCAGTGACCTGAAACCCACGCCTATGGGAGATGCCGTCGGCCATTATGAAAATGGCACGCTCGTCATCGACACCATCGGCATCAAGCTTGCACCCTATACAGTGGCCGACAGGTTCGGCACGCCGCAGAGCGAGGCCATGCATGTGGTCGAGCGCTATCGGCTGATCGGCGCCAAGGAAGCCCAAGCGGCGCTGGACCGGCATGCGAACATCGACGGTACGACGGGTCCGATGGTGGCCGATCCCTCTTACGACAAGGCTCTGAGAGTCGAGCTGACCATAGAGGACCCGAACGTTTTCACCGTGCCCTGGACGGCGAATGTCAGCTATCGGCGCGTCATCCGCGCCTGGAACGAAGGGGTTTGTGCGGAGAACAACGTCGATATGCTCAAGCAGGGCGATCTCAAACACGTGCCGAAGGCAAACACACCGGATTTCTGAAGAACGTTAGGGGAGAACGACGATGACCACATTCACTTCAAGAAGCATGCTGCTCCTGAGCGGGGCTTTGAGCCTTCTCGTCTCCGCATCCAGTGCCCAAGTCGCGGGCCAATCGCCGCCCAATCTCGGCGCCAATGGCTGGCTCAATCAGGGCACCTTCGGCGGCGGCGGATTGCTGCCGGCTCCCGGGTCGCCGCCTCAGTTTTTGTTTCACCAGGATCCAGCCCATCCCTTCGTTCCCAACGGCACCGGGCGGCAGCCCACCTACCGGGTCGCCGATTTGGACGCCAATCCCAACGTCAAGCAGTGGGCGAAGGACGTCATGAAGAAGGACAATGACGAGGTGATCGCCGGCAAGATGGCCAAGACGTCGCGTCAGTCCTGTGAGCCCGCCGGCATGCCCGGCTATGACATGTACGGTTTTCAGCCGATCTACTTCCTGCAGGAACCGAAGAAGGTCACGCTGATCTTCACCGGCGACCACCAGGTCCGCCATGTCTATCTGGACGTGCCCCATTCGGCGAACGTCAAACCGTCCTGGTACGGAGAATCGGTCGGCCATTATGAAGCCGATACGTTGGTCATCGATACCATCGGTTTCAACACCAAGTTCTTCGTCGACAATTACCGCACCCCGCACACGGAAAAGCTGCACGTGGTCGAGCGCTGGAGGATCATCGAGGCCGACAGCATTCTGGAAGTGAGGTTCACGGTGGACGATCCGGACACCTACAACCAACCCTGGACCGCAATCCAGCGCTTCCGCCGCGTGCCGACGCCGATGGATGAACAAGTGTGCGCGGAAGGAAACTTCCTGCTCTTCGACTACGGCCTTCCGAAGGCCGACAAAGCCGATTTCTGAGTAAGGCCGAACGCGCCGGTCAGCTCGCGTCGTTTCGTCCTACTTGGAGGCGGCGTCCGGCTTCATGGCGCCCGTGGCCTGGCCCGCGCGTAACAGGCGATCCACCGCGGCTTGCGCGTCTTCCCGAAGCATCAGCCGCTTGGAGACCATGTCCTCGACCGCGGCCTTGATCTTCGTTTCGTATGCCGCGAGCGAGGGATAGCGCTCCTCGATCGAGGGACGCGGATCGCCCGAGGCTTCGCGTTCGGCTTTGGTTTTTGCAAACGGGATCATCTGGCCCGCGCCTTCGCAGCCGTCGCCGGCTTGCGCGCCGGCGCGCAGCGCCCATCCGGTGTAGGTCGCGAGCGGCACGGTCAAATCCGGCAAGCGAATGCCGGCGATGTCGTTGCCGTCCGCATCGGTCTTCGGGACGAACGTCGGATAGATCGGGCCGTTCTTAGGATTTTCGAACATCGGCGGCGTGATCTTGGGCGGATTGATGGTCATGATTCCGGTGCGATAAAAATCCGCGCCGTAGTTCAAGAGATAGCGCGTCGACTTCAGCCCGGTATAGGTGACGCCCGGAATTTTCGGGAAGCCCATCGCGCTCTGCGGCAGCGCGGACACCAGGGTGCCGTCTTTAAGATGCGGAACGCTGCTCGGCGGCGGCGCGACGCCCTTGGTCGACCACTGGTCCAGCGCTTCGAACAGCGCGCGCTGTACCGGCGAGGAATTGAGCGGATTGGTCAATTGCTGACAGGCGCCCTTGGAGGTGCCGTTGCCGAAGCCGTGCTGGTGGCTGGAGATGAGATAGAGCCGCGCCTGCGGATGGTCCGGCAGGTCGAGCTCGCCGTTGGGGTCAGTGTGAAAGAGCGAGGCGCCCTTCACCCAATATTCGTTCGCCGAGTAGATCTCCATCGCCAGCGGGCACGTGTTCGACTTGGTGCACGCGTCATAGCGGCCTGCGGTCTTGTGGGTGATCGGATCGGTTGTGCGCTGGTTGGCGAACGGGAAGACGCCCTCGGCGAAGAGCTGATCCTGGCGATTGCGCTCGGTGCGCCCGGGCTGCGAGAAGCGATAATTCATGTTGATGCCGTCGCCGGCGGCAATCCACTGCATCATCCCGTCGAACACGATCTTGCCGTTTTCGGCCTGATTGAAACCGAGATTGCGGAAGTCGTTTAGCATGCGGCCGGGCTGCGATGACACCTCGGTGTAGATGCGCGTGACGTCGCCCGCCAGCGGGTTCGCGGTCCCGGCAGTGTCCTTCGTCTCGTAGCGCAGGAACGCATTGAAATCGCGCACGGCGGCGAAGCCGATGGCGTTCACGGTCGGATCTTTTACTGTGTAGGAGAGCTCGTAGATGTCGTTGCGCGTGAACGCGGTGCCTTCGGGCAAGAGCGAGATCGCCGTGCCGTCGGCGTTGTAGGTCCAGCCGGTGGCCGGCACGACTTGAGGCACATCGTCCCGTCGCTTTGCCGCGATCGGTGGTCGCGGCGGAATAGGCGAGCTTGTAAGACTTGGCCCCGGTGACGATGTATTCGTAGCCGGGGCCGGTGATGGCGGAGCCGTCCGGGTTCTTCGCCACCGGCAGCGTGATCGTGGTGTTGAATTCGGCCGTGCTGGTGCCGGCCGAATAGTCCCATCCGCTCCAGACCATCGTGTAACCGCGAGGCGGCAGGAATGTGTTGGCCAGGATATTCGGATCGGTCACCGAGCCCGGATCGTTGCTGCCCGCCCCACGATTGAGCGCGGCGTGCGTTTTCCGGCCGCGATTGGGCGGCTCGTACATGACCTTGTGATTGCCTTTGCTCAAGTCGATCGGCTTCAAGATGTAGAAATCGAAGGCGTACTCGACCTTGCCGTTGGCGTTCTTCGGTGCGAGCTGGATGTCGACGATCACGGCATTCCTGGGGTCCTTCGGATCGAGCTCGCCGAACGCTTTGCCGACGATCTTTTCGTAAGCGCCGACGCCCTTGAAGGCATAGCCGCCGAAGGTCGGCGACTGCTTCGCCGTGATCTCGATCTTGGTGACGCGCGCGTCGGCGGCAGGCGCGACGGCCATGAGGGCTGCGGTGCTCAGTGCAAGAAGCGACACTCGTCCCATAAGCACCCGGCGATCGCGCATGATGGTCTCCCTTTTTGCCTGGCGGCTTGCTAGTCTAGTATAGCGAATCCTGCTCAGAAAATCCCGTGGCGTTGGCGGGCGTGATGCCGAACGGGTAGGACTGGCACCTCGATGCTTTGATGGGACGGGGTACATCAGCACAAAAAAAAGGTGTCGGTCCCCCACATCTTTGCAACGGACATTCGTTGGTTGAACCGGAGCATTAGACCTTGTACCCCAGCACTGCGGCTATTGCCGCGAGGATGAATGCGCCCGGCAGGACGAAAGCCCAATAACGTGTGGGGATAAAGAAGAGGGATCCGGCACTGGGCCTCACGGAAATTTCCTGCCCCGAGGCTTTGTCGATGAAGACCCGGTCGGGACCGCTCTCGATGCGTCGTGCGAACATCCAGATTGCTGCGCCCGCTGGGATCTCGGTAACGCCGTAGGCGACGGCGATGTAAGGTGGCTGCAAATTCATTAGTTTGACTATCAGCGCTGCCACGAAGAACGCGAACGCTGAAAAGACCAGCACCAAAATGCCTTTGCCATGCCAAATAATCATGCGCGCCCCCAACCGTGTATCCTGTCCGGTGATACTTTGCTCTTACTCCAGACTCTCGGACACAGACCGAGGCAGCCAACACACAGCTATTTAAGCAAGGCCGCCTCCCTGCCACTATAGGGTCTGAATGGGGGTGCGTCCAAATGGTGGTCGGAGTAAAATGGGCCCGTACCACGTGAGGAGACCATCATGCGGGATCGGTTCTTACGCTCGACGATAACGCTCGCCGTTGCCGCGGCCGCCGCCGGCGCCGTCATTTCGCTGTCGTTTCCAGGCACGTCGGCTGGGGCGCCTGCTCCGAGGCTGCAAACGCCTTGGGGTGAACCCGACCTTCAGGGCATTTGGACCGACGAAACCGACACGCCGCTCCAGCGCTCGCCCAAGTTTGCGAACCAGGAATTTTTCACGCCGGCGCAGCGCGCGGAATTGGATCGGCAGCGATCGGCCATGCAGGGTCGCGACAGACGCGCGGAACGCGGCACCATTGCCGATGTCGCCGGTGCCTACAATGACGCATTCACGCCGAAGAAACGCACCGGCGCGCGGACGTCGCGGATTGTCGATCCGCCGAATGGCCGGCTGCCGCCTTTGACGCCGGAGGCGCAGAAGATCTCTGCTGCCGAGCGCGACTTTCGACTGAACCTGTTGCAGGCGACGGAAGCCTGCAAGAACAACGAGCCGTCCTGCAAAGGCGGCAAGTACGATCCCAAACCCTCGCCGCGATACGAGGACCTGCCTCCTCGCTACAACACCGCGACCATCAATCGCTACAACAATCCCGAGGACGCCTCACTGGCGGTCCGCTGCCTGATGGGCGGGCTGCCGGAGATCGGTACGCTGGGAGCGATCGCCGATCGCATCAGCTTTCGCCGCATCGTGCAGACGCCGGGCGGCATCTCGATGTTCTACGACGTCGGCCAGGGCCAGGGCTGGCAGCGCAATATCGTCATGGACGGAAGGCCGCATCTGCCCGCCAATATCCGCCAGTGGTACGGCGACTCGCGCGGCCACTGGGAGGGCAATACGCTGGTGATCGACGTGACGAATTTCAGTCCGAAGACCGATTTTCAGGGCTCGCGCGAGAATCTGCACGTGGTCGAGCGCTGGACGCGAACCAGTCCAACCATCCTCGAATATGCCGTGACCGTTGAAGACCCGACAGTGTGGGCGCGGCCTTGGACCGCCAAACAGGAATTCATTCTGCAGAACAACGAGGAAAACAGAATCTATCCCGAGCCGCGCTGCATCGAAGGAAACTACGGTCTCCCAGGGTTGCTTCATGGACACCGGGAACAAGAACGCACCTTTGCAAAGGGGCAAGGTGTCGATCCACGAACCATAACCACCGTCGGCGGGGGCAACGACGAACCCGACCCGTTAGAATAAAATGGCCGAGCGTCGTTGGCCCCCTGGGGTCTTGAGACCACCCGCTCTCAGCTAGTGGTCGGAAACCGGGATCGCGATCGTCACGCGATCTTCGTTGCCGATGACTCTGGTGATGTGACCCTTGCCGGTCAGGTCCTCGGCCAAGTCGATGCTGCCGGGCCCGAGGGGGATCTTTGTTCCGTCGATGAGCTCGACCTCGCCGTGACCGCTCAATGTGATGACGTATTGGCGGCGCGGCGCGGTGTGCCAGTCGGCCACCCGGCCCGGAGGCGCGCGACGAACTTCCGCGCCCGCGCCTGCCGCCAGCTTGAAAGCGTCGGTGCCGCCGGGTCCGAACTTGACTTCGATTTCCTGCGCGTGCGTCTGTCCGTCCGGTCCCGTATAGAGCCGGGTGATCTTGACCGGCTTGCCGGTTTGCGCCGTCGCGTTCTGTGCGCTCTGCGCCGGAAACACGAAAACGGACAAGCTCAACAGAGCAGCGCCGGTGAACCACGCGTATTTCGCATTCATGAAGGGCCTCCTGCCGTTTGACCCTTGCATGCTAGCACGGTTTGGAACGTGCCCGCGAATGTCCGGAATTTGCGAACATCAGCCGCCCGGGCTACGAACACGGAATGGCCATTGAGGGGAGGGGGCCGGTTGCAAATTGCTGCTCACGCCTCCTGACTGATCCCCGTTAATTCGATATCCTCTTAGCCGATGGCGGCGCGGACCCCGCACGCTTTACAAACCGTCATGGAGGAGGTCGTCATGAAGGCCTGGCCGAAATTCATCGTCATCGCAATAGCAAGCTGCTTGAGCGCACTCGTTGCCGGCGCCCCGACGCACGCGGCTGAAATCACCGTTGTCGCCGGTGGCGGACCGCTGCCCGACGTCTTGGGAACGCTCATGCCGATGTTCGAAAAGGCCACCGGCAACAAGGTCAAGATCGCCTTCAAGGGCGGACCTGAGATCACGGCCGACTTGAAAGCCGGTGCCGCGGATCTCGTCATCACCAACAGCGAAATTGTCGACGAGCTGGCCACGAAGGGCGATGTGGCGGGCAACGGCAAGACGCTGCTGATGATCTCGAAAGTGGCCGTCGGGGTGAAGGCCGGCGCAAAGCGGCCGGACATCAGCACGCCCGACAAGCTCAAAGCCGCGCTGCTGGCAGCGAAGACTGTCGGTTACAGCCAGGGTTCCAGCGGCCAGCATTTCCAGACCGTGATAGCGAAGCTTGGCATCGCGGATGCGGTCAAGGCGAAGGGTGTCGTCGTGCAAGGCCGTCCGGTCGGCGCGGCCATAGCGTCGGGCGAAGCCGAGATCGGCGTGCAGCAGGTCGCCGAATTGCGGCCCGTCGCCGGCGTCGATGTGATCGGCGAGCTGCCGCCCGAGCTGCAGAAGAAGATCCCGTATTCCGCCGGAGTCGCCGCCAAGGCGAAGGACGCGGCAACCGCGCGTGCTCTCGTGACCTTCCTGCGCTCGCAGCCGGCGATGGATGTGCTCAAGCGCAAGGGTATGGACCTGCCCTGATACTTCCGCCTGAAGGACGCGGGGCTGTTGCAAACTCCCCGCGTCTTTACTGCGGCGGCCGCGGCCGCATGAATGCGCGTTCTTGCTGCAAAGGAGGACGTCCTATGCTTCGTCAACTGGCATTCGCAGCATCATTCCTCTTGCTCGCGCCGGCGCTGGTCTCCGCGCAGACGCCAAAATTCCGCATCGAGGAAGCATCGATCGAGGATATTCAAGCAGCGATCGTCAAAGGCGAACTGACATCGACACGCGTCGTGCAGCTCTACCTAAACCGCATCAAGGCTTACAACGGCACATGCGTCCGACAGCCGGATGGCGTGCTGGGCCTCGGACCGATCACACCGATCAAGAACGCGCACCAACTCAATGCCTTGATCACGGTGAATTTGCGACCCTCAAAGCGGGAAAATTTGGGGTTTGATCCTCGCAAGGCGCGGAGCATGACCGATCGGGCGGACAATGATCGCGCGATGCCCGATGCACTGGAAGTGGCGGCGCAGCAAGACGCCTATTTTGCATCCAACCGCAAGCTGATCGGTCCCCTCCACGGCGTGGTGTTCGCCATCAAGGATCAGTACGACACCTTCGATATGCGTACGACGGCGGGCATGGATGCCGCTTATGCGAACGATCGTCCGCCGCGCGACGCCACCTTCGTCAAACGCCTGCGAGACGCCGGCGCAATCATCCTCGCCAAGGCGAACTTGGGAGAAATGGGCACGCCGAACTCGCGCAGCTCCTTCGGCGGAGCCTTCTGCAATCCTTACGATACGGAACGGAGTCCCGGCACCTCCAGCGGCGGCTCCGGAGCATCGGTCGCCGCAAACCTGGTGACGTGCGCGATCGGAGAGGAAACCGGCGGATCCATCCACCACCCCGCCAAGAACAACAGCCTTGTCGGACTCGCGCCGACGCAGGAACTGGTCAGTCGCGATGGAATGATTGCCGCTGCACTGAACACGCGAGTGGGACCGCTGTGCCGTACCGTCAAGGACGCCGCTCGTGTGCTCGAGGTCATCGCCGGCTACGATCCCAAGGATGAGCTGACGGCGTTCAGCATCGGCCGGCAGCCCTCGGAGCCCTATCGGAGCTTCGCGAACGAGAAGACGCTGAACGGCATGCGCATCGGCGTCATTCGCGAGCATATGGACAAGAAACTGTTCAACGACGCCGACGTTGAAGCCATCGATCTGACCGAGCGTGCGATTGGCGATCTCAAGCGAATTGGCGCCACGACGGTCGACCCTGGAGCGGGCGGAGCCCTGTTACAGAGCTGCATCGACAAATATCTTCCGCTCTATCGCAACCGGGTCTTCATCGAACAATATCCGAATCTGTTTCCTGTCGATGCCAACGGCAAGCCGCTGACGGACCGCGTCTCTCAGCTAGCGGATATGTATTTCGATCCATCGCGCGTGCCCGTTGGTACCACGATCCGGAACATCGGAGCGGCCTCCAATAATGGAATGACCAAATACATGCTCACCCGCTACTTGAAAGAGCGCGGCGATGCGAACATAAAGTCCCTCAGAGATTTGATCGATAAATCGAAATTCTATCGCGACATTCGCCCCGAAGCGGGTTTTATCGACAGAAAAGCGGCGCTCGAGGAGATCGCCGGCAGCGTAACGCTCGATCTGGCGAACATCTTCCAGGACAGGTTTGCCAATCAGCAAATCGTTCTGCAATGCATGGCCCAACAGAACCTCGACGCGCTCGTGTCTCCGTCGGGAAATATTCCCGCTTATATTTTGGGTGCGCCCATCGAGCCGCCGTTGGAGGGCAGGACGAATTCCGTGTGGGGCCTCTTGGGACAGCACGGAATTCCGACGCTGTCGGTGCCGGCGGGTTTCACCACGCTTGTGTTCGACAGAGTGCGCGATCCCGCCGCTCGCGATGGTACGCGCTTGGTCGGCCCCATCCCGGCAAAACTTCCGCTTGGGATCATGTTCTTCGGCCGCCCGTTTTCGGAGCCGACGCTCTTGAAGATCGCTTCCGCCTACGAGGCCGCAACGAAACACCGCATCCCGCCACCCGACTTCGGCCCGGTTCCAGAGCGCTAGAAAAGATGTCGCTCGCCCTAACAGAACTCGCACAACTTTCGTCACCCCCAAGCTGTCATGGCCCGCGCGAACGGCGTGCCCTTCATGCTTTCGCTCAGCATGCAGATGTTCCAGCAGCGTGATCAGATCATCATGATCTATCAGAACGATCATCAAGTCCGCCACATTCGCATGAATGCGCAACACCCCGCGAATCTGAAACCGTCCTGGTACGGCGATTCCGTCGGCCACTATGAAGGCGACACGTTGGTGATCGACACCGTGGGGATCAAGATCGGGCCCTTTGCCATGGTCGACTGGTACGGCACGCCGCAAACTCCGGCTCTGCACGTCGTCGAACGCTATCGGCTGGTCGATTACGAGACCGCGAAAGAAGGATTGGCGCGGGACGAAAAAGAGAATTTCCGCGCGCAGCCGCAAAACATGGATTGGAATTACCGAGGCAGGCACCTGCAGCTCACCTTCACGGTCGAGGATCCGAATGTGTTCACCACACCCTGGTCCGCGACGGTAACTTACGGGAAGCCGGCGGTAGAGTGGCTGGAGCAGGTCTGTGCGGAAAACCCCCGCAAATACGGCACCGAAGAGGACGCCCAAGTTCCGACTGCGACCAAGCCGGATTTCTGAACGTTGTTACGACCTAACCGGTCATTCCCCCGAAGGTTCCGGGCGGACACGCAACCTGGACATAGAACGGATTTAGTCCGTTGGGCCGGGGTCTGTTCGCGCCGTGTGAGGTAAAAACGCGCTTTTTGAGCGGCGTTTTGGTCTCGAAAACCCGCTGCACCCGCTTTACGCAGGCGGTCATAATTAAGGGCGCGCGCAATGAGAGCGATGGTGTGCGGTCGGAATACAGTTGGATTCAGCAGCACTTTCCTGGATCGAGGCCCGCGGGACAAGGTTTGATCAACTCAAATGGGCGCGCGTGACTTTCACATTGGCAAACGGTGAAAGGCGCACCGTTTTCTTCGATATCAGCGAGTTTTTCGGAAAGTTCTAACCTGCCGCCGAACAACGCGGTCGGTTGCCTTGACCCAAAGCGATAGGGGCGCTGGTCAAACCAAGGAACGCCAAAGTGGAAAAGACTAGGGTTCTCTAATCGCGGCTGCGCTGTCAACTCCAGGTCAGGTCATGATTGCGGAAGGGCAGGTCCCGATAACGCTTTTTCGTGATCTGGAAGACGGCATCGGCAATGGCGGATTGGATCGAGGTGCCGCGGTCGTGACCCATGCCGTCCAGCCAATGCCCTGTCTTGAAGAAGGTGATGTTGATCTCCGGCGGGTTCTCGTTGATGCGCGACAGCAGGAAGGTGTCGAAATTGTTCTCCACCATGCGGCCTTCTGCAACGTTGACCTCTTGATACATCGCATCGTTGTAGAACCAGGTAATCTGGCCTTCGATCTGTTTTCTCACCGATAGCGGATTGACCAAACCGAACCCTTCGTCGTGCGCAACATCGACGCGCTCGACACGCACCTTGCCTTGCTTGCTCACTGAAACGGTATGGACCTGTGCGCTGACTGTCGCATGGTGGCCTTCCTCGGCGCCGCGTTCTTCCAGCGCGATGGCCCGCGCCGTGCCTTGGGGCAGGGGCTTGCCCCAGCCCGACATCTCGGCCGCCATGTCCAGCGCCTTGATCATGTCGGCCTTGTAGGGAAGGTTGGTGCGCGCGATCAGCTCGCGGCGATAGAGGTACGGGTCCTTGCCGGCGGCGTGGGCAAGTTCGTCCATGAAGCTCTCGCGATAAAAATGTTGGGCCGGCGCGCCGACGCCGCGCCGCGTGCCCACCGGAATGTGGAAGCGTCCGCTGTGAGTCGAGAAGCGATAATTGGGCGCAAAGTAGCGCGCGGCGACGTCGAAGCCCGCGTTGGCACCAGGAGCTTCCGCATCCGTCGCTGTCTTCACCTCAATCGCGATCGGCCAGCCATCCTTATCCAGAGCGGCGCGCAGCCGCGCGACGCCGATGGAGCGATACGTCGTGTTGACGAAGTCTTCCTCGCGCGTCCACAGGAGATGGATTGGCGTGCCGCGATTCAGATTGGCGATGTAGATCGCCTGTTCGGCTTGCGGGCCGTTGCCGTTGCGGCCATAGCCTCCGCCGAGATGGCACAGATGGACGTAGACGTTGGCTTCCGGAATGCCGGTGATCTGCGAGGCTGAGTAGCGCGTCTCCTGCGGGCTCTGATCGCCGATCCAGATGTCGACGCGGTTGTCGCCGACAAGCACGGTCGCGTTTCCGGGCTCCATCCGCGCCCGCGGGAGATAGGGCACCGAGTACGTCGCTTCGACGATTTTCGCGCCGCTTCTAAAAGCGCTGTCGCAGTCTCCGAGATTGACCCCGACTTTGCCGGGCTCGTTCAGGGCCGCCATCAGCGCTGCCCGAATGTTGGCCGTATTCCGCGCCGCGTTCTCTCGCGGTACATCCCATTCGATCGGCATCTTCTCGATTGCCGTCTTGGCCTGGTACCAGCTGTCCGCGATGACCGCGACGCCGCCGCCGAAAATACGGCCCCGAATCAATTTCGGCTCGGGGATGGGGAACTGGATCGCCGAGATGATTCCCGGCTGGTTGCGGATCTTCTCGAAGTCGTAGCTCTTCACTTTGCCGCCATAGACGGGGCACGACTTGACCGCCGCCCATTTCATGTCGGGCAGGTTCACGTCGATGCCGTAGACGGCTTTGCCGGTGACTTTCAAAGGGACATCGAGATTCTTCTGCTCGGTCCCCATCAGCGTCCATTCCGAGGGCGGCTTGATGCGGATGCGCTCGGGATTTGGATGAGGCGTCTGACCGGCGAGCGATGCAACCTTGCCGTACGTCGTGGTGCGCCCGGTGGGGCGGTGGGTGATAACGCTGTTCTTCGAGCTCACCTCCTCGACCGGCACGCCCCAAATCTTCGCGGCCGCTAGCAGCAGACGCTCGCGCGCTTCCGCGCCGGCAAGCTGAAGATAATAGCGGCCGTCCTTCACCGACGCGGCGGCGTTCGTCCGCATGCGCCGATAAAGGCTGTCCGGGATCCCGGTTACGCCGGTCCGCTCACGGCTGCCGAACTCGGGCTCGCCGCCGCCATTGGGATCGGTCGCGCCGTTGCCCATCACCTTCAGCGTCCAGGCCGGCGCCATTTCTTTGGCGTCACGATTGGCGGACGCGTATTGCGGCTTAACCTTGCTCCAGTCGCATTGCAGTTCCTCGCACACCATCATGGCATTGGAGGTCCACACGCCCTGGCCGAGCTCGGTCTGGGCGATGCGGACCGTCACGGTCTCGTCGGGCGCGACGACGACCCAGGCGTTGACTTCGTCGATCGCGGGCTCGATCGCCCACGCGGCGCCTTCCGGCTTGATGATTTGCGCTTCAGCCCGCTGCGGCATCCAGAAGCCGACAACGAGAGCACCGCTTGCAGCGGCGGCCGTGGAGAGAACCTCGCGCCGCGAAAGGTTCGGCTGAGTGAGATCGTGGTTGCTCATTATATTTTCCCTCCTCCCGCCGAAATCCTGGTGGCGGCCACTCGGATCGCCTGACGGATGCGGTGGTAGGTGCTGCAACGGCACGCATTGGTAACCCCCGCGTCGATCTCCGCATCGGTCGGATTGGGGCGTCTCTTAAGCAGAGCCGCAACGCTCATGATCATGCCCGATTGGCAGTAGCCGCATTGCGGTACGTCGAGCTCGATCCAAGCGAGCTGCACCGGATGTGTCCCATCGGGCGACAAGCCTTCGATCGTCGTCACGGCCTTACCGACCGCGGCCGAGACCGGAACGCTGCAGGAGCGGACGGGTTGATCGTTGATATGCACGGTACAGGCGCCGCATTGGGCAATGCCGCAGCTGAATTTGGTACCGGTCAGCCGAAGCTGGTCGCGGATAACCCAGAGCAGCGGAGTTTCAGGCGCTACGTCGACGGAATGCCGAACGCCATTCACCGTAAGGTCCATTACCATCGCGTTCCCTCGTTAATCTACTGCTCCCGCGAGCCTTCGCTGTTATCTTAACAGAGCAGGGGGACCATCTCTACGCCGCCCCGGGGGAGTTGCATCAACCCGTTCGTCTTGGCCCTGACCTACCAAACACAGCGTCATCGCTGGCTGCTGCCGGGACCGAACAGCCGGCCCCCTAAGTCCTGCAATCCTGGTGGCGGAGCGAAACGACGGCTCCGCAAGCTCCCGATAAACCGCAGCGACTGCTGAAACCGCACCAGGTCCGACGATACCGCCTCGAAATCGGAAACGGGCGCGCTTGCTTCAATTTCGTACAGCCGCTCATTGCGAAAGAACACCCCCGCAACGATGTGCCTGCCGTCAAGAGTCTCGAGGCTGAAATAGTGTCCCCAATGCCCCTGAACCTCGGCGGCGATATCGATTTTGACCTCGCCTTTTTCGCGCATGCTCGCGGCGGCGCGGGCGATGGCGGTCGGCTCGTCGATGCCTGCTCTCAGCACATCGAACACACTCACCTGAAACCGCTCTCCGTCCTGCTGAAGGTAATAGACCACCTCGCTCACTCTGCGACCGTCGGCGACCTCGGAGGGAATCCTCATGATTTCCGGCGGCGCGGGAAACGCCGCGGCAAATTGCTGGTCCGGATAAGCATATTCCCGCCACTGCGGTTGCGCTTCCGCGCGGCTCGCGATGACGGCAACCAGGGCCGCGATCCCGGCAACGATCCTCAAAGGCGCCTCGAAGCCCATGGTTCAAAATGAATGGTAACCGCACGGGCGCCAAAAGGGCAGCAAAATTCGACGAACTGGCCAGCTCCAGGGAGAACGCCCCCCTTGACCCATCGTAGTAACGGTCGTCCCATTTCACGTATAGTTTCTCCATGAGCAAAGCGTTCACCAAAGAAAGCGAAAGCGCGGATAGCGAGGTCGAGGAAGCCGATCCCTTGCCCGCTCAGGGCAAAAATTATGTGACGCCGGCGGGGCTGGCCGCGCTGCAGGAGGAATACCGCAAGCTGCGTTATGAGGAGCGGCCTAAAGTGGTGGAGATCGTTTCCTGGGCGGCCGGCAATGGCGACCGTTCCGAGAACGGCGATTACATTTACGGCAAGAAACGCTTGCGCGAAATTGACGGCCGCGTGCGCTACCTTACCAAACGCATTGAAAGCGCTGAAGTGGTCGATCCGGAACGGCAGAAAAACCGGGATCGGGTGTTTTTCGGCGCCACCGTCGAATACGCGCGCAAGGACAACACGCAGCAGAGGGTGACCATTGTCGGCATCGACGAAGCCGAACTCGCGAACGGCAAGATGAGCTGGCTGTCGCCCGTCGCGCGTGCGTTGATGAAAGCGCATGTCGGCGATGTCATCGAATTCCGCACGCCTTCGGGACCGGAGACGGTTGAAGTGCTTTCGATTGCGTATGGGACGGGGAAGTAAGCGAGGTTCCTACTTCCAAACCTCCCGTAACCACGGGACCGCCTGGCGCAATGCATCTCTGAAGCGGTCGGTTTCGTAATGCGTGATACCAGCCAGCGGGATCAGCTTTGCATTCACACCGGCTTTCTGAAGTTCGGCAATTCGCGCTTCGGTTGGGCCAAAAGGTGCGACCTGGTCGTCGCGGGAATGAATCGCCAGAACCGGAAGCCGCCACCCGGAGGCGGATGCCGGCGGCGTGCCGGCGATTGGAATTGCCGCGCTGAAGCGTCCCGGGAATTCTTGCGCAAAATGCCAGGAACCTGCACCGCCCATACTGTAGCCGGTGACTGCAACCTTTTTCTTATCGATTGCATAACGGGCCACGACCATGTCGAGCAATGCGTTCACCGCGTTCTCGTTTTCGGGGCTGCTCCAATTGCCTCGCACCGAATCCGGCGCGACGATGATGGCGCCGAGTTCCGCGAGCGCCGGACCAATGAGGATCTGCACCACGTCTCCTCCGGCGCCGGCCGCGTCTCCGCCTCCGACCCCGAAGTGCAATGCAAGAATGAGAGGGACAGGCGTGGAGGGAGAATAATTGGCTGGAATGGAGATCGCGTAGCCGATCGCAGGTTTACCGGTGCGCAGCAGCTTCAGATGATGAAGGCCCGGAGTAAGCGCGGGAGGATCGCCTCCAATTTGCGCAGCTGCGCCGAACGGCAACAAGGATAGAACCGCGTACGCCGTGATCGTGCAAAGTATCCGCCGGCGGCACTCAAGCGACATCGTCATTTGCTCCTCAGGGACGGATCCCAGTGCCGTGAAGATGTCCGGCAATAGGGATCGCCAGAATGGTCCCCGCATTCGCGGGGATGGCAGGTTTTCTAGGCTCGCGGTTGCTCGCCAAGAAAACCTAGCCAGTTCAGCGCAGAGTGATTTTCTGCACCCGTAAATTGCCGATCTCGCCGACATAGAGCTGGTTGGGGCTGCGGCAATCGATGGCGTTCACCGTGCCGAACTCCTTCAACATCTTTCCGGCGCGGCCGAACTTGCCGAGCAGCTTGCCGTTCAGATCCATCTTGTAGATCTCACCGGCGGTGTCGATGTTGTTCGGCGGATTGGAATTGGACACATAAAGAACCGGATTGGCGCCGGTGGTCAGGCAGATCGCCTGCGGGTTGCCCACGGCGGGGAACTGGGTCTTGTACGTCCCATTGTTGTCGAACACTTCGATGCGGTGGTTGTTGCCGCCATCGGCGACATAGACATCGCCCGCAGCCGTGATCGCGATGCTGCGGACGACGTCGAACTGACCGTCGCCGTTGCCCTTTGAGCCAAAGGACTTCACGAACACGCCGTCCTTGGTGAATTTGGCGACGCGCGCATTGCCCTGTCCGTCGGCAACGAAGATGTTGCCTTGGGCGTCAAAAGCGATATCGGTCGGACGGTCGAATAGGTCGCGCGGCTGTCCTGACCCCGGCGGCGCTCCATTGACGCCCGGGGGCACTGCCGGCGGCGGCGGAGTCGGAATGGGGTTCGCTTCCGCTTTGCGGCCGAGCAGCAGCGCAACCCGTCCCTGCGGGTCGAATTTGACGATCATGTTGGTCATCTGATCGACGGTCCAGATATTGTCGTCCTTATCGACGCGGACCTGCTGCGCGAACATGAAGCCGTAAAGGTCCTTGCCGATCTCGCGGGTGTAGCGGCCGTTGCGGTCGAACTGGAACAGCCGCGAGCCGCCATGCGCGAAGGCTCGCGCGCCGCCCAGCGAAATCGTCGGATGGCCGGTGCGCGTATAGACGTAGACATTGCCCTTCGAATCGGTCGCCACGCCGCTGACTTCGCCGAGATAGATGTCGTCGGGCGTCGTCAGCGCGTTGACCGCGGAATCGAACTGGATGTCAGGCACGTTCTGGGCGGCGGCCGGAAAACCGGCAAGGAAGGTCGCTGCCAGCAGCAAAGGAAGAAAGCGTTTCATCGGTATCTCCTGGTTCTCGGGATAAGCGTGCGAGTTACTGCGCGGCCGCTGCCTTGATGGTCGAGTTCGACGCTTGGGGCTGGCCCAGAATGAATTTCTGCACGCGCCAGGATTCGATTTCGCCCAGGATGATCTCGTTCGGATTGCGGCAGTCCATCATGTGGACGACCTGGAAGCCCGGTGTGACTTTGCCCGGCCTGCCGAACCTGCCGATGATCGTGCCGTCCAGCTCCATCTTGTAGATCTCGCCGGTGATGTCCCATGTGCCGGGCGCATTGCCGTTCGGATTGGAGTTGGAAGCGAAGACATATTGGTGGGGACCTTGCGAGATGCAGATGGTCCAGCCGACGCCGATATTGGTGAATTCGCGGATCGGCTTCAGATTGTTGTCGAGCTCCTGGTAGCGGAAATTGCTGCGATCCGCGACCCAGACATGGCCCTTGCCGTCGACCTGCATGCCGTGGGGCAGGAAGAATTCGCCGAGCGCCTTGCCGTTTTTTTCGCTGCCGGATTTCGCCAGGAACCGTCCCTCCGGGCTGTATTTCACGACGCGGTTGTTGCAGTAGCCGTCGGAGACGAAAATATTGCCCTGCGGGTCCCAACCCACATCGGTCGGACGGCAGAAGATGTATTTCTGGTCGGGAGGGTTCGGACCCGTCCGCGTCGCGGCGGCGAAACCGAGCGGCGGATCGCGGCGGCCGAGCACCATCAGCACTTTGCCTTGCGGGCTGAACTTGGTGACCATATTGGTGCCTTCGTCGACCGTCCAGATATTGTCGTCCTTATCGATACGCACCGAATGGGCGAACTCGAAGCCGTAATAGCCCTTGCCGATCTCGCGGCGGAAATTACCGCTGGCATCGAACTCCCAGAGCTTCGTGGTCGGCGCGCTGCGGTGGTAGACGTAGATGTAGCCCTTGGAATTGGTCGCGACGGCAACCGACTCGCCGAGATATTCGCCCGGCGGCAGTTTCAAAAAGTTCGGCACCGAGGTGAAGGAAATTTCCGGCACGCCGGTAATTGTGGCCTTGTTCTGCGCCGACACAGGCACGGCAATGAGCAGCAAGGCAGCGGCGCAGGCGGATGCAAGATGACGTGTCATAAGGGGAGCCTCCCAGGGTTTTCTGCGACGAACCGGCCGAGCCGGCTGGTTTCGGCACTCACGGAATTCTGAGCCGAGCCTATCCTACCCGCTCAAGGGCTTCAATCAACGGCGCCTTCCGCTGCCGACGCTTCGAGCATGGTCCGATTCAATTTGATCGGACCGTGCTCTAGCGTTCCGAAGCCGACGCGATGGGAAGGTTATACTTCCGCGAGCGCGCGTTGAGTTCCTCGACGTGTTCAACCTTTGCCGCCGTCTCCCGGCTCAGAGCGCCCTTTTGCGCTTCCGCCATTCGTCCTGTGGTTTTCAATTCTACCAAGGCTTTGTCGACGGCGCCCAACGCAATGTTCATCATGGTTACGGCCTGGCCCACGGAGACTCGGGCTGCCTTCATGGCTTCTGCAGTTGCCGGCAAATCCCCGCGACCGATCCCAGCCATGAGCGGCTTCTTAACGATAGCGGCAGCCTTTACATAGTCGGCCGCCGTCCGCAATCCGATCCACACGGCGTCAGCACCGGCTTCCGCGTAGGCGGCGGCCCGATCCAGCATCTCCGTGTAGGAATTGTTCGGAGTCGGAGCTAGGCAGCGCGCGATAAGAACCATCTCCGTACGCGCGTCGGCGGCGGCATGAATATTGTCGATCATCCGAGCCAAAGGGAAGACACCCGGAACGGCATAGGCGGTGGCGCGGTTGACCGGCATACGATCATCAAAAGCCGCGCAACCGATGCCGGCTCGGTCAGCCTGCTTCGCGAAGCGGTAAACATTCAGCGGAGTAGCGCCGAAATCGTCCACATCCGCGAGCACCGGAATATCGACGTTCGCGGCGATGACGCTGTTATAGCCGATGATCTCGGACACCGTGACGACCGCCTGGTCCGGCATCCCGAGAAATTCCTGATTGGGGGAGCTGCTGCCGACGAACACGGCCTTGAAGCCGTGGACTTCGCACAGACGCGCCGACATGAGATCGTAAGCGCCGGGGCAGATGAGCGGCTCCGGCCCATTCATCAATGCGCGAAAGCGTGCGCCCATTGTTCTTGGCGCCGGGCGCGCCGGCGGCCCAGGGGCGGCCGCGGCCAGCGGAGAGGCAGCCGCCATCAATATCGGTGCCGCCAGCCCAGCTCCTTGGACAAACTCGCGTCTATTCGTTTCGCCAGCCATGTTCGCTCCTTTGGCGTGAGTTTCATCCTCTTACAATTTTACTTCCTGACGGCCCGCCACATCTGGAGTTTTCCCCCG
>WNFT01004351.1_pt1 | contig 31379 bp, 27 predicted proteins | sample 5400191 | NCBI WGS metagenome assembly WNFT01 (sample SAMN13153359, study PRJNA577476) | soil metagenome | isolation source: 80 cm saprolite under Madrone tree | place: USA:California | collected 2016-06-14 | reverse complement strand
GCCATGGACCCCAACCTCGCCGACCTGACGCGACGCCTCGCCGCGGGTGATCCCACGGCGCGCAGGGAGCTCGCCAGCCATTCCGGCGAGATGGCCCGTGCGCTCGACGAAATCGTCACCTCCCTGGAGCAGAGCACGGCCCTCCTCGCCGAGACGGAGCAGTACTTCCAGGCGCTCACGCATCAGTCCCTGATGGGCATCTGCGTCGTCGCGCCAGATCGTGTCCTGTTTGCGAACGACGCCCTGGCCACCTTGGTGGGCTATACGACTGACGAGATCCTCGGCCTCGCCGACTTCCTCGACGTGGTACACCCCGAGGACCGGCCTACCGTCACGCGCAACCTCCAGCGGAGGTTTCGTGGCGAGACGTTTCGCGCGACCTTTCGCATGCTGCGCAAGGGCGGAGGCACGGTCCGGGTGGAGGCCGACGGCCGTCGCGTGCTTCGCCGCGGCGAGCCGGTGATCATCGGCAGCCTCGTGGCGGTGGACGCGTCCAGGCGCGGCAAGGCGGAGGCGCGGAAAGAGCGGCAGGCCCTGTTCCGGAGCGAGAAGATGGCCACGCTTGGCGAGCTGCTCGGCGGCCTCGCTCACGAGTTGAACAACCCGCTCATGGTGATACTCACGCAGGCCAACGTCATCGAGCGGTTTGCCGACGCGGGACCCGTGGCCGAGAGAGCGCACACGATTGCCGGGCAGGCTCAGCGCGCCGCGCAGATCGTCCAGCGCGTCGCCTCCTTCGTGCGCGACTACCCGCCGGAGACCAGCCCCGTGGCGCTCAACGATGTGGTCCGGGAAGTCGTGGAGCTCTTCGGCCATTCCCTCCGGCGCGCCCGGGTCGACGTCGCGCTCGAGGTCGCCGACGTGCTCCCGTCCGTCTGGGCGGATCCCCACCGGCTCCACGAGCTCGTGGCGCATCTCATCGTCAATGCCGCCCAGGCCATGCGCGGGAGGCACGCACCCCGCCGCGTGACGATCCGTACCGCGGCAGTGCCCGAAACCAGGCATGTCGCGCTCGAGGTCTCGGACACCGGGCCGGGCGTCTCCGCCGAAGTCCGCGCACGCCTCTTCGAGCCCTTCTTCTCGACGAAGCCGCCTGGTGTCGGCACCGGACTTGGCCTCTTCGTGTGCCAGGAGATCGCGCGGGAGAGTGGCGGCTCTATCGTCCTCCTCGAGCGCGCGGGGCCGGGCGCCACGTTCCGCGTGGAGCTGCCGGAGCGCTTGCCCGCCGCCGCCTGACCCGCGACGCCCCTCAGTCGTTGGCACAACGGACCTTGCGGGATCGCGCCCGCGCGGCTATGCTCCCGAGAAAAGGAGCCGCCATGAGGAAGACCTATCGCATCGCCGCCATCCCCGGCGACGGCATCGGCAAGGAAGTGATGCCCGAAGGCATCCGCGTGCTCGACGCCGCCGCGTGCAAGTTCGGCTTCACGCTCGCCTTCGATCGTTTCGATTGGAACTGCGACCGTCAGGTGAAGAGCGGCCACTGGATGCCCGACAACTGGAAAGAGATGGTCGGCGGCCACGACGCGATCTACTTCGGCGCGGCGGGCTGGCCCGCTCTCGTGCCCGACCACGTCTCGCTCTGGGACTCGCTCATCCGGTTCCGCCGCGACTTCGATCAGTACGTCAACCTGCGGCCGGTCAAGCTCATGCCCGGCATCCCCTGCCCGCTGGCGGGCCGCAAGCCCGGCGACATCGACTACTTCGTGGTCCGGGAGAACACGGAGGGCGAGTACTCGTCGGTCGGCGGCAGGATGTTCGAGGGTACCGACCGCGAGTTCGTCACCCAGCAGGCCTGCTTCACCCGCAAGGGCGTGGACCGGATCATGAAGTTCGCCTTCGAGCTGGCCATGACACGCCCGCGGAAGCAGGTCACGTCGGCGACGAAGTCCAACGGTATCGCCATCACCATGCCGTACTGGGACGAGCGCTTCGCGGCGATGGGCAAGCAGTTTCCGGCAGTGAAGACGGACCAGTACCACATCGACGGGCTGACCATCCAGATGGTGCTCAACCCCCAGCGCTTCGACGTCATCGTCGCCTCCAACCTCTTCGGCGACATCCTCTCCGACCTGGGCCCCGCCACGGCCGGCACCATCGGCATCGCGCCCTCGGCCAACATGAACCCGGAGCGCGCGTTCCCGTCGCTGTTCGAGCCGGTGCACGGCTCGGCGCCCGATATCTACGGCAAGGCGATCGCCAACCCCATCGGGCAGATCTGGTCGGGCGCGATGATGCTGGAGTTTCTCGGCGAGCCGGCCGCGGGCGCGGCCATCGTGCGCGCCATCGAGAGCGTGCTCGAGCCCGGCTCCGACGCCCCGCGCACGCCCGATATGGGCGGCAAGGCCAAGACGGCGGACCTCGGCAAGGCGATCGCGGAGGCTGTGTAGCGCCGGCCGCTACACTCGATCTGGAGCTGCGCGCGCAGTCTCTCCTTGACCGCGTCCCGCCCGAAGGGGTACGCTCCGTTCACCTCCGACTTTTTGCCCAGAGGCTTCAATGAAGTGTCTGCACTGTCTGCACGACAATCGAGCGGCCGCGAAGTTCTGTGAGCAGTGCGGCGCCCCCCTCGGGCGGGCCTGCGTGGCCTGTGGCGTCCAGCTCTCCATGTCGGCGAAGTTCTGCCCGGAGTGCGGGTGCCAGGCCGCGGTGTCCCCGGAGCTGGCCGACGGCCGCTTTGTCTCGCCCGACTCCTACACGCCGCGGCACCTCGCCGAGAAGATCCTCACGTCGCGGGCGGCGCTCGAAGGCGAGCGCAAGCAGGTCACCGTGCTCTTCGCCGATCTCAAAGGCTCGATGGAGCTGCTGGCCGACCAGGATCCCGAAGAGGCACGCCAGATTCTCGACCCCGTCCTGGAGTTGATGCTCGAGGCCGTCCACCACTACGAGGGCACGGTGAATCAGGTCATGGGCGACGGCGTCATGGCCCTGTTCGGCGCGCCCCTCGCCCACGAGGACCACGCCGTCCGGGCCTGCTATGCGGCGCTGCGAATGCAGGATCGGGTCCAGCGTCACGCTGACGAGATCAAGCAGGCGCACGGCATCGCGGTCCGCATCCGGATCGGGCTCAATTCGGGTGAAGTCGTGGTGCGGTCCATCAGCAACGACCTCCACATGGACTACACGGCGGTGGGGCAGACCACGCACCTGGCCGCCCGCATGGAGCAGATGGCGGAGCCTGGTTCCATCCTCGCTCCCGCCGACACCCTCAGGCTGGTGGAAGGGTATGTCGAGGCGGTCTCGCTCGGCCGGCGGTCCGTTCGCGGCCTGCAGGCGGCGGTCGACGTGTACGCCATCATCGGACACGGCGTGGCGCGCTGGCCGATGGAGGCGGCCGCGGCACGCGGTCTGACCGGCTTCGTGGGACGCGAAAACGAGCTGGCCCAGCTCGGCTCGGCGATGCAGTCGGCTGCCGCCGGCCGGGGCCAGATTGTCGCGGTCGTTGGAGAGCCGGGGGTCGGGAAGTCCCGGCTCTTCCACGAGTTTACTCGCCCGGAGCGAATGCCCGGCTGGCGAGTCGTGAAGACGGGCGCTGCCTCCTACGGCAGATCGACGGCATACCGGCCGGTCATCGATCTTCTGCGAGCGTACTTCGAGGTCCACGACCGGGGCGACCGGCAGGAAGTCCGCGACAGGATCGTCGGCTACGTGCTGGCGCTCGACGAGAAGCTGGCCTCCATCGCCCCTGCCCTGCTTTCGCTCCTCGACGTGCCGGTAGAGGATCCGCAGTGGCAGTCACTGGATCCTCGCCAGCGGCGGCAGCACACGATGGACGCGATCAGGCGCCTCCTGCTCAGGGAGAGTCACGAGCAGCCGCTGTGCGTTGTCTTCGAGGACCTGCAATGGATTGACTCCGAGACCCAGGCCTTTCTCGACAGCTTGATCCAGAGCCTCCCCGCCGCGCGGGTTCTTCTCCTCGTCAACTACCGCCCGGAATACCGGCACGAGTGGGGAAGCAGGAGCTACTACAAGCAGCTCCGCGTCAATCCGCTCCCTCACCAGAACGCGGAGGAGCTTCTCCGGCTGCTGCTCGGAGACGACGGCCAGCTCGCGCCCCTCGAGTACCTGCTGATCGAGCACACGAGAGGGAATCCCTTCTTCCTCGAGGAAAGCGTCCGGATGATGGTCGAGGACGGCGGCCTCGTCGGCGAGCGGGGAGACTACCGCCTGGCGAAGCCCCTCACGACGTTCCGGGTTCCCGCCACCGTCGAGGCGGTCCTCGCCGCGCGGATCGACCGCCTCGCGCCTGCCGACAAGCGCCTGCTCCAGGCCGCGTCGGTCATCGGGGACAACGTGCCGGTCGTCTTGCTCCAGGCCGTCGCCGAGATGTCCGAGGACGAGTTCCGTGACGCCCTCACCCGCCTCCGGGCTGCCGAGTTCCTCTATGACATCAGCCTGCTCCAGGAGCCCCACTACCTCTTCAAGCACGGGTTGACGCGACAGGTGGCCTACCACTCGCTGTTGCGGGAACAGCAGCGCAGGCTCCATACGAGAATCGTGGAGGCGATCGAGCGCCTCTATCCCGAGCGGCTGACCGAGCACGTCGAGCGGCTCGCCCACCACGCTTACGACGGCGAGCTTTGGGATCGAGCGGCCTCTTATCTCCGGCAGGCGGCAAAGAAGGCGTTCGCGCGCTCGGCCAATCGGGAAGCCGTGGTCTGGTTTGACCAGGCACTCATCGCCATCGAGCACCTGCCCGAGAGCCGCGAGCTCTGCGAGCAGGCGATCGATCTCCGGTTCGACCTCCGCAACGCGCTCCAACCGCTCGGGGAATTCGGGTCGATCCTCGAGCGCCTCCGGGAAGCCGAGGCGCTGGCGGTGAGCCTCTCCGATCAACGCAGGCTCGGACAAGTGGCGGCATATCTGACCGACTACTTCCGTCTGACGGGCGACCAGGACCAGGCGATCGAATGGGGGCACCGCGCTCTCGCCGTGGCCGGCGCGCTCAAGGACTTCGACCTGCAGGTGGTGACCAGCACATGGCTCGGCCAGATCTACCTCGCAAGAGCCGATTACGGGAAGGCCCTCGCCCTCTTCCGCGACAACGTCCGGTTACTCGTCGGCGAGTTGGCCTGGCAGCGATGCGGAATGCCCCAGCCGCCCGCCATCCACTCACGGACGTGCCTGGCCTGGTGTCTCTCGGAGCTCGGCGACTTCGCCGAGGCAATCGCGCTCGGAGAGGAGGCGGTCGCGATGGCCGGGTCCGCCGACCACCAGCTCAGTCGAGCGGTCGCGCAGGCCGGTCTGGGCGTGGCGTACCTCCGTCGCGGCGAGGCCGACAGGGCCATCGCTGCGCTCGAGCAGGGCCTGGAGGCCGTCCGTGCCGGGAACAGCCCGCTCTGGTTTCCGAGGCTCGCCTCCGCCCTGGGCTCCGCCTACGGCCTGGCCGGACGGCTAACTGAAGCGCTTTCGCTGACGCAGGCAGCCGTCTCCCAGGGAGCCGCGATGAATCTGATGGGAGGTCATTCGCTGCTGCTGGCGTATCTCGGCGAAGTGCACCTGCGCGCGGGCCGGATCGACGATGCCCGCAAGAATGCGGAGCGGGCGCTCGCCCTCGCCCGCGATCACAAGGAACCGGGGTACGAAGGCTGGACGCTTCGCCTGCTCGCGGAGATCGCCCTCGGATCGGATCCCCCGAGCGCCGTCCAGGCGATGGAATATGGACGCAGCGCACTGGCGATGGCCGAGGCGTGGAAGATGCGCCCGCTGATGGCCCACTGCCACCTCGCGCTCGGCCGCGCCCTGGCGCTCGTCGACGAGCCCAACGCTGCGACACGGCACCTCGCCGCCGCCAACCAGCTGCTCGGCGAGATGGATATGCAGGCATGGCTCGGGCAAGCTCGGACCGAGCTTGAACGCCTAGCCTGATCTCCGCCGCGCCTTCACTCGGAAGTCCTCGATCTCAGCGCCGTAGCGCCGTGCGAGCTGGCGGACCTCCAGCTCAAGGGCGGCGATCATCGTCGCGTCCATCGCGCCGGTCAACTCGATACGGTGCGCGGGGCCGGCATTCCCCCGCGCGCCCGTGGTCCTGGCGCGCGCGGGAATGCCGGCCCGACCCCCGGTGCTCCCGCTACCGGCGCTTGGCCTTCTTCCGCTTCTTGAATTTCGCCCCATACTTCCTCGCGACCTTCTTCAGCTCCCTGTTGAGCCGTCTGATCTGGTCGTCGTCCTTGGGCCCCTTGAGCTGGATGACCACGCTTCGCGTCACCTTCGGGGGTATGTCCGTTGGTACAAAGGGCATGGTAGTCCTCCTCCGTGTGGTGGGTGTGTTGCAACGGATCCCGCATCCGCGTTCTACTTCCGGGCATCTTCGATTCCCGAGAAGAACTCCTCGGCGTGAAACACTCCGGGAAGGGTGTCCACGTCACGCACCATGAAATGGTCGGCCGACTGGTCAGGTTCCTCGAGGGATTCCACCCGCTCGCCGAGAGCGAGCCGGACGTAGGTCACCGCCATGTTGTGTTTGCCCGCGAGGTCCAGCAGATTCGTCCCCGCCAGGAAACGTCCCGCGTTGATCTCGGTGACGCACACGTTCCCCTCGCCGTCCTCCTTGAGGTCCACGCTGAACAGGCCGGAGATATCCCGCCCGAGCGCGCCCACGGCCCGGGTCGTCACCTCCAGGACTCGCGGATCGGCCGCCGTCCTGGCCAGGGCGGCCACCGACGACACACCGCTCGGATGACCGCCGGCTGCGATGTAGGACAGGCGCTGAAAAGCCTTCGTCAACACCGGGCGGCCCCGATCCCAAAGGCTCTGGCAGCCGAAGTCGCGGCCCGGCAAGTACTCGGACAGCGTGAACGACCTCACGGCAACGCCGCGCATCGTGGACCAGTAGGCGATCCAGGCCTGCGCCTGCCGCGGGGCCCGGACCGGTATCGCCGCGGTGGAGCCGCTGCCCGCGCGCACCCTGCACCAGAGGGGCGGGCGGCCCAGGCGGCGAAATATCCCGGGCACCCCTGCCAGACTGCTCACCGCGTACGTCAGCGGCGCCGCGACGCCGCGACCCCGCAGAAAGCGACTGAGCCGATACTTGTCCTGGCAGAGCTCGACCACCGGTCGGGGCGGGAGGAACACGCGGCATGGAAGTCGCCGACGGGCACGGGAGAGCGCCCGGACCTCGGCGTCCGTGGTCGGGATGAGCAGGTCGACGCGGGCTCGCGCGACCACGCGTGCGACGTCCCGGAGGAAGGCGTGATGCGTGACCGGATGAACGAGGAAGTTGCGATCCGCGGACGATTTCTTGAGTATGAAGCGGTCGCTATGGCATCCCGCAATGAAGAGCGAGGGGTCGCCTGCTTTCAGGCTTCGGATCAGATTGCTGCTTGGTCCGCTGCCTGCCCCGGTGATGAGAAGGCGCACCGGCATGCCATCCTCCTCGCGATAGGGCTGCTTGCGCCCCGTCATCATCACCCGATGAGGAGGGCGACGCGGAACGGAAGCCATCATGTCCCTGTGGAGGGAGCGTCCGGCATCGTGCGGCGATCCTGCCACAGGGGGCGGAAGAGATCAAACCAAGCTGGTACACTCTCCGAAACACACCCTCGATGTTTTGGAGGACATCATGACCAGCCAGTCCTCACGCCCGGTCGCGCAGGTGGTGACCCCGGAGCCGGTGATCGAAGGAGCCGGCGTTCATCTCCGGCGGAGCATCGGGACTCGTCGCCTTGATCACCTGGACCCCTTCCTGCTCCTCGACCATTTCGAGTCGCTCAATCCCCCCGACTACGAGGCGGGCTTCCCGTATCACCCGCACCGCGGGATCGAGACGGTCACGATCGTCCGGAAAGGGGAGATCCAGCACAAAGATTCCCTGGGCCACCGCGGCACCATTGGGGCCGGAGACATTCAATGGATGACCTCGGGCAGCGGCATTCTCCACGAGGAGATGCCCCAGGTCCGGCCCGAGGGGATCGGCGGGTTGCAGCTCTGGCTCAACCTGCCCGCGCGCGAGAAGATGAGCCGTCCCAAGTACCGCGACCTCGAGGGAGACCGCCTGACCGAAGCGGAGACGGGCGGAGGGGCGAAGATTCGCGCCATAGCGGGCGAGGCCGACAATGGGCGGCTCGTGGGACCGGTGGAGGGCCTGGCCGTCGCGCCGAAGTTCGTGGACGTGACGCTGCCGGCGGGCGCCACTTTCCGCGAGGCAGTGCCGCGAGGCCACACCGCGTTCGCCTACCTGGACCACGGCGAAGTCCGCTTCGGTCCCGAGCGGACGCCCGCACGCGCGCCTGCCCTGGTCATCTTCGGAGACGGAGACATCGTCGAGGCATCGGCGGGGCCCGGCGGCGGCCGGTTTCTCCTCGCCGCGGCCAAGCCGCTCGGCGAGCCGATCGCCCGTCACGGTCCGTTCGTGATGAACACCCGCGCCGAGATCGAGCAGACGCTCCAAGACCTTCGCACCGGGCACTTCATCCGCAACGAGCCGCGCGACTCGTGATGGCCCGCGGCTGGTCGAGCGCGCCGCTGCTCGCCGGCCTATTCGCCGCGGCGTGCGGAATACCGCCGCCGTCGTCGCCTCAGAAGCTGGACGTCTACCTCTATGAGGACACGCGCCAGCTCGTGGAGTCCGTGGACAGCGCGGCCGGCCTGCTCGAGACGCGGGGCGCCACCGCCGCGTTCGCGGAGTTCGGTCGACCCGGCTCACGGGAGCAGCGCTCGGCGGCGCACGTGTTCGTGTACGAGCCCTCCGGCGTCCTCGTGTGGCATGACGCCAACCCGCGCCTCGTTGGGCAGAATCTCATGAGCTTCCGCGACGCCCTCGGCAAGCCCGTGGTCGAGCTGATCACCGGGATCGCCCGCCGTCCCGAGCGGGCCGCCTCCGAATGGATCTTCTACCTGTGGGACGATAGGACCGAGTTCATGCCCAAGTGGCAGAGCGCCTACGTGCGCAAGGCGATCACGCCGGACGGCAAGGTGTTGCTGGTCGGCAGGAGCTCGAGCCGGCTGAAGATCGAGAAGGCCTTCGTGCAGGATCAGGTCGACGCGGCTGCGCGACTGCTGAGCGAGCGCGGCCCGGAGGCGGCGTTCCGCGAGATCCGGAAGCCGGGCTCCCGCTTCTATTTTCTCGATACCTTCGTCTTCGTGCTCGACGAGAAAGGGCGCACCGTGGTCGATCCGGCGTACCCGACCATGGGCAATCGCGACATGTCTGGGTTTCGCGATTCCGTCGGCCGGCCCGTCATGCAGGAGGTCCTGGAGAAGCTCGAGATCGCGGACACGGCCTGGACGCTCTTCCTCTGGCCGAAGCCGGGGAGGGCCCTGCCGTCGCGGAAGTTCCTGTATGTCCGCAAGGTACAGGTGGGGAGAGAAACCCTTCTCGTCGGGTCCGACTTCTTCCCGGCGACGCCCCTCTGGATGAAGGGCTGACGCAGGCGTGCCGCGCCGGCCGCCCGGCCTCGTCTACGGCGAGAACGATCGCCCGCCCCTGCCGGTGCTGGCCGCCCTCGGCCTCCAGCACATCTTCCTCATGTCGAGCTCGCTGGTGTTGCCCGTCGTGCTCGTGAGCGAGATCGGCGGCTCCTTCGATCAGGTCAGGGGCGTGGTCGCCCTGACCATGGTCGCGTGCGGCATCGGCACCATGGCCCAGGCGCTGCGGCTGCCCGGCTTCGGCTCCGGCTTTCTCTGCCCCAATCTCTGCGGGCCCAACTTCTTCGCGGCGTGCATGAGCGCCGCGTGGCTCGGCGGGCTGCCGCTGATGCGCGGGATGACCATCGCGGCGGCGCTGGTCGAAGCGGTCTTCTCCCGCACCATCCGGCAGCTGGGCTTCCTGTTCCCACCCGAGGTGACCGGGCTCGTGGTGCTGATGGTGGCGGAATCCCTCGTCCCGCTCGCGACCTCCAAGTTTCTCGGGGTCAACTACGAGGACGACCCCATCTCGCGCCTCGGCCTCGCCGTCGCCACCGTGACCCTTCTCACGATGATCGCGGCCAACGTCTGGGGGCGAGGCAAGCTCCGTCTGTACGGCGTGCTCATCGGCATGGTGACGGGCTACGTCTGCTCGCTGGCGACCGGATTCTTCGGTCCGGCGGACCTCGCGCGGCTCGACCGATCGCCCTGGGTGGCCGTTCCGTGGATCGACGGCATGACCGACCTCGCCTTCCGCTGGTCGCTGCTTCCCGTGTTCGTGATCGTCTCCATCACCGGCGCGCTGAAGTCGATGGGCAACCTCATCATGTGCGAGAAGGTGAACGATGCCGACTGGAAGGCTCCCAACCTGGAACGCATCGGCAACGGGCTCCTCGCCGACTCCGCGGCGCTGACCGTGTCCGGGCTCATCGGCGGCATGGCCTCGGACACCTCCGCGAGCAACGTCGGCCTCAGCGCCGCGTCCGGGGCAACCAGCCGCTACATCGGCTTCGCCGCGGGAGCGCTCTTCGTGGCCTTGGGCTTCTTGCCCAAGATCAGCGGCCTGTTCTCGGTGATGCCGGCGCCCGTCATGGGCGCCATCCTCATCTTCGTGACGAGCTTCATGATCGTGTCGGGCGTGCAGATCATCCTGGGCTCGGGCATGGATGCGCGAAAGACCTTCGTGGTGGGGATCGCGCTCATCTTCGGATTGAGCCTCGACCTTGTCCCCGGGCTCTACGGAAGCGTTCCCGCGTGGCTCCGGCCCCTTTTCGATTCGTCGCTGACCCTCACCACCGTGATCGCCGTGGTGCTGACACAACTGCTGCGCGGAGGAACGGTGCCTGCCGCCTCCCCTCCCGCCTCCGAGTAGCGGACTGGATACGCCCGGCGCGCGCTCGCGGTGGAAGGCGCTCATCGCCGCCGCGCTCGGGTGGCTCTTCGACGGGTACGAGAACTTCGCGCTCGTGCTCGTGGCCGCCATCGCCGTGCGCCAGCTGCTCCCGCCCGCGCGACTGGCTGACGCGCCCGAGTACGTCGGCGGACTCCTGGCGGTCACGCTCGTGGGCTGGGCGACCGGCGGGGTCGTGTCCGGCGTGCTCGCGGACTACATCGGGCGGAAGCGGATGCTGATGCTCTCCATCCTCTGCTACGCGCTCTTCACCGGCTTGAGCGCCGTCGCTCACACATACTGGATGCTCCTGCTCTTCCGCTTCCTCACCGGGCTCGGCCTCGGCGGCGAATGGGGGCCCGGCGCGGCGATGGTCTCCGAGCTGTGGCCGCCCGCCGCGCGCGGGCGAGCCGCCGCCGCTCTGCAATCCGCGTACGGCGTGGGCATCCTGCTCGCCTCGGTGGTCTGGCTCTTCGTGGCGCCGCTCGGGCCGGCATCGTGGCGCTACATGTTCCTCATCGGGGTGCTCCCCGCGTTCCTGATCCTGTACATCCGGCGGGGGCTCGATGATCCCGCCCTGTGGTGCGCCGCGGACGCGCGCCGGCGGTCGGCCGCCGCGTGCGTGGCGAGCGGCCAGGCCGTCACCGAGGAAGACCGGGCGCTGCTCCGGCTCACCGTCGTTCGCCTGGTAGCCACGCCCGCGCTTCGACGAAAGCTCGTGCCGCTGCTCCTGATGTCGCTGGTCACCATCATCGGCTACTGGGGCGCCTCCACCTGGATCCCGCAATACGCGGGGCAGATCGCGACCGCCGCGGGGCGGGATGCGCGCAAATGGATCGCGCTGGCCGGGATCGTGTCGGGCCTCGGCGCGATCGCCGGCTATCTGCTGTTCGGGGTGCTGGCCGACACTTGGGGCCGCAAGCCGACGACGTGGGTGTTCTACCTGGCCGCCCTGCCCGCGGTGTGGGTGCCGTTCCTGCTCGTCCGCGACCCGCTGCTGTTCCTGGCCGCGGTGGCGTTGAACGGCCTCATCACCACCGGGCAGTTCGCGTGGATGCCGATCTACCTGCCCGAGCTCTTCCCGACATCGGTGCGCGGCACCGCGATCGCCCTCGTATTCAACAGCGCCCGGTACCTGGCGGCGGCCGGCCCGCTCGTGGCCGGCGCCGTCATCGTCATGTTCGGAGGCATCGGGCGCGCCGCGTCGGTCATCGCGCTCGTCTACGTGGTGGGGCTGGTCGTCACCCCGTTTGCCGGCCCGGAGACGAAGGGCCGCCCGCTCCCGGAGTAACTCCGCCGGGGGAGGCTTGCGCCTCCCCCGGTCCCAGGTTTGCAGGCCTCTACTTTTTTTCCTGGGCCACGGCCGCTTCAGCGGCCTGGAAGCCGATCTTGCTGTGGGTACCGTCGCAGAATGGCTTGGTGACCGACCCGCCGCACCGGCACAGCGCGAACCGCGGCCCCTTCCCACTCGTATCGACCTTGTTGCCGTTGACGTCCACTAACTCGACCTCGCCTTCCACCAGATATGGACCGTTGGGCCTGATGCTGATCTTGACGGCCATCGACACACCTCCTCAGAGGATTTGAAATCCTTGACAAGCCCGAGGGCGCTGACGCAGTCTTGGGCTCGCCAACTGACCGGCGGGTTCCGTAGGAGACGCGCAGAGAGGGAGGACGCAATGAGCCAACCTTGGATACGGCCGCTCCGTAGCTGGGCGATGATCGGCGCTCTCACCGGGATGTTCGTGGTCGGGAGCGCGGGCACGTTCGTCGCCCAGGCGGCCGACCCGATCAAGATCGGCTTGGGCATGGCGCTCACGGGCGGGCTCTCCGCCAACGGCAAGCCGGCGCTGCTGGCCATGCAGATCTGGAAGGACGACGTCAACAAGAAGGGCGGCCTCCTCGGGCGGCCGGTCGAGCTCGTCTTCTACGACGACCAGACCAACCCGGCCACCGTCCCCGGCATCTACGCCAAGCTGCTCGACGTCGACAAGGTCGATCTCGTCGTGTCCGGGTACGGCACGAACCTCATCGCGCCCCTGATGCCCATCGCCATGGAGCGCAAGCTGACGGTCATCGGCATCTTCGGACTCGGCAACAACGAGAAGTACCGGTACCCGAACTACTTCCAGATTTCGCCAACGGGACCGGATCCGGCGACGAGCACGGCGACCGGGTTCTTCGAGCTGGCGGCGAAGCAGACCCCGAAGCCGCAGACAGTGGCGCTCGTCGGCGCAGACGCCGAGTACCCGCAGACCGCACTGGGTGGCGCGCGCGAGCTGATCAGGCGGCTCGGGTTCAAGACGGTCTACGACCGGACGTATCCGCCGAGCACGGTGGACTACACGCCGATCGTCCGCGCGATCAAGGCGACCAACCCCGACATCGTCTTCGTGGCGTCGTATCCGCCGGATTCTGTGGGCATGCTCCGCGCGGCCCACGAGGTGGGGCTGCAGCCGAAAATCATGGGCGGCGGCATGGTGGGCCTGCAGTTCACGACGGTCATGGCGAGCATGGGCCCGATGCTGAACGGGATCGTGAACTACGACTACTGGGTCCCCGAGCCGACGATGATGTTCCCGGGCATCCAGGATTTCTACAAGCAGTACCAGCCGCGCGCGGCCAAGGAAGGCGTCGATACGCTCGGGTACTACCTGCCGCCCTATGCCTACGCGGCGATGCAGGTCCTGGGACAGGCGGTCGAGGCGACCAAGAGCCTCGACCAGCAGAAGATCGCGGACTACATCCGCAACACGGAGTTCAGCACGATCGTCGGCAAGATCAGGTTCGGGAAGAACGGCGAGTGGGCCAAGGGGCGTACCCTCATGGTCCAGTACCAGAAAGTCCAGGGGTCGGACATCGAGCAGTTCCGCGGGCCGGGCAAGAAGCCCGTCCTCTATCCCGAGGAGCTCAAGTCCGGGAGCATCATCTACCCGTATTCGGCCGCGCTGAAATAGCCCGCGGCCCTTGTTCTCCTGGGACCTGCTGGCAAACGCGGTGGTCTCCGGACTGCTGCTGGGCGGTTTCTATGCCGCCGTCAGCCTCGGGATCTCGCTGATCTTCGGCCTCCTCGAGATCGCCAACATCGCGCAGCCTGCCTTCGTGGTCCTCGGCGCCTACGCGGCCTACGTGCTGAACAACGCGTACGAAGTCGACCCCATCCTCACCGGGCTCGCCTTCACCCCGGTGTTCTACGTGTTGGGCGCCGTCGTCTACCGTGTCTACTACGAGAGCTTCGAGCGTCGCGGCGACGAAGCGTTGCGCGGCCTCGTGTTCTTCTTCGGGCTCCTCTTCATCCTGGAGGTGAGCCTCAGCCTGAAGTTCGGCGTCGACTATCGACTGGTGCAGACGGCCTACACCAAGACGTCGATCGAGTTCGGCGGTGTCGGGATCGCGTTCCGCTATCTCGTGCCGTGCGTCATCGGAGTCGCGATGACGCTGGCGCTCTATCTCTTTCTCAGCCGCACGTTCTACGGCCGCGCGATCAGGGCCGTGTCCCAGGATCAGCAGGCGCTGCGGCTGATGGGCGTCAATCCCATCCAGATCAAGACGATCGCCTTCGGCGTCGGCATCGCGGCCGCCAGCCTGGCGGGAGCGCTCCTCATTTGCATCGCCCCCGTGATCCCGTCGACCGACCGCGACTACATCGGCCGGATGTTCGCCATCACGGTGCTCGGCGGGATGGGCAGCATCGGCGGGACGCTCGTGGCCGGCATCATCCTCGGCGTGGCCGAGAGCTTCATGGCGACCTTCTTCGGTCCGTCGTGGTCGCTCGCGGTGTCGTTCGGCATCCTGCTCATCGCACTCGCCGTGCGGCCGGCGGGGCTCTTCGGACGGTAGATGGCGCGCACCGTCCCCGCACTGATCGTCGGCCTGCTCGTCGTCGCGGCCGGGATCGGCCTCGTCACCCTGCGCGTGAACCCGTACCTCTACTTCGCCGGCTACGTCATCCTCCAGTACGTCGTCATCGCCACCGCGTGGAACATCCTCGGCGGCTACGCCGGCTACGTGAACTTCGGCACGCCCGCCTTCTTTGCCATGGGCGCGTACACCTCGGTCTTCCTCATCCAGTCGACGCGGGCGCCGCTGCCGGTGCTGATCCTCGCGGGCGGGCTCGTCTCGGCCCTGCTCGGGCTCGGCATCGGCTATCTCACCCTTCGCCTGCGCGGCGTCTTCTTCTCGATCGCGACGCTGGCCCTGTCCATCGTGCTGCAGACGATGATCATGAACTGGGAGTACGTCGGCGGCTCGCGAGGCCTCAGCGTGATCCGCCCGAGCGGGCCGCCGTTCGGCAACTACGTCATGTTCCTCTTCACGGTGATGGTCACGCTCGCCGTGGTCGCCGTGGTGACTGCGCGCTTCATCGAGCGGTCCTGGGTCGGACGCGGCCTGGCCGCCCTGCGGGACAACGAGGAGGCCGCCGAGTGCATGGGCGTCCCCACCCTCCGCCTCAAGCTCTTCGCCACCACCATCAGCGGCTTCCTGCTCGGCGTCGCCGGCGCCCCGTTCCCGTACTACGTCACCTTCGTCGAGCCGAACTCGGCTTTCAATCTCGACTACGCCGTGAACGCGCTCGCCATGCCGATGATCGGCGGGACGACGAGCTGGGTCGGGCCCGTGATCGGCGCCGTCCTGCTTGGCTCGGCCCAGCAGCTGGCGACGGTGACGATCTCCTCCGAGATGAATCTCTTCATCGTGGGCATCGTGCTGGTCGCCTTCGTCGTCCTGGCGCCCGAGGGTCTTCTGGGCCTCGTGCGGCGCCTGCGAGGCCGGTGACGCCATGGCGGGGGCGCTGCTCGAGGTGCAGGGCATCGTCAAACGCTTCGGCGGGTTCACGGCGCTCAACGGGGTCACGCTGCACGTCAAGGCGGGCGAGCGCTTCGGCCTCATCGGCCCGAACGGCTCGGGCAAGACGACGCTCATCAACTGCATCTCGGGCGCCCTGGCCGGCTACGCGGGCCGGATCGTCTTCGACGGTGGCGACATCACGACACTGCCGGCCCATCGGCGGACCCGGCTCGGGATCGTCCGGAGCTTCCAGATACCCAAGCCGTTCACGAGCATGACGCTCCAGGAGAACCTGGACATCCCGCTGGAATATGCCGCGCGCGAGCGGTCGCGGGACGCCGCCGCCGACGCCGCGGCGATCCTGGACTCGATCGGGCTGGGGGCGAAGGCGCATCTCAAGCCGGCCGGTCTGACGCAGATCGAGATGCGCAAGCTCGAGCTGGCGCGGGCGCTGGCCGCGCGCCCGAAGCTGCTCATCTCCGACGAGGCGATGGCGGGGCTGTCCAGCGCCGAGGTGGACGACATCCTCGCCATCCTCTTCCGGCTGAACGAGCAGGGCATCACCATCATCATGATCGAGCACATCATGCGGGCGGTCATGCGCTTCTGCGAGCGAATCGCCGTCCTCGACGCCGGGCAGCTGATCGCGGAGGGCACGCCGGAGGAGATCGTGAGGAACCACGCGGTGGAGAAGGCCTACCTTGGCGAGTAGGCTCGTCGTCCGCGGCGTGGAGGCCGGCTACGGATCGGTTCGCGTGCTCCACGGCGTCTCCATCGAGGTGCGCGAGGGCGAGACCGTCGCCCTCCTCGGCGCCAACGGCAACGGCAAGAGCACGCTCATCAAGTGCATCATGGGCATCGTCACGCCCGAGGCGGGCGAGATCTTCCTCGAAACCGACGGTGCGCGCGTCGACCTCACCCGGAAGTCCACCGAGGAGATCGTGGGGCTGGGCATTGCCCTCGTGCCCGAGGGCCGCCGCCTCTTCCCGAAGCTGACCGTCGAGGAGAACCTCCTGCTCGGCGCCTACCGGCCGGCGGCCCGCGGCGAGATCGCGAGCAACCTCAATGCCTGCTTCGAGGTCTTCCCGATGCTCGCCCAGCGCCGGCGGCAGCTCGCGGGCAGCATGAGCGGCGGCGAGCAGCAGATGCTCGCGGTGGCCCGCGCCCTCATGTCCTCTCCCCGGATCCTCCTCGTGGACGAGCCGTCCGTGGGACTGGCGCCCATCCTCGTGAGCCGCGTGATCGGAACGATCAAGGAGCTGAAAGAGCGGCGCCAGCTCACCGTGCTCATGGCCGAGCAGAACTTCAACCAGGCGACCAAGATTGCCGACCGCGGGTACATCATCGTCCACGGCAAGATCGAGTTCGAGGGTCGCAGCACGCAGGAGCTGCGGGAGAACGAGCTGGTGAAGAAGTACTACCTCGGCGTGTGACACGCTCCGGAGAGCAGATCCGCGTTCGAGACAGCCCTAGCGCACGGTCGATCGCTTGTTGAGCGGGTTCGGTCTGTGACACTCGCCGTCGAAGATGTCGGCTGTCTTGCCATTTTCGCGTCGGGAACAATTTTCCTGCCCTCATTTCGCAATTCGAGCAGGCACTTCCCCACTTGGCATTTTCGATGCGGCACATTATCCGTCCAGCGCTGTGCCCGGCCGAACTGTCAGAGGAGGCGACAGCCCGAAACGTGAGCATCAAGGGCGCCGGTGGAAGTGACACCATCAGAAGGAGGCTGACATGAGATACATCTCGCTCGCGTTGTTCCTGATGACCACCCTGATATTCGAGGCGCCGGCCGCCCAGGCGGTACCGTTGACATTCGTCGGCCATCTTAATAGTGCAGAGGAGAATAATCCTGCCGATACTTCGACAGCGACGGGTCTCGCAACAATAATATTGGATCCGGCGGCCCAAACGATACAGATCAACGCGACGTTCAGCGGCTTGACGTCGACCGATATGGCGGCGCACATCCATTGTTGCATGCCGCTCGGCACCAACGCCGGGGTCGCCACCACGGTTCCCGCGTTTCCCGGGTTCCCGTTGGGGGTGACCTCCGGAACCTACACCTCCGTGGTCTTTGATCTGACGCAGACGACGATCTACAACCCGGCTTTCGTCACCCTCCAGGGCGGTCTCCCACAGGCTGAGGCCGCGCTGATCAACGGAATCGAAAACGGACTGGCCTACTTCAACATTCACACGGTCAACTTTCCGGGAGGTGAAATCCGAGCCCAGCTGTTTCCCGCACCGGAGCCGAGCAGTCTGGTCCTTCTCGGTTCGGCGCTGCTCGGTCTGGGCCTGGCCCGGTGGCGAAAGATAGCCACACGTTCTTGAGGGGGTGCGGCCCCCTGCTGCGACGGCGGGCTCAGCCTCGCGGGTTGCTCGTCTCCGGAACCAGCAGATAGAAGGTCAGCCCGTGATCCGCATTGCGGCGGGCCCACAGCCGTCCTCCGTGAGCCTGAGCGATGGAACGGCCGATCGACAACCCCATCCCCAGGCCATCCGGCTTGGTCGTGAAGAAGGGATCGAAGAGCTTCTCGAGGTCATGCGCCGCCGCCCCGACACCCGTGTCCTGCACGCCGACGAGGATGCCGGGGCCGTCCTCTCCTTGCCCACGCGCGCACGAGATGACCAGCCGGCGCGGGCGCCCCGTGACCTCCGCCATCGCTTCGACCCCGTTCATGATCAGGTTCAGGACGAGCTGTTGCAGCCGGATCCGATCCCCCAGCACCGGGAGAAGACCATCGGCCAGAACCTCCTCGACCACCACCGCGTGCTTCTGCACCTCGGGCTGGACGAGGCTGAGCACCTCGCGGATCATCTGATCGACGTCCACGAGGGACTTGTCCTCGTCCGACTTCTTCACGAGCGCACGCGCATGCGCGATCACGTCGCCCGCCCGCTGGGCGTCCCGGCTCACTAGCTGCATCGCCTGCCTGGCCTCGTCGAGAACGGGTGGAGTCTGATCGAGCCAGTGCAGGCTCGCGGTGGCGTTTGCCACGATGGCGGCGAGCGGCTGGTTCACCTCATGGGCCAGCGATGCGGTCAGCTCGCTGATGGTGGTGAGCCGCGTGACGTGCGCCAGCGCCTTCTGCGCCTCCTGCAGAGCCTCCGAGGCCCGCTTCTGGTCTCCGATCGCCGCCTCGAGCTCCGTCGTTCGATCGACCACCCGCTGCTCGAGATCGCGGTTGAGCCGGGCGATCTCGGCCTTCGCCTGCGTGATCTGAGGTGTTTCGACCACTTCCCAGCGGCCCCGACGCTTGGCGACGGCGAACTGGTGGGTGCCCGCCACGTCGAGGAACTCGGTCGCACCGCTCGTCGTGAGCGGATACGTGCAGAGCACCACCATGGGCTGATCGCCGATGCCCCGGTTCAGCTCCGCCTCGTATTCCATGAAGTCTCGCCAGTGCTTCTGATCGAGCCAGGCCGTGTTCCCGCTCACCCGGAGGCCTTGATAGCCCCTGGACAGCGCCCGCTCGAGCTTCGCGCTCCAGTTGCCAATAATCCGACGGAGATCGATCTCTCCTTCCGTCAGATACACGTCCCGGGCCTTCAAGACCTCGATGCTTTGGTCGGAGACGTATCGGTCGAGGCCGGGAACCGCCCGGTCCAGCGCCTGCCAGACCTCCTCCTCGGTGAGGGGCTCGGAGACGACCCACCCACAGAACTCGCCGGCTTCGAGGCCGGCCTTGAAGAAGGAGAGCAGGGTCTCAAGCAGGTCGGCCCTGGTCTCGTAGAAATGGCAGAAGTGGGTACCCCACGGCATCTCGCCCACCGGATCGATTCCGGAATTCCGTAGTGCGGTCGTCATGACTGACCTCCCGAGGACTGGCTGGAACGAGCGCAGCCTAGCTCCAGCGGAGCCTCGTGACTAGTATGGGCGTGCCATTGCATTGAAGTCGGGTGCCACGCGAGTCGCCCGCTGCGCGTGAGAATCTGTCCCGCGTGAGAATCTGTCCCGCGTGAGAATCTGTCCAAGGAGGCGCCGTGTCAAGTAGCCTCGACCCACTGCAGGAGGGAAGCACGGCGCCCCTTCGGTTCAGTTCATGTACGCCGCCAAGCGCGTCCGCAAGTAGAGGCGTGCCCGGTGCACGCGCGACTTGATCGTGGCCGATCTGACCTGTAGGGTCTCGGCGATCTCGGGGTTCGACAGCCCTTCGACATCGTGCAAGAGGAAGGCCGTGCGGTGGTCCGCCGGCAGCTCATCGATGGCCGCGCAGAGCACCGATTTCAACTCGCTTTCGATCGCGGGGTCCTCCAGTCTTTTCGACCAGTCGGCCGCCTCCGCCACATACCGGCCCTTCTCGTCGAACGTGGGGGCAACGTCCTCCCACGATAGATCGTTCCGCCTGCTCCGCCGCCCCCGAAGCTTCTCGTACGCTGCGTTGGCAGTTATCCGATAAACCCAGGACCCGAAGCGAGCCGTCCCCCGGAAGGTGTCGATCCTTCGGAACGCGGCCCAGAGGGCGTCCTGCACCACCTCCTCTGCGTCCGATGCATTGCCTGTGATCCGGATGGCAAGCCGGTAGGCGCGATCCCCGTACGCGTCCACGAGGGCCCCCGCCGCCTCTTCGTCCCTCCGACGCAGCTGTTCCACCAGGGCTGCGTCCGGATCGATCACTTCTCGAGCAACGCGCGAATGCTGTACGCTTATGCTCGACTCCTCAGAAATCCGCTCCATCACGGCCACCTCGCAATCCATCTCGCTCTCCTTCCAAGCCGGGCCGGTTTTCCCGAAGCGCCGCTGCTCGGTATGCTCCCGGGGTGACTCCCAGGAGGCGGCGAAACACTGTCGTGAAGTGACTCGGGGTCCGAAACCCCACCATCCGCGAGATCTGAGTGATCGAGAGCGCCTCCGTGGCCAGGCACGCACGGGCACGGGCGACCCGTTGCCGCACCACAAATCGGTGTGGAGGCACGCCGGTGCTGCTCTTGAAGAGGCGCGCGAAGTGATACGGACTCATGAAAACGACCGCGGCGAGCTCGCCGAGCGTCAGGTCCTTGTCGAGGTTCTGCTGAATGTGCTCGGTCACGCGCCGGAGTCTGGTCCACGGGAGGGTACCGTGATCCGCTTGTGCCGTCGTCATTGGCAATCTCCTTCCCTGTCGAGACCCTGGAATGGTTGGACTCGATCTGGAGCCAGAGTAATTTCGCAGGGCGGAAAGGTCTACCCGACGTTGGTCGGGATCCGCTACGACCCTACTTTGGTAGGGATCGGCTCCTACCGGAGTCGGCATTGTTGACAACCGCCTCGCCGCGTCCCACCATTTATTGCCGGACGATTTCTCCATGTGATGCCGCCGTCAACCCCTCGCTACGGCCAGGAGCTTGTCGATGCCTGATTCTCTTGGATGGCGCAGGCATCCCGTGATCTTGAACTACGGGGTGCCCGTCCTGTCTGTTGGTGTCGTGCTAGCCCTCACTCACTGGCTGAATTTCTATCTGCATGCGGCTCCCGCATCGCTCTTTATCTGCGCTGTCGCGGTCAGTGCCTGGCTCGGTGGCCTCATGCCGGGCCTGCTCGCCACGGTCCTCTCCTGCCTCGTCTTCGCTTACTTTTTCCTGCCTCCGCTCCATTCGCTGGCTGTGGTGCCCTCCGAGATACCCCGCCTGGTAGTCTTTTTGCTGGCAGCCCTCTTTGTCACGTGCCTGAGTGTTGCAGAACGGAGCGCAACGAAGGCGCTACGGGAAAGTGAGCAGCGCTTCCGCGACTATGCGGAGACGGCCTCGGATTGGCTCTGGGAAACCGGCCCGGACCACACTTTCACACGGCTCTCGGAGGGACTCACCGCGCTCGGCATCCCTCCGTCCAGCCGGATCGGCTTCACGCGGCGGGCCTTCGCCACCGACGTCGAGGAGGAGCCCGAGAAGTGGCGTGTGCATGCCGCGGCGCTCGAGGCACACCAGCCGTTTCACGGCTTCGTCTACCGGACCGCGGCCGCGGATGGATCCCCGGTCTACATTTCAACGAGGGGGTGGCCCATGTTCGACGCGGACCGTCACTTCCTCGGCTACCGCGGCGTCACCACCGACGTCACGGCGGCGGTTCGCGCGGACCAAGCGGAGAAGGCGCTCCACGAAGCGCAGGCAGAGCTAGCGCGCGTGGCGCGGGTGACGACGCTGGGTGAGCTTGCCGCTTCCATCGCCCATGAGGTCAACCAGCCGCTGGCGGCCATCGGTGCCGACGCCAACGCTTGCCTGCACTGGCTGGCTGCCGACACCCCCGATCTCGACAGGGTCCGGGAGGCCCTCAACGCTATTGTGAAGGATGGTCACCGCGCGGGAGAGGTCATCACCCGGGTTCGCACCCTGCTGGCACGCTCGTCGGTCGCCCATGAGCCCTGTGACCTCAACGGGAATGCGGCCGAGGCTGTCCGGGAAGTCCCGCCGGAGCGGCGCCGCCTCGTCGTCCGCTCGACCTTCGAACGCCGTGAGGGCGGCCCCGGGGTGATCGTCGCCGTCGAGGATGCCGGCGTCGGCTTCGGCGAGGCCGCGGCCTCGCGCCTGTTCGAGGCCTTCTACACGACGAAGCCGGGCGGCCTTGGCATGGGATTGTCGATCAGCCGCTCGATCATAGACAGCCACCGGGGTCGGCTGTGGGCCACGGCGAACCCGGACCACGGCGCCACGTTCCATCTCGCGCTGCCGGAGATGCGATGAGCGCCGAGATACCTACCGTCTTTGTCGTGGACGACGACAGATCCGTCCGCGACTCTCTCCGCAGACTCGTCACCTCGGTAGGAATGGCGGTAGAAGTGTTCCCGACCGCTCAGGAGTTCCTCAGCGCTCCCCGGCGCGATGCTCCGGCTTGTCTCGTCCTCGACGTCCGACTCCCGGGGCTGAGCGGCCTCGATCTTCAGCGAGAGCTCGCCAATTCAGACGCCACGCTGCCGATCATCTTTCTCACCGGTCATGGCGACATTCCCATGTCGGTTCAGGCCATGAAGGCGGGGGCGGTCGAGTTCCTCACGAAGCCGTTTCGCGGACAGGACCTGCTCGACGCTATTCGACACGCGATCGATCGCGATCGCGCCGCCCGAACGGAGCGGCAAGAGCTCACCGAGCTTCGGCGCCGGTACGATACCCTCACCCCGCGCGAGCGCGACGTCATGGCCGGTGTCGTCGCCGGACTACTGAACAAGCAAATTGCCGCCGAGTTCGGGACGAGTGAAGCCACCGTCAAGGAACAGCGCGGGCAGGTCATGCAGAAGATGCGGGCCGGGTCTCTGGCGGAGCTGGTCCGGGGCGCCGGCCGCCTCGGGATTGCTCCCTCCCCTGGTGGCGAAACCCCACCAAGGTAGGGTAGACGGTTCGCCCCCCGGCCCACTACTCTGAATGCAAGTGGATTCCAGGTCTCTCCGAGGAAGCTGACTGGACTCATGGACGAATACGACACACAACTAGTCTCGATCGTCGACGACGATGAATCGCTGCGTCGGTCCCTCAAGAATCTCTTGGGATCGGTTGGCTTCCGTGTAGAGACGTTCGCGTCCGCGGAAACCTTTCTGGAGTCCCTCCACCTAAAGGAGACCGGTTGTCTGGTGCTCGATCTCCGGATGCCCGGAATGGATGGCCTCGGGCTCCTCAGACGCCTGTCGGGCATGGGCTCCCGAATTCCCGCGGTCATTCTGACTGCTCACGGCGACGACGTGACACGGCAGCGATCGCTGCAGGCCGGCGCCGTTGCGTTCCTCGCCAAACCTTTCAACGGCAATGCCCTGCTCGACGCCGTACGGACCGCCCTCGCGCAACGCGGACGGCGTCGCGACTGAGGGTCGTCGATCAGCCCACCTTGTCGCCGCCGATCGGCAAGGTGAATTGCACGAGAGCGCCGTGAGGCACATTCGGGGTCGCCCACAGCCGGCCGCCGTGGGCCTCCACAATCGAGCGGCTGATCGCCAGCCCCATGCCCATACCGTGAGGCTTGGTCGTATAGAACGCGTCGAAGAGGCGGTCGAGACTACCCGGATCCAGGCCGGGGCCCGAATCTCCCACTGCGATGAGCACGCCCTCCGCATCATCTCTTTTGGCGGAACCGACCAGCAACTCTCGCGGAGCATCGCTGATCCCGGTCATCGCTTCGATGGCGTTGATCATCAGATTGAGAATCACCTGCTGTAGTTGAATTCGATCGCCCAGGACGCGGGGCAGGTCATCGCCGAACCGGGTCCGCAGTGACACGCCATTGCTGTGCACTTCGCTGCGCGCCAGGGTAATGACTTCGAGGATGGTTTCGTTGACGTCGACCCAGTCCTTCCGTGAGGGAGCTTTCCTTGCGAGAGCGCGAATCCGGCCGATGATCTCACCGGCCCGATGGCCGTCTGCGATGACGAACTCGGCGGACTGCCGAGCTTCCTCCAGGTTCTGGACGGCGAGCCAGTGCAAGCACGCAGTGGCGTTGTTCACCACGGCGGCGAGCGGCTGGTTGATCTCGTGGGCAATCGACGCAGACATCTCTCCCAGCGTTGCCACTCGCGCGACGTGAGCCAACTCCGCTTGTGTGCGGCGCAAGGCCTCTTCGGCCTGCTTGCGCTCGATGAACTGCCCTATCTGGCTCCCTATGGTGGCCATCATGCCGACCAGGTCCGGGTCGGGCTGCCGTATCTCGTGGCTGAAGAACTCCATGACCCCCAGGACTTCGGCGCCGAGCAGGACGGGGAAGCCGAACGCGGCATGCAACACTTCGCGCGCGGCGATGGGCGCACGCAGAAACGTAGAATCCCGGACGACATCGGGAATGTATTCGGGCTCACGGCGGAACCACACTCGCCCCGGCAGCCCGATCCCGGGCTCGAAGGTGCTTTCCCGGCTGGCCGTCTCGAATTCCGGGACCGCCATGGACTCTTTGTGCCACACCTCCACGCAGCGCAGCACCCCCGCCTCCCGGTCGGTGCGCCACAGCACGCCCAGGTCCCACACCAGGCACTCGCACACGGCCTGAAGGATTTTGGGCGTGGCTTCCTGGAGAGTCGCCGCCTCCGCCAGTATCCGTGTGACGGTGTGTTGCACCACGAGACGTTGCTCGGCCTGCTTGCGCTCGGTGATGTCTTGTATCGTGCCGAACACTCGGACGGGCCGGCCCGATTCGTCCCTCACCACGTCCCCCTGAGTGCGGACGACGCGCACCTCACCGCTCGGCCGGACGACGCGGAACTCCACGTCGTACCGCGGATGGCCCTCGAGCACCTCCGCCAGCAACTGACGGTCGTCGGGGTGGATCAGCTTCTCCACCTCGTCACGGCTTCCCACGGGTTGCTGCGGGCTCAGCCCAAGGATGCGGTAGGTTTCGTCCGACCAGGCGTAGCGATTTGTCGCGAGGTCGCGTTCCTGATAGCCGACGTGCGAGATGCGCTGCGCTTCTTCCAGCTTGCGCTCGCTTTCGCCCATGCCGCGAAGCATCAGGAGGCTGGTCAGGGCGTCCTCGAGCCGTCGGCCGACCTCCTGGAAAAGCCGCTCTTCCTGCGGTGTCCAGGCGCGCGGGTAAGAGCACTGGTGCAGCCCCAACATGTAGGGCCTATCCCCTTTGGGATAGATCGTCATGGCGATCATGGACAGTATGCTGAAACGCTTCGCCGTCTCGGCGGGCAGCGGGTGATCCGAACCCGGACCGAATCGCACAGGACCAGTGGACGCTCTGACGATTCGGAACGCTTCCGCGATTTCGGAATCGACAGGCATTTCAAGCCCCAGGGCGAAGGCGCCGGGGAATTCGGGCCGAACACGCTCCATCGGCACTCTCCACGACGCAGCTTCCGCGTCGCACGGATACACCAGCCACGATCGGTCACACCCAAGGATCGACAGCACGGCCTCGAGCACATCGCTCATCAACTGCTCGAGGTCATTCGTTCCCTGGATGGCCCGGTTCACCTGATCCATGCTCTCCAGGAACCAGAGATGGGTCCGCCGCTCCTCCTCCGACCGACGGCGCTCGATCGCGATGCTGGCAAGATCGGTGATCTGATCGATGAGATTTCGCTGCGACGGCGTGGGATGTGTCGGTTCGCGGGCGTATATCGCGAACGTTCCCAGCACCCCGCCATCCGAAGCGAAGATCGGCGTCGACCAACACGCTCGCAGCCCGTGTGGCAGAGCCAGATGCCGATAGTCGGCCCACAGGGGATCCCGCGCGATATCCGAGACAATGACGGGGGCTCTGCGGTAGGCGGCCGTTCCACACGATCCCGAAGCCGGACCGATCGCGCTGCCGTCGATCGCGTCGATATAGCTTTGGGGAAGGCTCGGCGCTGCGCCGTGCCGAAGCCGATTGCCATCCGGATCAAACAACAGGATCGAGGCGAGGGTGCCTTTCGACAGCTCCTCGACAAGCCGGCACAACGCGTCGAGGATCATCGAGAGCGGATCGCCTTTGGCGATCATCTCGAGAAGCCGTTTCTCTCCCGCCAGCAATGCCTCGGCTTGGAACATGATGCCTTCCGTCTCGAGAGCTTACGCCTTCGCCGAGCAACGCGCCACAACAAGGTCCGTTTGGCATCTCGTCAGCGAGGTCCGACGAATACAGGATCAGCCGAGGTGGTCGGCGCCCGTCCGATTCCTGCGGAAATTCGCGGTCGGTCACACCCCGAGGGTGGCCGGATCGTCCGGGGTAATGTGCTCGAGGGAGCTCAGTCGCGCTTGCGCGGCTTGACTCCGTAGCCAGGGCGGGCGCACACGCAATCTTCTCAGCACACCAAGCACCCGTCGGGGTGTTCCAAGGTCGGACCATATGATTCGCGGCAGCATGGACACGGCGAGGTATGGGGGGCACGGCGCGAGGATGGATCGCGAGAAATTCACCGTGGGCATCAGGGAGTAAGCCTGCTGCACGGCCCACGCCTCCTCCGCGGTCCCGTCGAACGGCTCCATATGGCCCAGTCGCTCACTCATCGTTGGCAGGCACTCGTACCCCGCGTTGACCAGCGTCGCGACCTTCGCGACTATGACGAACGTGTTCCACAATGCCCCCAGATTCAGACACGCGCGCGCCATGGCTTCTGACGGTTTCTCCCAAAAGCGCCGGACCTGCCTGATGAGACCGGTCTTCTCTCCATCGAGCACCTCGCCCGGCTCGATCCATCCGTACTCTGTCTCGGGCCCGCCAGGCTGCGCCCCCAGGAGACATATGCGAGCGGGATGCCGGTCGATCCACTCAGCGATGCCGGCAACGTGCTCCATGAACGCCGACTCACCGAGGACAAAGTGATCGGAGGGAAACACGGCCACCGTCGCCTCGGGATCCCGCCAGGCAATCCAGTGAGCAGGCAGCAGGATAGCGGCAGCCGTGCCTCGGTCTCTCGGCTGGGCCAAGACGTGCGCCGCTTCGCGATGGCTGACCAGCTCGGACATGTACGGAGCATGGCTCTGCATCGTGACAATGACCGTCCGCTCGGAAGGAATCCGGAGAGCAACCCTGTCGAGCGTCTCCTGCAGGAGAGACCGGGACCCGAGAAGCGGCACATATTGCTTCGGCCGGTCATCTCCGCACACGAGGCGAACGAGGGGCCGCAGTCGGACACCCTCGCCGCCGGCGAGGATGATGGCCCACAGTCGACCGTCCCCGCGTGAAGGCGAGGCCGGCGAGGTCCTCTCGCTGGAGTGGTCGTTGAGCATCCAGCCAACATGCGTGCCGTCGTCGAGCCCGTCTCTGAGCATCTCGCGACTCTCCGCCCCCGGCCTCACCCCGCGGTCGCGACAGCCGCGTGGGTCACGCGATCTCCCGAAGCCACGGTCATCACAGGTACTTGCATGGAATTCTCCCGAATCGCTCTTCGGGCTCCCCCGCCGTGATCCGGGGATGCGGCGGAGCAGAAGCGGCCTTGAGACCGGACGGACTCATGCTGCCCTGCCGGAAGGCGCGGATCATGCGATAGCGGCGGACTCGCTGGAACAGGAGATAGAGCCCGAAGGCGGCGAGGAAGAAGACGACCACGCGAATGCCCAGGAGGGCAGCCGTCCCCGTGACAGCATGGCTGAGGACGTATCCGAGCCCGATCCACAGCCCGGCCCACGTCAGAGCGCTTGGCACACCGTAGCAGAGGAAGCGGATGATGCTGAGCTTGGTGGCGCCGGCCATTCCGGCGGTGATGGCGTTCAGCTCAGGCAGGAACCGGGCCCCAAGGTGAAATGCCCGGACGTGGGCAGCGTAGACGTTCCAGACCCGGCGCACCAATATTTGAGCGCCCGGTGAAACCCGACCGACCATCTTGAGCGCCCGCACGCCGTGCCGTCGGCCCAGGCCGTACCACGTCAGGTCCGCGGCAAGGGACGCCCCGACCGCGACGGCGATCGCGGCGCCCATGGTCAGGTGGCCGTTCCCGGCCAGCGCGCCCGCGCCGAGCAAGGCGGGCACCACGGGTATGGGGACGCCGGCCTGGTTGCCAAAGACCCAGGCAAACAGAAGCCACTCCGCGTGTGCCAGAATCATCGCCGACCGCCGGCGATTGGCACGAGGCTCCAGAGGTCGGCCACGCAGGTCATGGGCTCCTCAGAGGGCGCGGAGGAAGGCAACGAGGTCTCTCTTTTCCTGGACAGTGAGCTGGACGCCCAGCACCAGGTTGAAGAACTCCACGGTGTCGTCCAGGGTCAAGAGCCGCCCGTCGTGGAGGTAGGGCGGCGAGTCCTTGATGCCCCGCAGCGGGAATGTCTTGATCGGGCCGTCGCCAACTGCCCTCATCCCGTTGATCGTCACGGGCTTGAAGAAGCGCTCGCCCTGCAGGTTGTGCATCAGGTTGTCCGTGTAATACGGCGGCACGTGGCAGGTCGCGCAGGTGCCCTTGCCGAGGAAGGTGGCCTGTCCCCGCAGCTCCTCAGGCGTTGCCCTCTTCGGGTCGAGCTTGCCGTAGACGTCCAGCTTCGGCGCGGGAGGGAAGTCGAGGATCTCCTGGAACTCGCCCATGAAGTGGACCTGACTGCCGCGCTCCAGGACGTTGACGCCCTTCTTGGTGGCGATCACGGGATCGCCATCGAAATACGCCGCCCGCTGCTCGAACTCCGTGAAGTCCTCGACCGTCTTCAGCGCGCGCTGGGAGCCGAACAGGCGCTGGATGTTGACACCGCGGAGCGTCGGTGTCTCGATGCGGTGGCGGAATTCCTGCGGCCGGATGTCGCCCACCAGGTGGGTCCCGCCGTTGGTGTGACCGTTCTGGTGGCAGTCGAAGCAGGCCACGCCGAGGCTCGGGTGCTCGCTCCGCCGATCCGCCGTCGCGTTGAACTGCTGCTGCGGGAACGGCGTCAGCAGCAGGCGCAACCCCTCGAGCTGCTTCGGATTCAGAATTCCGTTGAAGAGCTCGTAGAAGTTGTCGGTCGTGACGAGCTTCCCCTGCGAGACATCGCCCAGATCGGGCCGGGTGGTCAGGTAGATCGCCGCCGGGAACTCCGGCAGGAAGCGATCCGGCAGGTCGAAGTCGAGGTCGAACCGGGTCAGGTCCCGGCCAGTCTGCTTCTTGACTTCCGTGATCATGAACAGCGGAAAGAGCATGCCGCCTTCGGGATGGTTGGGATGCGGCAAGGGTATGAAACCGGCCGGATACAGCCCCTTGTCGCGGATCTCCTCCGGGGTCATCTTGGCCAGGGCGTCCCAGGTCGCTCCCGCCGGCAGCTTGACGCGGACGCCCTCCTGAACGGCCTTTCCACGGCCCATGGTGACGCCGGTGGCGGGGCGATCACTGAGGTCGTAGCGCTCTGCCAACAAGGCCATCTGGCGCTGCATGACGGCGGCCTTGGCCCCGCTCATCCGCGCCATCACTGTGGGAAAGCGCTCCTCGATGACAGGCAGGTAGCTCGACTTGGATGGACCAGGCGGCGACCCGGTCTGTGCACGGGCACTCAGGGTGCCGACTACGGCGCCGATGATCAGCAGGCCCGTTACCGCAGCAGCGATCTTCCAGTTCTCCCGCATAGCGACCCCTCGCTCGTCACTCAGGTTTCTCGCTCTTGCGTCAAAAGCCATGCTTCGTCGTTACGATGGGGCCGCCGCTCACCGGGATGCCCGGACGGCCCCTTTTCGCAAGATCGTGAAAGCTCATCGAGCGCCGGTCACTGGAGCGCCAGCGGTCGCTGAGAATCGGCCCGCCTCGTGCAACCCGGGGGCCGGAATTGCGTCTAAAGGAGCGCCGGCGGGGAGGTGAGCCGTCGATGAAGCTTTACGCGTGGATCCTGATCGTCCTGAGCTTGCTGGTGGCGGCTGGCGCCGGCTTCGCCCTGTCCCGTCACTCGCTCTCGAGTCCCGACTGCCGCAACAGCGTCATCATCACGAAGGACAAGACCGGCGCCGACATGGAGTGCGTCTGCGTCGGCGGCGCCCTTGCCTCCTGCTTCAGGCCCGGCCCCTAGCCTGCGCAACGGTACTCCGCGTCGCACCTAACTGGTGGACACCGCGGTTGACGTCAGCCGATATCTGGGCGACGGCACGGAATTGCCGAACCGCTGCGAGATGGCGCGGCGAACTCTTCCTGTCAGGGTGGATGTCGCCTCGAGCGAGGAGGATTCCCGGTTCAGCCCGGCCCAAGGACGCTATGTATACGCATCAATCATGTCATTCTTCGATAGGTATATGTAGATACATCTTACCTTAACGCTCTCCCGCCGCCGACCTGAATCCCGCCGACCCCGGCCGACATCCTAGTTAATGGAATCCGGGTCGCGAGTCGTCGATGCCGCTCACGCGCCGACTGTGAGAGGAGACTCCCAATGCCTGTCGCCAAGATCCACGTCCTCGAAGGGCAATACGACGACGCTCGTCTCGGCAAAGTGTCGAGCGCGGTCCAAGATGGCCTCATCAGTGCCCTGGGAATTCCGCCGGAAGACTTCTTTCAGATCATCCACATTCTGCCTCGGGGCCGCTTCCTTCACACGCCGTCGTTCCTGGATCTCAACTACTCCGATGCTCTGATTCTTCTGGAAATCACGTTTATCTCTGGCCGCCCCAAGGAGAAGCGACTGGGCCTGTTGAAGGCCCTGAACGAGGCGGTGGTTGCGGCCGCGGGAATTTCTCCAGACGATCTCTTGATCACGCTCTACGAAACCCCCGGCGAGAACGTATCTTTTGGCCGCGGCCTGGCCCAACGCGCACACATCTCGGCCGCAGATCCAAAGGCCGCAAGCGACTAGGAGAAGGAATCGTCGGCTGACTAAGGAGGCATCCATGGGCAAGCTCGAGGGGAAAGTCACGCTCATTACTGGCGGCAACAGCGGCATTGGCCTCGCGACGGCGAAGAGGTTTGTGCAGGAAGGCGCGTACGTCTTCATTACCGGACGACGTGACGCGGAGCTTGCCGCGGCGGTCAAGGAGATCGGACGCAATGTAACCGGCGTACAAGGAGACGTGTCGGACCTTGGAGATCTTGATCGCCTCTTCGCGCAAATCAAGCGGGAGAAAGGCACGCTCGATATCGTGTTCGCGAATGCCGGCGTTGCAACATATGCCCCCTTCGGCAAGATAACCGAGGAGCACTACGACTCGATCTTCGACATCAACGTGAAGGGCCTGCTCTTCACGGTGCAGAAGGCGCTTTCGCTGATGCCGGATGGCGGCTCTATCATCCTGAATGCGTCCATCGTCGCCAGCAAAGGGCTGCCGGCGAATAGTGTCTACAGCGCCACGAAGGCCGCCGTCCGTTCGTTCGCGCGGACATGGACGACGGACTTGAAGGAGCGCCGCATTCGCGTGAACGCGGTGAGCCCGGGCCCTATCGAAACACCCGGGCTGAAAAGGCTGGTGGCTTCCACGGGAGCGGGCGAGGAGCGCTTGAAGGCGCTGTCCAGCAGTGTTCCGCTCGGCAGGCTCGGCACACCCGATGAGATCGCGAAGGCCGTGGTGTTTCTCGCATCCGACGACAGCAGCTACATCACGGGAACG
>WNFT01003545.1_pt1 | contig 31391 bp, 29 predicted proteins | sample 5400191 | NCBI WGS metagenome assembly WNFT01 (sample SAMN13153359, study PRJNA577476) | soil metagenome | isolation source: 80 cm saprolite under Madrone tree | place: USA:California | collected 2016-06-14 | reverse complement strand
TCGCCACCGACGCGGTGCAGATCTTCGGCGGCTACGGCTACACCAAGGAATACCCGGTGGAGAAGCTGATGCGAGATGCCAAGCTACTGCAGATCTACGAAGGTACTTCACAGATCCAGCGCATGGTCATCGCCCGGACCTTGCTCGCCCAGGCCGGAGGGCAGGGCTGAGTCCGTCGGGCGCGGGGGGAGATCGAGCAAGTCCCGTAAGTACCGGGAAATGCGGCGCCTGGGCCCGCATCGGTCAAGTGACGTAGGGCATTTGCTCGTACCCCATCCGGCGTGTAGCATTGACACCCCGGTTTCCCTCCACGCAAGGCGAAGAGTCCCCGCATCATGGAAATTGAGCTGACGCCAGAGCAGAGGCTGTTGCGGGAGACCTGCCGGGACTTCGCGGACCGCGAGCTCAAGCCCAACGCGAAGCGCTGGGACCGCGAGCATCGCTATCCCGCGGAGGTGGTGAAGAAGGCGTTCGAGCTCGGCCTCGCTGGAGTGGCGGTGCCGCCCGAGTGGGGCGGCGCCGGGATGGACAACGTCGCCTACGCGCTGGCCATCGAGGAGATCTCGCGCGGCGACGCGTCGGTGGGCGTCACGCTCAGCGTGAACAACTCGCTCTACTGCGATCCGATCCTCAAGTACGGAACCGACGCGCAGAAAGAGCGCTGGTTGAAGCCGTTCGCCGCCGGCGAGAAGCTCGGCTGCTTCGGTTTGACCGAGCCGCAAGCGGGCAGCGACGCCGCCGAGCAGCGGACCACCGCTGTGCGACGGGGCGACAAGTACGTCATCAACGGGACCAAGAACTGGATCACCAACGGCCCGGTCGCCGACGCCATCGTGCTCTTCACCATGACGGACCTGAGCAAGGGCACCAAGGGCATCACCGCCTTCGTGGTGGACACGGCGACGCCCGGCTTCCTGCGCCAGAAGGCGGACGAGAAGCTCGGCATCTGCGCCAGCCCGTCCTGCACCATCTTCTTCGAGAACATGGAAGTGCCCGTCGCCAACCGTCTGGGCGCCGAAGGCGAGGGCTTCAAGATCGCCATGAGCACGCTGGACGGCGGGCGCATCGGCATCGCGGCGCAGGCCATCGGCATCGGGATTGCAGCCTTCGAGGCGGCGCGCGACTACGCCAAGGTGCGGAAGACCTTCGACATGCCCATCGCCCAGCATCAGGCCATCCAGTTCATGCTCGCGGACATGCTCACCGAGCTGGAGGCGGCGCGCCTGTTGACGCTGCGGGCGGCGAGCCTGAAGGACGCCGGGGTGCGGCACTCGAGCGAGTCGAGCATGGCGAAGCTCTACGCCAGCGAGGCGGCGAACCGGGTGGCGGACAAGGCCGTCCAGATCCACGGCGGGATGGGGTACTCGAAGGAGCTGGACATCGAGCGCCACTTCCGGGACGCGCGGATCACGGAGATCTACGAGGGCACGTCCGAGATCCAGAGAATGGTCATCTCGGGTGCGCTGTTGAGGTAGTCGGGCCAGAGCCTGGGGGGCTCCATGGTCATTGCGGCACCGAGGGAAGGCTGGGACACGAGCGCGGAGCTTGCCGAGCGGCTGACACCGCGCCAGACGTTCTGTGCCCCACTGCTCTCCGCCCTGCTGTTCGGCGGCGGAAACGCCGGCATCAGCGACATCTACGTGCACATCCGCGACATCGTCCCGCTCAGCGCCCGCGACTGGGAGTCCAATCCCCTCGAGCGGCGCCTGGCGCGCTGGCACACCTCGCTCGCCCGGGCCATCCAGGACTTCGTCCGGCTCGGCGTGCTGCGCGAGGACGGACACGCGCGCTGGGGAATCACCGAGAAGGGATTCGCGGTGGCGCGGGAGTTCCAGCTCGTCTCCAACGACAGCGTGCTCATCGACCGCGCGGTGCTGCGCAAGCGATTGAACGACTTCGCGTGCGAATTCGAAAAGATGTACAAAGTCTACTCGCGTCCCGCGGCCCCCCCTGCTACATAGCCGCGCAGCGAGATGCACCCGAGACTCTTTGAACTGACAGAGGCGCAAGCCCTCGTCCGCGACACCGCGCGCAATTACGCACAGCAGGACCTGGCGAAGGTCGCCGCCCGGCTGGACCGGGAAGGGCGGTTTCCCCGCGAGCAGCTGGCCGAGCTCGCGGAGCTGGGCCTGATGGGCGTGAACGTCCCCGAGCGCTACGGCGGTGCGGAGGCGGGCGCGGTGGCGTACGCGCTGGCGATGATGGAGATCGCGCAGGGCTGCGCGTCGACGGCCGTGACCATGGCGGTCAACAACCTGGTGGCCGAGATCATCGTCCACTTCGGGACCGAGGAGCAGAAAGCCCGCTACGTTCCCGAGATCACCTCGGGACGCTTCGCGGCGGCGAGCTTCGGCCTCTCCGAGCCCCATGCCGGCTCCGACGCGGGCGCGCTGCGCACCACGGCGCGGCGCGACGGCGCGGACTACGTCATCAATGGCAGCAAGCAATGGATCACCTCCGGCGACCAGGCCGGCGTGATCATCGTCTGGGCGCGCACCGGCGAACCGGGGACCAAAGGCATCAGCGCCTTTCTCGTCGAAGCCGGCAGCAAGGGGCTCCACGTCGGCCGGCACGAGGACAAGATGGGCCTGCGCGCCTCCAGCACCGTCTCGCTGGCGTTCGAGGATCTGCGGGTGCCCGCGAGCGCGATGCTGGGCCCTCTGGGGCGCGGATTTCCCATCGCGCTCAGCGGGCTCGATTCGGGGCGGGTGGGCATCGCTTGTCAGGCGATCGGGATCGGCAGCGCCGCTTTGGACGCGGCCACGCGATATGCGAAGGATCGCCGCGCTTTCGGGCAACCGATCGGCGATTTCCAGGCGGTGCGCTTCATGCTGGCTGACGTCGCCACCGAGCTCGAGGCCGCGCGCCTGCTGGCGCTCCGCGCCGCCGCGTTGAAGGAAGCGGGGAAGCCGTTCACGCGGGAAGGATCGATGGCCAAGGTGTTCGCCAGCGAGAAGGCGAACAAGGCGTGCGACGTCGCGCTGCAGGTGCACGGCGGCTACGGGTACATCGACGAATTCCCGGCGGAGCGGCACTACCGCGACGCGCGCATCACCACCATCTACGAAGGGTCGAGCGAGATCCAGCGGATCGTCATCGGGCGACATCTCCTCGCGGACTGAGCGTCGCCAGGCGCCGCCCCTGCCTCGTTTGGCGCCACCGTGGCGCCGCACGTCGATCTCGGACCCGCTTGGCGCATCGTGGCCGTCAGCGCGGCATCGAGGACGGCCCGGGACCTGCTTCAGGTGCGCCAAATGAAGCTCATCCGCCGATGGGGATTTGCCGCCGTGCTGATCCTGCTCTGGGCGTTGGGATACGCGTATGCGCTCTCCAACCTGGGCAATGCGGCCGCGCGCCGGAATGCGTCTTCAGGGGCGATCAGCGCCCAGAGGGCACTCTGAGCTCGCCAGCGTCAGGCGCGTCCGGGCGCGCTCCTTCGGGGGGACACTCCCGTTTCCGGTGGATCTCGTACATGGCCGTGAACGGACGGACACCGGAGCGCCGCCGGAAGCGTTCGGCCGCAGTGACCGAGCGCACGCCTGTGCGAGCGCCGGGTCGCGCGGCTGCCGGACACGTGTTATCTCGCGATCATGACGGCCAAGGACCGCTTGAAAGCAGCCCGGGAGGAGTGGCGCAAAGTCGAGCTGTCGCGGGCAGCGCAGAAGAGCGCGCTGCGGCGGAGCGAGTTCCATACGGACTCGGGCATCCCCATCCCCGACGTCCTCACGCCCGCGGACGTCGGCGACCCGAGCGACGCCGACGTGGCCCGGTACGAGCGCGAGCTCGGATTCCCCGGACAGTTCCCCTACACGCGCGGTCCTCAGCCGAGCATGTACCGGGGCCGGCTCTGGACCATGCGCCAGTTCGCCGGCTTCGGCACGCCGGAGGACACCAACCAGCGCTTCAAGTACCTCCTGGAGCACGGCGTCACCGGCTTGAGCACGGCCTTCGACATGCCGGCGCTGATGGGCTACGACGCCGACCACCCGATGTCGCGGGGCGAGGTGGGCAAGGAAGGCGTCGCCGTCTCCTCGCTGAAGGACTTCGAGGTCCTCTTCAGCGGGATCCCGCTCGATCGCGTCACCACCAGCATGACCATCAACGCCAGCGCCATCTTCGCGCTCTGCGCGTACGTCGCGGTGGCCGAGAAGCAGGGCATCTCGCAGGACAAGCTGGGCGGGACCATCCAGAACGACGTGCTCAAGGAGTACATCGCGCAGAAGGAATGGGTGGTGGGGCCGCGGCCCGCCACGCGCATCGTCGTGGACATGATCGAGTACACGGCGAAGCACATGCCCCGCTGGCACCCGGTCTCGATCAGCGGCTACCACATCCGGGAAGCGGGAGCGACGGCGGTGCAGGAGCTGGCGTTCACGCTGGCTGACGGATTCGGATACGTCGAGGAGTGCGTGAAGCGCGGCATGGACGTGGACGACTTCGCGCCCCGGCTCAGCTTCTTCTGGGACGTGCACAACGACTTCTTCGAGGAGATCGCCAAGTTCCGCGCCGCGCGGCGCATCTACGCGCGGGTGATGCGCGACAAGTTCGGAGCCAAGAAGCCGATCAGTCTGATGCTGCGCACCCATGCGCAGACGGCGGGTGTCTCGCTGACCGCGCAGCAGCCGTACAACAACGTGGTGCGCACCGCGCTGCAGGCGCTCGCGGCCGTGCTGGGCGGGACGCAGTCGCTGCACACCAACTCGCTCGACGAGACGTACGCGCTGCCCACCGAGGAGTCGGTCACCATCGCTCTGCGGACGCAGCAGATCATCGCTCACGAGAGCGGAGTGGACCGCGTCGTCGATCCGCTGGCCGGCTCGTATTACGTGGAGTACTTGACCGACGAGACGGAGAAGCGGGCCAACGAGATCCTGGCGAAGATCGAGCGGTACGGCGGCATCATCCGCGCCATCGAGGAAGGGTATCCGCAGCGGGAGATCGCCGACAGCGCCTACCAATGGCAGCGCGAGGTCGACTCCGGCGATCGGAAGATCGTCGGGGTGAACGCGTTCCGCAAGGACCGCGACGAGCCGATCACCACGCTGAAGATCGACGACCAGCTGGTCCACCATCAGATTCAGCGGCTGAACGGCGTGCGCCGCAGCCGCTCACAGCGCGACGTCCAGGACAAGCTGCGCGCCATCGAGGACGCCGCCCGCGGCGACCGGAACCTCATGGGCCCCGTGCTGGAAGCGGTCAAGGCCTACGCCACCCTGGGCGAAGTCTGCGACGTCTTCCGCAAGGTCTGGGGCGCCTTCCGCGAAAAAGGCACCTTCTAAGACTTCAGTCGGAATTTGGGGACACAATACGCAATTGCGCACTGCGTAATTGCGTATTGTGTCCCGGATCTCGGACTTAAGTCTTAGGCGACTTTTTGGGCGGCTTGCTTGATGGCTTCGATCTCCAGCGTGAGGTCGACTTTCTCGCCGACCAGCAGGCCGCCGGTTTCCAGGGCTTTGTTCCATTCCAGGCCGAAGTCCTTGCGATCGAAGCTGGTGGTCGCGGAGAAACCAGCTCGCTCGCCGCCCCACGGATCCTTGCCGGCGCCCTCGTACGTGACTTGTAGGACGACGGGCCTGGTGACGCCGTGCACGGTCAGGTGACCCGTCACCCGGTATTTCTCGCCGCCGAGGTCCTCGACCTTGATGCTGCGGTACGAGGCCTTGGGGAACTTCTCCACGTCGAGGAAGTCGGGCGAACGGAGATGCGCATCGCGCTGCGCGTCGGCCGTGTCGATGCTGGCCGGGTCGATGCTCACCTCGACCGAGGAAGCGGCGGGGTTCTCCGGGTCGAAGCGGATCTGCCCCTCGAACTTCGCGAAGTGGCCACGCGTCTTCGAGACCACCATATGACGTACGGCAAAAGAGATGGAAGAGTGGGAAGGATCGATATTCCAGATACCTGCGGCCATGTTGACTCCTGTGAATGATGGTAGCTATGAATTCCGTAGCTACTGATGCTTTCGTGCGCCGGACGATTCGTCCGGCTATATTTCCCTCCATGTTGGAGCGCCGACATTCGACGAAGCTCTGCCGGCGCTTCCAGGCGGCCGCGGATCTGCTGGGCAAGCGCTGGAGCCCGCTCATCGTGGAGATCCTGCTGAAGGGCCCGCACCGCTACAGCGAGCTCGTGACGCAGCTGGAGGTGGTGACCGAGGGAATGCTGTCCCAGCGTCTCAAAGAGCTGGAGGGGGGCGGAATCGTCGAGCGCCGGGTCATCGGCGACCAACCTGTCCGGGTCGAGTACCACCTCACCGAAAAGGGCCGTGCGCTGGGCCGCGTGATCTCCGACCTCGAGCAGTGGGCGGAGAAATGGATCCCGTAGCGGATCGGATCTTCCTCGAAACCACCCGGCGCTTTGCCCCGCCTCGCCTGGCCCGCGAGGACGTCGCCGCCGCGCTCCGCCTCGCCCAGCTGGAGCCCGGCAAGGCCATCGCCGATCTCGGTTGCGGATACGGGCGCCACTTGGAAGCCCTGGTCGAAGAGGGCTACGCGCACCCCATCGGCATCGACCGCAGCGCCCTCTTGCTGAAGGAAGCCGCCGTCCAGGCTCGCACCGCCCGCCTCCTCCGCGCCGACCTGCGCGCGCTGCCCCTCCATGCCGCGTCGCTCGCCGCCGCGTTCTGCTTCTACAGCTCCATGTTCCTGGGCACCGACGGCGACGCCGTCCTCGCCTTGCGCGAGACCGCCCGCGTGCTGCGCGACGGCGGCAGTCTCATCCTCACCACCGACAATCCGCTGCGCCTGGCGGCCCGCCCCCGCGCCCACCATCGGGAAGACGTCCCTGGCCTGGGCGAGGTGGAAGAGGAGAGCGTCTGGAACCCGGCCACCAATGTCGACCGGGTGACGAAGACGCTGCGGACGGCCGGCGGCGAGAGGCTTTCGGCGACATTTTCCATCCGGTACTATGCGCCCCCCAAGCTATCCGGGCTGGCGTCGGCCGCCGGCTTGACCCTGCGCCGCCTGGAGCCGGACGCGCCCTTGACGGAAGAGACTCCGCAGCTCATTGCCTTGTTGGAGAAAGTCGCCTGATGGCAGACACCAACCGCAAGATCCGCATCCTCGTCGCCAAGCCCGGGCTCGACGGCCACGATCGGGGCGCGAAGATCATCGCGCGCGCCCTCCGCGACGAAGGCTTCGAGGTCATCTACACGGGGCTGCACCAGACTCCGGAGATGATCGTGGCCGCCGCGGTCCAGGAGGACGTGGACGGGGTGGGGCTCTCGATCATGTCCGGCGCCCACATGACCCTGTTCCCGGCGGTCATCGACCTGCTCCGGCAGCAGGGAGCCGACGACGTGGTGGTCTTCGGCGGCGGCATCATCCCCGACACCGACATCCCCGAGCTGAAGAAGCTGGGCGTGAAGCAGATCTTCACCCCGGGCGCCACCACCCGCTCGATCGCCGAATGGGTCCGCGACAACGTGCGGGTGCGAAGCTGATCCCATGCTGCCGGGCCGAGCCACCATCTACGAAGTCGGCCCCCGCGACGGGCTGCAGAACGAGTCGGCCAATCTCTCCGTCGACGCGCGCCTGCGGCTGATCGAGGCGCTCGCCGGTGCGGGCCTGAAGCGGATCGAGATCGGCTCCTTCGTCCGGCCGGACTGGATCCCGCAGCTGGCCGATACCGACGAGGTAGCGCGGCGCATGGTCCGCCGGCCCTCGGTGCGGTACGCGGCGCTGGTCCCCAATCGGTTCGGCCTCGATCGCGCGGTCTCCGCCGGCCTGCGCGAGGTGGCGGTGTTCATGTCCGCCACCGAGTCGCACAACCTCAAGAACACGAACAAGACGGTGGCGCAGTCGCTGGAGCACTTCGCCGCCATCGTTCCCCTGGCCAAGAAGCAGGGGATGTTCGTGCGCGCCTACCTGAGCACCATCTGGGGCTGTCCTTACGAGGGCAAGGTGGACCCGCGGCGCGCCCTCGACATCGCCCGCCAGCTCCGGGACATCGGCGCCGACGAGATCTCGCTGGGCGACACCATCGGAGTGGGCAATCCCCGGCAGACGCGGGAGATCGTCGAGCTGTTCCTGCGCGAGCTTCCGGCGGCCATGCTCGCCCTGCACATGCACGACACGCACGGCACCGCCCTGGCCAATTGCCTGGCGGCCATGGAGCTGGGCGTCACCACCTTCGACACCAGCATCGGGGGGATGGGCGGATGTCCCTACGCGCCGGGCGCGGCGGGAAATCTCGCCACCGAGGACCTGGTCTCCATGCTCGCCGACATGGGCATCGACACGGGCGTGAACCTGGACAAGTTGATCGAGGCCGGCGCGCTGGCGCAGCAGCTCGTGGGGCACAAGCTCGCGGGCCGCCGGCTGCAAGCGGCGCTGGGCCGGCGCAATCCCGGGGAGGCGCGGCCCTCCGCCGCGACGTGAGCCATGGCGAACCTGATCGTCGAGGACCGCGGGTCCGTTCGCGTCCTGACCATCGACTGCGCGGACCAGATGAACGTCCTCTCCCGGCCGCTGGTGGCCGAGCTGGCGCAGCATGCGCGGCAGGCGGCCGTCCAGCTCGACGTGCGCGCGGTGGTGATCACCGGGGCGGGAAAGCGGGCGTTCTGCGCCGGCGCCAACCTCAAGGAGAGGCAGGGCTGGAGCGAGGACGACGTCCGGCAATGGTTGATCGATCTGCACGGCGCCCTGCGCGAGATCGAGCGCTGCTCCAAGCCCTGGATCGCCGCCATCAACGGGCTCGCGCTGGGCGGCGGCTGCGAGCTGGCGCTGGCGTGCGACGTCCGGGTGATGGACCCGGCCGCGCAGATCGGGCTGACGGAGACGAAGATCGGGGTGATCCCCGGCGGCGGCGGCACCGTCCGCCTCTCGCGGATCGCGGGCGTCGGCGTGGCCAAGGACTTGATCCTCACCGCCCGCCGCGTGGAAGCGGTGGAGGCGTTGCAGCTCCGGATCATCAGCCGCATCTCGCCGGCGGGAGACTCGGTGGCCGCCGCGGTGGCGGTGGGACACGAGATCGCGGAGAACGCTCCGCTGGCGGTGGCGGCGGCGAAGTCGTCGATCGACGAGGCCTACGATCTGCCCATGGACGCAGCGCTGGAGATGGAGCGCCGGCACTACGAGAAGGCGCTCCTCAGCGAGGATCGCCTGGAAGGGCTCAAGGCTTTTGCGGAGAAGCGCCGGCCGCGCTGGAGCGGGAAGTAGCGCGCCGCGCCAGGAGCCAGGCAACGGCCTCCGGCCGTGAGGCGAAGGCGCGGATCTCGCGCCCGGTCAGGCTGATCACTGCGCGGAAGACGACGCGCGTGAGCGCCGAGAGACCCACCAGCGCGCTGGCCAGCACGTAGGGCTTGTTGTCCCGCGCCAGGTCGCGCAGGGAATTGACGGCACTCTCGGTGAACGCGGAATCGGTGACGTCGGTCAGGACCAGCGCGTTCCCATGCCCCTGCGTGGCGACCAGGCGCCGGGCTTCCTCGTTCAGGTACAGGTGGTTGTCCGGATCGCGGATTCCGGAGAAGTCGAGGAGCACGATCCCGTCCTCGATGACGCGGACGCGTTCGCTCACTGGATGAGGAGGGCGTTGGGCCGGAAGTAGCCGGCGATGGACAGGAGGGCGACGGGCTCCTGGGGCTGGCCGGCGGGATTCAACCCGTCGAACCGGGCCAGGAAGAGGAACTCCTTCTCGGGCTCCAGGAACGGATCACTCGGTCCTGCCGCTGGACGAGTGCTGCGACGTCCCGCTGGTGCTCGAGCTTCCGCTGTACTGCCCGCTGCCGCTGTATCGCGGACTGTTCCCAGACTGGCTGCTGCCGCGCACGCTGGCCGACCGGCTGCTCTGGATGTCGCTGCGCGAGGTCGAGCTCCCGGAGCGATCGACGCGCGACACGGGGCCGACCGGGACCTCACGTGCGGTGGCCCGGAGCGACGTCTCCCGCACTACCGCGGCGGACCGGGCGCCCTCCTGCCGGATCTCGCTGAGGGCGCCGCGCATCAGGACCCAGCGTCCCCGGTACACCTCCGGCTGGCGCAGGGCCGCCGCGAGCGTGAACAGGGGAACGCGGCTCTTCTGCGCCAAGGGGATGTCGCCTTCGACGTCGCCCCCGCGCGCTGCGATGACCCTCGCGATCATCCGAGGAGCGTCCGAGCGCGAGGTGAGATCCGCGTCCCAGAACCCGCTGGTCAGCCGCTCGAGGTAGGTGAAGTCACCGCGCGACCAGCCGGGATGCTCCACGCAGGCGACCAAGGCGGCCCAGGCGCGATCGGCGGAGGACTCGCGCAGCCGGCGCGCCGAGGCCTCGCAATCGAACGGCGACGGCTGCGACGCGGCGAAGGCCTTCGGGTCGAACGATCCCGACGCCCGCGCCTGCGACGCCCCGCTCCCCGACCGCTTCACGGACGCGAAGAGCTGGCGCACCGCCGGCGCGAGGTGCGCGTCCAGGTCCTCGGCGGTGACGCCCGCGGCCGTCGCCGCCCCCACTAGCGTTCCCGCGCGCGTGTCGTGCAGCCGCAGGCTCGCCTTCAGCGTATCTCCGACCCGCAGCAGGTCGCCGCTGACGACCAGGTCGGCTCCGATCCGGCGTCCGGTCTCCACCTCGCACTCGCCTTCGCAGTCCTCGAGCTGCTTTCCCTGCGCCTGCAGCAGGACCAGCATGTTCTCGCGGCTGATGACGCGCGCGCCGATACCGGCGCCGAGCACTTCCGCGCGCAACCGATCGGCGACGTATCCGGCGTCGATCGCGGAGCCCTCCCGGGCCAGCTTGTTGCGCAGCTCGAGCACCGAGACGACGCGATTGGCGTCAGCGTCGCCTCCGACGGAAGTCGTGGATCCCGGGCTGGCGGAGGGCGGCGCGGAGGCACACGCGCAGGCCAGCAAGATCAAAAGAAGGCGAGGGCGCATGCCGGCATTCTACCGGCGTGGACCCTGCGCCTCTCATTCCTTCCCGATGCTCAAGCGGTCGTCCTGCACACCCAGGACCACTTTTCCGCCCTTTTCCAGATCGCCGAACAGGATCCGCTCCGCCAGCGGCTTCTTCAGCGCGGTCTGGATCAGACGCGCCATCGGCCGCGCGCCGAACTGCGGAGAGAAGCCATGCTCGGCCAGCCACTTCCGCGCCTGCGGCAACAGCTCCAGATCGACGTTCTTCTCCTTCAGCTGGACGCGCAGCTCGTCGATCTGCTTGTCGACGATCTGCTCCACCACCTCCATCGGGAGGCTGGAGAACGCGATCCATCCGTCCATCCGGTTGCGGAACTCGGGGCTGAAGGTGCGCTCGATGGCCTTCTTGGCGTCGCCGCCGGCCCCCGAGTCGAGGTCGAAGGAGGCGACCTTCTCTCCCAGCTTGGTCCCCGAGACCATGAAGCTCCGCGTCCCGGCGCCGAATCCCACCCGGACGGCGGTCATGTCGCGGGCGCCGGCGTTGGTGGTGAAGATCAGGACGACGTGGCGGAAGTCGCTCTGCCGGCCGTTGTTGTCGGTCAGGGTGGCGTGATCCATCACCTGGAGGAGGATGTCGAACACGTCCGGGTGCGCCTTCTCGATCTCGTCCAGCAGGAGCACGGCGTGCGGCTGCTTGCGGATGGCGTCGGTGAGCAGGCCGCCTTGATCGAATCCGACGTAGCCGGGAGGCGCGCCGATCAGCCGGCTCACCGTGTGCTTCTCCATGTACTCGGACATGTCGAAGCGGATCAGCGGCACGCCCATGATGCGCGCCAGCTGCTTGGCCAGCTCGGTCTTGCCCACTCCGGTGGGTCCGGAGAAGAGGAAGCTGCCGATGGGCCTGGTGGGCGATCCCAGCCCCGACCGCGAGAGCAGGATGGCGCTCGCCAGGGCCTCGATGGCCGCGTCCTGGCCGTACACCACCTTCTTCAAGTCGGGCGCCATGTTCTTGAGCGCCGACTTGTCGTCGCTGGAGACGCTCCGGGGCGGGATGCGGGCGATCTTCGCCACCACCTGCTCGATCTCGGGGACGCCGATGAGCGGCACGCGCTCGTTCTCCGGCTTCATCCGCTGCAGCGCGCCGGCCTCGTCGATCACGTCGATGGCCTTGTCGGGCAGGTGCCGGTCGACCAGGTGCTTCGCGGAGAGGTCGACGGCGGCCTCCAGCGCCGGATCGCTGAACTTCACCCCATGGTGCTCTTCGTAGCGGCTGCGCAGGCCTTGCAGGATCTGCACGGCCTCGTCCCGGCTGGGCTCCAGGACCTCGATCTTCTGGAACCGGCGCGCCAGCGCCTTGTCGCGGTCGAAGCTCGCCTTGAAGTCGTTGAAGGTAGTGCTGCCGATGCAGCGCAGCTCGCCATTGGCGAGGGCCGGCTTGAGGAGGTTGGAGGCGTCCATCGACCCACCGCTGGTCGCGCCGGCGCCGACCAGCATGTGGATCTCGTCGATGAAGAGGATGGCGCCCGGCTTCTCCGCCAGGGCCTTCACCACCGCCTTGAGCCGCTCCTCGAACTGGCCGCGGAACTTCGTCCCGGCGAGCAGGGCGCCCAGATCGAGCGCGTACAGCGGCGCGTCCTTGAGGATGTCGGGGACCTTGTGCTCCTGGATGGCGGAGGCCAGCCCCTCGGCGAGCGCCGTCTTTCCCACGCCGGCCTCGCCGACGTAGATGGGATTGTTCTTGCGCCGGCGGCAGAGCACCTGGATGGTGCGCTCCAGCTCGTTCTTGCGTCCGACCAGCGGGTCGATGCGTCCATCGGCCGCACGCGCGATCAGGTCGACGCAGTAGGCGGTGAGCGGGTCGTCGGCCAGGCCGCCGTCCTCGTCGTCGCCTTGGGGCTGCGCGTGGATCTCGTCGTCCCCGCCGGTGTGCGGCCGCAAGCCGCTCTCGTCGCGCACCTTGAGGGCGCCGTGGGAGATGAAGCGGAGCAGATCCAGCCGCGTCACCCCTTGCTTCTCCAAGAGGTAGAGGGCGTGCGAATCGCGCTCGCGGAAGAGCGCCACCAGGACCGACCCTGCGTCGATGGTCTCCTTTCCGCTCGACTGCACCTGCATCGCGGCCCGCTCCAGCACCCGCTGGAAGGCGCGGGTCTGCTCGGGATCCCGGTCGAATCCGTCGGGAAGCTGCGGCTGGCTGTCCTGCAAGTGCTGCTCCAGCTCCCGCTTCAGCTCGGGGAGACGCGCCCCGCAGGCGCGGAGGATCCGCGTGGCGATGGGATCGCGCAGCAGGGCGTACAAGAGGTGTTCGAGGGTGACGTGCTCGTGCCGGCGCGCCTTCGCCTCGGCGAAGGCCAGCCGCAGGGAAGACTCCAGCTCCTTGGTGATCGACAAGCTCATTCCGGTTCCATCGTACTCAAAAAAGGAAATTCCGCCGCCCGCGCCATCTGCTCCACCGTCCCTACTTTCGTCTCCGCGATCTCATGAGTGTAAACGCCCGCAACGCACATGCCACGCGTATGCACCTGCAGCATCAGCTCATGGGCCTCCGCGGGCTCCTTGTTGAAGACCACCTCCAGCACGTGGATGACGAACTCCATGGTGGTGAAGTCATCGTTGTGAAGGATGACTTTCCAGAGCTTTGGCTTCTGGGTCTTGCTCTTCTTCTCGGTGACGACTGCGGTGTCGCCTTGTTCACGCGGCTTCCCCCTGGGCATCGCGCCCTAGGATGCATTCCCCGCCGGCAAATATGCAATCTTCAGAACGGCCGCCAGCCCGCCTGCTGCGGCGCCCGCTCGCGGGCGGAGCGAAGTGATAGAAGGACGCCATGATGGCCCTCGCGATCACTGTCGCAGCCGCTCTTCCAGTCCCCGGACGTTCCTTGGCGGCATCGCAGCACGGCGTCGCCGCTTCCAGCCAGCCGCTGGCGGCGCAGGCTGCGGCCCAGGTGCTCCAACGGGGCGGAAACGCCGTGGATGCCGCCATCGCCGCCAATGCGGCGCAGGGACTGATGGAGCCCACTTCCAACGGCATCGGTGGCGACCTGTTCGCGCTGGTCTACGTAGCCAAGGAAGACAAGCTCTACGGGCTCAACGGCAGCGGGTGGTCGCCTCTGGGGATGACGCTCGAGTTCCTCAAGGGCAAGGGCGTCGAGGGAGAGCTGCCCTACCGCGGCGTGTACACGGTGACGGTGCCCGGCGCGGTGGCCGGCTGGGCGGCGCTGCACCAGCGGTTCGCGCGCCTGCCCCTGGCCACCGACCTCGCTCCCGCCATCTGGTACGCGGAGAACGGGTTCCCGGTGATGGAAGTGACGGCCGATCTGTGGTCGCGGTCCGTCGAGATGCTCTCCCAGGACCCCGAGTCGCGGGCCACGTTCCTGATGGACGGGCGCTCTCCGCATGCCGGCGAGACGTTCCGCAATCCCGGCCTGGCGCGGTCGCTCCGGCGGATCGCGGAGAAGGGGAGCGACGGGTTCTATACGGGACCCACCGCCCAGGCGATCGTCGAGGTGGTGCGCGAGCGGGGCGGCGTGATGACGCTTTCGGACCTGGCGGAGTTCAAGGCCGAGTGGGTCGATCCCATCCAGACCACCTACCGCGGCTGGAAGGTGACCGAGCTGCCTCCCAACGGCCAGGGGATCGCCGCCCTCGAGATGCTGAACATCCTCGAGCAGTTCCCGATCCGGGACTGGGGCTTCCATTCGCCGCGCACGCTGCACGCGATGATCGAGGCGAAGAAGCTCGCCTATGCCGATCTGCTCCGCTACGTCGGCGATCCGCGCACGTCGCGCATCCCCGTGCAGCAGCTGCTCTCGCGGGACAACGCGGTCAAACGCGCCCAGCTCGTCGACCCGAAGAAGGCCGCCTGCCACGTCGAGCCCTCGCAGCTGCCCGGCGTCACCGCTTCGCGCGGCAGCGATACCATCTACCTGACCGTCGTCGACGGCGAGGGGAACATCGTCTCCTTGATCCAGAGCAACTACGCGGGCTTCGGATCGGGCCTGACGCCGAAGGGCGCGGGCTTCATGCTGCAGAACCGCGGCAACCTGTTCACCCTGAAGCCCGGCCAGCCGAACACCATCGCCGGACGCAAGCGGCCGCTGCACACCATCATTCCCGCCTTCATGCAGAAGGACGACGCGCGGATCGGATTCGGGATCATGGGCGGCTGGAACCAGGCGCAGGCGCACGCCCAGTTCGTGGTCGACGTGGCCGACTTCGGCATGACCATCCAGCAGGCGCTGGAGGCGGGGCGCTTCACCAAGGGCACCTTCGAGGGCTGCGAGGTGGAGATCGAGAGCACCGTCCCGCAGGCGACCCGCGACGAGCTGACCGCGCTCGGCCATCAGCTCAAGGTACACCCGCCGCGGACCTCGACGTTCGGGTACGGCCAGGCGGTGCTCTTCGATCGGAAGAGCGGCGTGAAGCTCGGGGCCAGCGACCCGCGCCACGACGGCGAGGCCATCCCCGTTCCCGCTCCATATTTCCCGAAATAGGGCAGTCTGCTAGCCCCGGCCGCCGAAGGCGGCTCAGGGGCTACGCTTGAGAGTGATCACTCGACAGTCGGTCACGAAGTATGTTCTAGGAGCGCCGCCGCGATGGGATTCGACGACAAGGTCAAGGCGGAGCTGGCGCGCGTCGGCAAGGGCGGGGCGCCCAAGTACCACCAGAAGAACGCGGAGACGGGAAAGCTCTTCGCCCGCGAGCGGGTCCGCCTCCTCCTCGACCCCGACAGCTTCGTCGAGGATGGCGCATTCGCCAACGCGCTCGATCCCGAGCTTCCGGCCGACGGCGTCATCACCGGCCTGGGAAAGATCGGCGGCCGGGTGGTGGCGGTGATGGCCAACGATTCCACGGTCAAGGCGGGCTCCTGGGGCCGCCGGACGGTGGAGAAGATCGTGCGCATCCAGGAGCAGGCGCTGAAGACGCGCTGTCCGATGGTCTACCTGGTCGACTCGGCCGGCGCACGGATCACCGACCAGATCGAGATGTTCCCTGGCCGGCGCGGAGCGGGGCGCATCTTCTTCCTGCAATGCCAGATGAGCGGCCTGGTGCCACAAGTCTGCCTCCTCTTCGGGCCCAGCGCGGCCGGCGGCGCGTACATCCCGGCCTTCTGCGACATCGTGGTGATGGTCGAGGGCAACGCCTCGATGTACCTCGGCTCGCCGCGCATGGCCGAGATGGTGATCGGCGAGAAGGTGACCCTGGAAGAGCTGGGCGGCGCCCGCATGCACTGCACGGTCTCGGGCTGCGGCGACATCCTGGTGAAGAAGGAGGAGGAAGCGATCGAGGCGGCGAAGCGCTACCTGTCCTTCCTGCCCGAGAACTTCGCCGCGCCCCTGCCGACGCAGAAGCCGGTGCCGCCGGCCTCGTCCGGGAAGCGCATCGAGGAGATCATCCCGCCCGACCAGAACAAGTTCTTCGACATGTTCGCGCTCATCCGCGAGCTGGTCGACGCCGAGTCCCTCTTCGAGCTGAAGAAGCTGTTCGCGCCGGAGGTGATCACCGCCTTCGCCCGCATCGACGGCAGGCCGGTGGGAATCGTCGCCAGCCAGCCCAAGCACAAGGGCGGCGTGCTCTTCGTGGACAGCGCCGACAAGGCTGCCCGCTTCATCTGGCTCTGCGACGCGTTCGGGGTCCCGCTCCTCTACCTGCCCGACGTTCCCGGATTCATGATCGGCACCAAGGTGGAGCGCGAGGGCATCATCCGGCACGGCGCCAAGATGGTGATGGCGGTCAGCGAGGCGACGGTCCCCAAGATCTGCGTGATCGTGCGCAAGGCGTACGGCGCGGGTCTGTACGCCTTCGGCGGGCCCGCCTTCGACCCGGACGCGACCATCGCGCTCCCGCAGGCCATGATCGCGGTGATGGGGCCCGAGGCCGCGGTGAACGCGGTCTACTTCAACAAGATCCAGGAGAAGCCGGAGAGCGAGCGGCCGGCCTACGTCCAGCAGCTGCGCGAGGAGTACAAGGCGGACATCGACATCTACAAGCTGGCGGCGGAGCAGGTGGTCGATTCCATCGTGCCGGGCGACCGGCTGCGGTCGGAGATCGCCAAGCGATTCGAAGCCGCCGCGCAGCGGGAGCGGCCGCTCAGCCCGAAGCGCCGGAGCGTCACGCCCGTCTGATTTGCTGCTTCGTCCCATCTTCCGTGAGACGCTGGGCGCGATGGAGCGGCCGCTCGATCGCCCTGCCACGCTGCGCAGATTCGCCGCCCCCGCGCTGGTCTGCTCGGCCATCCTGATCGCCAGCTACGTGCGCACGGCGGAAGGGACGCGGCATCCCTCACCCTGGGGTTACCGCCTCTGGGCGTTCAGCGCGATGGCGTACTCGGACATCCTCGCGTTGCACGAGGACCGCGGCGCGCGGCAGCATCCGCTCCCGTATGTGGAGGACGCAATCGAGTACCCGGTGCTGTTGGGAATCGCGATGTGGCTTCCCAGCGTCGTCGCGCCGGAACGCGCCGGGTACTTTGCCTTGACGTTCGTGCTCCTGGCCGCCTGCGCGCTGGGAACGCTCTGGTTCATCTCCTCGATCCCGGGGACGGAACCGTGGGTGTGGGGCGCGTCGCCCGCGCTGCTGGTCTACGGGGCGCTCAACTGGGATCTTCTGGCAATCCTTCCGGTGGCCGCGGGGCTCTGGCTCTGGGCGAAGGGCCGCGAGCGCTGGGCGGTCGCGCTGCTCTCCCTCGCCGTCTGGACCAAGTTCTTTCCCCTCCTGGTCCTGGGCGTGATCCTCCTCGTGTCCCTGCGCGGCGGGCTGCGCCGGACGCTGGAGCTGCTGGGGATCTTCGTCGGGCTGACGCTGCTGCTCAACCTGCCGTTCGCGCTGCTGGGTTGGGCGCGCTGGGCCTGGTTCTTCGAGTTCAACAGCGCGCGCGAGCTGGAGGCGTCGCTGTACCTGCTCTTCGGCGGCGACCGGCGGGGATCGGTCGACGCGGCGAACGTCATCTCCGCCGTCGTGGTCCTCGCCGCCGCCGCGGCGCTCGCCGTCCTCGAGCTGCGCACGCGGCGGCTCGATAGTACTGGCTCTGGGTGGTGGCCGCAATGGCGCTGGCGGCGGCGCCCGTCTGGCTGGCTTCGGCCGCCTCGGTGCTGGCGCTCTCCGACTACGCCATCACCTTCACCCGGCTGCACCTGCAAGGAGAGAAGGCCTGGGCGCAGGCGATCTGGTTCGACCACGCGGTATTCTGGCCGATGGTGGCGCTGCGCTATGCCGCGCTGCTCGCCTGCGCGGTGTGGGCGTTCGCCCACAGCGTCCGCAAACAGGACGTGCGGACCGCGTGAGCTATAACGATCGCGATGCCTGAGCCGGCGTTCGGTCGTTACCGGGATCTCATGATGCTCGGCTCCGGGGGAATGGGCGCCGTCTACCGCGCCACCGATCCGACCCTCGGCCGCCACGTGGCCATCAAGGTCCTCACGCAGCGCGATCCGAAGTACGTCGAGCGGTTCCGGCGGGAAGCGCAGGTCCTGGCGAAGATCGTGCATCCTTCCATCATCCAGATCTACGAGATCGTCGGCAGCGACGAGGACAGCGCGGACCCGTACATCGTCATGGAGTACTTCGACGGGCGCCCGCTCGACGCGCTCGTCAACCACGGTCCGCTTCCCCAGGCGCAGGTCGTCTCGATCTTGCGCCAATGCGCCGAGGGATTGCGCAAGGCGCACGCGAGCAACGTGATCCACCGGGACATCAAGCCCGCCAATCTAATGTTCTCCCCCTCCGGAGAGCTGAAGATCCTCGACTTCGGCGTGGCCAAGCTGCGCGACGCGAAGAGCGACCTCACCGGCGAGAGCGTGCTCGGGACTCCCTTCTACATGAGCCCGGAGCAGGCCACCGGCTACGCCATCGACGCGCGCAGCGACATCTATTCGCTGGGGATCACCGCCTTCCACCTGCTCACCGGCAAGAAGCCGTTCGAGGCCAGGAGCAAGGTCGACGTGATGCTCATGCAGGTGAAGAAGCCGCTGCCCAGGCTGACCGCGCTCGCTCCTTGCGACGACCGGATCATGCACGTCGTCGAGAAGATGTGCGCGAAGAAGCCCGCCGAGCGGTACCAGAGCTGCGAGGAGCTGATGGCGGCCTTGGACGCGTTGCCGCGCTCCCTCGGAGGCCGCCAAGGAGACGGAGAACCCGGACAGATCGAGGCCACCCGGGTCCTGGCCCCGCCGCCGCGGCCGGCGCAGGCGGCGCCCGGTTCGCGGCGATCCCGAAGACCGCCGGCCTCACGGCCGGGCAGCTCTCGCGCGGGCCTGTGGACCGGCATCGCTGGCGGCGCCGCCGCGGCGATCCTGGTGCTCGCCGGGCTCGCCTTCCTCTACGAGCGCGACCGCGCCGCACGGCTCGGCCACGTCCCCCAGGAGGGATGGGCCTCGCGCGGGGGCTTGCGCAAGGTGCAGAGCAAGGGAACGTACGGGAACTGCGTCTTCGCCAACCGGGAGCTCGAGCGCGGGGCGGAGGATCCGGCGGAGGCGCGCGCGGAGGTGTCCGCAGCGGATCCCCTCTTTGCCCGCTGCTACTTTCCCCGCCCGGTCGGTGAGAACAAGGCGGGTCAGATCTGGGAGGAGCTCTGGATCGACGGCCGCAAGCGCGCCCACGTCATCTACGATCCGGCGCTGCCGCCCGAGGACGACCAGGTCGCCCTGCAGCTCAGCGGCCGCCACGCCGCGCGGCTGCGCGAGCTGTCGAGTGGGAAGCACACCCTGGATCTGTGGATTTACCGCCAGTCCAACGCCGCCGACACTCCCCAGCCGTTGGCAGCGGGCGAGCTGCTGGTGCGGAAGTAGCGGTCCTCTGCTACAAGGCCCGCCGCGGGAGATGCCTTGGACTTCGAGCTGAACGAAAGCCAGCGCAAGCTGGTTGCGATGGTTCGCGACTTCTGCGTCCGGGAAGTGAAGCCGCACGCGCAGGAGTGGGACCGCGACGAGCGGTTCCCGCGCGAAGTGGTCGATCAGCTGGGGGAGCTCGGTCTGTTGGGAATGACCGTCCCGGAGGAGCTGGGCGGATCGGCCCTCGATAGCGTCTCCGTCGCCTCCGTGGTGGAGGAAGTGGCGCGCTGGGACGGCTCGCTGGCGCTCACGGTGGCCTCGCACAACGGGCTCGGCACCTCGCATCTGTTGAAGTTCGGCAGCGACGATCTGCGCAAGCGCTACATCCCGGACATCGCCGCCGGCAAGAAGCTCGCCGCCTGGGGGCTGACCGAGCCGGGGAGCGGATCCGACGCGGCCGGAATGCGCACCACCGCCGTCCGCAAAGACAAGGGCTGGGTGCTCAACGGCGCGAAGATGTTCATCACCCAGGGCACCGTCGGGGACGTCTTCGTCGTCCTCGCCCTGACCGATCCCGACAAGCGGCAGAAGGGCGTGACCGCGTTCCTCCTGGAAAAGGGAATGAAGGGCTTCTCCCAACGGGCCCTGCACGGAAAGCTGGGGATGCGCTCCAGCGACACCGCCGAGCTGGTGCTGGAGGACGTGTTCGTCGAGGACTGGCGCCGCATCGGCGAAGCCGGCGGCGGGTTCGTCGACACGCTGAAGATCCTCGACAAGGGCCGGATCACCATCGGCGCGCTCAGCGTCGGGCTGGGGCGCGGCGCCCTGGAGGAGAGCGTCCTCTACTCCAAGGAGCGGAAGGCGTTCGGAAAGCCCATCGCCGATTTCCAGGCCCTGCGCTGGATGATGGCCGACATGGCCACCGAGCTGGACGCGGCCCGCCTGCTGGTCTTTCGCGCCGCGGACCTGGCCGACCAGGGGAAGACCTTCACGCAGGAAGCGGCCATGGCCAAGCTGTTCGCCAGCGAAGCGGCCTGCCGCGCCGCCGCCAGCGGCGTGCAGATCCACGGCGGATACGGATTCACCAAGGAGTTCCTGGTCGAGCGCATCTATCGCGACGTGAAGCTCTGCACCATCGGCGAAGGCACCAGCGAAATCCAGCGCATGGTGATCGCGCGCGAGCTGCTCAAAGCGTGAACCCGCTGGCCGACCGCGTCCTGGCAGGTGACGTCCGCGCCGCGGCCCGGCTGATGCGGCTGATCGACGACGCGCAGCCGGCCGCCGAAGAGGCGCTGCGCGATCTCTGGCCGAAGACGGGCCGCGCACAGCTCGTCGGCATCACCGGCAACCCCGGGTCGGGAAAGAGCACGCTGGTCGATCGGCTCGTCGCCCACCTGCGAGCGCAGGGGAAGACCGTCGGTGTGCTGGCGGTGGATCCCACCAGCCCGTTCACCGGAGGCGCCATCCTGGGCGATCGCATCCGGATGCAGGACCACGCGCTGGACCCCGGCGTGTTCATCCGCTCGCTCGCCACCCGCGGCCAGCTCGGCGGCCTCTCGCGGGCGACGTCCGACTGCGCCCGCGTGCTGGACGCGATGGGGAAGGACGTCATCCTCATCGAGACGGTGGGCGTCGGACAGGACGAGGTGGAGATCTGCCGCCTGGCGCACACCACGGTCGTCGTGGTGGTGCCCGGGTTGGGCGACGACATCCAGGCGATCAAGGCCGGCATCCTGGAAGTGGCCGACCTGTTCGCGGTGAACAAGAGCGATCGCGAAGGGGCCGACCGCACGGTGCGCGATCTGCGCTCGATGCTGGAGCTGAACCACGCCCTGGGCAAGGACGCGGGGGGACACGAGATCGCCATCGTCAAGTGCGTGGCTTCCCAGAACGAAGGCGTGGACGAGGTGTGGAACGCGGTCGCCGCGCACTACAAGTTCCTCCAGTCGGGCCCGGGGCTGCTGCAGCGCGAGACCCAGCGGGCCAAGCACGAGCTGGTGGAGGTGCTGCGCGACCGCCTGCTCAAGGTGGCCGTGGAGAGGCTGACGCAGAACGGGGCGCGGCTCGACGACCTGGCGCTGCGCATCGCCCGGCGGCAGACGGACCCGTACAGCGTGGCGGACGAAGCCGCGCGGCTGTAGTCTTCTCCGGTGCCGGAGCTGAACGACCAGGAGCGCGTGGCCCTGCTCACGGCCCGCCTCGGTCTGCCGGAAGGGACGCTCAAGTCGGATCTGGCGCTGGAGGCGCTCCGGCACGGCAGCTACGTCCACGAGCGATCGCTCGCGCCCGGCCGGGAAGTGCTCCGTTCCAACGAGCGGCTGGAGTTCCTTGGCGACGCGGTCCTCGGGTTCCTGGTGGCGCGAGGGGTGCACGAGCGCCATCCCGATGCCTCGGAAGGAGAGCTGACGCGGCTGCGGGCCGCGCTGGTGCGCGAGGAGTCCCTGGCCCTCGTAGCCCGCCAGCTCGGGCTGGGCGATCTGCTGCTGCTGGGCCGCGGAGAGGAGCGCAGCGGCGGGCGGGAGAATGCCGCGCGGCTCGCCGACGCCCTGGAGGCGGTCCTCGCGGCCGTCCTGCTTTCCTGTGGTCTGGAGCGGGCCGAGCAGGTGGTGGAGCGGGTGCTGGAACCCCTCTTCGAGCAGGGAAGTCGCACGCGCGATCCGAAGACGGAGCTGCAGCAGCTCTTCCAGACCCGCAGGCGGACGCCGCAGTACCACGTGCTCACCGTCGCCGGACCCGATCACGCGCGCTGCTACGAGGTCGAGGTCCGGCTCGATGCCACTTCGCTGGGCCGGGGCAGCGGCCGGAGCAAGAAGGAAGCGGAGCAGGCCGCCGCCCTTGCCGCCCTCGAGCACCCGGAGACGGTCGAGCGGGCGCTGCTGGACGAGGCGGTATGCCTCGCGCCGGCGGATCCGCGCTGGCGCGAGCTCGCCGCGGAAGAAGCTGGCAGGCTACGGGCCGCCATTCCCGACGCGGAGGTGGAGCATATCGGCAGCACCGCGGTGCCCGGCTTGGAAGCGAAGCCGATCATCGATTTGCTGGTCGGGGTGCGCGATCTGTCCAACGGCGTCCGCCTTCCCGATTTCGAGGCGATGGGAGCAGCCGGCGTTCCGGGACGCCTCTACTTCCGCAAACGGGGGCCGGTCTCGTTCAACGCCCAGGTGGTGGAGCACGGGTCCCCACTCTGGCGGGACGCGCTGCTCCTGCGCGATTACTTGCGCGCCCACCCCCAGGAGGGCGAGCGCTACGCGGAGCAGAAGCGGAAGGCCATCGCCTCCGGAGCGACGACGCTCCTGCGCTACTCGGACGAGAAGGCAGGCGCGGTCGCCGATTTGCTGGAGCGCGCGCGCCGCTGGTCGCCGGGGTAGCCCCGGCCGCCGCAGGCGGCTTAGGGGCTTGAGGCTAGCCCACCCCCCGCGGTTGCTCCTTGTCGATCCGGCGCTCCTTCGCTATTTTGCGCGCCCCTATGCGCATTCGTACCGCGATTCTCCTCGCCCTGACGTTGGCCGCGTGCAAGGACAGCGTATCCGCGCCCAACCCTCCTCCCGCTCCAGTCCGGCCCAAGGCAGCGCCGAAGGAGCTCGACTCGAAGGACGTGATCTCCATGGCCAACATTCCCCAGGGTTCCGGCGACCTCTTCGCCGTCTTCCAGACCAGCCGCGGCAACATCGTCATCAAGCTGTACGAGAAGGACGCCCCCAAGACGGTCGCGAACTTCGTCGGCCTGGCCACCGGCAAGCAGGAATGGGTCGATCCGCGCACCAAGCAGAAGAGCAAATCGAAGCTCTACGACGGGACCGTGTTCCACCGCGTGATCCCCCAATTCATGATCCAGGGAGGCGATCCGCTCGGCACCGGCACCGGAGACCCCGGCTACAAGTTCGAGGACGAGTTCCAGAGCGGGCGCAAGTTCGACCGGCCCGGCCTCCTGGCAATGGCCAATTCCGGCCCGAACACCAATGGCTCGCAATTCTTCATCACCGAGGTGCCCACGCCGCACCTCAACAACCGCCACACCATCTTCGGCGAAGTGGTGAAGGGCCAGGACCTGGTGCCGCAGATCGCCCGGGCCGGAAACGCCCAGACCAAGCTCGACCACGTCGAGATCGTCCGCAGCGACAAAGTGCCGTAGCCTTGGCGGACGGCAGCACATCCGGCCAGCCGCACCGCGCCGGATTCGTCTCCATCGTCGGCCGCCCGAACGTCGGCAAGAGCACGCTGCTCAACCGGCTGGTCGGGCAGAAGCTCGCCATCGTCACCCCCAAGCCGCAGACCACGCGGCAGCGGATTCTCGGCATCGTCACCCGGCCCGACGCCCAGGTGGCGCTCCTGGATACGCCGGGCCTGCACGCCGCCAAGGGCGGGCTCAATGCGCGGATGGTGCAGGAGGCCTTGCAGACGCTCGCCGATTCGGACGTGGCGGCATTCCTGATCGAGGCCGGTCCGCCGGCGATCGACTCGGCCACGCGCAAGGCGCTCGACCAGGTCAAGGCGGCGAACAAGCCCACCGTGCTGGTGATCAACAAGATCGATACGCTCCCCCGGCGGCAGCTCCTGCCGCTGATCGATCGCTGGAAGGACCTGCACGCCTGGACCGAGGTCTACCCGCTCTCCGCGCTCAAGGGCGAGAACGTGGACGGCTTCCTCGATGCGCTGATCCGCCATCTGCCGGAGGGGCCGCCGATGTTCCCCTCCGAGCAGTGGACCGACATCCAGGAGCGCGATCTCTGCGCCGAGCTGATCCGCGAGCAGCTCTTGCGCCAGACCGGCCAGGAAGTGCCCTACAGCACGGCCGTTCTGATCGAGGAGTTCGACGAATCCCGCCGCTCCGAAGGGCCGCGCGGGCTGGTGCGCATCAGCGCCAGCGTCCTGGTCGAGCGCGACAGCCAGAAGGCCATCGTCATCGGCAAGGGCGGGGCCCGCTTGAAGGAGATCGGCAGCGCCGCGCGGCGCGAGATGGAGCGGCTGCTCGGGGCGAAGGTCTTCCTCCAGCTCCACGTCCGCGTCGAGCCGGGCTGGACGCGGACGGCGAAGGGACTGCGCCGCGCCGGCTACGAGGACTGACTCGTCCGCCGTCTCCACCAGGAGACGAGGAGGATCGCTCCGCCCACGATCTCGCCGCCGACGACGTACGCGTTCTCGGCGTCGAGCTTGAGGTGCTCGAGCAGGCTCGCGAAGTGCGCGCGGGGAAATTGGAACCCGAGCAAGGGAAAGAGGATCGCCAGCCAGATGGAGGAGTCGGGTCTCGCGCTGGTGACCGCCTCGCCGATGATGTCGAGCACGAGGTGCGTCGCCACCCCCGCCAGCAGGGCCCAGGCCGGCGCCCGGCGCGTGAGCACGGCAAAACCGGCCAGGGCAATGAGGAACAGCCCGCTATGTCCGACCGAGCGCGACCCGCTGATCAGCGGATCCGGGTGATCGCGTAGCCAGAGCAGGCCGTAGAAGAGCGGCTTGTCGATCAGATCGGGTAGCAGGCAGCCGAGGACGAGCCAGCGCGCCGGGAGCCGGTGCCGCAATCGCCCGAGCAGGCGGGTGCCAATGCCGACGTGGCCTAGAACGAACACGAGTTCGAATACATCTCATCCGGCGAAAGCGTTGACGCAGCCCGACGGCTCTGCGATATCCGCCCTCCCGTGTCTCGCAACTATTTCATCCACACCTTCGGGTGCCAGATGAACGAGTCCGATTCCCAACGAATGGGCGAGACATTGGCGCGCGCCGGTTGGAGCCCGGTGGGCGAGCCCGAGAGCGCCGACCTGGTGCTGGTGAATACCTGCTCGATCCGGGAGAAGGCGGAGGACAAGCTCTACTCGGCCCTCGGCCGATATCGGCTGCTCAAGGCGCGGCGGGGCACCCGGATCGGCATCGCTGGCTGCGTCGCGCAGCAGGAGAAGGACCGGCTGCTCCATCGCGCGCCGTTCGTCGATTTCGTGCTCGGGCCCGACCACCTCGACAAGGTGGCGGAGCTTGCGCTCACGGGCGGGGTGGAAACCGACTTCCTCGATACCGAGCAGTACCTGTTCCCGCAGGCGGACCCGGAGTCCAGCCGCGGGAAAGCGACGGCGTTCGTCACCGTCATGAAGGGTTGCGACAACGTCTGCTCCTTCTGCGTGGTCCCGTACACGCGCGGGCGGGAGGTTTCGCGCCCCTACGCGGAGATCGTGCGGGAGGTGGGCTCGCTCGTCGCGGTCGGCGTGCGCGAGGTGACCCTGATCGGCCAGAACGTGAATTCGTACGCCGGCGGTTGTGGCTTCGCCGGCATGATCCGCCGGATTGCCGCGGTGCCGGGCCTGCTCCGGATCCGCTTCACCACCTCGCACCCGATGGACCTCTCCCCGGAGCTGGTCCGCTGCTTCTCCGAAGTGCCGCGGCTGATGCCGCACTTCCACCTCCCCGTGCAGCACGGAGCCGATTCGGTGCTGGAGCGGATGCGCCGCAAGTACACCATCGCCGAGTACGAGCGGCGCATCGGCGAGCTGCCGCCGGGGATCGCGCTCACCAGCGACATCATCTGCGGCTTCCCCGGCGAGACCGACGACGAGCACCGCCGGAACATCGAGTTCCTCCGGCGCACGCCGTACGACAACCTGTTCTCCTTCATTTACAGCCCGCGGCCGCACACCGGCGCCATCCTCAAGTTGAAGGAATGGGGAGAGGTCCCGCGCGAGATCGCGATCCGCCGGCTGGACGAAGTGCAGGGGCTGCAGATGGCGCGGACCCTGCGGCGCCACCGGGAGCGGATCGGAAGCGAGGTCGAGGTCCTGGTCGAGGACACTGGCTTCGGCCGCTCGCGCGAGAACTGGACCGTGCACTTCACGGGAGAGGCGCGGATCGGAGATCTGGTGAAGGTCCGGGTCGAGAGCGCCAGCCTGGTCGCGCTGCGCGGAACGCAAGTGGAGACGCTGGACCGCGCGCCATTGGCCGAACGGCCGGCGAAGCGGCGCCTGGCGGTGGTGTCGGCGTAGTGCTCCCGCTGGTCGCGCTGGTCGGCCGGCCCAACGTGGGGAAGTCCACGCTGTTCAACCGGATCGTCGGCAGGCGCCTGGCCATCGTCGAGGACGTGCCTGGAGTGACCCGCGATCGCCAGTATGCCGAGGCGCAGCAGGGGGCCAAACGCTTCCGGGTGGTGGACACGGGCGGGTTCACGCTGAAGACGGACGAGCAGCTGGTGCGCGCCGTGCGCGAGCAGGCCGAAACGGCGATCCGGGAGGCGGACGCCATCGTGCTGGTGGTCGACGCGGTCGAGGGACTCGCCGGTCCCGACCGGGAGCTGGCGCAGCTGCTGCGGCGCGGAGGCAAACCGGTGTTCCTGGCGGCCAACAAGGTCGACTCCAACCGGCGCCAGGAGTCGCTGGATCTGGGCGAGCTCCACGCCACCGGCTTCGACGTGTTCCCGCTCAGCGCCGAGCATGGCCGCGGCGTGGACGAGTTGATGGACGCCGTGGCGGAGACGCTTCCCCAAGTCGGGGGGACAGAGGAGGAGGACGAGAAGACCATCCACCTGGCGGTGCTGGGGCGGCCCAACGTCGGCAAGAGCACCTTGCTGAACCGGCTCCTCGGCCAGGAGCGGTTCGTCGCCGCGGAGATGCCGGGGACGACCCGCGACGCGGTCGACGAGGAGCTCTCGTGGAAGGGGCGCCGCTACGTCCTGACCGACACCGCCGGGCTGCGGAAGAAGCGGCAGGTCGTGGACAAGGTGGAAGTCTTCTCCGCCCAGCGGGCGTTGCGCGCGGTCGAGCGCGCCGACGTGGTGGTGGTGCTGACCGACGCGACGCAGCTCGGGGTGGACCAGGACGCCCGGATCGCCGCCCAAGCGGAGGAGCGCGGCCGCGCGGTGATCCTGGTGGTGAACAAGTGGGACCTGGTGCAGGACAAGGAAGCCGAGGCCCGGCGGCTGCGTGACGAAGCCAAGCGTCACCTGCAGCACGTCGGTTTCGCTCCCCTGGTGTTCGTCAGCGCCCTGCAGGGGACCCGGGTGCACCAGATCCTCGAGCTGGCGGCCGAGTTACGCGACGAGGCGTCGACCCGCATCCCTACACCGCTGCTCAACGAGTGGGTGCAACAGATGCAGGATGAACATCCGGCGCCGCTTTTTAGGGGCTTTCCGGTCCGCTTCAGTTACGCCTACCAGGTGGCCACCCAGCCGGTGACGATCGCGATCCAGTGCAACCGTCCCCAGGCCGTGGACGACTCCTACCGGCGCTTCCTCGTCAACCGCCTGCGCGAGCGCTTCAAGCTGCGGGTTCCGGTCCGGCTTGTGTTTCGCGAGAAGAGCAGATCCACGCCGCGGGGCACCCGGGGAGCCCGCCGATGAACCACGCCATCGACGTCGGCGCCCAGAACATCGGCAGCCCGGTGCTCTGGGCATGCTTTCTGGGCGGCCTTGCCCTGGTGCTCGCTCTGGACCTCAAGGTCTCCTCGCGGGAGCACTCCACCTTCAAGGAAGCCGTCTGGTGGAGCATCTTCTGGGTGGGTCTTTCCGTCGCCTTCGGCGTCTTCGTCTGGTGGCGCTACGGATCACAGCAGGGGCTGGAGTTCTTCGCCGGATACCTGCTGGAGAAGTCGCTCTCCGTCGACAACCTGTTCGTCTTCGTCCTCCTCTTCCAGAGCTTCGCGGTCCCGCCGCGGTTCCAGCACCGGGTGCTGTTCTGGGGCGTCCTCGGGGCTATCGTCCTGCGCGGCACGCTGATCCTCGCGGGCGTCGCCCTGGTGCAGCGATTCCACTGGGTGATCGCGATCTTCGGCGCCGTGCTCGTCTATACGGCCTGGAAGATGCTGGTCCACAAGGACGACGCGGGCCGGCAGCCCAAGGACAACCGGGTGGTCGCCTGGGTGGCGAGGAAGCTGCCCATGATCGACGCCATCGAAGGACCGCATTTCCTGGTCCGGCGAGGCGGCAAGACGTACGGAACGCCGCTTCTTCTCGCGCTGATCGCCGCCGAGACCACCGATCTGGTGTTCGCGCTCGACTCCATTCCAGCGGTGTTCGCCGTCACCGACGACCCGTTCCTGGTCTTCACCAGCAACATCTGCGCGCTGCTCGGGCTGCGCGCGTTGTACTTCGTCGTCCGAGGGGCGCTCGCCCGCCTGCGCTATCTCAAGCCGGGGCTGGCCGCGATCCTCCTCTTCGTCGGCCTCAAGATGCTCCTCTTCAAGTGGGTGCACTTGCCCACCGGCGTCTCGCTCTCGATCATCGCGGCCATCCTGGCGATTGCACTGTCAGTTTCGCTGCTGCGGCCGCTCCCTTCGCAACGGGACTCCTAGAAGTTTTCTGTCTCCGCCGTCCGGGTCCGGGTGTCATCGGGACACAGTGGAGGGCCTGCGACGATGCGTCAATTGACGCCAGCGCGTGATTTATGTCCCGTGTCTCCCGCTTCGGGTGTCGAAGCACTCGGGAGGTGGCGTGGACCGCGCCGGCATCGCGGAGCTGTACCGGACATGGGGCCCGGCGATCTATCGCCGATGCCTGCGGCTCTTGCGCGACATGGAAGGGGCGCGCGACGCCACCCAGGAGGTCTTTCGAAAGGCGCTGTCTTCGCCGGACAAGTTGTCGAACCCGGACACCGCCTTGCCCTTCATCTACCGGATCGCGACGAACCATTGCCTGAACGAGCGGCGGAACACCGCGCGAAGAGGGGAGACTGAATTGGACGACCTTCACGTCCCGTCGGAGCACTCCGAGTTCCCCCAGCGCCGCCTGGTGCAGCGGGTGCTGTCCCGGTTCGACCTGAAGACGCAGTCGATCGCCGTCGGAGTGCTGGTCGACGGCATGGAGCACGAAGAGGTGGCCGACGCATTGGGGATCTCCCGCAAGACGGTCTCACGCAAGCTCGCCAGGTTCCTCGAGCATGCGCGCAAGTACCTGGAGCGGAGCGCCGCATGAATCATCCTTCCGAGCTCAAGTTGGAGCGTCACCTGCTCGATCCCGACGCGTCGGAGATCGCCGCCCACGTCCGGGACTGCGAGCGGTGCCGCGACCGGGTCGCCCAGATGCGCCAGCAAGGGGACGACTTCCGCCGATTCGTCTATCCGGCGACCCTCGACCAGGTGACCCGGCCGCGCTTCTGGCGGCCCCGGCGCACGCTGTGGCTCCTGGCGCCGGCCGCGGGTCTCGCCACCGTGCTGCTGCTGGTCCGTCCAGGTCCTACGTCAGACTACGTCGGCACCAAGGGCGGTCCGCTGACGCTCACGGCCTATGCCGCGTCGCCTTCGGGCACGCGGGCGCTGGAGGAGGGCGCCGAGGTGAGCGCGTCCGCCTCCCTCCGTTTTCGCGTGCGCACGTCGGAGCCCTGCAACCTGACGCTGCTCTCGGTGGACGATTCCGGGCAGGTCTCCAAACTGTACTCGCGCGAAGTCCGCGGTGACATTACCCTGCCGGGCGGCGTGCAGCTGGATGGGAAGCCCGGGCGGGAGAGGTTCTTCGCCGTCTGCACGGACGATCCCGGCGCCGTCGAACAGGCGGCGCGCAAGACTGGCGGCGAAGTGCGCAAGAATGTGGGGCTGCCGGGTGTTCAGGGGCCGCAGGCGTCCCTGCTGATCGAAAAGAGGCCATGAGAACCTTTGTCGTCCTCGCCGCCTTGCTCACCGCCGCTCCCGCCGGGGCGGCGCAGCGCTTTGCGGTGATCGCCGGCAACGACGAGGGCGGCCAGGGCCGGGTCCGGCTCTGGTACGCGGAGCGCGATGCCGATCGCATGGCGAGCGCGGTCCGCGAGCTGGGCGACTTTTCCGAGAAGAACGTGGTCGTCCTGCGCGGCAAGAGCGCCGCGGACGTGCGCGACGCGCTCGCGCAGCTCGACGGCCGGGTGCTGCAGGCCAAGGCCGCCGGCGAACGGACGCTGCTCTTCTTCTACTACTCGGGACATGCCGGGTCCTCGGGGCTCGAGCTGGGATCCTCCCGCATCCCGTACGAAGAGCTGCGCAGGTTGATCGCGGCCAGCTCCGCCGACGCGAAAGTGGCCATCGTCGACGCGTGCGATGCCGGCCGGTTCACCCAGACCAAGGGCGCCAGCTTCACCGCAACCGTGGACTTCACCCTGCCCACCGACGAGGTGGAAGGCACCGCCTTCATCGCCTCCAGCGCCGCGGGCGAAGCCGCGCAGGAGAGCGCGGCCATCGGCGGGAGCTTCTTCACCCACCACTTCGAGCTCGGTTTGCGAGGCGCGGCCGACGCGGACGGGGACGGACAGGTCACGCTCGCCGAGGCCTTCCGCTATACGTCTGTCCGGACCACCTCGGGCACCGCGGCGACCGAGGCGGGTCCGCAGCACCCGACGTACGAGATCAAGATGAGCGGCCGCGGCGACGTGGTCCTCGCCGACCTGCGGCGCGCGGAGGCGACGCTGCGCCTCCCGGCCGACGCCGGCGCGACCTTCATCCTGCGGGGACCCAAGAACCTGCTCGCCGAGATCCCCGGCTCGCACGAGGCCCTCGCGCTCGCTCTGCCCGCCGGCCACTACACGGTGGAGCGGCGAGCGCCGGAAGGCTACGCCAGCACGGACCTGCAACTCGCCCGCGCAGACGTACTGGAATTGCCCCGGCTCTATCCCACGCGGTACGAGCGCGCGCGGCAGAAGGGCGGACCGGCGCCGCTGGTCGCTTTCGCGGGCGGCGGCATCACCGCCGTTCGCCTTTCCGGCTTCGGCGTCGCACCGGCCGTGCGCGCCGGTTTCCGCAAGGAGCTGGGAGAGCTCGGCCTGCGGGTGCATGCGGAAGTGGCGCGCCAGGGTGTGAATGACCTCAACCTGCGCTACACCTACTGGTCCGCTTCCGGCGCCGCGGCGCTGGTGATGCCCCTGGTCGACGG
>WNFT01000531.1_pt1 | contig 31438 bp, 29 predicted proteins | sample 5400191 | NCBI WGS metagenome assembly WNFT01 (sample SAMN13153359, study PRJNA577476) | soil metagenome | isolation source: 80 cm saprolite under Madrone tree | place: USA:California | collected 2016-06-14 | reverse complement strand
TTTTCGTGATTGGCGCCGGCGTAGCTGGTTTGCAGGCAATCGCTACGGCGCGGAGACTCGGCGCGGTGGCTTCAGCTTATGACCTGCGGCCTGCGGCGAAGGAGCAGGTGCAGAGCCTCGGCGGACGTTTCGTCGAGCTGCCCATCGAAGCCAAGGATGCCGAAGATGCCCGCGGGTATGCGCGGCCGCAGGACGAAACTTTTTACAAACGCCAGCGCGAACTCTTTGGAAAAGTTGTAGAGGAAAGCGACGTGGTAATCACTGCTGCGGTCATTCCCGGAAAGAAGCCTCCAATTCTGGTGACCAAGGAAATGGTCGCAAGCTTGGCACCGGGGTCAGTCATCGTCGATCTGGCCGGCGAGCGCGGCGGCAATTGCGAGCTTACTCGCCCGGGAGAAATCGCCGTGGAGCATGGAGTAACCATCATCGGATGGTTCAATCTGGCCAGCACCGTGCCGTATCACGCGAGCCAGATGTATGCCCGAAACGTGACCGCTTTCCTGCTCCATCTCGTGAAAGACGGAAAACTGCAGCTGGATCTGGAGGATGAAATCGTTCGCGAGACGATGCTGACGCGGAGCGGAGAAGTGGTCAATGCGCGCGTGCGGGAATTTTTTTCGCTCCCGCCTTTGCCGGCGCAAGCGAAGGAGATGGCCAAATCATGAAGCTGGATTTGCTCACGAGCCTCTACGTTTTCATGCTGGCTGCATTTATCGGATTTGAGGTCATCCGGCGCGTTTCACCTCTTCTGCACACTCCCCTGATGTCCTTGACGAACGCGCTCGATGCCATCGCCGTTGTCGGAGCCATCCTTCTTGCCGGTGAATACCATGCGCATGGCGCGATGCTCGCGAGAATTCTGGGTGCCATCGCCATCGTCGCGGCCACCAGCAACATCGTCGGCGGGTTTCTGATTACCGACCGAATGCTGAGGATGTTCAAAGCGAGCGGGCCGAAGAAACCATGACCAACTTGCCGGCCATGGAATATATCATCGAAACCACATACCTCGTCGCAACCGCGCTTTTTATTCTTTCGCTGAAGTGGCTGAGTTCTCCGGCGACCGCACGCCGCGGAGTTTTCGCCGGCGAACTCGGCATGCTGCTCGCGATTGCCGGCACTTTACTGCATCACGGCATCGTGGAATACAAGTGGATCGTTATTGCTCTCGTGCTGGGAACGATCATCGGCGTGCCGCTTGGCGAAGTGGCGATGACGGCTGTGCCGCAGCGAACCGCGCTGAGCCACGCGTTCGGCGCCCTGTGCGTGACGCTGGTTGGCACGGCCGAATTTTATTTGCGTACGCCGGATGTGCCGCGCTTCATGATGGGCGTGCTTTCGCTGGAGGTCATCCTCGGTTCGCTGACGTTTAGCGGCAGCTTGATGGCCGCGGGGAAACTGCAGGAAGTCCTGCCGCAGCGGCCCATCACCTATAAAGGACAGAACATCGTCAACCTCGGACTCCTGGGAGTCGCGATCGTTGTCGCGGGCATGCTGGTGGCGCACCCGGAGAAGACCCACTTTTTTCCGCTGATCGTCGGCATCCCGCTTCTGTTCGGCGTGATGATGATTATTCCCATAGGCGGCGCGGATATGCCGACGGTGATCTCTCTTTTGAATTCGTACGCGGGACTCTCCGCTGCGGCCATGGGCTTCGTGCTCGACAGCAAACTTCTGATCATCGCTGGCGCCTTGGACGGAGCGTCTGGTCTCATTCTTTCCGTGAACATGTCCAAGGCCATGAACCGCTCGTTTTCGAACGTGCTTTTCGGAGCGTTTGGACAGGAGCAGAACGCAACCGTAAGCAAGCAGGAAACTCGACCGGTGCGCAGCGCCACACCCGAAGAAGCTGCAGCGATTCTTGCAGCAGCGAACAAAGTGGTGATCGTGCCTGGTTACGGCATGGCCGTTGCGCAGGCGCAACACAAAGTGCGTGAGCTATACGACGCGCTGACGAAGCGTGGCGTCGACGTGAAATTTGGAATTCATCCCGTCGCCGGCCGCATGCCCGGGCACATGAACGTCCTGCTCGCGGAAGCGGACATTCCTTACGACAAGCTTTTGGACATGGACGAGATCAATGGGGAATTTCCGCAAACCGACGTGGCGCTAGTGATCGGCGCGAACGACGTCACCAATCCTGCCGCGCGCACTGACCCCTCGAGCCCCATCTATGGCATGCCTATTCTCGATGTGGACAAGGCGCGCACCGTGATGGTGATCAAGCGCAGCATGGCCGCCGGTTTCGCGGGTATCGACAACCCGCTCTACTACCTCGACAAGACGCTCATGCTCTTCGGCGATGCAAAATCTTTCGTCGGCGCCATCGTGCGCGAACTCGGCGGTGGCCACGAATAGCTCCGCTAATTCCGGGTCCTCTGGCGCTCTGCCACCCATCATTCGTAGCGCAAAGCCACGATGGGGTCGACGCGCATAGCTCGGCGAGCAGGTATGGCGCACGCCGCCAGAGCCACGACGAGCAACAGGATCGTCACTCCCGAAAACGTCAGCCAGTCGCGCGGCGTGACGCCGTAAAGCAAGCTGCTTAACAGACGCGTCAGCGCGAGTCCGGCGATCACGCCGATGGCCAGGCCAACCAGAGTGGCGCGGATTCCCTTACGCAGCACCATACGCATAATATCGCGCCGCTGCGCCCCGAGAGCCACCCGAATGCCGATTTCCCTGGTGCGCTGCAGCACCATATGCGCAATCAGCCCGTACAATCCGACGACAGCGAGAATCACCGCCAGCGCCGCAAAACAACCGATCAGATAAGAAGGGTATCGCCTAAGAAACACGGAAGGAGATTGCGCAGCAACCTCTTGCAGGGATTGTGGTTGTATCAAAGGGAGCTGAGGATCCGTCTGCTGCAATGCAGCGCGTGCTGCTCCAACGAACGCAGACGGCTGCCCCGCGGTGCGCACAAGGTAACTCAAGAAAGTTGAGGGCCCTTGGTCATTCGGCGTGTAGATGATGGCGGGCGGCGGCGCGGCGATATCAATCGATGCCGTATCCGCTGCAACGCCCACGATTTGAAGATATGGATTCTTCGCGCTGTAAGTAAATCGGATGCGTTTGCCTATCGGATTCTCTCCCTGCACGTAAGCTTTGACGAACGCGCGGCTCACAACAACGACTCCCTCGGTATCCTTGATATCCTTCGCGGTAAAGAATCTCCCATCGACAAGAGGGATCTTTAGCGTGGAGAAATATCCCGTACTGACGGTCATGATTTGGCATTCATCTTCCTGCCCGAGGGCCGTGGGGCGGCCTTCGACCACGAAGCGGATAGTGCCGCCTCCTCCACTGGCGGGGATCGCGGACGCCTGGCCGACCTCAACGACTCCCGGCAAACTGCGGAGCCGCGCCGTGAATTCGTGATCGAAGCGCACCGCCGCCGCGCTGTAGTAGGGAGGCGTCTTGTCGCTCGGATAGGCGGAGTCCGGCAAGTTCGCATAGAAAGTCAGCACGTTGTGGACATTGAAGCCTGGGTCTTGCCCCAGCAGCACGTGCAGACTCTTGAGCAGGAGCCCGGCGCCGACCAGCAGCACCAGCGAAATTGAAATTTCGGCGATGACCAGCGAATTTCGCAGCCGGGCGTGAGCCGTGCTCGTGCCGGCGCGCGATTCATCTTTCAAAATGTCATTCAACGAACTTCGAGAAGCCTGCAAACCGGGCGTCAGCCCGAAAAGTATTCCAGTTAGCACCGTGAGGCCGCAAAGAAATAGAAGGACCGTGGTATTGATGCCCGCGTTCCGCAGAAAAGGCATCGCCTGCAACTGCTGCTCAGGAATCGCGGCCACCAGCAGACTAACGCCCCAGTGGGCGCCCAGAAGCCCGACGCCGGCGCCGATACTCGATAGCAACAAGCTTTCCGTGAGCAATTGGGAAAACAAACCGGCACGGCTCGCGCCCAGCGCGGAACGCACGGCAAATTCCTTGCGCCGCCCGATTGAGCGCGTCATCACCAGATTGGCAACGTTGGCGCAGGTGATCAGCAGCACGAATCCCACGGCTCCCAAAAGGATCAGCAAGATGGGCCGGATCTTACCCACGATTTGTTGATTGAGAGGTTCCATCACGAAAAACACCGAAGCGTTTTCCTTGGGGTGTTCCTGGGTGAGCTGCGCGTTTACGCTCTGCATTTCCGCGCGAGCCTGCACGGGAGAAAAGCCCGGAGCGAGCCGCCCCACCACAGTGAGCCAATGCAGGCTGCGGCGCGTGATGAGATCCCCGGTTTGGTGAATCGGCACCCAGACCGGCGCGGAATTAGCGGGCGCAAACTCAAAGTCGCGCGGAAGCACCCCCACGATGTTCGCTGGTTTGCCGTCCAGGCGGATCACGCGCCCGATAATGTTCGCATCCCCTGCAAATTCGGTGTGCCAGAATGCATTAGTGAGAATCGCAACGTGTGGCCCGTCCGACTGCATTTCGCCTTCGAGGAAGTCACGCCCGAGCGCCGGCTTCACGCCAAGAGTCGCGAAGAAATTCGGAGTAACTTGTTCGGCGAAGATGTTTTTCGGCTCGCCGTTTCCAGCCAGCGTGAAGGCGTCGCCGCTGTAAGCGGCGAAGGATTGCACGCTCTTGGCCGATTTCTTCCAATCCAGATAATCCGGATACGAAACTTGTGCGCCGTTCGCGCTGTTGTCAGCCTGGCTCCGCGCCTCGCCAAGATGAAACAGCTTGCCGGGTTCGCGGTAAGGCAGCGGCCGGAGCAGCGCCGAATCGACGACCGAGAAGATCGCCGTGTTGGCCCCGATGCCGAGAGCTAGCGTCAGCACGACGACTGTCGCGAACCCGGGGCTGTTCCCCAGTGTGCGAACGGCGTAGCGTAGATTTCGCAGGAAGGTGCCCATCGTCTGCCCCCAAATCCAATTGGACTGCATGGGCAAGCTGTCGGCCATCGCACGGTTCAGGTACGTTGCTGAGCAAGAACGACTTATGGGGGAACGTTGGACAAGAAGGAAGTTGCCGGTGCCCGTTAATGGGACGGAGAGTGCGGATTCGGACAGCCAACCGACGCATCAATCTCCGCAAGACGGCTACTTCGCATCGTGAAAGATAATCCCCAGCGTGTAGCGCGTGCCGCGATGGACGCGGCTGACGCCGTGCCGCAAATTCACGCGGTAGTAGCCGCGCGAGCCTTTAACAGGCCGGTATCGCGTCGTGAAAACAATCGCCTGGCCCTGGTCGGCAAGCACCACTTGCGGCTTGGACTGCGCGCGCGGTTGCTGCTCCACGAGGATGAATTCGCCGCCTTCCCAATCGCGGCCTTGCTTGCCAAGCAGGAAAACCATTTGCAAAGGAAAGCTCACCTCGCCGTAAAGATCCTGATGCAGGCAGTTGTAGCCGCCAGCTTCGTAATGAAGCATCAGCGGCGTGGGCTTGGTCTGCCCGGCTTTGTGGCAAATCTTCACGAAGGCCGCATGTTCCTGAGGATAGGGAGACGTTCGCTCACCAAAAGCTTGCGCCCAGTGATTCGCAACTACGGCGAGATGCAGGTAAGCGCTGGTCCTAAGCTCGGCGACCAATTCCGGAAGAGTGGGTTCCCAAAATACTTGTAGTCGCCAATCCCGAAACGATAGCGCTCCATGATGATGTGGCTGCGAAAACGGCTTGCATCGCTATAAAGCGCGGTGAGCTCAGCGCATTCCGCAGGCGAGAGAACCGGAGCCGTAACCGCGTAGCCGCGCTCCGAAAGAGATTGCTCCGCGCCGCTCCAGTCCAGCTCGTCGATTCGTTCGGCGATGGAACGTCTCGCGAGACTATTTCCTGCTGCTTGGGCCATGCAACCTCTAAGTTTCTCTGTGCACGACTGTCAAACTAAGAGCCTAGAGCAAAACGTCCGCGAAAATCTATCCGATCTTCGCCATCAAATTTTTCGTTGCGCGCCATCCAAAAATACAGGGGGGACGCTCGCCGGCCCGTCTGTTGCAACTGGCTCTTAAATCCACACTGGTTTCAGTGCTATAGTGACCCGTAGGGCCGATGAATTAGGCCGGCGTTTTTGCCACTACTAAAAGACGGCAGGACTTATCTCTGAAAAAGACGTGCGCGTTGAGGAGGGCGGGATGAAAACCAACGAGATTCTTTCCAATGGTTCGCGGAGGACGTTTCTCCAGTTGTCGGCTGCGGCCACCGCGGCGGCAGCGTTCCGCATCGCTACGGAGGCATCTCTCGCGGCGGAAGATCGTAAAGTATTTCATCCCGGAGCCGTAGTGATCGACGCAAACGAGAATCCTCTCGGCCCGTGCGACGCCGCGCGCAAGGCCATCGTGGACATGGCCCCGCAAGGCGGGCGCTATTCCTACTGGCTCGCGGAAGAATTCGTGAAGACTTTCACGGGAATGGAAGGCCTTAAACCGGAATACGTGCGCGTGTTTCCAGGTTCGAGCGAGCCGCTGCATTTTTCCGTGCTGGCGTTCACCTCGCCGGCGAAAAGCTACGTCACCGCCGATCCGGGATATGAAGCTGGCATGAAAGCGGCAAAAATTTCCGGAGCGCGCATCATCACAACTCCGCTGACGAAAACCTATGCACACGACGTCAAGGCCATGCTCGCGGCGACTCCGGACGCCGGGCTCTTTTATGTGTGCAGTCCGAATAATCCCACGGGCACGTTGACCTCGCACTCTGACATCGAGCAACTCTTGGCGGCGAAGCCGAAGGGCTCGGTCCTACTCGTCGATGAAGCGTACATCCATTTTTCCGACGGCGTCAGCGCCCTCGATCTCGTCAAGGCTGACCGCGACGTGATCGTGTTGCGCACCTTCTCGAAGATTTACGGCATGGCGGGCATTCGTTGCGGAATGGCTATCGGGCGTCCCGACTTGCTGGCGAAGCTGGAGAATTTCAGCGGCTGGAGCGCCATGCCCATCACCGCGCTAGCTGCAGCAACCGCCAGCCTGAAGCACGAGCATCTTGTTGCCGACCGCAAAAAGTTGAACGCCGAAATCCGCCAAAAAACGTTTGATTGGCTCGGGAGCCACGGCTATTCCTACGTTCCCTCCGAGTCTAACTGTTTCATGCTGGACACCAAGCGTCCCGCAAAAGAAGTCATCGACGCCATGGCCGCGCGCAATGTGTTCATCGGCCGAATCTGGCCCGTGTGGCCGACGTATACGCGTATCACCGTCGGCACCCAGCAAGAGATGGAAGCCTTCCAAGCCGCCTTCGACGCCGTGATGAAAGGCTCGGCCACCACGGGCTATGCCGGTCCTTCGCCGTCATTTAGAACGCGCCGCTCGTATCCCGACGGCCAGAACTGGCCCAGCGTTTGATTTTGACCCAAATTGCCTTTCCACCCGCCTACTGCGCGGCTGCTCCTACCGGAATCGCTTCAAAATATTTTGGCGTAATGATCTTTGTCTTCGGAGAAGCGGCTTTGATTTCCTCCAGGAAGGATTGCAGAGCGTCAATCGAAGGCCGCTGAGATGCGTCAAACGGCGCAGTAAAATTGTCCCAATGCGTCGGCAGTACAAGCGCTGGAAAATGCAGGCCCCGCATAAGCCGGCCGGAATAGTCGTGAATTTCCTTCCGGGAGGCTGCCGCGCCAACCAGAACGACGTCCGGTTCCAATCCCTCGATCTCTCGCTCGATGTAGTTCATCCCGCCAAACGCGAGGATTTGATGCCCGTGGAACCGGATCAAGAAAGCGAGCGTGCCTCCCTCCGGGTGCATTTGCCGCAGCGTCAGCGGCGCTTTCATGCCCTCAGGAGCTTTTTCCGAGCTGAAATAGTGCTTGCGGTCCAGCGGGCTGTGCAGGCTTGGAATCACCTTGAGAGAAAAGACGCCAAACTCGTAGTCCTCTCCGCCGTGCACCGTCAGGAGTTGTTCTTCGGGTACTTTGTAAGCCCGCAACACATTTTCGGTGCTCTCCGTCCCGATGACCGTGGCATGAGTCTTGAGCGCGATTTGAGGAACATCCAGGACGTGGTCGTAATGCGTGTGGGTGACAAGGACAAAGTCTGCTCGTGGGACATGCGCGTCAATGGCCGCTAGGTCTGGCGTTGCTACGGAATCCCACCCATACAGCGGACGCTTGTCTTCTGGTGGTTGCATGTATGGTGTTCTGCCGGGAGGTTGCGGGCCAAAGATTCGCGAAACATAGGGATCAATCAGAACAACGGTTGTCCCGTCGCTGATTTCCCACCCTGCGGTCCCCAGCCACCGGAGAACGAATTGCCCGCCCTTTTCGTTGCTCGGCGGTTTCTGTCCCGCAAAGGCGCAAGTTACGGACGCAGCCAAAGCAAGGGATGCAAGTGTAAGTTTCCGCATCGAAAGACTCCCGCGCGGTCGGATTCGCGCGAAGTCTAGCCGCCCAGAACGACAGGGTCAACGACGTTTTCGGACAAAACCATTCTTCCAAATGAAAAGGGCGGGAATAAGTCCCGCCCCGTGACCAATCATTTATTAAAGTGCGGAAGCTTCAGGCGTGTGCTTCCGGCGCATGCCTGTTCGATGGCGCGAGCGGCACCGCACCATGAAACTGCTCCGCTTCCGTTGAGCCGGCCAACGCGGTAGTGGAAGAGTTGCCGCTCGAAACCACCTGCGCAATTTCATCGAAGTAGCCGGTGCCGACAAACCGCTGGTGCGTCACGGCGCGATAGCCGAGTTCCTGCGAGGCGAATTCTTCCTGTTGAAGCTTGGAGTACGCCGTCATGCCGGCTTGTGCATAGCCGCGTGCCAGGTGGAACATGGACATATTCAGCACGTGGAATCCCGCCAGCGTCACGAACTGGAATTTGTAGCCCATCTTGCCCAGTTCTTGCTGGAAGTTCGCGATGGTCACGTCGTCGAGCTTCTTTTTCCAGTTGAACGATGGCGAACAGTTATACGCCAGCAGTTTGCCCGGGAATTTCGCATGAATGGCTTCGGCGAACTTTTTCGCTTCCGCAAGATCAGGTGTCGAAGTTTCGCACCACAGCATGTCCGCGTAGGGTGCATACGCGAGACCCCGCGCGATGGCCGCATCAATGCCCCCGCGATACTGATAAAACCCTTCGGGCGTGCGTTCCCCATAAATGAATTCGCGATCGCGCGGGTCAGCGTCGGAAAGCAAAAGACCAGCCGAGTTGGCATCCGTCCGCGCGATCAGAATCGTCGACACGCCGCAAACATCCGCGGCCAGCCGCGCCGCCACAAGTTTCTCGATGAATTCCCGCGTGGGCACCACGACTTTGCCGCCCAGATGCCCGCATTTCTTTGCCGAAGAAAGTTGATCTTCGAAGTGCACCCCCGCCGCGCCCGCTTCAATCATCGCTTTCATCAACTCGTAAGCATTCAGCGAGCCGCCAAAGCCGGCTTCCGCATCCGCGACGATTGGCGCGAACCAATATGTGCCGGACTTCTTGCCCTCGGCGGACTCGATTTGGTCCGCGCGCATTAACGCGCGATTGATCCGCTTCACCAGATTCGGCGCGGAGTCACAAGGATAGAGACTCTGGTCCGGATAGACGTCGCCAGCCGTATTGCCGTCGGCGGCCACTTGCCAGCCGCTCCCGTAAATCGCTTTCAGTCCTGCCTGCACCATCTCAATCGCCTGATTGCCAGTGATGGCGCCAAGCGCCGGGACGTACGCGTCCGCACGCATCAAATTCCACAGCCGTTCCGCGCCAAGCCGTGCCAGCGTGTACTCGATCTGGATCGAGCCGCGCAGCCGCAGCACATCCGAGTACGAGTAAGGACGCGTGATGCCGGACCAGCGGGGATCGGTGCTCCAATAATTGAGTGGCTGATGTTTGCGCCCGTTCCCGTTGGCCCCATTCGTTCCGTTTGTCGACATTTTGCTATTCCTTACCTTTCCTGCGGCATCCAACCGAAACCCCCAAAATCTCTTCTTACGCCGGATTGAATTCCCCGCGCCGGATCATTTCTTCACTGATTACGCGCGCTTCGCGAAGCGTCGCCCCTATCCGCGGATCGCTATTCTCGGCAGTTTCGCCTAACAGCCGTTCAAGCTCTTCGTCAAACAGATCGCGGATAAATTCCGGCGTATGACGAACCGGCGCGCCATTCTCATCCAAAACTTCGACTTGGCTCGAATGCCTCATGCGCTGCGCAATCATCAAGCGGTAGATGCGGTCCGTGGCGAGATCCTCCATGTAGCCATCGAGCAAGCTCGCACCCTTGCCGTTGAGAACGCCGTTGCGATAGCGAATTACTGTGCGAACCGCCGCGCGCGTTCCAGCCAGTGTGCGCTTGCCGACTCCCTTCGGCAGCGGCCGAAGATCGGGATGGGTGTTGCCGTCCGCCGGGCGCGCCTGAAGCTGGTTCGGAGCAGGAAACTGGCTAACCGCGATTTGGTTTTGATCGGGATGGCCCGTCCACGCGCCGTCCATCAACGAATCGGCTTCGTTCTTTTTGTCTTCCGCAAGGATCTTCAACGCTCGCGCATTCAGCTCTGCGTCTTCGCGGCTGGGGTAAAGCGCGGTCATTCCACCGATTGCGAGCATCCCGTGTTTATGGCAAACGTCCGGCATGAGATTGCGCAAATTTTGGAAGAACGCCACATTGTGCGGAATCGTGTTGCGGTCGGGAAGAACCCACACCGGATTTTCCAGATTGAAGTGGATCAGGCTGGCCATGTAATCCCAACGCCCGAGGTTCAATCCCAGGATGTGGTCGCGCAGATTCCAGGCAAATTCTTCCATCTGAAATGCCAGCGGATGCGATTCCACCAGCGCCATGCATTTGATGGCATTCGTTGGCCAGCCCTTCAGCCGCGCAATCATCTGGAAAAGATCGCGCCACCACAGCGCCTCGTCGGCGGACTCGGACTTCGGAATGTAAATGCACAGCGGATGCTTCAGCGCGCTGAAGTCCACCTGGTAAGCCACCATCGCGACGTCGAACAGCGATGCCGGAAGCAATTCTCCGGTCAGAATGCCTGCCTGGTGCAAGTGCAATCCGCGGGGACGCGTAAAAATGACCGTGGAGCTGGGAGTGATGCCGACGGTCTTGTCGCGCTTCCGGTCGAAATACGTTAGCTGGCCCGCCAGGGCTTCCAGAATGTTCTTGACGCCGCGCGAATTATGCTCCCAGGTATTGGCGGTCGAGTCTTCCAGGTCGAGCATCACGCCGGGGGCGCCGGAGTTGAGCATTTTCACGACAAGGTCGGCGTCATCGGCAGGCCCGGTCATCTGGTTTCGTTGATCGGCGCACCAGGCGGGAAGCTCAATGCGCCAGGAATTTGTGGTGGCCACGGAGGGCGGCAGGTAATCGGGAAGTTGGCCCGCGTGAGCTTCGGCCAGGGCGAAATCGCGGCGGGCAATCAGCGCGCGTTGCCGCAGAGTAAGCGCGGCGTGTAGTGGCGCAAGGAATTCGAGGAAGCCCTCAGGCAGATCGCGGGCACCATCGAAATCCTGCGGGGCGGAGTTGACCGGAACGATGCGATTCGCAAAAGGCAGCGGTTCCAATGACGGATGCGGTTTTGTCGTTGCAGATGCCATTGATTTACCTTATCCCTTTCCCTCACGAAAGTGAGTGAGGGCCGGCCGCAGAGTGGGTAGGGCAATTGGGAGGCCAATTGCCGCAAGAGCGGTGTCTCTAAAACCAAGCTGTTCAACCACATAAGAGCCGCGCCGCGCGCCCGCCTAGCAGGCGTGGGAAATTGCCGTCAGATTGTCGAGAAATTTGCACACCAGTGGCGAGTATTTTCTCGGTCGCGGCAGGTTGTTCAACATATTGAACATCTGTTCAGGTCTCCCTAACTGTTGATACCGGAGCCCGCCGAATAGTTGCAAGTGCCTGTTCAATATCCTGAACATGTATTCTATACTGTGGACATAACCGGAACTTATAGGAGTCCGCCCTTGCCAGCCTCAGATGCCAGTCCCGCAGTCGCGGTCGAGCGTGCCCTGAATATTCTCGAAGCCGCCGCCAACCGCCGCGACGGAATGACCAATTCGGAAATCAGCCGCAAACTCGCCATTCCCAAAAGTTCCGCCAGCTACATTTTGCGCACCCTCGAAAAGCGCGGCTATTTGCGCCGCGAAGCGGAAACGGGACGCTACCGCCTCGGCCTCAAGATCCTGAGTCTCGGCGGAGACGCGCAGGCCAATCTGGATATTGCCGACGTCGCGCTGCCATTCATGAGGATGCTCGGCGAGAAGATTCGAATGACCGTGCATCTGGCGGTATTGGATCAGGGCGAAGCGGTGTACATCGAAAAAGTAGAAGCCCCCGGATTTTTCAAAGTGAATACGTGGGTGGGGCGGCGCATGTTTTTGCATTCTACGAGCGTCGGAAAATGCTTGCTGGCCTGGCTGCCTAAACAGGAAATCGAAACCATGGTGAAGCCGCAGGGCTTGAAAAAAAGGACACCGAAAACCATCACGTCCATCACGAAGCTTCTTGTCGATCTCGAACACGTGAAGCAGTCGGGTTACGCGGTGGACGACGAAGAAAACAGTTTGGGAGCGCGGTGCCTTGGCGCGCCCATTTTCGACCCCATGGGAAATGTAACGGCGGCGCTCGGCGCCAGCGGAACGCTGACGCAAATGGACGAAGACAGCATGCCGCGCATTATCGATGCGCTCAAGGAAACGGCACGGCGCATTTCGCGGCAGTTGCAGAGAAGCGGGAGCGCGGGAGCCTCGTAGCAAGCGGCTCTCGCGCACGCAAGAAACTACTTGCCTTTAGCCGGCGACGACCAAATTGTTGGTCACAGAAAAAACGTTGGGAACGGCGCTGGCGCGAATGTATGCAAGGTTTTTGTCGGCTTCTCTATCCACCACACCTTCCAGCGTGACGTGACCGCTCTTCACGATGATATGGACGGAAGGCACAGCCTGAACGGAGTAACGCGAGAGGCCGGGGTCTCCATAAATCGCGCGATATACGGTGCGGCGGATTTGGTCGTCCATCGGCGAGAGCGGAAGAACCTCGATGTTGTTCACTACTGAGGAAACTCCCTCGATGCTCTTCACGCTGGCTTCGGCGTCGGATTTCAAAGTCGGCCGGGTGACCTGGCCGTAGAGAATTACCTTGTCACCTTCCACCTTATACGCAAGATTGTCGAACACGGAGTACCACGGCAGCATGACGAGCTGGTGCCGCACTTCTTTGGCAAGTTTTTCGTGATACTTTGCTTCACTGCGCTGCTTCTTCTCTCCCTGCGGCTGAGCCGCCGGAGAGTTGGCCAAGGCGACCATGGGAACGGCGAGGAGCAGCATCACAAACAGGGACCGGAGTTCCTTCCTCATGATTTCCTCCTGGACAAATGTCCTGCTGTTCTTCGAACAGTTAGATTCAAGATGCAGGGCGGGTGGCTGCCCGCATCCGTTCCGTGGGGAGGTGCTAGCATACTCCCGACAGGAACGGCAGGAAACATGGGATCATTCCGAAGAGAGAGATTTGAGAGCGCCCGTGTTGTACTTAAATTTATGGCAGCGCTGAGAGTGGCATAGTGCTGGTGATTGCACATCGCGGAGCCTCGGGGAACGCGCCGGAAAACACGCTGGCGGCGTTCCGGAAAGCTGTCGCGCTCGGAGCCACGTTCATCGAAACGGATTTGCAGCTTTCGCGCGATGCGCGCTTCATGGCCATTCACGACGCGACCGTAAATCGCACCACGAACGGACAGGGCGCGGTGCACGACATGACGCTCGCCGATTTGCGGCGGCTGGATGCCGGATCGTGGTTCGGAAGCGAATTCGCGGGCGAGCGCATCCCCACACTGGAAGAAATCTTGGAGTTCTCCAAAAAAAACGACGTGGTGTTCTACCTGGAAATAAAACCGGGAAGCGCGTGGGGCGGGGAGCACGCATTGATTGGCGCGTTGCGTGATTCGGGGGAGATACCGCGGGCCGTGGTGATTTCGTTTGATGCCGCCATCGTGCTGAATTTGCGGAAAATCGAGCCAACGCTGATGACCGGGCTGCTGTACGACGGGCAGATTGAAAACACGCTGGACAAAGCGGTTGAAATCGGCGCACGGCAACTGGTCGTGCGCGGTGACCTGGTGACGCCGGCGCTGATCGCGCAAGCTAAGAAAAAAGATTTGCACGTGGTGTGCTGGACGGTGAATCATCCCGCGCACATGCGGATGCTGATCGCCGCCGGAGTGGACGGAATCATGAGCGATTATCCGGACCGGCTGTTGGCTGCGACAAAAAAAGACTCTCATGGCGCAGAATCCGGGACCGCGAGTAAAAGAGAATGAAGGGCGGCGAGCTGGGCGACGGGGAGTTGCTCGGCGCGGGCGTCGGGACGGAGTCTTAGCGAGCCGAGGGCTTCGCGAGTACGATCGGGTTTAGCGCGCGCGCGCAGGTTGTTGACGAGAGTTTTGCGTTTCTGCGAAAAACACAATTTCACAAAATCCAGAAAGCGTGATTCAGCACCGCGGGACGAGTGTGCCTGCTTGCCTTCGGTAGCCGCCGCATTGGAGTCTAGGGAAAGTTTTGCGCGTTCACCGGGCAGGCGGAGTGTGACCAGGGCAGAGGTGACTTCCGGCGGCGGATTGAAAGCGTCGCGAGGAATTTCGAAGACGAATTCGGGGCGCGTGTAGAACTGGGTAACGACAGAAAGATAGCCGTAATCTCGTGTGCCGGGCTGGGCGGCGAGGCGAAGAGCGACTTCGGTCTGAATGACGACATGGATTTCGTCGATGACGCCGGCGAAGGTGAAGAGGTGATGAAGGATCGGCGAGGTGATGTAGTAAGGAAGATTGCCGTAGATGCGGACGCGGCGGCCGGAAGCGATGGCGGCGATGTCCGCTTTGAGAACGTCGCCGCCGACGACGTTGAGGTGGGGGAATTGTTTTGCGAGATGGTGGAGGCCCGGCAGGAACGCCGGATCGAGTTCGATGGCGTGGACGGGAGCGCCGGTGGCGAGAAGGTGCTGGGTCATTTCACCGTGCCCCGAACCGATTTCGATCCAACTGTGTCCGTCGTCCCAAGGAAGAGGCATGGTGGAATGCGGCGAAACGCGAATGGCGCGAGCGATTTCTTCGCGCCAGTGGAGATCAGCGAGGAAGTGTTGGCCGAGGCGTTGGCGAGCCATGGGTGGAACAGTGTAGCAAGCGGCGCGCAAAGCGCGGCGAGAGTCAGCGAAGTAAGGAGATAATGAAGGAATGAGGCAAGGAAAAGTGACTTGTGAAGGTGAAGTGTTGAGAGTAGTCCCCGGGGGGTCTCGGAAAGTCTGGCAGCGAAAGGACTTACGAAGGTAGAGGGGGTAGGGGGACAAAGCCCATGGATACTGAAGGAGTCAGAAGGACTGCGGGGTGGGCGCGTCCCGGCAAGGCCGGGATGCAAGGAGCGCACTTTGGGCCAGGCCACTTCCTACGGTGGGCGGCTGAGGGAGCGTGCCGGACTAACGAAACTATTACAGCATGTTGGTTACGTATGTTTTTCAGCGCTCACTCACCGAGAGCGAAGAGCCTCTTGCCGCACAGCGGAGAAGGAAACTGCAAACTAAAAATCAGAAACTAGAAACGAAAAATTGGGAAAGCCTAAGGGAAAGATGCCGCCCTAAAGAGACGGCGGCAGGCGGAGAGGCGGGCATAGAGCAAGGTGACGCCCTCCCGACCAAGTCGGGATAAATTCCTGGACGCCGCTACAACAGAGGGCACGATGTTCGTGCCCCTGCGAAGGATCGGGGGGAAAGGCGGACAGCCGGGAATGGCTGTCCCACCCGCCACGCTCCTCGGCAGCGGGCGTGACTTTCTACCTCCTGCATCCGCAATCCAGTTTCGCGCGGCGTCAGACTGGTTCGTAGTCACCCGGAGTTAGCGACCATATTTGGTAGGCGCGGCCTAACATTCCTGCAGGGTCGGCGCTATAACGGTAGTCACGAACATGGACTACCCACTCGCCGGGATGAATACAGCTTGGCGCGACGGAATCGACCTCAAAGATCATCCAGGAACTTCCGAGAGGAACACGCGCAGTACCCCACTCGGTGAGTTGCACGAATTCCGGCTTGGCTGGGAAATGTGCGACCATCGATGAGGTCATTCTATGAGTGAATCTTGAGGGATTCAATTTAGCGTGCCCAATTCGGCATCGCTGACGCAGTGCTGCCTCGGGGCCGGAAAAGTTGAAAAGGCGGAAACGAAAGGTCCCCCTTGCACGTTTAGGGGAAAGTGGTACCTTCCCCTAAGGGAGTTATGGGAGCGGGAATGGAAAAGCAAGGCGATTTGGTGCAGGGGACCCTGGACATGCTGGTGCTGAAAGCGCTGGCGCGAGGGGCTAAGCATGGGTACGCCGTCGCCGAGTGGATACACGAAAGCTCGAATGACGTGCTGCACGTGGAAGAGGGGGCGCTGTATCCGGCGCTACACCGGTTGGAACTGCGCGGGCTGCTGTCGGCGGAGTGGGGCAGTTCGGAGAATAACCGGCGGGCGAAGTTCTATTCATTGACGGCGGCAGGGAAGAAGAAATTGATGGAAGAGGCGGAGTATTGGCGGAGGATGTCTGGGGCGATCGCGCGGGTGATGCAGACGGCGTGAGGGAGAAGAAACTAGAAAACTCGGGAATCAGAAGAATCGAGCCTCGAGGCGTTTGGAGAATTGGCTATGAAAAACTGGGCGAGGGTGAAGGCGCTGTTCAGGCGGAAACAGCTCGAAAAGGATTTGGATGAGGAGCTAGCATTTCATCTGGCGATGCGCGAGGAAAAGAAGCGTGCGGCAGGTGTTGCGGCGGAAGAGGCGAAGTATGCGGCGCGACGAGAGTTTGGGAATGCGATGCGGGTAAAGGAGATTTGCAGGGAGCTATGGAGCTTCGCGTCACTAGAAATGTTATGGCGCGACCTGCGGTATGGGGCGCGAGCGCTGGCGAAGAATCCAGGGTTCACAGTGGTCGCGGTGCTGGCGATCGCCCTGGGCATAGGCGTGAACACATGGATTTTCTCCGTACTGAATGGAGTGGCGGTGCGGCTGCTGCCAATCCCAAGAGCCGAACAGATTGTGAGTGTCGACCAGATCTTGCATGGAAAAGTTTCGCGCAATGTTCATGGCGAGCCTGGGCTGTCTTCCTACTCCGAATACAAAAACTACCGCGATCACAATCACGTGTTCACGGGGCTGCTGGCGTATGAGCCTTTTTTGCAAGCGACGCTGGGAGGCGGGAGTCCCAAACAACTCATGGGAGCGGCTGTGTCCTGCAACTATTTCGATGTTCTGGAGGAGCGGCCGGGATTGGGGCGCGTATTTGTGGATGCGGATTGCAGCGCGCCTGGAGCGAGCGCCGTGGTGGTGCTAAGCGACGATCTGTGGAAGAGCCGATTCGGCGCCGATCCGTCAATTGTGGGAAAGAGTGTTTCGTTGAATCGCGCAAAGTTCACAGTGATTGGAATCGCCGTGCCCGGATTCGGCGGCCTCGATCCATGGCCCAGCGAATTTTGGGCGCCAGTGACGACGCAAAAGGCGCTGGAGCCCGACCGTGACTTTTTCCTTGAAGATAATACCGGTTGGCTGGCGATGCTGGGACGAATGCCGGGAGGCGTTTCCATCGAAGAGGTGCGCTCGGATTTGGGAGTCATCGCGGGGCAGATTGATCAGCAATATCCCGGGCGGACAACAAGGCTGGCGATTCATCGGGCGACATTTTTGGGAAGGCCGGAAGAGCGCAGTTTCGTTTTTGCAATAGGGGCGGTCGTGCTGGCTGCAGTGGGATTGGTGCTGCTAATCGCGTGCGCGAATGTGGCGAACTTACTCCTGGCGCGAGCGTCGGCGAGGCAGAAGGAGATTGCGATCCGGCTCTCGATTGGAGGAAGCCGCTGGCAGATTGTGCGGCAACTGTTGACGGAGAGCCTGCTGATTTCGTTTCTTGGCGGGACGCTGGGGTCCCTTATAGCGTTCTGGTCGATGGAAGGCATCGCGCAATTTGTGCTTGCGCACTTGCCGCACGGCGCTCCGCGGCTGGTGTGGAATGTGAATCCGGACCTGCGCGTTTGGGGGTATTCGCTAGGGTTGACGGCATTGACTGGAATTGTGTTTGGACTGGCGCCGGCACTGCATGCGACACGGCAGGATTTGAGCACCGCGATTAAAGGCGATGGAGGGTTCATTGGAAAGGCTGCGGCCGGAGGGATGCTGCGAAGTACGCTGGTGGGGGTGCAGGTTGCAGTGTGCATGGTTTTGCTGATTGCGGCTGGATTGTTGATGCGCGGGCTATATCTGGCACAGACGGTTGATCCCGGCTTCGAGATGAAAGGAATTACGCAGGCGATCTTTGATTTGCCTTCGCAAGGTTACAACGAAGAGCGCGCGCGAATTTTTCAGCGGGAGTTGGTGGCACGAGTGGCGGCGTTGCCTGGAGTGGACGAGGTAGAACAGGCGCGCGTTACGCCGCTCGACGATCAGTTTGAAGGGACGGGAATGACGGTTGCGGGGGAAACGGAAGCGCGCCAGTTTGAATTCAATGTCGTTTCGCCAGGATTTTTTACCGTGCTGGGAATGCCGATGGTGTGGGGGCGCGGATTTACAAAAGAAGAGACGCAGTCCGATGCGGGCGTGATGGTGATGACGGAGTCCACGGCGCGGCGCTTGTGGCCAGGACAAGACGCGGTCGGAAAGACGCTGCGCGGTTTCGACAAAAAGGAGTATCAAGTGGTGGGCGTGGTGAAGGATGCACAGGTTTCGCATTTGGGAGAGCCGGGCGGAATGTTCTTCTACATTCCAGCGGGGCCGAAAGAGCAGGAGAGGCTGCAATTGCTGGTGCACAGCAAGAGCGGAGACACCGCGACGGCAAACGGGATTCAGGAGTCGGCACGGGCACTCGATCCGGATTTGATCGTGGATGTCACGAGATTGGAAGACAACCTGGAATTGTGGAGAACGCCTTCGCGGATTGTGGCGGCGCTCTCCGGTGTGCTGGGAGGGCTGGCGTTGCTGCTCGCTTCCATCGGCGTGTACGGCGTGGTTTCTTACGGCGTCAGCCAGCGCCTTCGCGAAATCGGTATTCGCATGACGCTGGGCGCCGACGGACGCGAAGTGATGACTCTTTTGCTCCGGCAAGCAATGCGACCCGTGGTCATCGGCGCGTTGATCGGAATCGTGGGTTGCGCAGCGGTTTCACAAGTCCTTTCGAAAGTGCTTTACGGCATCGGCTCGCATGACCCGATTGCCTTCATTGGCGTGCCAGTGTTTCTGCTGGGGATTGCATTGCTTGCGAGTTACATCCCGGCGCGGCGGGCGACGCGCGTGGACCCGGTCGTGGCATTGCGCTACGAATAAATGCGAGGCGCACTCGCTGAGAATCCCTGCAGCCGAACTCTCACATTTCCATTCCCCGAATCTTGACGCCAACACAACGCTCCGGTAGCGTAAACTGGCTACGGAGTGGTGGTTGAGAAATTTATGAGAATTTTGTTTGTGGCATCGGAGGGGCTGCCGTTCTCGAAAACGGGCGGCCTGGCGGACGTGGTGGAGGCGCTGCCGAAGGCACTCGTGGCGCAGGGGCATGAGGTGGCAGTGGTGTTGCCGCGCTACCGCGGAACAAAGGCGACGGCCGTGGTGATGCCGAGCCTGACGATTCCGATGGGCGGAGCACGGCTGCGTTTTCCGGCGATCGCCGATGGCACGGTGTTGAACGGCGTGCGGTATTTTTTTGTGGAAGACGCGGCCTACTTTGACCGAGATGGATTGTATGGCGGGAGTACTGGGGATTATCCGGATAACCCGGAGCGGTACGCGGAGTTCAGCCGCGCGGCGATCGAAATTGCAAAACACATCTGGCCGACGGACGTATTTCACTGCCACGACTGGCAGACGGCGCTGGTGCCGGTGCTGCTGCGGACGTCGTACAGCGATGATCCGCTGGTGAAGGACATTCCGGTCGTTTTCTCGATTCACAACATGGGGTATCACGGGCAGTTCACGCGGGAAGTTCTGGAGCGCGTGGGACTCCCGCCCGCCCTATTTCATCCGACGGGAATTGAATTTTTCGGGAGCGTGAACCTGCTGAAGGGCGGACTGGTTTTTTCGGATTATTTGACGACGGTAAGCAGGAAATACGCGGAGGAGATTCAGACGCGGGAATATGGGCATGGATTGGACGGTGTGGCGAGGAGCCGCGCAGACCGCCTGGTGGGAATTTTGAACGGCGTGGATTACGCGGCGTGGAATCCGGCGACGGACAAGCTGATTGCGGCGAACTATTCGGTGAAGGACCTGGGCGGGAAGCAGGTTTGCAAGGCGGATCTATTGGAAGTGTTTGGATTGCCGCCGGAGCACTTGAGCCGGCCGGTAATCGGAATTGTGTCGCGCTTCGCGGATCAAAAAGGATTCGATTTGATCGCGGAGAAAGCGCACGAATTGATGCGCGAAGATTTGGAGCTGGTGGTGCTGGGTACGGGCGAGCGCAAGTACGAAGATTTGTTCCGAGCGCTGGCGGCGGCGTATCCGGGGCGGGTAGGCGTAAAGATCGCGTACGACAACACGCTGGCGCACAAAGTCGAAGCCGGCGCCGACATGTTCCTGATGCCTTCGCGCTACGAACCGTCGGGGTTGAATCAGATGTACAGCTTGAAGTATGGTACGGTGCCGATTGTGAGAGCCACCGGCGGGCTAGACGACAGCATCGAGCCATTCGACGTGGAGCACGGGACAGGGACCGGGTTCAAGTTCAAGGAGTACACGGGTGAGGCGTTGCTGTTTGCGGTTCGGCAGGCGCTGCACCATTACATGGATGAGCGAATCTGGAAGCGCATCCAGTTGAACGGGATGGCGAAGGATTTTTCCTGGAAGACGCCCGCGGCGGAGTATGCCAAGCTGTATGAGGCCGCGCGAGTCGTACGAGGATTTTCGCCACCAGTGAAAAGCTCGGGGAAGGCCGCTCAGGACAAGGGGCAGCCCGCGCAGGGCGTGGAGCAAGGCCCTCGAAGCTCGGGGCAAGCCGAAGGCGAGGCAGGGCAAAAACCACAAGATACCGAGCAGGCTCCTAAGAGTGCGGGGCCGGCTGCAAGAAACCAAAAGCGCGCTGGAACATCTAATTGATTTGATTCAGGAGAAGAAGATGCGGCGACCCGCAAACGGCGGGCAAGCTGCTGAGGACAAAGGACATGGCGGATAATACAATTCAGACGGCAGATGACAAGAATTTCGAAGCAGAGGTGTTGACGGCCAGCAATTCGCAGCCCGTGATGGTGGATTTCTGGGCGGAATGGTGCCGTCCCTGCCACATGCTTGCGCCGACGGTCGCGGAGATTGCTCACGACTACGCAGGTAAGCTGAAAGTGATGAAGCTGAACGTGGATGAAGCCATGAATTCAGCGGGGCGCTATCGCGTTCAGGGAATCCCGACGCTGCTGCTGTTCAAGAACGGGCAGGTCGTCGAGCAGATCGTTGGGGCAGTGCCGAAAGACATGATCACCAAGGCGCTGGAACGGCACATCGGGTGATTTGAGGACGAGGTTAGCGAGGCGCGTCGCGGAAGAGTGCGGCGCGCCTTTTTTGTTGGATTAGGGCGTCGCTGCGGGTGAAAGGTCCTGACACAAAAAGTCATGGCGACAAGCAAACCAATTGTCCAACCACGTTGCACCTGGGCGGCAAACGAGCTGAATATCCCTTATCACGACGAAGAGTGGGGCGTGCCCGTTCACGGCGAAAACAAGTGGTTTGAGTTTTTGATACTTGAGGGCGCGCAGGCAGGGTTGAGCTGGGATACGATTTTGAAGAAACGGGCGCGGTACCGCGAAGTGTTTGACGGATTCGATCCCGCGAAAGTGGCACGCTACGACAAAAAGAAAGTCCGCGAACTGCTCCGCGACGCGGGAATCATTCGTAACCGGCTGAAGATCGACGCAGCGATAACAAATGCGCGGGCATTCCTTGAAGTGCGCAAAGAATTCGGCACGTTCGACGCCTACGTTTGGCGCTTTGTCGGCGGCCAGCCCAAACAAAACGCGTGGACAAGCCACAAGAGTCTTCCTGCAAAAACGGCAGAATCGGAGGCGCTTAGCAAGGATCTACAAAAGCGTGGCTTTCGATTTGTCGGATCGACCATTTGCTACGCACTGATGCAAGCGACGGGCATGGTGAACGATCACCTGGTGAGTTGCTTCCGGTATCGAGAATTGTCGACATAGCAGCGCGCGCAAGGCTTGCTTGCGTTGAAGGCGAGGCAAGCGTACGATTTTAAATTGTTGTTTCCCGCGAATTCCCGCCAGTAGTTTTCCTCTCAGGAAGTGACGGAGAGGGAAGGGTGCGGCCCCGATCCGTGCGGCCGGGCCCTGATGGGTCTGAAGGTGTGAAGAGAAAGGCGAAGAATGAAATCCGTCGTTGTGGTGGGCGCGCAGTGGGGCGATGAAGGGAAGGGCAAGGTCGTCGACTGTCTTTCCGGCTCGTTCGATTACATCGCGCGAGTGGCTGGTGGACACAACGCCGGGCACACCGTCATTATTGGAAAAGACCGCTACGTCCTTCAACTGATCCCCTGCGGAATTCTTCGCCCCAAACAACAGGCGGTGATTGGCACTGGCGTGGTCGTCGATCCGGCGGCACTCGTCGCCGAAATTGAAACGCTCTGCAAAGTGGGAGTGAGCGTGAATGGCCGGCTGCACGTGAGCAATCGCGCCCACCTGATTTTTCCATATCACCGGGAGCTGGACAAAGCAGCGGAAGGAGCGCGCGGCGCGGACAAGATTGGCACGACTTCGCGCGGCATCGGCCCGGCCTACGAAGACAAGATGGCGCGGCGCGGGCTGCGGATGTGCGACCTGCTGGAGCCCGAGCTGTTTCGAAAGAAAGCGGCTCACGTCGTGGCGGAAAAGAACCGGCTGGCGAAGGGCGCGTATGGCGCGGACATTGATTTTTCGCATGAAGTGGAAGAAACGCTGAAGCTGGGCGAAAAGATCCGCGGATACATTTGTGATACCGCGGAATTGCTAAACCGCGCGTTGGATGAAGGGAAATCCGTGCTGTTCGAAGGCGCGCAAGGAACCATGCTGGATATCGACCACGGAACCTATCCGTTTGTTACTTCCTCGAGCGCGACTTCGGGAGGGGCTGCGACAGGCGTGGGCGTGCCGCCGACGAAAATCAAGCACGTGCTGGGAATTTCAAAAGCGTACACGACGAGAGTGGGTGGCGGACCATTTCCGACGGAGATGCCCGACCTCGATGCCAAAGAAGTGCGCGAACGCGGAAAAGAGTTTGGCGCGGTGACGGGACGGCCGCGGCGCTGCGGCTGGCTGGATTTGCAGGTGCTGCGCTACGCGAAGATGATCAATGGAATCGATTCGCTGGTAATCACCAAGCTGGACGTTTTTGATACCCAGCGGGATATTCAGGTGTGCGTCGGATACAAGTACAAGGGCACGCCGCTGAAAGAAATGCCTGCGCTTGCAGAAGAATACGAGCATGTCACGCCGGAATACAAGACGCTCGCGGGGTGGAATGAAACAACGTATGGCGTGAAGGACGGCGCGAAGCTGCCCAAGGCGGCGATCGACTATTTGCGGTTTATTTCCGATTTTTTGCAGGTGGAGATTGGGATGATTTCCACGGGGCCGGAACGAGATGCGACGATTGTGCCGGCGGGGACGCTGCTGGCGCGGTGGCTATAAAAAGAGATAAAACGCAGTGACACTCAGTTCGCAGACAGAAGAGCAGGAAAAAAATAAATAAAGGCGGCCGGGCTGAAGTCCGCCGCTACGAAACCTCACTCATGCTCAGCTACGAGCTAGCCCGGAAGAAAGTCATCGAACAGGTTGGGAAGAGAAAAGGACCGCGCGCGATCGCCAGTGTGAGCGTGTGGGATGCGCTGGGATTGGTGCTGGCGCAGGAGGTAAAGACGGATCGCCAGTATCCGCCGTTTGACCGCTCGACGCGAGATGGATATGCGCTTCTTTCGAATGCAGTTTCGCCTGGCTCACAACTAAAGTGTGCGGGAGAAATCAAAGCGGGCGACACGGTTGGGGAATCGCTGGCCGCCGGAACATGCTGGCAAATTATGACGGGTGCCGCGGTTCCAGCAGGCGCGGATGCAGTGATGATGATTGAACATACGACGCGTGAGGGCGATCTCGTGCGATTCGAACGAGCGCCGCAGCGGGGGCAGAACATCGTGCCAAAGGGAAGCGAGACGGCAGCCGGGCAAACTATTTTGAAGCCGGGCATGAGGCTGGGATACGCGGAGCTGGCGCTAGCGGCGCAAGTCGGGGCGGTGCAATTGCAATGCGCGCAGCGGCCGCACTTAGCCATTCTCTCAACGGGCGATGAGATAGTTTTGATCGACGAAACGCCGGGACCGTTTCAGATTCGAAATAGTAACAGCGTCTCGCTCGCCGCGCAGGTTCACATAGCCGGTGGCGACCCGGTAGTACTGGGGAATGTGGCGGACCGCATTGAGGATTTGGGAGAAAAAATCGAGCGCGGTCTGAAAGAGGATGCGCTGGTGCTGTCGGGCGGCGTCTCCATGGGGAAGTACGACCTGGTTGAAACCGCGCTGAAAGCCATGGGCGCGGAATTCTTTTTCGATGGGGTTGCAATTCGTCCGGGGAAGCCGGCGGTCTTCGGAGTGTGCCAGGGTAAGCCGGTGTTTGGGCTGCCCGGGAATCCCGTATCAACGATGGTGACGTTTGAATTGTTTGTGGCGCCCGCGATTGATCTGTTGAGCGGTGCGGAGGCGCGGGCATTGCCGCTAGTCGAGGCACGCCTGGCGGAAGCATTGAACGAGAAATCCGGACTGACGCATTTTTTGCCGGCGCGCATACAGTGGCCCGAGCGGGCGCCTGAGGTGAAGCCGTTGAAGTGGCAAGGATCGGGGGATATCGCCACGCTGGCGAAGGCCAACTGCTTCCTCGTGGTTCCGGCGGATCGAGAAAAGATCGCGGCCGGCGAGAGCGTTTCTGTGTTACTGAGGAAGGACGTCGTCTAGGTTCGAGTATGGCGAAGCTCTCTCATTACGGAAAGAAGGGCGAAGTGCGGATGGTGGACGTGTCGGAGAAGGCAGTCACGACACGGACCGCTGCTGCACGGGGTCTCGTCAAGATGCAGCCGCGCGTGGTGAGCGCCGTCCGGCGGCTGAAAAACCCGAAAGGGAATCCGCTGGAAGTGGCGCGGATTGCGGGAATCGCGGCGGCCAAGAGGACCGCGGAGTGGATACCTCTTTGTCACCCACTGCCCTTGACGCACATTGATGTGACCGCGCGGCTGTGCCAGAATGGCGTTGAAGTGCATTCCACAGTGACCACGGCCGCCCAGACCGGCGTGGAAATGGAAGCCCTGGTTGCGGTTGCCGCGGCGGCCCTCACGGTCTACGACATGTGTAAAGCCCTCGATAAAGGGATGGAAATCACGGACATTGTTCTCGTCGAAAAGACGGGCGGCAAGAGCGGGGATTTCCGCCGGCAGGTAGCGCCGCAGAGGCGCGCGCGATGACCACAGCAGGGCACAAAACCATAAAATTGTTGCTGGCGGACGATAACCCGCTGGTGCGCGAGTTGATCGTGAAGGGACTTGAGCCGTTCTGCCAGGTGGAGGTTTCCACGGACGGGGCGGACGCGCTCTTGAAGGTTGTGGACACGCCTCCCGACGTGATTCTCTGCGATTACAAGATGCCTGGCTTGGATGGCAGGCAACTCTTCGAGAAACTGCGCGCGCGCGAGTCGACACGCCACATCCCATTTCTGTTCATGGCCAGCCGTTCAGACATTGAGGAGCGCCTGAGGCCGCTGGTGGATGGCGTCGAGGATTTCATCCCCAAACCATTTTTGATTAAGGATCTGGTGCGCATTACGAAAAAAGTAGTCGATCGCCTGCACCTCGAAAAACTGCAGAAGAAAGCCTCACGGCCGGGAGTCATTCAAGGGCGGCTCGAAGAAATGAGCATGATCGACCTGATGCAGTCGCTGGAGATGGGGCAGAAATCGTGCCGGTTGGTCGTGCAGAGCGGCGGCGCGCAAGGCGAACTCTATTTTGCGAGCGGGCAATGCCGCGACGCGAAAATCGGCAAACTCGAAGGCGATGACGCGGTTTATAAAGTGGTGCTGTGGACGGCAGGGGAGTTCGAGATCGATTTCAACGCCGCGAATGCCTCGACAAAGACGACCACAACGCGCAATACGACCGGGCTGTTGATGGAAGCCATGCGGCTGATGGACGAATCCAACCGCGATACGGTCGAGACGCCGTGATTCTCGCGAAGAAACCTTCCTGATGCGCGTTGCAGTCCTAACGATCAGCGACTCGGTGACAAAGGGCGCGCGCGAGGATTTGTCCGGCCCTGCGGTTGTCGCATTTTGCCGCGGGCTGGGCTGGGAAATCACCTCGATGTTGCACGTCTCGGACGATCCCGCAAGCATCCGCGAGCAGTTGCGCGCCGTGGCGGATTCCGGCCGCGTGGACGTGCTCCTGACCACCGGCGGAACGGGGATCGGGCCACGGGATAATACGCCGGAGGCGACTCAGGCGGTGGCTGACAGGATCGTGCCCGGACTTTCCGAAGAGATGCGCCGAAAGGGATTGGAGAAAACTCCAACAGCGGTACTCTCCCGCGGCACCGCCGTCGTGCGAACAAAGACGCTCATCGTCAATCTGCCGGGAAGCCCCAAAGGTGCAGTGGAATCCCTCGAAGTCGTGGCGCACCTGCTGCCGCACGCGGTGAAAGTTCTACACGGGGCGCGGCACGACTAGCAGAGTGCTACGCCACTTTCGACCTCCGCAGAGGAATGAGACCACGCAGCCGGCCCTCGCGCAGGTAAAGACCGCCCCAGAGCAGCACGCCCAAATACGTCGGGAACAAAACATGGCTGAATAGCGGATCGCCGGCGCGTAAGTGCGTGGCAACGGCGCCGCCAAGATATCCAGTTAGCAAGATCGCGCCAAGAACGGAGGTCTTCGGAAGGACATAGAGGGCCGTGGACGCTAATAAGATCGTCCCGAGAACTGGAGCGAGGCTAAGGGGCCAACCTACGTGAGCGAATGTCTCCACCACGGGGGACGGAGCCGGCCTTAGGAATTTTATGACGACGTCGATAGCAAGAAACGCGACAACCAGTGCGCTCATGATGCGTCCGGCCCAGAGCCCTTTCTTCGAGACGAGAGCGGTTTGCGTGTCCGCTGGCATGATTTCTCCTCCGTATAACCTTCAAGTTGTAATACCACACGTTTGTGAAATTGCTTCCTGTATTGCAGGACAGTGGCAGTCCGCCGCGACCGGTCGGCCCTTAACCACCTGCGATCGCCCCGATGATTAGTAGAGGCTCCGCTCCCGATGCCACGGCGTCTGGCAACGGCGTATCTGGTGGCTCAAGAGAATAGTCTTCGGCGCAGGCGAAAAATCGTAAAAAAGGCCGGCGCTCCTGCGTGACATGATCGCGGATGGTGCCTCGCAGCATCGGGTATTGCGCCTCGAGGGCGTCGAGCACCGAGCGTTGGGTGACCGGACCCTCGACGTGAAGCTGAATTTCCGGACCGACTCGCGCCAGCGCACGCAGATGGCCCGGGAGGACGACGCGAATCATGGCAGCGTTTGAACCTCGACAGAAAGCACAGCGGGGAGGTGTTCCACGATGGGAGACCAATTGTCGCCCGCGTCGGCGGAGCCATACACTTGCCCGCCCGTGGTGCCGAAATAGACGCCGCACTTATCGAGCGAGTCGACTGCCATCGCATCGCGCAGTACGTTTACGTAACAGTCTTTTTGCGGCAAGCCCTTGGTCAGGGCTTCCCATTCGTTGCCGCCGGACTTGCTGCGGTAGACGCGCAACTTGCCCTCGAGAGGGAAATGTTCTCCATCGCTCTTGATGGGCACTATGTAGATGGTTTCCGGTTCGTGGGCGTGAACATCGATCACGAAGCCGAAGTCCGTCGGCAGATTGCCGCTGACCTCTTTCCAGGTGTCGCCGGCGTTGTCGCTGCGCATCACGTCCCAGTGCTTCTGCATGAAGAGGACGTTCGGGCGCGAGGGATGCATGGCGACGTGATGAACGCAGTGGCCGACTTCGGCAGTAGGCTCGGGAATGTATTGGGAATAGAGCCCCTTGTTGATGGGCTTCCAGGTCTTGCCGCCGTCGTCGGTGCGGAATGCTCCCGCGGCCGAGATGGCGATATAGACTCGCTTTGGATCTTTGCGATCCAGAATGATGGTGTGAAGGCACATACCGCCGGCACCGGGCTGCCACCGCGGGCCGGTCCCGTGGCCGCGCAGTCCGGCGAGTTCTTTCCAATTCTTCCCGCCGTCCTTTGAGAGGAATATGCCGGCGTCTTCCACTCCAGCATAGACGGTGTCTGGATCGCTGGGCGACGGTTCGAGATGCCAGACGCGCTTGAATTCCCAGGGATGCTGTGTGCCGTCATACCACATGTGGGTGGTCAGAGGCTTGCCGGTTTCCGCGGAAGTGTCGTAAGCGAATTTATTGCTTTCACTTTTGGGCGGTCCCGCTACCTGGGCGTCTTTTTCGCCAGGCGGCGTGCCTGGCTGGGTCCAAGTCTTGCCGCCGTCGTCGGAGCGCTGAATGATTTGCCCAAACCAGCCGCTGGTCTGCGACGCATAGATGCGATTCGGTTCGGCGGGCGAGCCCTTGAGGTGATACATCTCCCAACCCGCAAAATGAGGGCCGCTGACGTCCCACTTTTGGCGCTTGCCATCCGATGAAAGGACAAATGCGCCCTTCCGCGTTCCAACCAGTACCCTTACTTTGCTCATCGTTCCCTCCTTCTAACAGTAGTAAGGCCGCTACAGGACCGTACCTTTGATTCCGATACCGCAAAAGTTCTTTCGGTCACGTCACGATTTCACTGGTATCCAGACCTCGATGCCGCCCATTCCGGTCCGCGGATCGAATTCCTCGGAGTAACGCTCAAAGAAGTCCGGCGCGCCAGCGGTTCCGCAGGCGACATCCAGCCCGGATCCCGGGAGCCACTTGTCGACGGCATCCAGGGTTTCACGGAGTTTGGAAACATGTTCCCGGTGTGGGAAAACAGCATACTTCCGTGCCGGAATGGTCGCGACGCTGAATTCGGAGGGCAGACCGGAAGAGCCGGAGACCTCGACACCCGCCATGTAGTCCATGCCGTCAGGGCTGCGCGCGTTGAAGCACAAGCCATATGCTACGCGGCCGACGTGCCCGGGGATATTGCCGATGTAAGGCGCAAAGCGCTGCCACAGCGCAGGGGCATTTTGCATTGTTTCCGGAGTGTAGTGCCCGCGCCATCCGGCAATCAGTAAGGCCATGCCGTTCTCGAACCGCGGCGCTTCCAATTCCGTCGCAGGCGATTTCTTCATTGTCGCCTGGCTCATTCCATCCTCCCATTTCAACTTGCAACCGAAGATCGCTGGTTGGGGAGAGCCAGTCTGCAACAAGTAACTTGCAAAATGCAAGCTAAAAATGCTAGCGTGAAAATATGTCGAAGAAGAAGTCCGGTCCCGAGAGACGGTCGGGTTGTCCGCTGAATGCTTCGGTGGAGATCCTCGGTGACCGCTGGTCGCTGCTGATCATTCGCGACATGATGCTGCGGGGATTCCGCACCTATAAAGAGTTCATGGGTTCCTACGAGGGAATCGCGACGAATATCTTGGCCGACCGTCTGCGGAAGTTGATCGCTCATGGGATCATCACCACTCGGAGAAACCCATCGGACGGACGGAAGGTGATTTACTCGCTCACCCCGAAGGGAATCGATCTGGCGCCGGTCCTTACGGAAATGGTGCTATGGGCTGCCGCGCACGAAGACACCGGCAATCAGGCGCTTGTCCGCGAAATGCGAAAGGACAAGGAAGAATTCTTGAATGCCGCGCGGCAACGCTGGGCCGAAGCGAACCGAGTGCCGAGGTGGCCTTAGGTCACTCCGATCGCAGCGCTTCCGTGACATCGACGCGCGCGGCGCGTGCCGCAGGCAACACTGAGGCTACGACCGCGGCGGCCAGCAGCACGACCACTGACACAATCACGGGAAGGCTGCCCGGCATCTTCACATCTTCGAAAGAGCTCCGTGCCAGACGCACCAACACGTACCCACATGCGGCGCCCGCGACGACACCTCCTGTCGCCATCACGGCGCCTTCCGCAATGACGCTCGCCAGCAGTTGCCGCGGCTGCGCTCCGATGGCCAGCCGGACGCCGAACTCGCGTGTCCGCGCGCTAACCGAGAATGCCAGCACGCCGGCGACGCCAACCAACGCAATCGCCAACGCGACAGCCGCAAAGACGCCGAACACCACTGTGTTGAGACGATCCGGAGTGAGAACTTCGGCGCGAACGTCTTCGAGGGTAGCGGCGCGTTCGACGGGCTGCTCCACGGACATGTCGCGAATAATGCGCGTCACTGGCGTGACCAGCGAATAAGGATTTGCACTGGTGTGGATGAAGAGGCGGCCGCCAAACATTGGACCCTCTTCAAACTGGTTATAAATGGTTAGGATGGGTCCTGGAACGACGTGTTCGTCGTCAATATCGGCAGCGACGCCGATGATGCGGTGCGGCGCGACGCTAATCCCGGGAATGAATTTCATCACCGGATCCGTCCAGTAGACGTGGCGGTTAACGGCATCCTGGTTGGGGAACATTCGTTGAGCGAGAGTTTGACTGACTATGATGACCGGTTCTTTGCTCTGGCCGTCGAGCTGATTGAAGTCTCGGCCGGCGATGATAGGAACGCCGAGCGCAGCAAAGAATCCGGGCGAGATGGTCCGCAATTGCCCGCGAGGATCTTCTTCGCCGGGCCCGCGAAGGTGGCCGTCCGCGGAGAACTGGAGACCAGGACCAAAGCTGCCGGCATCGCGCCAGGGAACGACAATGCCGAAAGCCGTCTTGTTCACACCTGGGAGCGCTTCGATGCGGCGCATCGATTCCTTATAGAAATCGACCACCTGCTGAGGCGTTTTTCCGTAGGACATTGCGGGAACGTTGATGGCAAGGACGTGGCGTATGTCGAGGCCGGTCTGCGCCGTTTGCAGCGAGAGCAGCGTCTTGACCAATGCGCTGGCGCCTGCCAGTAGCACGAAAGACGCCGCAATCTGCGTCACGGCGAAGACGCGCAGCCGGCGATTAGTGCTGCCGGTGATGCGCACGCTGCCGTTCGAGAGGCTGATTCCTTGCGAGGAGTCCGCCGAAGGCAGACGCGGGACAAATGCCAGCAACACCGCCGCGACGACCGCCAGCGCCGCCCCCACCCAGAGCATACTCGAATCAACTGTCAGGTCGAGTGCGCGGACGGAGAACCGCGAGGCGTACCGCGCCATGATGTCAACCATGGGACGAGCGCTCAGCACGCCGAGCATCGCGCCGGCACCGCAGAGCAGCAGGCTTTCCGCCAGCAGAACCCGCCGAAGCGCGCCGGTGGTTGCGCCGAGCGCCGCGCGGATCGACAGTTCACCCTCGCGGCGGACGGTCCGCGAGAGGATCAAGTTGGCGACGTTCGAGCAAGCGATCACGAAGATGAGCGCCGAAGCCCCGAGCAGCACTAGCAGGACAGTCTTTGCGCGCGAGGTGATCTGGTCGCGCAGCAGCCTCGCCTCGATTTGGAAATCCGCTCGCGCGGGATACTCTGCGG
>WNFT01002261.1_pt1 | contig 31454 bp, 31 predicted proteins | sample 5400191 | NCBI WGS metagenome assembly WNFT01 (sample SAMN13153359, study PRJNA577476) | soil metagenome | isolation source: 80 cm saprolite under Madrone tree | place: USA:California | collected 2016-06-14 | reverse complement strand
GCCGACTTCACCTTCACCACGGCGGTCAGCGCCGAGCAGAAGTTCGAGGGCAACCTGGTGCTGAACGCCGGCAGCAACTTGACGCTCAACGTGGACCCCAGCAACTGGTTCACGTCGAGCGGCGCGCGGCTGGACCCGCGCACCGAGGCGAACCGTTCGCAGATCGAGAACAACATCCAGAGCTCGTTCAAGGCGTTCAAGGATGACGACGAGGACGGCGTCGAGGACCCGTAATCCCTGCTGAGAGCCGGGGGCGGCGCACTACACGCGCCGCCCCCCGGTGGTCGACGGTCAGCCCTGCGGAACGGGTCCAGCTTGCGCGGCGACCGATTTCCTTTCATTGCCCTGGCGCAAGGCCGACAGGTGGCGCACCTTCGACACCACCTGTTCGGCGAGCTTGCCCCCCGCCTGCTCCAGTAGGCGGAGCTTCATCGCCCGGAGCTTGCGGTCGTCGTCCCACGGCGTCTCGTCCGAGCGGGCGTGCACGCGCTCGTAGAGCGTGAAGAGGATGGTGCCGGAACGGACGTCGAAGAGCGTGGCCTCGAGGACGCCGGCCGTCTCCAGCGTGTGCGAGGGGGCCAAGATGGCGCCGATCACGGTGGGATAGAGCCAGGCCCAGGCGTTCGTATAGGTTTCATCCAGGAACCGTTGCCGGTAGAGGAGCAGATAGCCGGAGCGGTAGCGCGCAGCCAGCTCGCGCAGGCCGGGGATGCTGGTGTCGGCAGGCCAGTCCGTCGAAACCTCCGAGGTCGCCTCGAAGACGCCGGCCGCGTCGAGGGAGCGCATCAGCTCCGCGGGGACCGCGGTCAGGGGAGGGCCGCGATCCGGCTGGTAGGAATCCGCCACGGGCATGATGCCCACACGCTGGCTCTCGTCGAGCAGGACCGGGGCGTCGAGGATTGCGCGCAAGGCCTCCTCGCTCACGCCACCGGCGCGGTCGCGACGGAAATGGTCCTCGGCCAGCGTGGCGGCACCGGCCATTTCCAGAGCGGGCAACTCGGCACGCAGGTGCGCGGAGTGTGCGCAACCGGCCTCGAACGATCCCACCCCTGCCAGGAAGAGCAGCACTGTGGTGATTCGCGGCGTCATGGTCCCTCCGTTCCTGGATCAACGCGACAGTGCCCGCCGGCCTTACACTGGCGGCGGGCGGCGGCCGGCGTGTAAGCCGCGGTCGACGTCGCGCGTTGGATGGAGTGCGATTGGCAAGCTGCGGTTCGAACGACAGGCTCGCCTGGGAGCTGCGCTGCGTGGAGCGAATCCAACGCGGGAACCGAGGGGCATTCGACGAGATCTACGCCGCATTCGCTCCGGCGCTCTACGCGCAAGTGCTGCTCCCGCGGCTGGGCAGCGCTTTCGCGGCGGAGGACGCGCTGGCCGAGACGTTCCGGGCCGCGCTGGAGAAGCTGGGCGACTTCCGCCCGCAGGGCGGCAGCCTCTTCGGCTGGCTGGCGAGGATCGCCGTGAACAAGGCGACGGACCTTCACCGGGAGCGCACGCGCACGGGCAAGGCGCTGGCGAGCTTCGAATCGCTGGTCGCGCCGCTGCGCGAGGGCGACCTTGCCGCGGGCCTCGAGGCGGATCGCCGGCTCGACCAGCATCGCCTGCGGGCCACCGTGGGCGATGTGCTGGGGCGCCTTTCGGCGCGGTACCGGCGCGCCATCGAGCTGCGGATGCTCGAGGACCTGCCGCGCGCCGAGTGCGCGCGGCAGATGGAAACCACCATCGGGAACTTCGACGTGCTGCTGCTGCGCGCGCTGCGGGCGTTCCGCGGCGAGTGGATCGCGCAACACGGCGAGAGCTGGGAGGAGCCATGACGGACGAAGAGAGGCCGCCCACCCCGGCCGAGCTCCGCGAGGCGGAATTGCTCGCGCGCGCGCTGGAGGAACCCTCCCAGCCTGGACGCGAGCTGACGTCGGTCGACGACGCGCTGGGCGCCGCGTATCTGCTCAGGGCGTCGAAGCAGGCGGAGTTGGGCGAGCTGCGGGCCCGAGCCGTGCGGCAGCGCATCTGGCGGACGGGCACCTGGCCGCTCTGGGCGCGAGCGGCGGCGGCCGCGCTCGCGGGAATCGGGGCAGCCGCGGTGATCCTCGCGGTGCGGCCGCGCGGACCGGCGCGGCTCCCTCCGCCCGGAATCCGGCTCTTGCAGGCGCAGCTCGCCGCGGCCCGTCCGGGGTCGTCTGCGGAGCTCGCCCAGCTCGAGGTCGAGACGGCCGCATACCGCGAGCGGTTCTACGGCGCGCTGGGGCGCGCCTACGGAAGGCGGCCATGAGGACCGCGTTGATCCTGGTCTTCGTTGGAGCTTCCCTGGGCTGCGGCAGCGGCGCGACGCGCTGGATCGGCGAAGCGTGGCGGGCGCATGCCGAGGCGGACATTCTCGAGCGCAGCGGCGACCTCGAGCGCGCCGGAGATCTGCTTCAGGATCTGGTGTCCCGTCCCGTGCCCGCCGGCGTCGCGCCCCAGGACGCGCGCGCAGTCCTCCAGGACACCTACGCGAGGCTCGCCAACGTAGCGCTGAAGCGCGGGAAACCAGCCGACGCGCTCCACTCCGCGGATGCGGGTCTCCAGTTGGGTGAGGCGCAGGACGTCTTCGCTTCCTCCTTGCGCGCGTTCCGGGGCCGCGCGCTCGAGGCGCTCGGCCGCGACGCCGAGGCGGCGCGAGAGTACGAGGCAGCACAGGCGATTGCCGAGGCGCTCCTCTCGGAAGCGCTGGTCGATGGGGGTGTCCGATGAAGCCAGCGCTGACCGCCTTGTTCCTGCTCGCGGCCTGTGCGTGCGCGGGGCCACGTCCCGCGGCCGAGGAATCGTCCGGCGACCGCGCCATCGCCCGCGCCGAGGAGCAGCGGGCTGAGGAGATGGAGCGGACGCTTTCCACCCTGTCGGCGGCCGAGGCTCCTCCCGACTGCCCGCGGGTCTGCGGGTTGGTCGAACAGATCTGCGAGCTCTCGCAGCGGATCTGCGCCATCTCCGGCCGGCACCGCGAGGACCCGGATCTCACCGCCCGCTGCGCAGCAGGAGAGCAGCGTTGCCGGCGATCCCGGGACCGAGTGCCGCCGGCCTGCTCCTGCCAGGCCCGTTAATGGCTGGTGCGGTCTGCATTCGTTTCCAAGCGGACAGTAGCCTGCTCGGCAGTCCGCTCTCCGGCGCCGTCCAGTCCCTTCCCCTGCGCAGAGCCCGCCCCTAACTTCGCCGCAACACGGGGGCGGCATGCGGGCGGCAGCGTGTGCACTGGTGGCGGCTGGTGTTTGCGCGTGCGGCTCGCCACCCGGTGGTCAGGGCCTGGTGCAGCCCCCCGCCCCCGATGGGGGAGCGCCCGCAACCGACGGCGGGACGGGAACGGACGGTGGCGTTGCCCTCGTAGACGTCGACCCCTGGAAAGAGCTGGTGATCGTCGATTCGAGCGTCGTCCTCGACGCGCGCGCCTCCAATGCCAGCGCCGGCGCCTGGAGCTTCCGGCAGCTCATGGAACGGCTGGGCCCGCGGGACGTGGCCGAGAGCTGGCTGCGCACGTACCGGCAGGGGTCGCTGAACGGCTTTCCGCTCGAAGACCGCGCCGGGGCCGCGGAGCTGATCGCCTCCTGGCCGCGCCGCGACGGATCGCTCGACCTCGCCCAGGCGCCCTTCCAGCTCCTCGCCATCGTCAGCCGGCTGGATCTCACGACCAGCGCGAACGGCGAGGCCCGCCTCATTTACGGGCTCCGGGATCCGATCTCCGGTGCGCCGGGGAAGATGACGGTCGCCTTCGAGTACCGGCTGCCAGCGCTGGGCACCGGCGACGATCGCGCCGAGTGGGCCCGCCGCTGGCACGCGCTGGGGAAGCTCCCCTACGGCGAGACCTACAACGCCGCGCTCCAGCGCCTGACCGACGTGTTCGCGCAAGCCGGGTCGCTCTCCCAGCTCCGCGCCAACGAGCAGCAGTTCGGTGAGTTCTGGCAACTTCGCCAGTGGATCCTCGACGGCGGGACCCTGCGCCTCGCTCCTACGCCGCAGACGCCCGATCAGAGCCTGAACGGCTCCGCGCGCCTGTCGCAGTTCATCCTCGACAACGCCGTGGCCCTGCGCGCGGGGACCGCGGTGATCCCGCCCGAGCTGCAGGGCGGCGCCTCGCAGGAGATTGGCGCCTGGGTGTTCAGCGACGAGAAGCGCATCGACGAGCCGCTGCGGCACGCCTTCGCCCGGCAAACGTGCAACGGCTGCCATGCGCAGGAGACCAACTCGGTGCAGGGATTCTTCCACGTCAGCCCGTTCAAACCGGTGAGCGGCAACGGGCAGGACCGCGTCTCCGACTTCCTCAAGCGCGGCGAGATGCAGCGGCGCGTGGGACGGCTGCAGGAGCTGCTCAAGTGATCGCGCTGCTGGCCACTTTGCTTCTTGCGCCGCTCTACGACGTTCAGCGAGTGCCGGCGGGCGAGGAGAGCGTCCCGGTCGCGCTGGCCGGGAGCAGAGTCCTGGGCAGCTCCTCGCGCGGGCCCTGGATCTGGGACGGCGGCCCATCGGTGCGATACCTGTTTCCTGACGACTCCCGCCAGCTGATCGCGATGGGCTTCAACCAGCGGGGCGACGTGGTCGGCTACGAGCTCTCGGGTACGCAGAAGCGCGCCTTCGTTTACGCGAACGACGCGCTCACCTTCCCTGGCACGCTCGGTGGGGGCTTCAGCATGGGCGTCGGAGTCTCCAACGGACGACGGATCGCCGGCGACGCCAAAACCAGCGGAGGCGCGTACCATTCGTTCGTGTACGAAAGGCAACGTCACCGGCGAGTCGCAAGCCGCGGACGGGACCCGCCGTGCCTTCCTCTGGGACGGGCACTCCATGCGCGACCTGGGCAGCCTGGGCGGCGACTACGCACAGGGCCAGGCAGTGAACGACAAGGGGATGGTGGCCGGTCTCTCGGAGCTGGTGCCGGGCGACCACAAGATCCACGCCTTTTTCTGGGACGGCTCGGCCATGCAGGACCTGGGCATCATTCCGGGGCTGCCCTGGACGTCGGCCACTGGCGTGAACGAGGCGGGAGTGATTGTCGGCAACGTCTACAACAAGCCTGATTACAACGGCGACCACTACGACACTTTCGCTTACGTGTTTCGCGACGGCAGGATGTGGGACCTCAACGAGCTGATTCCGCCGTCGACCTTTACGCTGCTCATTTCGCTCGGCATCAACGACGCGGGACAGATCCTCTGCACCGACGGGCAAGTGGGACAACAGCGCGCCCACGGCTATCTGCTGACGCCACGCTAGACATCGCCACATCGTTCAGATTTAGAAACGAGACTGGCCCGAAGATTGCCTTTTTGCGGCCCTTCGGAAGCGTGGCGCGGCATCCGCGACGCAAAATACAAATCATTGGACGAGCATACATAGGATAACCAATCATCCAGCCAGAGAGGCTTGAATACCAGCCGTTGACATAGGTGCCCACCGCTTGGCTTTGAAGAAGAGCAAGCTCGATCCCTAGAGCAGCTGAAGGATCGAGCGCGTGACTACGAACACCGCGGCGGCGACGGCGGCTGAAGCGGGAATGGTCAGGATCCACGCCCAGAGGATCCTGCCCGCGACGCCCCAGCGCACCGCGCGGATCCCCTTGGTCGCGCCCACGCCGACGATGGCTCCCGTGATGGTGTGCGTCGTGCTCACCGGGATGCCGAGCTTCGAGATGAACAGGATGGTCACGCCGCCGCCCGTCTCCGCGCAGAACCCGCCGATCGGCTGCAACTTGGTGAGGCTGTGGCCCATGGTCCGCACGATCCGCCACCCTCCGAACGCGGTACCCAGGCCGATGGCCGCGTGGCAGATGAGCACGACCCAGAACGGCACTCCGAACTCCCGGTCCGCCCAGATCGTGCCGTAGAGGATGACCGCGATGATGCCCATGGTCTTCTGGGCGTCGTTGGTGCCGTGGCTGTACGAAAAGATCCCCGAGGACACCAGCTGCAGGCGCCGGAACCACTTGTCGACCTGCGCCGGCGCGCGGCGGCGCACGATCCAGGTGGTGACGATCATCAGCGTCGAGCCGAGCACCAGTCCGAGAACGGGCGAGAGCACGATGAAGAGCGCGATCTTGGCGATGCCGTCGGCGACCAGTCCCTCGAGCCCGAGCGCCGGAAGCGTTCCGCCGATGAGCCCGCCTGCCAGCGCGTGCGAGGAGGACGAGGGCAGGCCCCACCACCAGGTGAGCAGGTTCCAGAGGATGGCGCCGAGCAGGGCGGCGAAGATCACGCTCAGCACCATCGAGGTGCCGCGCGATTTCAACAGGTCGAAGTGGATGACGCCCTTGCCCATGGTATTCGCGACCTTCACGCCGCCGCCGAACGCCGCGATGAAGTTGAAGAACGCCGCCCAGCCCACGGCGATGGCTGGAGAGAGCACGCGCGTCGACACCACCGTCGCGATGGAGTTCGCCGCGTCGTGGAAGCCGTTGACGAAGTCGAAGATCAGCGCGAGCGTGATCAGGAGGATGACGATCGAGAGCATTCAGGCGTGCTCCAGCACCACGCCTTCGATCACGTTGGCCACGTCCTCGCAGCGGTCGGTGGCCGTCTCGATCAGATCGTAGATCTCCTTCCACTTGATGATCGACAGCGCGTCGGCGCCGCTCTTGAACAGGGCGGCGATGGCGGCGCGGCCCAGCGCGTCGGCGTCGCCTTCGAGCGTCTTGATCTCGCGGCAGGCGGCGAGGATCTGCGCGGGGCTCTTGATGTCCCGGAGCAGCCGGATCGCCTGCTGCATCTTCTCGGTGGCGGGCACCAGGATGCGCGCCAGATCCTTCGCCGCCTGTGGAACGGTCCCCACTTCGTACAGCAGCAGCCGCTCCGCCGTGGTGTCGGTGAGGTCGAGCACGTCGTCGATGCGTCCCAGCAGGCGGTGGATCTCCGCCCGGTCGAAGGGGGTGATGAATTGCCGGTGTAGCCGCTCGAACGCGCGATGCGCGATGTCGTCGCCCTCGTGCTCCACCTGCTTGATGACGGCGACCTTCCGCTCGATGTCCGTGAAGTCCTCGAAGAGAGCGAGCAGGAGCTTGGCACCCCGGACGGTGACTTCCGCCTGGGCATCGAAGTCGTCGAAGAACTCGTCCGACTTCGGCATCAATTTTTCGAGCATGCGGCCCTTTACATGGCTTGTGTGACGGCCATGTGACAAGAGCATCGCCCGCCAGGGCTAACCGCTGGGGAGCCGGACCCAGAAACGAGAGCCATTCCGCGAGCTTTCGAGTCCCGCCTCGCCGCCCATCGCTTGCGAGAGGTGCTTGACGATCGCGAGACCGAGGCCGGTTCCGCCCAGCTCGCGCGACCGCCCCGCGTCGGCGCGATAGAAGCGCTCGAAGATCCGGGCCTGGTGCTGCGGTTCGATCCCGGGGCCTGAATCCACGACGGAGAGCATCACGGTGGGCCCCAACCCGTCCCCCAACAGGGTCACCCGGCCTTCCTGGGGCGTGAACTTCACGGCGTTGTCGAGGAGATTGACGAGCACCTGCTCGAGAGCGCGCCGGTCGGCGTTGGCCCGCAACCGCTCGGGCACATCGGCCTGGAGCGCGATGCGCTTCTCCGCGGCCCGCTCCCGGAACAGGTCGAGCACCGTCTCCGCCAGCGGAGCGAGCTGCACCGGGCCGATCTGCGGCTTCCATGCGCCGGTCTCCAGCTTGGAAAGATCGAGCAGATCCTCGGTGAGGCGGCTCAGGCGGTCGGCGTGGCGGGCGATCATCTGCACGAACTCGCGCGCTTTCGCCGTCAGCTGGAGGTCGCCGTCGAGCAGCGTCTCCGCGGCCCCGCGGATGGCGGTGACCGGCGTGCGCAGCTCGTGCGAGGCATTGGCGATGAAGTCGCGGCGCACCCGGTCGGCGCTTCGCTCCGCGGTGAGGTCCCGCAACACCAGCAGCGCCCTGGCGTGGGTCAACGGCGCGACCTGTGCTTCCACCTGCAGGTCGAGCGAGGCAAGGGAGATCTCACGCCGGTGCGGCCACCCAGCGAGCCCGCGGGCGCAGACGTCCTGCAGCTCGGCGCTGCGGGTGGCTTCCAGCACTGTGGACCCGTTGCCGAGGAGGCGCGACATGGCGGCATTGCGCGCGACGATCCGTCCGCCCACCTCCAGCAGGGCCGCCGCGCCCGGCACGGCTTCCAGCATTTCCTGGAGCCCCGGAGGCTCGCGCCCTCCAGAGACGACGGGCTGATCGCGCCGTCGCAGCTCGTCGAGGACCTCTCCCGGCATCGTCCCGGCGCGGAGCTCCGCCCGGACCTTGTCGATGGCCTCCGCCAGCGTGGGCTTGCGGCCGAAGATGGCCATCACGGCTCCGCAGGATCGGACATCCTGTATCCCAGGCCCCGGACCGTCTCGATCAGGTCGCGCCCGCCGGCCAGCTTCTCGCGCAGCCGCTTCACGTGCGTGTCGACCGTGCGCGTCTGCAGATCCCCCGTCATCTCCCAGACGTCGCGGAGGAGCTGCTCGCGGGTTTGCACGCGGCCGACGCGGGCCATGAACGTCTCCAGCAGCCGGAATTCCAGCGCGGTGAGCTCGATCTCCGAGCCGTCCACGAACACCCGGTGCGCTTCCCGATCCAGCCGCACCGGGCCCACCTGGTCGCGCGGCGGCGCCTCGCCCGGCGCCCCGCGCCGGAGGACCGCTTTCACGCGCAGCACCACCTCGCGCACCGAGAATGGCTTGGTGATGTAGTCGTCGGCGCCCAGCTCGAAGCCGACTACGCGATCCACCTCGTCGGTGCGCGCGGTCAGCATGATGACAGGAAGCGACGAGGTCTTCGCCTGGCTCTTCAGCTGGCGGCAGACCTCCGTTCCGGGAAGGTCCGGCAGCATGAGATCGAGGATCACCGCGTCCGGCGCTTTTTCACGGATGCGCGCGAACGCCTCGCCGGCGTCACGAGCGGACACCGTCTCGAAGCCGGCCTGGCGAAGGCCGAACTCCAGCAACTGAACGATGTCCTTCTCGTCCTCGACGATCAGGATGCGCGGGTGCACATCGCGCGTCATACCGCGCCAGTTTTGACGGGTACGTGACGCCGGCGCAAGTTCGCGGTGACGTACGCCGGGAGTCCTCCTGTGAGCTGCCGGACAGCAGGACGGTCCCGCAGGCCGGAAAACCTCCGGGAAACCAGGCGTGCGCTTGCCGGTCCGGAGGGTGCCCACTAGCTTTCGCTCGCCTGTACGTCAAGGCACGGGGAGGCGGCGTGGTGGGGGCCCGAGAGGCGATGCGTTGCCTGGCTGCGGGGGCGGTGCTCGCTGCCTCGGCCGCGCGCGCGCAAGCCATTTCGCGCGCCACCATCGCTACGGTGGGAGGCGCGAACGCGCTCTCCGCGCCGGCGGCGCGCCACCTGGTGCGGATGGATTCCGGAACGTACCTCCTCGCGCTCCAGCGCGACGGGGCGCTGCCCGACACCGGACTCAGCTTCTACCGCAGCGACGACGACGGGCGCTCCTGGCGCTTCTACGCGCCCATGAACCCCAGCGCCCTGGAGCGTCACACGGCCGACGTCCTCCGCGTGGGAGGCGACCTCGCGGTGGTGACCTCGTTCGACGCTCCTTCCATCCTGCCGGATGCCCGGCTGGATCCGCCCCGGAAGGTGTACTTCCAGTGGTGGCGGACGGATGGCGCGCGAGACTGGTTGCCCGAGGCGCCTGTCGCGGTGTTCACTCCCGCGCAGGGCGTCGCGTACCACCGCGCTGAGCTGGCGGTCGACTCCAGGGGCCGGATCTGGGTCCACGCATTCAAGCGCGGCGCTACCTCATGCGATCCGGCCAGCAACCCGAAATGCGCGGTGTGCGGCGCCACCGCTGGCAACGGCGACAACTACGGGAACGAAGTGGTGGTCTCGGTCAGCACCGACGGCGGGCGGACCTTCGCGCCCGAGCAGTCCCTGGGCACGACCCTCTGCCGCGCCGGCGGACGGCTGATCAGCGCGGGAACGAAAATCCTGATGATCTGGAACGACTACTCGGCAAACGAGAACGGCACCCGCATCGTCACCCGCTTCGTCGAGCGCGATGCCGGCGATCCCTTGAGCGCATGGAGCAATCCGAAGGACGCGTTTCCGGACGAACCGGCGGACGGCATCTACCATGGGGCCGCGCTGAGCGCGGTCGCGGACGGGAACAGCGTTCACCTCGTCTACAAGGATCAGAACCAGATGCGGCTCTGGTACCGCCGCTTCGACGCGGCGACGGGAACGTTCGGGGCGCGCGTGCAGATCGACGACAGCGCGCAGGACTGGGCGCTGCAGCCCGCGACCACGCTCCGCGACGGCGAGCTGTTCGTGCTCGCAAACCATCGTCTCTCCGAGGACCGGTACGAGACGCGCATGTGGCGGCTGTCGAGCGGGCTCGGCGCCGCGCAGGCCACGGCGTTCCCGCCCGACGACGCCTTTCACGGATATCCGACCTTGCCGGAAACGGTGCCCGCATGGGTGCGGACGCTGCCTTACGTCCATGCGCGGACACCGACCGCGGCCGCCGCCGGCGAGGAGGTCGCGGTACGTATCGCGCTCGATCCACCCGCCGCCGTTCTTTCGCTGGAGGCGGGCCGCGCCATCCTGCCGGCGGGGAAGGCCGTCGCCGTTCGCGTGGACACCGCTCCGATGGCCGGCCTGACCGGCTCGCTGCGGCTGGACGTCACGGGGCTGCCCCCAGGCGTGCATGCGGAATTCTCCCCACCCCAGGTGACAGCGGGCCAGACGGCAACGCTGACGCTCACCGCCGACGCGACGTCGCCGCCGGCTTCCGCTGCCTGCGTGCTGGAGCTGGCCGCGGGGCAAGCCGCCTGGTCGGTCGACTTTCGCGTCGACGTCCTGGCAGCGCCCGCCGTAGTGCTCCAGGGACCGGCACCTGGCGACATTCTCGCCGGCGTCGCGCGCGTGGAGGTGACCGCGGCGGCGAGCCCCGGCATGAAAGTCGCGGAGGTGCGCCTGCTGGTCGACGGGGCCCTGGTCGCCGCGGCGACCGGGTCGCCAGCCACCTTCTCCTGGAACACGGCCGAAGTCGCGGACGGCGCGCACGACTTGAGCGCGGCGGCCGTCGACGAGATCGGAAATTCCGGCACCACCAGCCCGGTGCGGGTGGCGGTGCGGAACGGGGGCCGCGCCGGAGGCTGCGCTTCGGCGCACGCTGAACAGCCCCTGGTGGTGCTCGCGGCTGCGCTCTGCGCAATGCTGCGCCGGCGGCGCCTCAGTTGAGGCTGCCCGGCTGCGTGAGCGGGAACGGGGCGATCTCCGCGTCGAACTGGCGCCCGTCTTCCGTCACCATCCGGTAGGTCCCGCGCATGGATCCGTGCTGCGTCTGGAGCACCGCTCCGCTGGTGTACTCGAACTTTTCCCCGGGTCGCAGGACGGGCTGGTTTCCGACCACGCCGTCTCCCTTCACCTCTTCCCGCTTGCCGTTGCCGTCGGTGATGATCCAGTGCCGGCTGCGGAGCTGGGCGGCGATGGTTCCCAGGTTCTCGATCCGCACGGTGTAAGCGAACGCCCAGCGGCCCGGCCCGGACTGCTCGGGCAGGTAGCGGCTCTTCACCGTGATGCGGATGCCCTGGGTGACCGCGGTCGACATGCCGCAAAGTTGCCAGTACCGCACGGTTCGGGCAACAGAAAGCCGTGAAGAAGTACATTACCAGGGCGGGATTCGAGAGGCTCCGCGAGCAGTTCCGCAGGCTCCTCTACGAGGACCGTCCGCGCGTCACGCGCGAGGTCACTGTGGCGGCGGCGCACGGCGATCGCAGCGAGAACTACGAGTACAAGCTGGGCAAGAGGAAGCTGCGCGAGATCGACGCCAGGATCCACCGCCTGCAGAAGCAGCTGGAGTCCTACGAGGTGGTGGATCCGGCCGCGCGCCCCACGACCGACCGGGTGTTCTTCGGGGCCACGGTGACCGTGCAGGACGAGGACGGCGAGGAGGCGACGTACCAGATCGTGGGTGGGGACGAGCTGGAAGAGTCGCTGGGTCCCGGACGGATCAGCTACGAGGCGCCGCTCGGGCGCGCGCTGCTGGGCAAGCGCGAAGGCGATGCGGTCAGCGTCCGACGTCCGGCCGGACAGGTCGAGTTGACGATCGTGAAGGTCGAATGGAAGTGATAAAGAAACGCACACTGTTCCACGCTGGAGGGGAAATGAAACACCTGGGAAGGGGCGTACTGCTTGTCATGCTTCTGGCGGCAGGCTGCTACAAGGCAACCTTCATCCGCGACCCGAGCGCAGTGAAGGGAGTGGAGCAAGATCAGTGGTTGGACTTCTTCGTGTTCGGCATCGTCGGTGAGCAGAACCTCGAGGTCCGGCAATTCTGCCCGGATGGCAAGGTGGCCCAGATCCAGACGGGTGCGAACTTTGGCACGGGCATCGTGTCGGTGCTCACTCTCGGGATCTACGCGCCGCGCAAGATCTGGGTGACCTGCGCCGCCAATGGCCGCGCGATGCAGCTCGAACTGGACGAGCACGGCAAGCTCGTCGCCTTCGCGGAGGTGACGCGATGAAGCGCATCGTGCTGATCCTCGCGCTGGCGCTGGCGGGTTGCTGGCGCGTCACCATCAAGGATGCGACGGTCCCGGTCGGCGAGACGCCCATCGAGTACGACAACAAGTGGCACAGCGGCCTGATCATCGGCCTGGCCGAGCTGAGCGGTCCTTACGATCTGTCGAAGGTGTGTCCGCGCGGCTGGGCGGAAATCCACACGGAGACCTCCTTCGTGAACGGGCTGGTCGAGATCCTGACCTTCAACATCTACTCACCGCAGAGCGTGACGATTCGCTGCGCCGCGCGTTGAAGAATACGCCGGGACCTGGCTCGCAAGAGCCGGGTTCCGTGTCACTCCTGCGTCGGGGCCTCGGCCGCGACCAGGTGCGGCTCGCGGACCGGCGGCCGGTAGATGCGGTCTGACGGCTCCGGGCGCCGGTTCCGCGGCGGCCAGGACAGCGTCAGCGCGCGGTTCTCCCGCGCGCTCTTCAGCGCGGCCACGATCACGCGCACGTCCCTCAGGCCCTCCTCGCCGTCCGGCTCGACCTCCGTATCCTCGAGGATGGCGCGGGAGAACGCGACCAGCTCAGGCGCGAACTGATCGGCGGCCTTGAACTTCCGCACGCGTTCCTTGCCGCCGACCGAGACGTGCAATTCGCGCGGCCCGGCGTACTCGTAGCCGTCCCGCAGCTCGAGGTGCCCCCGGGTGCCGACGATGCGGTACTGGTCCTGCTCGTAAGCGCCGAAGCTGACCACGAACTGGGCGATCCGATCTCCCGAGAACTTCAACTGCACGCCCATTCCCTCGTGGATGTCCTGGAACCGCTCGTCGTCGCGCCGATCCATCCGCATGGCGAAGACCTCGACGGGATCGGCGCGGAAGAGATATCGGGCCGCGTTGATGCAGTACACTCCCAGGTCCCAGATCGCGCCGCCGCCGCGCTCCGCGGAGGTGCGGATGTTCCCGGGCCGGACCTGATTGGCGAAGGTGCTGGAGAAGAAGCGCAGGTCTCCGATCCTGCCCTGCTCGATGAGCTTGACCGCCGCGAGGTTCGACTCCTCGAAGTGCAGCCGGTAGGCGGTCATCAGCTTGACGCCGGCCTCGCGGCAGGCCTCGATCATCCGCCGGCACTCCTCTTCGCTCACCGCCAGCGGCTTCTCGCAGAGAACGTGCACCCCTGCCTTCGCGCACCGCACCGCGAACTCGGCGTGCTTGTCGTTGGGCTCCGCGATGTAGGCCGCGTCCACGTCGGGCCGGGCGAGGGCGTCATCGAGATCGCGCACGTCATACGCGTCGCACCGGTATTTCCGCGCCAGCTTCTCCCGCTTCTCCGGATCGCTCGAGACCAGCGCCACCAACCTCGAGTTGCCCGCGTGCGCAAAGGCCGGAAGCACCGCCGCTTGCGCGATGTGCCCCAGCCCGATCACTGCGTAGCCGACCGTTGGTGCTGGCGGTGTCGATGGCCCAGACCTCGTCGTCGACGCTGAGCAGGACCAGGTGCACGCGCGAGAGGTTGCCTTCGTCCTGGCCGCCATGGCTGCAGCGGTCGTCGCGCCCGACCAGGATTCCGCGCTCCAGCTGATCGCTCCAGACCGCGTGCGTCGAGGTCAGGTCGCCGGCCTGGGGCGAGTTGGACTGGATGGTGATGGTGGCGAGCTTGACCGCTCCGGGCGAGGGCGCGGACCGCGACTTGAGCGGCTGCGGTGGCGGGAGGATCTCCTGGTTGCGCGGAGCGAACCCCCGCCAGGTCTCGTCGGCGTCGTGCGACCAGGGCTTGACCGACGGACCCGTGGGGAGCAGGAACACGACGTAGCTCGCGACCTGGAGGAAGAGGGGTCCCTGGCTCGCGATCGCTTCGCAGCGTTTTCCATCCTCGGAGAGGAGGCCGCAGCGCGAGCGCAGGTCGATCGCACGAAGCTGGAGCTGGCCCTGGGGCCCGCGCGTCGCGCGCAAGAGGAGATGCCGCAGCGACACGTCGCTGTCGCGCGAGAGGACCACGTCGCAGCGCTCGTGCCGGCCGACGATCAGGTGCGCGATGCCCGAGGGGGGCAGGCGCAGGTGCGCATGGGCATCGAAGATCCCGTTGCCGTCGATCGCCGCGATCAGCACTCCCTCGGCCGGCTGCGCCTGGTGCGCCGCCCGGAGCGCCGCGAAGTGCTTGCGGAAGACGACCGCGAACGGGTCGGTCGGGAAGCCTGTCTGCCAGAGCTGGCCTGAGAGCGGCTCGTCCTCGCTCGACATCGAGTGGAGCATAGCATGCGGAGCACCGCGGGCGCTGTAGGCGCATCCACCACTCGCGCATGCGCGCGAAGGCTGGGAAGTTTGATAGATCTAGCTGGCTTGGAGGGCTGTCGTGCTGCGCGAAATCACCGATCGGGAAGCTGCCGCGAAGGCGAAGGACGTGGACCTGAAGGTCGGGTACCAGGGCGAGCCGGGCGCGTACGGCGAAGTGGCCGCTGCGGCGCACGGCGGGGTTCCACGGGGATTCGCCAGCTTCGAGAAGCTGCTCGAGGCGCTGCGCGACGGCGACGTCGACGAGGCCGTCCTTCCCATGGAGAACGCGGTGGTGGGCGCCATCACCGAGGCGCTCGAGCCGTTCGCGACCTTCGTGACCGAAGGGATGGAGCTGGTCGCCGTGGACATCACCAGCGTCCCTGTCCGGCTCTCCCTGGCGGCCCGGCCCGGAACGCCGCTCGCCGCGGTGAAGCGGGCCTGGTCGCATCCCGCTGCCCTGCGGCAGTGCACGCACCGCCTCGCGCAGATGGGGATCGAGCGCGTGGTCTGCTACGACACGGCGGGCGCGGCGCAGATCGTGGCGCACGAGGCCTCCACGGACGCCGCGGTCTGCTCGCGCCGCGCAGCCGAGCGGTACGGCCTCGCGATCCTGGTCGAAGACGTCTCGGACAAGGAGCAGAACGGGACGCGCTTCGTCCATCTCCGCATGGCGGACCATGCGCGCGCCCAGGTCTCGCTCGCTTTCCTGCGCACGAGCAGCATGACCGCCACCGGGCGTCTGGACGTGCTGACCGGCGCGACGCTGTTGCCGCTCGCCGGCACCACCGAGTACCCGGTGCGGATGTGGGTGCTCGGCGCGGATGCGGCGCGCCTGCAGGCGCTGGCGCCGGTGCGCGACGTGCAGGTGATCTCGCTCGGCCAGCCCGCGGCGCACGCGGCGAAGGTGACGCCGCCCAGGCAGGGGACGGAGCCGGTGATCAAGTCCCTGCCTCACGCGACCGCGCGGAAGGCGCCCACGGTGGTGGAGGTCGGTCCTCTCCGCCTGGGCGGAGGCGCGCGCGCCGTGATCGCCGGGCCTTGTTCGGTGGAGAGCGCTGAGCAGGTGATGCGCATCGCCAAGGAGGTCGCGTCCTGCGGCGCCACGGCCCTGCGCGGGGGCATCTTCAAGCCGCGCACCAACCCGTACGCCTTCCAGGGACACGGGCTGGAGGCGCTGGACTGGCTGGTCGCGGCAGGCAAGGCCCACGGGCTGCCGGTGGTGACCGAGGTGATGGCGATCGATCAGGTGAAGCCGGTCGCGGAGAAGGCCGATGTCCTGCAGATCGGCGCGCGCAACATGCAGAACTTCGACCTGCTGCGCGCGGTCGGCCGCGCGGGCAGGCCGGTCTTGCTCAAGCGCGGCGCCGGCTCCACCGTGGACGAGTGGCTCGGCGCCGCCGAGTACATCATGGCGGCCGGCGAGATGCGCGTGATCCTCTGCGAGCGCGGCATCCGCACCTTCGAAACATCGACGCGCAACACGCTGGACGTGGGCGGAATGCTCGCGGCGCGGCCGCTTACCCACCTGCCGATCATCGCGGATCCATCGCACGCGGCCGGGCGGGCGGACCTGGTCGAGGGCCTGGCGCGCGGCGCGTGGTCCGCGGGCGCGGACGGGCTGATGGTCGAGGTGCACGACGATCCGGCCCGCGCGCTTTCCGACGCCGAGCAGGCGCTGGTGCCCGCGCGCTTCGCCGAGCTGGCGCGGAACCTGGCGTTGCACCCGGACGCGCGGCTTCCGCTGGCGCAGCTCCGGGCGTGGGTCGACGCCATCGATCACGACCTCGGGGTGCTGGTCCAGCGCCGCCTGGAAGTAGCGAAGGTGATCGGCGACTCGAAGCGGCAGACGGGGCGCGCCGTCCTCGATCCGCGCCGCGAGGCGGCGGTGCGGCGCACCTACCAGGAGGCGCTGCCCGGGAGCAAAGGCCTCGCCGACAAGCTGGTCGATCTGCTGCTGGAGGCGGCCAAGGCGCAGCAGAGCATCGACGAGGACTGACCGGCCCTCTACAGCACAGTTTTTCCGCACCCTGACGATACCCAGTACAGTTGACGCGGGATTCGGGGTCCGGCTGTGGCTGGATCGGTACGCCGCGGCCTGCATCTGATCGCGCATCATGACGACCGAACGCTCCCGGATCTGGATGGCCCTGGGCTCGCTGTACGTGATCTGGGGCTCCACCTTCCTAGGCATCCGCATCGCGCTGGAAGGCTTTCCCCCGCTGCTGCTCGCGGGCCTGCGGTTCGCCATCGCCGGGGCGGTGACTTACGCCTGGGTTCGCGCGAGGGGAGCGCCCGCGCCCTCCCGGACCGAGTGGCGGTCTTCGCTGATCGTCGGCTCGCTGCTGGTCTGCGGCAACGCTTGCGTGGTGATCGCCGAGCAGTGGGTGAGCTCGGGCGTGGCCGCCGTCGCCATCGCTTCCGTACCGCTCTGGGTGGCGCTGGTCGCCGGACTCTTCGGCCGCTGGCCGTCGCGGGGCGAGTGGATCGGTCTCGGCGTCGGACTCGCCGGAGTCGCGATTCTCCAGACCGGCGGCGATCTGCGGGCGAACCCCGCCGGAGCGCTGGTGTTGACGGTGAGCTGCGCGAGCTGGGCGCTGGGATCCATCTACAGCCGCCGGCTGCCGCTGCCGAAGGGGCTGATGGCCAGCGCGGCGCAGATGTTGGCCGGCGGCCTGGTGATGCTGGTGCTCGCCCTGCTTCACGGCGAGCGGATGACGGCGGTGCCCTCGGCGCGCTCCGCCCTCGCGCTCGGATACCTGATCGTCGCCGGATCGATCGTCGGCTACAGCGCGTACCAGTTCCTTCTCTCACGAGTGCGCCCCACGCTGGCGGCGAGCTATGCATACGTGAACCCGGTGGTGGCGGTAGGCCTCGGCGCTGCCTTGGCCGGCGAGAGCGTGGCGCCCCGCGCGGTCGGCGCACTGGCGTTGATCCTGGGCGGAGTGGCCATGCTGGCGCTGCGCAGGCAGGCTGCATAGCCGGCGGATGGGGCCGTGCCTACCTTCCAGGCATGTCCGTCCGGGTCGCGCACCTCATCTACGGATTGGGGTTCGGCGGGCTGGAGCAACTCGTCGTCCAGCTCGCGGCGCGCAGCCGCGCCCGCGGCATCGAGTCCTCCATCCTCGCCCTGGGACGGGACGGCCCGATCCGCGAGCTGGCGCTCAAGCAAGGCGTCCCCGTGGAGCTGCTCCCCGCCGACGGCATGAGCATTCCAGCCCTGATGGGGATCCGCCGCGAGCTGGAGAAGCGCGATGCGACGGTGTTGCACGCGCATGATCTCGGCCCCTGGCTCAACGGCGTCGCCGTGCGGGCGCTGCGCCCGAAGACGCGCGTGATGGCGACGTTCCACGAGCAGCGCACGCCCGAGGGGAAGAAGCGCCATGCCGCCGCGCTGGCGGCGCGGGCCACCGACGTGCTGGTGGCGTGCGGCGACAAGGTGCGGCAGGACATCCTGGGCTGGGCGCCCAGCGGCGCGCGCGTGCCGGTGATCGCCAACGGCGTCCCGCTCGAGTCCAAGGCGTTCGCGCCGCGTGGAGCGGCCCGGACGGAGTTGGGCATCCCGGAAGGCGCGGTCGCGGTCGGATACGTGGGTGGATTGCGCGAGGTCAAGGGACCGGACCGGCTGCTGCAGGCATTCCTGGACAAGTTCTCCGATCGGGCCGACGTGCATCTGGTTTTGATCGGCCAAGGTCCACTGGAAGAATCCCTCCGCGCCACCGCCCGGGGACACGCCAACGTGCACTTCAAGGGCCTGATCCCCGAGGCCGCGCGCCTGTTGCCAGCGCTCGACGTGTACGCCCAGACCTCGCTGAGCGAAGGCCGGTCGCTCAGCATGCTGGAGGCCATGGCCGCCGGCCTGCCGACGCTCGCGCACGACCTGGTCCCCGTGGCGGAGATTCACGGCCACGAGGAGACGGCCCTGCTGGTGCCGGCCGGGGATCGGTTGGCGCTCGGATCCGCGCTGCAGCGCCTCGCCGGCGACCCGGAGCTCCGCGCGCGCCTGGGCGCGCGGGCGGCCGAGCGGGCAAGACGGCATTCCATCGAACCGATGGTGGACGCGTACGAGACCCTGTACCGAGAGCTCGCCACCCGATCGTGATCCCGGTCCTCCACCTCCGCCAGGGCTCGGAGCTGTACGGCGCCGATCGGGCGCTGCTGGCGCTCTCCGCATCGACTCCCAGCCCCTACCTGCCCATCGTCGGCGCCATCGCGCGGCCCGGGTCGGCCGGCGCGCTGGAGGAGGAGGCGCGGCGGCGCGGGCTCCGGGCCGTGCGTTTCGAAAGCGGCTCGCGGATCGACTTCCGCTGCGCGCGCGCCGTGGCCCGGGTTGCCCTGGAGCAGGGGGTGCGGCTGCTGCACGCGCATGACTTCAAGGCCTTGTTCGTCGCCCTGATCGCGGGGCGGCTGGCGCGCGTGCCCGTAGTCGCGACGTTTCATGGCGATACCCGCGAGACGGCCGCCGTTCGCCTCTACGAAAGCGTTGCGCGCGTGCTGGGAAACTTCACCCGTGGGGTGGCGGCAGTCTCTCGCGCGCTGGAGCGGAAGCTGCGGCGCTGGGTCCGCGCGGCGCCCGTCGCCTTCGTGCCCAATGGCCTGCCGCCTCCGGTCCCGATCTCGGAGTCGGAGCGGGCCGCGGCGCGCGGCAGGCTGGGCGTTCACCCGGAAGCGTTCACGATCGCGCTGATCGGGCGGCTGGCGCCGGAGAAGGGACATCGCGTGCTGTTCGAGGCTGCGCGCGGTCTGGGGGCGACCCTGCTCCTCGCAGGAGACGGGCCGATCCGCGCTGACCTCCAAGATTCGGCCCGCGAGCTGGATGCCCGCTTTCTCGGCTACCTGGAGGACCCGCGCGACGTCTTCGCCGCCGCCGACGTCATCGCCTTGCCCTCGCTGACCGAAGGGCTGCCGCTGGCGGCGCTGGAGGCGCTGGCGTTGGGCCGGTGCGTGGTGGCGAGCGCCGTCGGCGAGCTGCCGGACTTGCTCGAGGGCGGAGCGGGCGTCCTGGTGCCGCCGGGCGAGCCGCGTGCGCTCTCCGACGCCCTGCGCCGCCTCCAGGAAAGCGGAGCGCGCGCGGGGATCGAGGCGCGCGCGGTGGAGCGCGCTCGCGCTTACGGCGTCGCCGCCATGGCCGGGGCATACGCGACGTTGTACAAGCGCGCGCTCTCCGGATCGAGCAGCTCCCGGTAATCGCGCGCCACCGTTTCGCCGACCTTCTCGGCGGTGAACGGCTCCACGGTGCGCCGCCCCTCTCGCGCGAGACTCCCTGCCAGCTGCTGGTCGCGCCAGAGCCGGACCAGCCCGCGGGCGAACTCGCCAGGCTCCTCCGCCAGGATCAGGTCCTTTCCATCGGAGTACGGGAGCCCTTCCGCCGCGATCCGGCTCGCGATCACCGGGACCCCTGCCGCCCAGGCCTCGAGGATCTTGATGCGGGTCCCGGAGCCGGCGCGCAGGGGGATGGCGGTGGCGAATGCGCGATCCAGGTAGGGCCGCACGGAAGGGACGCTGCCTTCGACCAGCACGTTCCGGGAGGCGAGCGCCTGGACCGCCAGGGGCGGATTGCGGCCGACGATCACCAGCCGCGCCCCGGGCAGGAGGGCGCGGCAGCGAGGCCAGATCTCCTTCGCCAGCAGCACGGCCGCGTCAGCGTTCGGACGCCAGTCCAGCGATCCGACGAACACCACGTCCTGGCGCTGCGCCACCAAGGGGGCCGGAAGCGGCGGGATGGCGTTCGGCACCACGCGCACGCGGCGCGCACCCATCTCGCGGAAAGCCGCGGCGTCCTTTTCCGAGCAGGTGAACACCATGTCCACGTTTCGCGCCAGGGCGCGCTCGAGCTCGCGGATGCGCCCCGCGTGCCACCGCAGCCCTTTGCGCTGCCAGCGCGGCGCGGATTCGGCGAGCCGCTCCATGATCTCCGCTTCGACGTTGTGCGCGTCGAGCACCAGCAGCGCTTGCGGCTGCATCCGCTTGATCTGCGGCCAGGTCAGCGCGGTATGCGGGTGATCGAAGTGGATGGAGTCGAACTTCTCCGATTCCAGCAGGCGCTTGAGCACCGAGGGGAACCAGCCGTAGCGGCAATAGCCGGCGGGACATCCGAGGACGAACCCCATGCCTTCGGCGAACAACGAATCCACGGGGCCGGTCCGCTCGACGACATGCAACCGGCCCTCGAGCATACGGTCGAGCGCCTGCCGGTCTTCGCCGTCGCGCGCCCAGGCGAGCACGGTGGTGTCGAACGCCTGGTCGAGCGCGCGAAGCGTGGTGAGCGCCCGGAGCGCGCCGCCCGTATTGGCGGGTAGCGGTACGCCGGGCAGCAGGGCGAGAACGCGGCTTCGGCGGGGCGTCGAGCTGGGTGCGTCCAATCCGTCCCTCCCTGCGGAACGGTACGCATGCTCAGCGGTGAACACACCTCAAGGGCGCTCGTCCGCCCGTCAGGGGGTCATGACGGCGGACCGCTCGATCCACGCGGTCCGGGCATCGTCGGCAATGCGGCGTTCAGCGGGGGCGAACGCGCGCCGGCGGATTGGGCGCGGCCGGCGGCAGGCGCATCCGCCTGCGCTCGCCGGCCACCAAGGCGAGCTGCTTCAAGGCCGCTTCCGGCCTCTGCTCCAGCTCCTGCGCGAGCGCGCGCAGACGGTCCGCCAATGCGCGCGCGGCGCCGGGCACGAAGCGGTTCAGCGCTGCCGCGCCTCCCACGGTCCCGTCTCCGGCGAGGCGGGTGGTGTCCCGGAACCCCCCAGCGGCCAGCTCGCGCGCGAGGACCGAGTCCTTGTCGGACTCGAGCAGCGCCTGGGCGACGGCGGCGGCCGCCAGGTAGGGAAGATGGGAAGCCACCGTGATCGCGCGGTCGTGCACGTCGGGCTCCACGTCGAGCAGCCTGTCCGCTCCGCAGGCCGTCCACAGCTCGCGAACGCGCTGGATCGCGTCTCGCCTCCGCTCTGGATCCTCCGCCCCGACGGGTGGGCAGAGCGCCACGGTGCAGCGGGAGAAGAGCGCCGGGTTGGCGGCGACGAACCCAGGGAATTCCGTTCCCGCCATCGGATGTCCACCGATGAAGACGACCCGATCCTGCGCGGCCGCGGCGGCGCAGACGCGCTCCTTCGCCCCGCAGACGTCCGTGAGGAGCGTTCCCGGTCGCATCCGCGCCGCCACGCCGGGCAGCATGTCCAGAAGCGGCTGCGCAGGCGCGCAGAGGACGACCGTGTCGGACTCCAGGAAATCAGCGTCCTCCAGGGTCGTGGTGGCATCGGCCGCGCGCTCTTCGAGCGCCTGCTCCCGCGCCCGGGGGTCCACGTCGATGCCGAGGATCCGGATGTCCGGCCGCGACCGCCGCAGCGCCAGCGCCAGCGAGCCTCCGATCAGTCCCAGACCGACGATGGCGATCCGCTCCGGAGCGAGCATGCCGTCATTGTAGCGCGAATGCCGGTCCTTCCCGTCTCGGCCCTGGGTCGGTGGCGCGGAGACGTGCTCAGTGCGCGTCGATGAAGCCGCCGTGCCTCTCCAGAAACGTCTCGTAGTCGCCGGCGAAGTCCTCGAGGCCGCCGTGGTGGAAGGCGAGGATCCGGGTGGCCACCGTATCGATCAGGTCGCGGTCGTGCGCGACGAAGATGACGGTGCCGGGATAGCTCGCGAGGCCTTCGCCCAGGGCGGAGATCGACTCCAGGTCGAGGTGGTTGGTCGGCTCGTCCAGCACCAGCACGTTGGGCTTGACCAGCATCAGCTTGCAGAAGAGCAGGCGGACCGCTTCGCCGCCGCTCAGCGCCTTGGTGGGCTTCATGCCTTCGTCGCCGCGGAAGAGCATCCGGCCGAGCAGGCCGCGGATCTCCTCGTTGCCGGCGCTGGGATCGATGTCGTGCAGGTAGTCGAAGCAGGTGGTGTGGGTCGGGATGATCGGCTTCACGTCCTGTGGCATGTAGCCGATCTGCGCTTCGTGTCCCCAGCCGACCTTGCCGGCGTCCGGCTCCAACTCGCCGATCAGCGTGCGGATCAACGTGGTCTTGCCCACCCCGTTGCGGCCCACCACCGCGACCCTCTCGCCTCGCGTGATCAGGCCGGAGAAGCCGGTGAAGAGCGGCTTGTCGAAGCGCTTGCTCAAGCCCTCGATGGTGAGGGTCTGTTTTCCACTGGGCCGTTTCTGCTCGAACTTGATGAACGGGCGGGCGATGTTCGACTTCTTCAGATCCGCCAGCGAGAGCTTCTCCAGCTGCTTGATGCGGCTCTGCACCTGCGAGGCGCGCGTTCCCGCCGAGAAGCGGGCGACGAATTCCTGAAGCTGGGCGCGCTTCTTCATCTTGTCGGCGTTCTCCGACTCGATCCGGCCGCGGACCTGCCCCTTGGCGCGGACCATGTCGTCGTAGCTGCCGCCGTAGGTGATGATGGTCTCGTAATCGATGTCGGCGATGTGCGTACAGATCGCGTTCAGGAAGTGCCGGTCGTGGGAGATGACGATCAGCGTGCCCTCGTACTGCAGGAGGAAATCCTCGAGCCAGTGGATGGAGTCGAGGTCGAGCGAGTTGGTCGGCTCGTCGAGGAGCAGCGCGGTGGGCTTTCCGAACAGCGCCTGCGCCAGCAGCACGCGGACCTTGTTGCCGCCGGTGATCTCCTTCATCAGGCGCTGCTGGTCCGCCTGGTAGACTCCGAGTCCTTCGAGGAGGGTCGCGGCCTGCGCCTCGGCCGAGTAGCCGTCCTCCTCGGCGATGACGCCCTCCAGCTCGCCGAGGCGGGCGCCGTCTTCGTCGGACAGGTCCGGCTTGGCCAGCAGCCGCTCCTTCTCCTGCATCGCCTCCCAGAGCGCCGCGTTTCCCATCAGGACCACGTCGAGCACCTTCCGGTCTTCGTAGGCGTACTGGTCCTGCTTCAGCACGGAGAAGCGCTTCGGACGCGACACCATTCCGGTGTCCGGTTCCAGCTCTCCCGCCAGGATCTTCATGAAGGTGGTCTTGCCGGCGCCGTTGGGGCCGGTCAGGCCATAGCGCCGCCCCGGCGGGAACGTCGTGCTGACGTTCTCGAACAGTTTCTTGCCGGCGAATGCCTTGGTGACGTCCTGGACCTGAATCATGAGGGGGCCGGGGATAACACGGCGGGCCCGCTCGTGCTACGCGACTGGTCAGATCTTCGGGGGGTGCTTCTGGAGCTTCCGCTGCAGCGTGCGCCGGTGCATCTTCAACCGCCGTGCCGCCTCGGAGATGTTGCCGCTGCAATCGGCGAGGATGCGGTTGAGATACTCCCATTCCTGCCGGTCGAGCGAGGGCACGTCGTCCATCGGCGGAGGCCGCTTCCCCTGGAGCGCCGCCTCGATCTCGTCCGCGTCGGCGGGCTTGGTCAGGTAATTGAGGGCGCCCAGGCGGATGGCCTCCACGGCGGTGCCGATGGTGCCGTATCCGGTGAGCACGACGACTTGAGGCGCCTTGGGAAGCGCGCGCAGCGCGCGCACCACGTCGAGACCGGACCCCCCCGGCATGCGCAGGTCGACCACCGCGTACTGGGGCAACGCCTCGCGCAGCGAAATTTCGGCCTCGGCTGGGGAACCCGCCAGCGAGACCTCGTAACCGCGCCGCACGAACGCGTTGCGCAACGCGAGGCGGAACGGCTCGTCGTCGTCGACGATCAGGATGCGCATGGCGCCGTTTCTAACATCTGCTCAGGCCTCCGGCATCGTCAGCGTCACGCGCGTTCCACGGTCCTCCGACGAGTCGACCCGCATCTCCCCGCCCTCGCGCTCCACCACGTGGCGCGCCAGATACAGGCCCAGGCCCGTCCCCCGGCCCGGCTCCTTGGTGGTGAAGAACGGCTCGCCGATCCGGCGCAGGAGCGGTTCGGGGACCCCGACTCCGTTGTCCGCGACCACCATCCGAAGCTCCTCGCCGGCGCGCTCCAGCGAGATGCGGACGTCGCGCGCCGGCCGGCCCTCGGTGGCTTCGGCCGCGTTGTCGAGCAGGTTCGCGATCGCCTGTTCGAAGGCGCGCACCGGCAGCCGCGCCCGGGCGCGGGCCGCCGCGGGATCCACCGAGAGCTTCGGCTGCGGTCCAGGGCGCCCTTCCTGCCAGCGCCGGACGGCGGCCTCCAGCACGGGCGCGACCTCGAACTCCTTGGCCTCCTCCACGTCCGCGCCGCCGCGGGGCGCGAGCATGTTGCTGATGATCTCCTTGCAGCGCTGCACCTGGCGCCGGATCTCCTCGGCGTCCTTGCGCCGGTCCCCTTCGAGCTGCGCTGCGAGCTCGCCGGCGAGGATCTGGATGGTGCCGAGCGGGGTGTTCAGCTCGTGCGCCGTGCCGGCCGCGACGGACCCGAGGGCGGCCAGGCGCTCCGCCGCCTCGGCGTCGGACCGCGCCCGGTCCAGCTCTTCCCCGCGCCGGCGCAGCGACTGGCTCATCCGCAGCGAAAAGGTGGAGATGAACGCCGCCGCCACTCCGAAGGCGATCCAGCGCCCGCGCAGGTGCAGGAGCGGAGCGTCCCCCGCCAGCGGCAATTCGTCCGAGGGCAGGATCTGCAAGGCGCTGAACGAGATCACGCTGGCGAGCGCGAGCGCCATGCTCCAGCCCGCGGGCAGGATCACCGCTCCGATGGTGATGTGCACCAGGTAGAGCACCGCGAACGGGTTCTCCCTGCCGCCCGACAGCCCGAGCAGGGCCGTGAGCGCGGCGATGTCGGCCAGGAGGTTCAGCGCGCAAGCCCGGTCGGTGGGCCGCCCGCCGCGATCGAGCCAGATCTGCACCGCGAGGTTCGCCAGTGCGAGGGCGGCGCAGACGCCCAGCAGCGGAATGACGGGGAGGGGTTTACGCACGAACTGGCGCGCGATCAGGATGGTGATCACCTGGCCGGCGACGGCGCCCCAGCGCAGGCGCACGATCCAGCGCAAGTTGATCCGCGCCGCGGATTCGACGCTGGTCAGCGGAGGCATGGCAGCCCCATGGTACGTTGCCGCCCCCGTGGATGCACTGCAGAGGGCCATCGGGGTGACGCGGGTCGCGCGCGTCACCGGTCTCGATCGCTCGGGCATCGAGGTGGCTTGCGCGGTCCGGCCGCTCGGGTACGTGCTGCAGGTCGCCAATGGCAAGGGAGAGCGCTGGGACGAGGCGCGCGCCTCGGCGCTCTCGGAAGCGGCGGAGCTCTGGGCGGCGGAGCGGCCGCGCGACCTCGTCTATGGCTCCGCGCGGGAGCTGCCGGACGCCTGGGAGCCGCAAGACCTGGTCGCGCCCCGCCTCTGGTCGCGTGACACGAGGGTCGCTTGGAGGCGCGCGCGCGAGCTGTCCAGCGGGCGTGAGGTGCTGGTCCCTGCGCAGGCGGTGCATTGTCCGCCGCGCTCCGGGCCCCCGCTCGGACCGGCCGCCATCCGCTGGACCACGAACGGCATGGGCGCCCACCCGAGGCGAGCGCTGGCCCTGCGCCATGCGCTGCTCGAGGCCGTCGAGCGGGATCAGCTCGCTCGCGTGCTTCCGCGGGGGTGGACGCCTGCGGCAATCGCGCAGCGCAAGCTGGACGTCTCGGGGCTCCCGCTCTGGCGGAGACTGCGCGACGCAAGGCTCGAGGCGCACGTCTTCGACCTGTCCGCCCTCCTGCCCGTCGCGGGAGCCATCCTGGTCGATCTGGAGGACGGCCCCGTTCCGCTCACCGCCGGATATGCCTGCGCGTTGCGGCCCCTGGATGCCGTCCGCGGCGCCATCCTCGAGGCCGCCCAGTCGCGGTTGACGGACGTGCACGGTGCCCGCGAGGACGTGGCGCCTTCGGACACCTCGTCGAACCGGGCGTTGCGTTCGGCCTGCGAGCGCGCGCGGCCTCGGCGGACGCTGCGGGCAATGCCCGCGCACCGCGACCTCCGCCAGGCGCTCCGTGGCGCGCGCGTGGCGATCGTGGAGCTGGAGCGCGAGCCTCTGCACGTGGTGAAGGTATTCGCGCCGGATCTGCGCCTCTCGGAGCTGCTGTGATCGTCGCCTTTCTCGGCCCTTCGCTGCCGGCGCGCCAGGCCAAGGGGTTCCACCTGCTGCCGCCGGCGCGGCAGGGTGACGTGTGGCGGGCGATCGCGCTCCGGCCCAAGGCGATCGCGCTCATCGACGGCGTGTTCGAATCGCAGCCCAGCGTCTGGCACCAGGAGATCCTCGATGCGCTCGACGCGGGCATTCCGGTGGTCGGCGGAGCGAGCATGGGCGCGCTCCGCGCCGCCGAGTTGCATACGCTGGGCATGGCCGGCGCCGGCCGCATCTTCCGCTGGTACCGCGACGGGACAGTGATCGACGATTCCGAGGTGGCGCTGCTGCACGGCGGCGCGGAGCACGGCTTCCGGCCCCTCACCGTCCCCCAGGTGAACGTGCGCTGGTCGGCGCGCCGCTGGCTTCCTCCGCGGGCCGCCACGGCGCTGATCGAGGCCTCGGGCAGCATCTTCTACCAGGAGCGCACGCTGCCGCGCGTGCTCGAGCTTGTGCCGCCGCGCTGGCGCGCACGGTTCCGGCTGATCGACCTGAAGGCCGAGGATGCGCGCCGGGTCTTGAGGGCGGCGCGCGCCGCGCGCGGTCGGCCGGTGCGTCCGCGGGACCCGCCTCCTTCCTCGTTTGCCCGCAGGCGCAGGCTGCTGGCCACTGCGCCAGCTGTCCAGAGCGAGCTCGCGGACGCCGGACTGCGCCGTGCGCTGCTGGCGGGCTGGGCGCGCGAGCTCGGGTTGCGCGCGTCGGCTGCCGAGATTGGAGCGGCCCGGGACGCCATCGGCGGCGAGGCGGCGGCGGACGAGCTGGCGCGCCTCGCGGAGGAAGTCGCGCTGGAGCGCCTGGTGCTCGCCCACGCTTCGCGGATGCTGAACGACGGCCCGTCCGCCGCGGAAGCCAGCCTGGCCGAGGAGCGCCTCGGTGGGCGACAGCGGAGATAGCGCGTCGACAGAGGGCGTCGGGCGTGCGACTCTTGCGCGCGATGGATCTGCTGCCTCGCCGCCATGCGCTGCAAGCGCAGGCGCTCTACTTCTGGGCGCTGCTCAAGCGCTTTCGCTTCACCTTCATCATGCTCTTGGTCCTGGTGATGGGCGGTGGGTTGGGGCTCCACTTCCTGTTCGCCCGCGCCGGTCAGCCCATGGGGCTCGCGAAATCCATGGTGGCCGCGTACTTCCTGATGTTCGCGCAGCCCACCGTCGACATTCCCGACGATCCCGCGGTCCAACTGTTGGTGGTGCTGATCCCGCCGCTGGGCCTGATGACCGTGGCCGAAGGCCTGGTCCGTTTCGCAGTCCTCCTCTTCTCCAAAACGCGCAACGACAAGGAGTGGGCCACCGTGCTCGCGCATACCCTGAAGGACCACGTGATCGTCTGCGGCGCCGGGCGCGTCGGATTCCGCATCTTCGAGCGTCTGCACAGCCTCGGCGTACCGATGGTGATGATCGATCGCGACGAATCCAAGCCGTTCATCTCCATCATCCGCGCCGCGGGCGTTCCGGTGCAGATCGACGACGTCCACTCGGCGGGCGCGCTGGAACGCGCGAACGTCAAGGACGCCCGCGCCATCGTCTGCGCCACCGACGACGACCTGGCCAATCTCAACATCACCCTCGATGCCCGGAAGCTGCGGCCCGGCATCCGGGTGGTCATGCGGCTGTTCGACGACGACCTGGTGGAGAAGACGCGGCAGAGCTTCGACGCGCAGGCCTATTCCACCTCGGCGCTGGCCGCGCCCGCGCTGGCGATGGCCGCACTCGATCCCTCGATCAAGAACTCCTTCGAGGTGGGCGGCCGCTTGATGGTGGTGGCCGAGCTCCAGGTCCGGGGCGGCAAGATGGCGGACAAGACGGTGGGGCAGCTCCGCGACGAGAGCGGCGTCCTGATCATCCATCTCCTCAAGCGAGGAGGCGAATCGATCTTCGATCCGGTCGGCGCCTGTCGCGTCGAGGAAGGCGACCAGGTCACCCTGCAAGCGACGATCACCGCTTATCAAGGTCTGCGCGAGAAGCTGCTCGCCGCATGAAGATCGCATGACCGCCGCCTCCCTGCTCTCCGGTTCGCCCGACGCGTTCGTGCGCGCATCCAGCGAGGCCCTGGCCCGCGCGCGCGCCGCGGTCGCGCGGGTCAAATCGCTCCCGCCCTCGCTCCAGACGCTCCGCGCCTGGGACGAGGCGACGGCCGCCAGCGGAGACGCCAGCGCGCGCGCGTCGCTCCTGCGCTCGGTGCATCCCGACTCCGCCATGCGCGACGCCGGCGAGCGGTGCGAGCAGGAGGCGGAGGCGCTCTCCACCGAGCTGGCGCTCGATCCCGAGGTCTACGCGCCGCTCTCGCGCGTGAACGCCGCGGGCGAGGACGATGCGACGCGCTGGTACCTGTTCCGCGTGCTCCGCGACTTCCGGCGCGCCGGCGTGGACAAGGACCCACAGACGCGCGCCCGCGCTCGCGCCCTGAATGAAGAGCTGGTCCGGATCGGCCAGGAGTTCCAGCGCAACATCCGCGACGACGTCCGTAGCATCCAGGTCTCGGCGGCCGAGCTGGAAGGGCTGCCGGCGGACTACGTCCGAGCCCACGCCTCGGGAGTCGTCACCACCGACTCCCCCGACTACGTCCCTTTCATGACGTACTCGCGCAGTAGCCAGGCCCGCGAGCGCCTGTGGAAGATCTACCGGCAACGCGCGCATCCCGCTAACTCAATGGTGCTCGATCGCATGCTCGGGCGCCGGCACGAGCTGGCGCGGCTGCTCGGATACGAGAGCTGGGCCGCCTACGTCACCGAGGACAAGATGATCGGCAGCGCCCGCGCCGCTGCGGACTTCATCGAGCGCATTGCCGGCGCGTCGGAGGCGCGCGCCGGCAAGGACTACGAGTCGTTGCTTGCCCGCAAGCGCCGGGACCAACCGTCCGCGGAGCGGGTCGACGCCTGGGACTCGGAAGCGCTGAAGGAGCGGGTCCGGGCCGAACAGCTCGGCTTCGACTCGCAGTCGGTGCGTCCATACTTCGAGCTCGGACGCGTGATGGACGGAATCTTCGAGACGACCGCGCGCATGTTCGGGATCGAGTACCGCCGCCTCTCCGACGCGCCGGTCTGGCACTCCGACGTCAGCGCGTGGGAGGTAGTGGAGCAGGGCAGGACCCTGGGCCGGTTTTTTCTCGACCTGTTCCCTCGCGAAGGAAAATACAAGCACGCGGCGCAGTTCACGCTCGCCTCCGGAGTGCGGGAGGGCGCGCTGCCCGAGGGCGCGCTGGTCTGCAATTTCCACCGGCCGGGCGCGGAGCCGGCTCTCCTGGACCACGGCGAGGTGGTGACGTTCTTCCACGAGTTCGGGCACCTGCTGCACCACCTGTTCGGCGGCAACACCCTCTGGGCCGGCCTCTCGGGCGTCCGCACCGAGTGGGACTTCGTCGAGGCGCCCTCGCAGATGCTCGAGGAGTGGTGCTGGGACGCGTCCGCCACGGCCCTCGCCGCCGGCCTTCAGGAAAGGTACACACCCTTCCGGCACGTGCCCGGGACGTACTTCCAGGAGAGCTTCGGCCACCTCGAGGGCTACTCCGCCATCTACTACACGTACATGTGGTCGCTCGTGATCGCCAAGGACCTGTTCGGCGTCTTCCGGCGAGACGGCCTCTTGAACCCGGCCGCCGCGGCGCGGTACCGCCGGGCGATCCTCGAACCCGGGGGCGGCGCCCCCGCCGCGAAGCTCGTCGAGTCCTTTCTCGGGCGCCCCGCTTCATTTGACGCTTTCACCGAGTGGCTGAACGTGGGCTAGCGTTTTTGGTAGCGTCTCTGTGTATCGTTCGCTGAGACGCCGCCGGGCTGCATGGCCGTGCACCGCCACACAGAAAGCGAGCGTCCCGGCGAGCCTACCGTCACGTGAGGCGAGAGACACGGGGCGCCGCAGTCAGCGCGACGTATGCTTTCTGATGCGTCGGCGCGACGGCCACGCACCCCGGTGAATAAGTTGTGTCCCCGCCCCACGGGTGTCAGGGCAAGCATCCGGTGTTGAGTAAGATGCTCACGTTGTTGTCGCGTGAGTTGGCCGTAACCAGGTCCAGCTTCCCGTCGCCGTTGAGGTCCCCGCTCGTCACCGAACTCCGGCCCGCCGGCGGTGAAGAGCTGGCACCGGTGACGTAGCTGACAGCTGTCTGGAAGGTGCCGTCGCCGTTGCCCAGAAGCACGCTCACGCTGTTGTTGTCTGCATTGACCGTAACCAGGTCCAGCTTCCCGTCGCCGTTGAGGTCCCCGCCCGTCACCGAGCTCGGGTTGGGACCGACGCCGTAGCTGACAGCTGGCTGGAAGATGCCGTCGCCCATGCCTAGGAGCACGCTCACGGTGTGGGAGTACAAGTTGGCCACGGCCAGGTCCAGCGTCCCATCGCCGTTGAAGTCCCCGCTCGTCACCGAGGACGGGGAGGTACCGACGCTGTAGTTGACGGCCGCCAGGAAGGTGCCGTCGCCGTTGCCCAGCAGGACGCTCACGTTGTTGGAACGTTCGTTGGCCACGGCCAGGTCCAGCTTCCCATCGCCGTTGAAGTCCCCGCTCGTCAGCGAGCGCGGGCCGTCACCGGCGGGGTAGCGGACGGCTTCCTGGAAGGTGCCGTCGCCATTGCCCAGGAGCACGCTCACGCTGTTGGAGTTGTTGGCCGTAACCAGGTCCAAATTCTCGTCGCCGTTGAAGTCCCCGGTCGTCACCGAGAACGGGGTGGAGGTACCGAAGGGACCGACGCTGTAGCTGACGGCTGCCTGGAAAGTGCCATCGCCATTGCCCAAAAGGACGCTGACGCCGCTGGAGGCGCCGGACTGGCTGGCCCAGGTCACGGCCAGGTCCAGT
>WNFT01000528.1_pt1 | contig 31523 bp, 24 predicted proteins | sample 5400191 | NCBI WGS metagenome assembly WNFT01 (sample SAMN13153359, study PRJNA577476) | soil metagenome | isolation source: 80 cm saprolite under Madrone tree | place: USA:California | collected 2016-06-14 | reverse complement strand
TCGGCGACGTGGCCGTCCCGGGCCAGGAGCTCCACGCGCAGCGCTGCCTCCGCCGTACGCGATCCGCAGAGACTGCCCGCTGAACCCTTGAGCGTGTGCGCCTCGCGCTCCAGCGACTCGCGGTCTCCGGATTCGAGCGCCTTCGCCATCCCGGCGAGCCGCTCCGGGCTGTCCTGCAGGAACAGGACGACCAGCTCGTTCAACAGGCCCGAGTCGCCGGCCACCAGCGCAAGCAGGGCGTTCTCGTCGAGAACCGTCCCGTTCGCCGTCGCCTCCAGAGCCGTGACCGCGGCGGGGGCACCCTTGTTCACTACCTCGTCGATGGCGGCAAACAAGGTGACCGGCCGGATCGGCTTCGAGACGTAACCGTCCATCCCGGCTGCCAGGCACCTCTCGCGGTCGCCCTTCATCGCGTGCGCCGTCACTCCGACGATGGGCACGCGCTCTCCGCGGCTGGCCTCGAATTCACGGATCGCGGCAGTGGCGGCGAGGCCGTCCAGCTCCGGCATCTGCACGTCCATGAGGATCACGTCGAAGCGGTCCTTCTGCGCCCGGGCCAGCGCTTCCCGTCCGTTCTGCGCCAGCAGGACTTCGTGGCCCTGCTTCTCGAGGATGGTTCGCGCCACCCGCTGGTTCACGGGGTTGTCCTCGGCAAGCAAGATGCGCAGCCGCCGCCCCCCAAACGCGGCTGGCACATGGCTGGAAGACGCGTCCTGGGCCGCGCCGAGCGTGGTCATGATGGCGTCGAGCAGCTCCGATTGCTTGATGGGCTTGACCAACGTGAGCTGGACACCGGCGGCCTTGGCGCGGGCGGCCTGACCGATGCCCGTGCCGGAGGAGAGCATGAGGATCGCGCCGCCGCGCAGACCTTCATGGGAGCGGATGCTCGCCGCGAGCTCGAAGCCGTCCATCACCGGCATCTCGGCATCGAGGAGGGCGAGCCGGAAGTGCCACTGCGCGCGCGCGGCGGCGTCGAGCTGCATCATCGCCTGTGCCGCGTCCACGCAGAGCGTCGGCCGCATGCCCCAGGCGCGGAGCGTCTCCTGCAGCACGATTCGGTTGGTGGCGTTGTCATCCACGACGAGCACGGCCAAGTCGTCGATCGAAGGCGGAAACTTGCCCGGCCGTCGGGCGGGGTCCTCGGTCTGCAGCCGGACCGGCAGGTGGAAGAAGAAGGTGCTTCCCTTTCCGGGCTCGCTCTCGAGCGAGAGGGTTCCCCCCATCATCGTCACCATCCGCGAGGAGATGGTGAGGCCAAGCCCCGTGCCCCCGTACTGGCGCGTCGTCGACGCGTCGGCCTGCGCGAATGCCTCGAAGATGGCCTGGTGCTTCTCCTTGGGGATTCCGATGCCGGTGTCCCTCACCGAGAATCGCAATTGCGCGGTGTGCTCTTCGCGCGACTCGAGCTCGACGCGCACGACGATCTCGCCTTGAGAGGTGAACTTGATTGCGTTGCCGACCAGGTTGACCATGATCTGTCCGAGGCGGGCGAAGTCGCCGATCAGCTCGTCGGGAACGTCCGGGGAGATCTGAAGGACGAGCTCGAGCTCTTTCTCGCTCGCGCGCACCCCCAGCGGCTTGAGCAGGTCGCCGAACATGTCTCGCAGCGCGAACGGCGCGGGGTCCAGCTCCAGCTTGCCGGCCTCGATCTTGGAGAAATCGAGGATGTCGTTGATCACGCGCAGCAGCGTTTCTCCAGAGGAGAGCACCATCCGGACGTACTCGCGCTGCTCGCGCGCCAGCTCGGTGTCGAGGAGAAGCTCCGCCATTCCGATGATGCCGTTCATCGGAGTGCGGATCTCGTGGCTCATGTTGGCGAGGAACTGGCTCTTGGCCGTATTGGCTTCCTCCGCTGCGGAGCGGGCGGCCAGCATGTCGCGCAGCGAGCGCCCCATCTGGTTGAAGCTCTCCGCGAGCTCGCGCAACTCGTCCTTGCCCGCGTCTTCCACGCGGGCATCGAGGTCCCCGCCGCCGACCCGGCGAGCGGCATCACGCAGGACGATCACGCGCGCCGAGAGGCGGCGCGCGAACGCGACGGAGATGAACGCCGAAAGCACGGCGAAGACGAGGATCACGGCGACGCTCGCCAGCATCGAGGCGCGCTGCAGCTGCCGCGCCTCGGCGAACGCGTCGGCCATCCCCTGGTGGGCGAGCGTGCGGTTCTCCTCCAGCATGCGCCGCACGCGGTTGTAGCCCGCCGCCATCCGTTCGAGCTGCGCGGTGAGGTCCGCGCGCGGCCTCTTGTGAATCATTCCCTCGGAAGTTGCCCGCGCCAGCGCGAAGTACTCGCCGAAGGCATAGGCCAGGAGCTGGCTCTGCTCCAGCTCCATCACGTTGCTCCGGGTAGCCTCGCCGAGCATTTCGAAGAAGCGGTCGCGGAGCGCCGCGGCGATGGCCAGCTGGGAAGCGTCCTCAGCGGCCACTGCGTCCTGCAGCGTCCGCTGTGCTCCACCGAGAACCTCCTGAAGGTCGCGGCTAAGCCCTCGCGCGGGCGCGAAGCGATTCTCGATTCGCGCCAGCAGCGCAAGGTTGCGGCTGCTGAACGAGTAGGTCAGGCCGAGGAGGACCAGCAACGCGACGATGCAGATCGAGGGAAGGAGAAGGATCTGTTGCCGGAAGCTGAGACCGCCTCTCACTGGCGCACCGCCAGGACCTTGACGCCGCTCGTGGAGGCCGCCGCCGAGATGTATCCAATCGCGGCGGGGTTGTTGCGCACGAATGCGATCACCTCGGCGTCACCGCGCTTCTCTGGCGGAGGGATATCGCGCCCGGAGAAGATGCGCTGCTGCCAGTACGCGCGCACCCCGGCGGCGCTCTTTCGGTGCACCTCGCGGTTGAACCTCTCCCGGACTTGGCTGTCTTCCCCTTGATCGACGGGCACGACCAGGCTGCCATCGCCCCACCTGGAGCTCTTCTTCAGGAACAGATCCGACAGCTCTTCTTGCGAAAGCGACGAGATCGGGTTCGCCTCGTTCACCACCACGAGAAACGACGGAGCAGCCGGCGCGGCGCCTGCCATCAGGATCATCGCAGTGAGGAGGAAATGTTTCATCAGAAGCTGAACTGCATCCCGAGGATCGCGGCAAGGGTCCGCCGGTTGAGCTTGCCGCTGAGAAGCGCGTCGTCGAGCGCACGCGGGTGGGCGAAGCGGTTCCCGTCGATGGCATGGAACGAGAGCTTCACGACCAGATCGGTATCGAACCAATAGTTGAAGGTGGTCGCGAGCTCGTAATGTTCGAAGAGGGGGGAGTCGACCGGCGCCTTGAGCGGATAAAGCCGGTAAAGCTCGGCGCGCGCGCCGACCTGGAATTGCGCCGTGAAGAACCAAGCAGCCTCGACGTACGCGGCGTGGGTCCGCTGGTTTTGTTTCTCCCAGAAAAAGAAATACTCGGCGCGCGCGCTGAACCTCTCGCCCAGGTACTGCAGGGAAGGCCCGACCGCGAAGCGCGGTCCGTCCGACTGATGGATGGGGCTGCCGTACCCGGAAAGGCGAGCCTCGAGTCCGGAAAGAGGAGTCGCGACAATCAGACGGCCCCCGCCGACGTACGTCGTTTCCTCGACCCCGACGGGAAGTGTCCCCCCGGGCGTGATGGAAGCCGGATCGATGACTTTCTCGATCACCTCGTCCACATGGAGCTTGAGCGATCCGAAATAGAGATCGTAGTTGAATTCCCATCCGCCGCTCGCGGGGAGCCTCCCGCTCATGCTCGCTCCCGCGACCCCGGAACCGGTGAACTCGGTCTCGCCGTAGATGCCGAACGGGACGAGGAAGAAGGGGCGCAGCGTCCCCACGTGCTGCACCTCGCCGTAGATGCCGATCGGATGCTTCACCAAGCCCATGCGAAGACGGGCCTGGTCCGAGAACCGCCATTCTCCAAATGCCCAGTCGAGAAACAACCCTCCGCTTTCGGGCGCGAAGCGCATCTGCACCGCGGCGATTGCGCGATCGGAAACAGGACTGCTCAGCCCGACGCCGCATTCGCCCGAGTCGAAGTGGCCTCCGTGGCCCGCGGTGTGGAAGTCGTTCAGGTCGCTGGTGCCATAACCCCAGGAGCAGAAACTGCTGATCGAGAGCTTCCCGTCCTCGAGCTCGATCGCGCCCACCTCCAACGAGGCCAGCGTCATCGCTGCCAGCACCCAGCGGGCTCTCGATTGCCTCATGGTTCGCTGCGCATTCCACCAGCCTCTGCCACCAATGGCCACAAAAGGGCCGCGTATTGGCAAACGACCGGCACGCAGATTGCGCGGACCGCCGAATTGGCCTGTAATCACAATGGTGGGTGTTCAGCGCACCGCCCGTAGCGGTAGCGAGCCGCGGCCTTGCCTCGCAATCGAAGGAGATCGTGAATTACTGGCAATGTGACTCAAGCTGCGCGAGGCTGTTGATTGCCGCTGGCGGGAGTGGAGGGTCCTGTGGGTCGATGCGGATCAGCGCTACAGACAGGCTGGGAGGCACAATGCGCACGATCCTGATCCTCGATGACGACAAGGTGTTCCGCCGACTGGTCGTCGATGCGCTGCAGAAGCGCGGCCACCGCGTGCTGGAGGCGGGGCGCTCGGCCGAGGCGGACGCCCTGCTCAAAACGGAGAAGGCCGACCTGCTGCTGGTCGATGGCCTGTTGCCGGACACGACCGGCGCGCAGTGGCTGGAGAAGAAGCGCAAGGCGGGATTGGCCACGCCGGTGCTTTTCGTCACTTCGTTCTGGAAGAGCATGCGAGACTTCGAACAGGTGACCAGGCAGCTGGGCGCGACGCAGCTCTTGCGCAAGCCGGTGGTCGCCGAGCAGGTGGCGGACCGGGTGGATGCGCTGCTGGAGGAAGCGTGAGGATTCTCGTCGCAGACGACGATCGCATCGTGGTGACGCTGATCGCCGGCCTGCTGCGCGGCAAAGGCCACGAGGTGGTGCCGGTCTTCGACGCGATGCAGGCCATCATGTTCGCCATGCGGACGCCGGCGCCGGATGCAATCATCCTCGACATCAACATGCCGGGCGGGACGGGCGTCGAGGCGATCAAGCGGCTCAAGTCTTCGCTCAACACGGCGTTGATCCCCGTCATCGTCCTCAGCGGCACCACTGATCCGCAGATGCCCGGGAAGGTGAAGGCGCTGGGCGCGGATGCATTCCTCAGCAAGCCCGTGGACGCGGCGGCGCTGTTCACCGCGCTGGCCAAGGTGGTGCCGGCACCGTAGGCGCAGGGCGAGCGCCTACGGAAGCGAATGCTGAGGAGATCCGACCTCATCCGTACGATTTGACAAGGAGCGGCACGGTGCGTCGCTTCTTTCAGGGTCGCACGTAACGCTCGCTGCCTTGACATCGCAATTGGGCCACCCGTACAGCGGTGCGCACCAGGGAGCCGGCACGATCGCCGCTGGCTCCTGCCGCCTCAAGGAGGCCCTCCCGTGATGCGAAACACCTTTGCCTCGCTGGCCGTGGCCACGACGCTGGTGGCTCAAGGAGCCGCAGAGGCCCGCGTCGTCCGGTTCGTCGTCACGCAAACCCGGACCTTCGCCGACGGCACGAGTTTCGGGACGGTCGGACAGTATCAGCGACTCGACGGTACCGCCTCCTTCGAGGTGGATCCGCTGGATCCGCACAATGCGCTCATCGTGAACCTCGACAAGGCGCCCCGGAACGCCCGCGGCATGGTCGAGTTCTCGACCACCTTCTTCATCCTCAAGCCGACCATCCAATCGCGCGGGAATGGCAAGATCTACTACGTGGTGAACAACCGCGGAAACAAGCAGGCGCTGCCAAAGTACAACTACGTGCCGGCTACCCAGAACGCCAACGATCCGATCAGCGTCGCCGACGCCGGCGATGGCTTCCTGATGCGGCTCGGCTACACCGTCGTAGACGCAGGCTGGCAGGGCGACGTGGCGCCCGGCAACTCGCGGCTCTTTCCCAACCTCCCGGTGGCGACGCAGCCCGACGGCACCCCGATCGTGGAGCGGGTCCGGATCGAGTACAGCGATCGCACCATCCCGGCAACGGGGACGTTCACCTTGACGCTCGAAGGCAGCGCAAGCTTCCGCTCCTACGAAACCGCCGACTTGAACACCGCGCACTCATCGCTTTCGGTTCGCGACACGGTCTCCGGCACCGGCGCAGCGATCGCTCCTTCGCGCTGGGCTTTCGGCAGGTGCCCTGCCGGCCCCGCCAGCCTGGTCCCTTCGATGACGGACATCTGCCTGTTCGACGGCTTCCGGGCCGACAAGCTCTACCAGCTCATCTACCCGGCCAGGAACCCGATGGTGATGGGCCTCGGGTATGCGGTGACTCGCGATCTCGGATCCTTTCTGCGCTACCAGGCGATGGACGAATTCGGGAACGCCAACCCGCTCGCGCTGAGCGCCTCGCAAGTGGGAATCCGCCGATCCTACGGGTTCGGCAGCTCTTCCACGGGCATGTACATGCGCGACTGGCTCTACCTCGGCTTCAATGAGGACGAGGCGGGAAAAAAGGTGTTCGACGCGATCAACGTGCACATCGGCGGAACTCACCGGTTGTTCGCGAACGTCGAATTCGCTGATCCGAACACGTACTCGCGGCAGGATGACCGGCAGGACTTCCTCTCCACCTCCGTCACGCCGCTCACCTATGGTGTCACGACCGACCCGATCACGGGCCGGCGCGACGGCATCCTCAAGCGACCGGAGAGCGATCCGCTGGTCATCGACACGCACACCGAGCTCGAGCATTACCAGTTCCGCGCCTCGCTCAACCTGCATGACGGGCTCGGTCGCGAGGTGGAGCTGCCGGACAACCTGCGCATGTACACGCTCTCCAACTTCCAGCACGGCGGCGGGAACCCGCCCGCCAGGTTCCCGGAGCCGTCCGCGCTCTGCGCGTATCCGACCAACCCGAACTATCACGGCCCCACTCACCGCGCCCTCCTCATCGCCATGGACTTGTGGGCCGACCGCGGGATCGAGCCGCCCAGGAGCCGCGTCCACAGCGTGGAGGATGGAACGCTCGTTACGCTCGCCGAGGCCAGGATGCATTTCCCCAGAATTCCCGGGGTGCTGTTCCCGCCCTTCCTGAACGAGCTCAACGTGCTGGACTTTGGACCGCTCTTCAATTCCCGGGGCGGCGTTCTCACGGTGCTTCCCCCGCTCCGTGGAGCCGCGTACCAGGTGCGCGTGCCCAGGACCGACGAGGACGGCCTGGACCTCGCGGGGATCAGGCCGATGGAGGTTCGCGCGCCGCTCGGGACCAACACGGGCTGGAACATCCGTGCGGTGGGCAGCCGGGCGCCCAATCTCTGCGGGCTGAGCGGCTCCTACTTCCCGTTTGCGACCACCAAAGCGGAGCGGGTCGCCGCGGGAGATCCGCGCAAGTCGCTGCAGGAGCGCTACCACGACCACGAGGGGTACGTCCGCGCCGTGGAGAAGGCAGCCCGCGACCTCATTCGGGAGCGTTTGCTCTTGCAGGAGGATGCGGACCGGTTCATCGACGCCGCGCAGGCGAGCAGCGTGCTTCGGTAACCTCGCCCGCCGCAGCGCCCCTCTCCAGGCCGGAACAACTGTTCGCGGTCTGACTCCGACGCCCTTCGGTCGTCGCGACGCATGCGGAGCGTCTGGCATCTCCCTGTCGCCGTCGTCCGAACGGCCGGCAAGATCCAGTCAAAGTCGTTTCGTAGCCGCCGCCGCGCGGCATTGCTGCCAGAGGAGAACACATGAAGGATTCTTACCCGCGCGGTTCGCTACTGCTTGCGGTTGCGTTGCTCGGCTCGCCGACCGTCGGCCACGCCAAAGGCAGCAGTGACTTTCACCTGGTCGAGACCACCATCTCCGACATCCAGGCCGCATACCGATCCGGGACGCTGAGCCCCGGGGATCTGGTGCAGATGTATCTCGAGCGGATCGGGAAATACGACCAGAGCAACCTTCCACAACCGCTCCGGCCGTTGGACGGTCCGCAGCCGCTCAACAGCTTCATGCACGTCAACGAGCGCGCCGCTGCCGACGCGCGCCGTTTGGACCTCGACGATCTGGACGGCGAGGACTCCGAGAATGATGACGGGGCCCGGAGACCGTTGTTCGGAATCCCGGTCGTCCTGAAGGACAACATCGCCACCAAGGACATGCCGACCACGGCGGGATCCGTGGCTTTGGGCGGATCGAGGCCGAAGAAGGATGCGTTCATCGTCAGGAAGCTGCGCCGGGCCGGCGCCATCATCCTCGGTAAGGGCACCTTGACCGAGTTTGCCAATTTCATCGCCTTGACCATGCCGACGGGCTTCAGCTCGCAGCTCCGGTTCCAGCTTTTTCAGGCTCCGGGCGCCGACCTGGCCCTGGTGGGTTATGGGTTCAATCCTTACGACCCTCGCATCGATCCGAGAACGACGCCGCCGGTGAATGACGGCCGCCCCGTGCTGCAAACCGGGGGCTCCAGCTCCGGTCCGGGCATCGCCGTGGCCGCGAACCTCGCGACCGTCGGGGTGGGCACCGAGACGTCCGGATCGATCTTGAGTCCATCGGGTCAGAACAGCCTCGTCGGCATCAAGCCAACGCTGGGCCTGGTGAGCCGGACGGGGATCGTTCCGATCACCGCCGATCAGGACACGGCAGGGCCGATGGCGCGGACGGTGACCGACGCGGCGAAGCTCCTCGGAGCGCTGGCGGGATTCGATGAAAAGGACCCCGCCACCCGCGCCTGCCTCACGCCTGGGAACTGCTTCCGCGACTACACGCGGTTCCTGAACAAGAACGCGCTTCATGGAGCACGCATCGCGGTCCCACGCTCGCCCTATTGGGTCGGCCTCACCGCCGCCCAGCAGGGGCTGATGGAGGACGCCATTGCGCTCTTGCGGGTCCAGGGCGCGACGGTCGATCTCGACGTCGAGCTTCCCGACCAGGCGAAGCTCAGCAGCTTCGGCAGCTGTGTCACCGTGGATCAGGTCCGCGCCAGGAGAGCCAGCCCGCCTCGATCGTCCGAGCAGTGCGTCGTGACGCAGAGTTGCACGACGGTCCTGGTGTTCGGCTTCAAGCGCGATCTCAACGCTTATCTGGCGAACGACGATTTCGGTCCCGGGGTGAGTGCTTCGAATGCCGGGATCCCGGTCCGAACGGTGCAAACGCTTGAAGACGTGATCGCCTTCAACAGCGCGCACGGAGACGTAGCGCTCAAGTACCTCCAGCAGATCGCCGAAGCCGCGCAGGAGCTCAACACCGGGCCGGGCGACGACCTGAGGAATTACCAAGACGACCGCAAGAAGGATCTCGAGTTGTCGAGGACCTGCGGGCTCGATCCCATCTACAAGAACGCGGACGGTACGAACAGATACGATGCCGTGCTCTTCCCCGCCAATCGCGGCGCCAACGCACCCGCGCGTGCAGGTTATCCCAGCGTCATCGTACCGGGGGGGTTCATTCCGAACCCGGCGACCCTCCCCGCCCAATTCGGCGCAAAGCGCTCGCCCTTCGGTGTGACCTTCTCCGGGCCGGCATTCAGCGAGCCGAGATTGATCGGCTTCGCTTTTGCCTTCGAGCAGGCCACGCTGCATCGGGAGATGCCCGAGAGCACGCCGCCGCTGACCAGCGATGTGGTCCGGCGGTAGGGTCTTGACCAGGCGGATCCTGTCCACCAACCGGCGCCGGCTCGAGATCTGAACCGGTTCGACGCGCTGCTCGCCCACGCATGCCACGCGCATTCCGGGCCGCCGAACCTCAAGGGGCCAATTTCTAGGCGCTCGTCGACGCGAGACGGTCTCCGGTCGGATCCGACGCGGCAAGTGGGCTCCCGGCTCCTAGGCTTCCGACAGTCGAAGACACCAGGGCATATCGCTCTGAAGTCCGAAAGGGAGAAACCAATGAAATGGATGATGGTCGGAACAATGATTGCGGCCGGATCGCTGGCCACGACGGCAGCGCGGGCCCAGGAAATGAACGCAGGAACGGGAGCTCCGGCGACCGGGCAGAGCGCAAAGACCGTGCAGTCGAATCCGCACCGCTACGGGTTGTACTTCAACGGGCCAGCCACGCCCGACGCCAACGGAGTTCCCGTGCCGAATCCGAATCCGTACTCCAGGTTCGAGGCCGAGGATGAGGGCGACGGTCTTCTCATCGAGAGGCCGCTGGTGGATCCGCCGACGGACAACTCGGGAACCGAAGCAGAGACGCATTGACGTCCAGCCGCTGCCTCTGCAAGACAGAGGAGGGTGGCTCCCATGGGGCCGCCTTGCGCCGGAGCGAACCGGGCGGGACCAGGGCCAGGTCCACGCGCCCGGCGTTTGTCATTCGATTGCGCTCCAGCAGCGCATCGAGTCCCGAGAGCACTCGCGCCAGCGTCAAGTATGGCGCTCGCGGCCGACGTGAAACCCTGCGCCGGCTTCCTGAAGTCGCTTCAACGGGGAGCGTGTTGCTGCGAGAATCCTGGCCGTGAGCTCCCGCGCGTTTCCGCCGGACTTCCTCTGGGGCACTTCGACGTCCGCGCACCAGGTCGAGGGCGGGAACGACAACAACGACTGGTCCGAGTGGGAGGAGATTCCAGGACGGATCCACGACGGCACCAGAGCGGGCCGTGCATGCGCGTGGTGGGCGGGAATGGCTGAGGAAGACCTTGCCCTTGCCGCGCGTCTCGGACAGAACGCGCACCGGCTCGGGCTGGAGTGGAGCCGTCTCGAGCCCGAGGAGGGCCGTTTCGACGACGCCGCCTTCGCGCGATACGCGCGCATCCTCGATCGCATGCGCGAGCTCGGATTGCGCGCGATGGTCACGCTCAATCATTGCACCCTGCCGCGCTGGGTCGCGCGCGCCGGCGGGTGGGAATGTGGCGCCGCGGTCACCTGGTTCGCGCGGTTTGCGCGCAAGTGTCTCGAGGCGCTCGGCCCCCGGGTCCAGCTTTGGGTCACCTTGAACGAGCCCGCGGCAGTCGCGGGAGCTGGCTATGCGATGGCCGAGTGGCCGCCGGGTCGAGGCAATCTCTTCGCCGGCCTGCGGGCGCTCTCCATCATGCTGCGGGCCCACGCCGCCGGGTATCGGACGATGAAGGACATCGATCCAAGGTGCACCGTCGGCATCGTCGTCAACGCTCCGCTCCTGGAGCCAGATCGCGCCCGGGCGGCGGACCGGATTGTGGCGCGTCTCCAGGACTGGTCGTTCCTGGGAGCCGTCATCCATGCGCTGGAAACCGGCGTGCTGCTGCCTCCCCTCCGGGCGGTTCCAAAGCGCATACCGTTCCTGCGGCGATCATTCGACTTCCTCGGTCTCAATTACTACGGCCGTTACGCCGTGCGATTCGATGCGCGCGAGCAGCAGCGGCTGTTTGGAAGGCACGTGCAGAGCCCGACGGTCCGGGGCGCCGTGGTTGATTGGGGACAGGTGTCGCCGTCGGGATTGACTCGGCAGCTCCTGCGACACGCGCGCCTGCGTGTTCCCTTGTACGTGACGGAGAACGGCATCGCGAATGGCCCGGACACAGTGCGGAGTGGCTTCGTGCGCGACCATGTCGCGGCGGTCCATGAGGCGATCCAGCAAGGCGCCGACGTTCGCGGGTACTTCCACTGGTCGCTGGTGGACAATTTCGAGTGGTCGGAGGGATGGGCGCCGCGATTCGGGCTGTTGTCCCTCGACCTGGCCACTCAGAAGCGCGAGCTGCGTCCCAGCGCGGACGCATATGCGGCGATCTGCCGCGCGAATGCGCTGGAGCCCTGATTACCGCCCGACGGGGCCTTCGAATTCCGCTGCAGACTTCGGCGAAGCCGCAGTGGTATTGTGCGCGCCTCTCTCCCTCCGGAGGACCCCTCATGCAGCTCTATCTCGTACGTCACGGCATCGCGGTGGACGGTGGCGAAGCAATTCCGGATGGCTCGCGAGGGTTGACCGACAAAGGCCGCCGTCGATTCCACAAGACCGCCCGCGCGTTCGGGAAGCTTGGCCACAAGCTGGACCTCATCCTCACCAGCCCGTTGGTGCGCGCCGTACAGACTGCGGAGATTCTCGCAGGCGCCACCAAGCACGGCGAAGTGTCCGTCCTGGAGGAGCTGGATCCGAAGTTCGACGTCGCCAGCTTGCGCGCCGCCGTCGCGAAGCGCGCCGGCAAGTCAGGAGCGGTCGCGCTCGTCGGTCACGAGCCTCAATTGTCTCTGGCCCTGGGCGCCCTTTCCGGCGTGTCGCCGGCGGACATCGTCCTAAAAAAGGGAACCATCGTTCGGGTCGACGCGTCCAAGCTCAGCGATGGGAAGCCGGTAGATGTGCGCTGGTGGCTCAAACCGAAGACGGGCGCCCAGGTCAAAGGACTGCCGTTGCAGAAGGACGCCGCAAAGAAGCTGCGCAAGGCGGCGAGAGCTGGCCCCGGCCAGAAGCGCAAGCGGGTCGCGAAAAAGGCAAGTCCGCGCAAGCGCGCCATGACGCCCCCACTGAACTCGCCAGGCCGTCCGACTGGTGCGACCGTCGCGGCGACCACGTGAAGGCGGCGTGAACGATTGCGAAGCCATTTTGTCATGGGCTGACAGATCGCCGGACTCGCTGTCAGTCCGATCCCTGCGCGAGGGGGCGTCCACGGAGAGGCGAGCAGCGGGCAGCGGTGCGGCACATCGCGTGCAGACGGACCCGGGGTGCTGCTCGCGCATCTGCTCGTCTCGGCACTGTCCGTGGCGCCCGCGCCTGTCCAACCGGTCGATCACAAGGAGGTGGGCAGGAACGCAAAGACGGTGCTGATGTCCTTCGACAGGCGCGACCTGGCTGAGGTGATCCAGTTCGTCAGCCAGTTCACGCAGCGTAACTTCATCCTGCCGGAGCGGCTCTCGGGAAAGGTCACCATCCTTTCCAACGTCCCCATTCCCGCGGACGAAGTCTGGAGCGTCTTTCTCGCGGCGCTCGATGCGAACAACTGGGCAGTATATCCGGTCGGCCGCTACTGGAAGCTCGTCGAGAAGAAGCAGTCGTCGCGCGCCGTCATCCCGACCTATCTCGACAGCGGCCAGGAAGTGCCGGCGACCGAGCAGATGGTGACCAAGCTCTTCAAGCTCGGTTTCGTCGAGGTGGAGCAGATGCGCAACGTGCTCGCCCAGTTCACGTCGCGCGATTCCGATCTGCAGGTTGTTCCGCCCAACACGCTCATCCTCTCGGATCTGGGCCTCAACATGCGGCGGTTGGAGAAGCTGATCGAGCAGCTCGATCAGCCCGGCGGTTCGCAGGAGATCCACATCGTCGCCGTGCAGCACGCCGGAGCCCAGGATCTGGCGCAGAAGCTGAGCGAGATCTTGCAGGCGCAGACGGGATCGAAGCAGGGGCCGCCGGGAGCGGTTGGAGGGCGCGGACCCAAGCTCATCGCCGACGAGCGAACGAACAAGCTCGTCGTGATCGCCGGCGACAATTCCTTCCAGTCGGTGCTCGATCTGGTGCGGCAACTCGACATTCCGACGGGCGACGGCGGCGTGCATGTCTACTATCTGGAAAATGCCAAGGCGGAGGACGTTGCCTCCACGCTGCAGTCGTTCGCCCAGGGACTCTCCGGAAAGCGCCGTGCTGGACCGCCGCCTGCGGCGCCGACTCCATCGGGGCCGCCGGCGGCGGACCTGCTCAACGGCGAGGTCAAGGTAACCGCGGACAAGAACACGAACTCGCTGGTGGTGATCGCGAGCCAGGCCGACTACCGCAACGTCGTGAAGTTGATCGAGCGACTCGACATCGCGCGGCGGCAGGTCTTCGTCGAGGCAGTGATCATGGAAGTCAACCTGGAGGATGACGCGCAGCTGGGCGCGTCGCTGCACGGCGGCACGCAGAGGGACTTCACCTTTGCGAACACGACCGGGTCGGGCACCGCGGTCCTGGGCACCGCGTTGGGCGGACTCAGCTCGCTCGGCGGCCTGTCGTCCCTGGCCAGCCTCAACGGTTTTCTCGCCGGCATCCAGGGACCCCCGATCACCGTTTCGGGGGTCAGCATTCCCTCCTTCGGAATCGTGCTGCAGGCGCTGCAGAGCTCGAGCGACGTGAACGTCATCAGCACGCCGCACCTGATCATGACCGACAATACGGAGGGCGAGATCACGGTGGGGCAGAACGTACCGTTCCAGGCGGCGTACGCGCCGGCCGGTTCGAACAGCACGACCACGTCGACGATCGTGAGCAGCCTCGGCTCTCTTTACGCGCCCATCCAGCGCCAGAACGTGGAGCTGAAGCTCCACATCAAGCCGCAGATCAACCAGGGAGACTACGTGCGGCTCGAAGTGGACGAGCAGACGGAGGAAATCGCCAGCGTGGACAACACGCTCGGGCCCACGACCAGCAAGCGCTCCGCCAAGACGACCGTGGTCGCCAGGGACCAGGAAACGGTGGTGATCGGCGGGTTGATCCAGGAGCGCGTCACGCGGAGCGTGTCGAAGGTGCCGGTCCTCGGATCGCTGCCGCTTCTCGGCTGGTTGTTCCGCAGCGAGAGCAGCAAGAAGCAGAAGACCAATCTATTGCTCTTCCTCACCCCGTACATCATCCGGGACCAAAGCGACGTGCGCCGCATCTTCGAGCGCAAGATGGCGGAGCGCGAGGAGTTCGTCAGCCGCTTCTACAACGGCGACGCCGAGCAGCGCCGGTTCATCGACTATGACCGCAAGCCCGGCCCCCTGGCACGTTTGCGAAGAGGCGTCGCAGAAGAATTGAACAAGGTCGAGAACGGCGGTCCGGGTATTCAAGGCGAGCGCCGGATCGAAGCCGCAGCGAAGGAGAGCCCCTGAGGACGTCGCAGGAAATGACTGTCTGAGCAGAGGCCCGAATCCTGTACCATGGCCGCCGTGCACTCGTTCGAGCAAACGCCTCCGGAGGCGCGCGGCCTCCTCAAGGTGCAGATCAAGGACCTCGGCCTGCGGCTCGAGGGATCGATGCTCGAGAAGTACATCGCCCAGCTCTACCGCGAGCTGGCCGCGAGGGGGCTCAGCCGCTTCCGCCCTCCCTGCTACCTCAGCGACGAATGGGCGTGCCCCGACCGGGAGCCGATCATCGGCATCCCCTTCTACCTCGCCGATCCCAAGCTCGCGGCGCTGGAGCAGGCGGTCAACGACATCGAGGACGAGCGCGAGATCATGATGTACCTCCGTCATGAAGCGGGCCACGCGTTCAACTATGCGTACGAGCTGTACGCCACCCGCGAGTGGCACGACCTGTTCGGTCCCTTCGACCGCCCCTACTCCGACGACTACAAGCCGGTGCCCTTCTCACGCGGGTTCGTGCGCCACATTGCGGGCTGGTACGCGCAGAAGCACCCCGACGAGGACTTCGCCGAGACGTTCGCGGTCTGGCTCACGCCACGCCTGAACTGGCGCCGCCGCTATCAGGGGTGGGCGGCGCTGGCCAAGCTGGAGTACGTCGACCGGACGGCCAAGGCGCTCGGGGACAAGGATCCGCGGCGCTCGGTGGGCAAGGCGGAGCTACCCGTGGACGAGATGCAAGCGACCATCGAGGACTTCTACCGCGAGCGCACGCCGGACGAGACGCCGGCGGCGGCCGACTTGCCGCTCGATGTGGACCTCGACGATCTCTTCGGACCTGCAGCGCCACAAGGCACGCGGCCGGCAGCGGAGTTCCTCGCCGAACATCGCAAGGTGATCGTGGACAAGATCACCTACTGGACCGGAGTCCGCCGGACGCTGGTCAAGCACCTGGTCGAGTCGATCGAGAAGCGGGCGAAGGAGATGAACCTGGCGGTCGATACTGCGCGCGAGCCAGCCCACCTGGTAGAGGTGGTGTCCTATGCGACCACCTTGGTGATGAACTACCTGACCCGTGGCCGGTTCACCGAGAAATGAGCGGGGAGTTGAAGATCGCGGTCCTCTACGAGTCGTCGAGCGACACCACGGCCGCGCCACTTGGTGCGCCGGTCCCGCCGCGCGAGAAGCACAAGGCGAAGCGGCCGTCGCCGCGCAAGACCAAGCGGGTGCCCAAACTCGCGCGCGAGCAGGTGCTCGATGCGCTGCAGAAGCTGGGGCACCAACCCTTCCTCTACTTGCTGGAGGGCGAGGAGAGCCTGCTCGGCCTCGCCAGCTGCCCGGCGGATCTGATCTTCAACTTGACCGAGTCGTACGCGGGCGACGACAGCAAGGACGTCCACGTCGCCGCCTTCCTCGATCTACTCGAGATGCGCTACACCGGTTCCGGTCCGCACGGGTTGCACCTGGGGCAGGACAAGGCGCTGGCCAAGAAGGTCATCCGCTACCATGGCATCCGGACGCCCTCGTTCATGGTGGCGGAGAGCGGCGAATTCGAGCTGGGTGAGGAGCTTTCGTTCCCGGTGATCGTCAAGCCTTGCTCGGGCGGCGGATCGGTGGGCATCGACGTGGGCTCCGTCGTCCACCGCACTCAGGAGCTGCTGGAGCGGGCGCGGCTGATCCAGGACGAGCTCGGCTGTCCCGCCCTGGTCGAGCAGTACATCGAAGGCCGCGAGCTCTACGTCGGCATTCTCGGCAACGAACCGCCTGTCGCGCTGCCGCTGGTGGAGCTCGATCTCTCGCGGCTTCCGGAGGGGATTCCGCGCATCGCCGGCCGCGAGGTGAAGTGGGCAACGGAGACGGAAGCGTACAAGACGACCCGCTCCGCCATCGCCAGCGACCTCGACGAGCAGGTGGCGGCGCGCGCCAAGGAGGCCGCGCTCGGCGCTTATCGCGCGCTCCAGCTTCGCGACTACGCCCGCATCGACCTGCGCCTCGCTCCCGACGGAAAGCTCTACGTGCTCGAGGCCAATCCCAATCCCTGGCTGGTCGTGGAGGCGGAGTTCGCTCTCGCCGCGCGCGAGACGGGTCGTTCGTACACCGAGCTGGTTGGCGAGATCGTGCAGGCTGCCCTGGCTCGCTATTCCTGAGCGGAGCTTCAGCCGCCAAAACAGCGGCATCGCAGCAGCCCGACAGAGGTCGCGAAAATGACCATGTTCAATCGCGCACGGCTGCTGCGCAAGGGCGATCGCGTGGTATCCCTCGGATACGGAGGCAGGGTTGGCAAGCCACATCCTCGCGGAGACGCAGCACGGCGTCGCGCGCACCATTGCGCGCGCGTTCGCCTCTTCGGCCACCCTGCGCGAGGCCATGCTCCGCATGCTCGAGGGACTGGGGCCGCAGCTTGGCTTCGCCGCCGGCCTGTACTGGGAGCGAGATGCCGCCGCCGACGTCCTGCGCTTCGTCATGATCTGGCGCGCACCGGACATCGTCATCCCGGACTTCGAAGCGGCCAGCCGCGCGCGCGTCTTCCGGCGCGGGGAAGGGCTGCCAGGGCGGGTTTGGGAACGGGGTGAATGGACCGTCATCCGCGATCTTTCCACCGACACCAATTTCCCTCGCCGCGAAAGCGGACTGCGCGACCAGCTCCGGAGCGCGGTCGCGTTTCCGATCGGCGATGGGGTGCTCGAGTTCTTCCAACGCGAGGGGACCCTCGACGAGCACCGGCTGGAGGAGACCGCCCAACTTCTCGCTGCGCACGTCGAGGAGTTCCTCCGCCGCGCCGCCGCTCTGGAAGCCGAGCGCATCAGCGAAGCGCGCCGGGCAGCCATCCTCGACGCGGCGCTCGACGCCGTCGTCTCCATGGACGCCGCTGGCCGCGTGACGGACTGGAACGCCGCCGCCGAACAGATGTTCGGCTGGTCGCGCGAGGAGGCGCTGGGGCGCGAGATGGCCGAGCTGATCGTTCCGCCTGCGCTGCGCGAGAACCACCGGCGCGGCCTGGCGCGGTACGTGAAAACGCAGCAGAGCGTGCTGCTCAATCGGCGCCTGGAGCTGCTCGGCATGCGCAAGGACGGGAGCGAAATCCCCGTCGAGCTGACCATTGCGCGCATCCCGCTGGAGGGCACCCTCGCCTTCACCGGCTATCTGCGCGACCTCACCGAGCGCCGACATGCCGAGGCGGAGAGCCGCGAGCGTGAAGCATTCCGCGAGCGCTTCATCGGCATCCTGGGCCACGACCTGCGCAGCCCCATCCAGGCCATTCTCGGCTCCGCCTACCAGCTGAGGAACGCTACGCTCTCCGAGACCGAGCACCAGTCGCTTGCGCGCATCGGCACCAGCGCGCAGCGGATGTCGCGCATGATCGACGACTTGCTCGATCTGACCCGCGGGCGGCTGGGAGGCGGCATCCCGGTGTCACCGCGAACGATGGACCTGGCGCAGACCGCGGCCCAGGTCATCGAAGAGACGAGGGCGGCGCATCCCGGGCGCGAGATCGTCCCCGAGGTGCAGGGTGAAGCGTCTGGCCGGTGGGATCCCGATCGGATGGCGCAGCTGCTCTCGAACCTGACGGTGAACGCAGTCGTGCACGGCGTCCCGGACAAGCCCGTGCGCGTCACCATCGCGGCGACCGCGGACCATGTCGAGATCGCGGTGCACAACGAAGGGGCGCCCATTCCTGAGGGCGGCCGCGAGCGGATCTTCGACCCGTTCCGCCGCGCCGCGCCCGAGAGCGGGAAGGGACTCGGGCTCGGTCTGTACATCGCCCGCGCGATCGCCCGTGCGCATGGCGGCGAGCTTTCGCTGGACTCGTCCGCCGAGCAGGGCACGACCTTCCGGGCGCTCTTGCCGCGAGCTCGATAGCCCCGGCGCCGGATTCCCTTGGGCGCAAACAGGGCGTTCCAGCCGGTCTCCGTGCTTTTCGATGTGGGTCAGAATGCCCCGTCTGGTTCCGGCGACGTGTCCAACGCCGCCCCAGGCGGACCGAAGGTCGCAGTCCGACATGCGAGGTGAGAGCTCAGAGGAGCGCGCCATTAGAATGCAGCCATGTTGCTAGCCCTGTGGATCGCTTTAGCCGCGCCCATCGCAGGCAACGAGCGGACCGTCATGGTGGACGGAAAGCCGCTGGCGCTGCCGGCGAGCGCAAGCGCCGCGGGCGTCGCGCTGCCGGTCAATCTATTGGTGGCTTCGGACGAGCGCGCGATCCTCGCCACTCTCCTCCACCGAGCCTGGACGCCGCGCGATGCCGCCACGTCGCACGCTCATCCCGAAGCCCCGGTGCTGCTCGGAGGCCGTGCCCCCGACCTGGAGCTGGAGCACGCAGGCGCCCGGATCGATGAGCGACTTCGCCTCTTGCTCTGGCGCCGGCCAGAGCGTCCCCGCGGGTTGTCTCTCTGGGTGGCGGTCGCGGCCAAGCAGTCCGGCGTAAGACCGCTGCTTCGCCCCGTGAAACCTCCTGCCGCGACGCAGGACGCGGTAGATCGCGTGCTGGCCGACTTTTCCTTCGGGCTCTCGCAGGCGCGAATCATCGCGACGCAGCCGCGGGTCACCTGGGTCGAGCTGGTCGAGCCGCCTCCCGGGGCCGAAGATCTCCTCGTCGATCTGCCGCCCGCGCCGGAGCCGCCGCTTGAACCCGAGGGACCGCATCCGGCTGGTCCACCGGCGCTGAAGCCGTTGCCCCCCTTCCAGCCCGTCGCGGCGGAAGTGATCTCGCACACCGAAGGCGCGGGCCGGCAAGTTGCCCTCACGTTCGACGCCTGCTCCACCCTCGACCGCAGCTTCTATGACGACCGGGTGACTCGCGTCCTCATCCAGACGCATACGCCGGCCACGCTCTTCATCAGTGGCCGCTGGGCGGAAACCCACCTGCGCCAGATGCGCGTCCTTGCCCAGAACCCGCTCTTCGAGATCGCCAACCACGCGTACACGCACCCGCACATGACGGAAGTCCCGCCCGAGCGGCAGCGGGAGGAGTTGCTCTGGACGCAGCAGATCCTGTTCTCCCTGACTGGACGGCTGCCGCGCTTCTTCCGGCCGCCGTACGGCGAGAACGATTCAGAGCTGACGGAGCAGGCGGCCCAGACCGGTTTGCGCACCGTGGAGTTCGACTTTCCCTCTGGCGACCCCGACAGGCACATCACGCGGGAGCGGCTGGTCGCATGGGTCCTGGCCAAGGCCCGACCAGGCTCGATCGTGGTGATGCACATGAACCGGCGCGGTTGGCACACCGCCGAGGCACTTCCAGAGATCATCGCCGGCCTGCGCGCGAAGGGCTTCGTCCTCTCGCAGGTCGGCTCGATGGTCCAAAGCCCTCACGCCATTGCTCGGTAACTTGGCACAGAGTCGCGTACCCGAGCATGCACGCCGATACAGCCATTGGAACGGACCCCCGATTCATTCGGGACAAACGTCTCCACCGACGAAAGACTGAGGGCGGAATGACGCGAAGGGACTTGCAACGCCCGACAATGGGCGCCTACGAATACCTTGAATAGAGGTCGCCTCACTAGCCGTTCCTCATACGCATCACGGTCCGCAGACCGCTCCATCACGAAAACACAGCCAGCGAAGCGAGCCTCTTCTAGAGGAGACAGGGGTCGTGTCTCTTTCGTAGTTGGCGCGCCATGACGCGCGGAAGGAAGGGCAATCTCATGAGCATTGAGGAATCAAAATCCTCATTGGGAAGGCGCGCATTTCTCGGCGGTCTGGGTGTTTCGAGCGCCGTCGCAGCGGCTGGGATGAGCGCGTCCTCGGCGTTCCCGAGGGAAGAGAGCGATTCGGACGACGACGGCGAGCCGGGGGTGGTCGCCGGCGAAGAACGACTGGAGCGAGCGTTCCAGAACCGCGTCCGCGCGGCCCGTGCGGAACGTGCCGTCAAGATTCCTCGCCAGGTCAATAACGGCGACGAGGCTTTGTATCCGAACCGGATTGGCAATCACTCCAAAGACCTACCGCATGACGCATTCGGCGAGGTCCTTCCTGCCGCTTACGACGCCTTGCTCGTCGCTCTTGCCAGCGGGGATTCCCGGGACTTCGAAAAGATCCCGCTGGGCGGAACGGTGAGAATCGCGAACCCGCAAGGAGGGCTCGCCTTCACTCTGCAGGGCATCGATAGCGCGCAGCTCGCCATCCCGCCTGCACCCGCCCTGGCCAGCGCAGAGCGTGCAGGCGAGATGGTCGAAGACTATTGGATGGCACTCGCTCGGGAAGTTCCCTTCTCTCGATACGGGAACGAGCCGATCACGGCCGCAGCGATCGACGAGCTGAACAGGCTCTCTGATTTCAAAGGACCAAGGGCGCACGGCCAGGTCACGCCGGACACGTTGTTTCGCGGCTCCACGCTGGGAGACCTAGTCGGACCCTATGTCTCCCAATTCCTTCTTCAGCCCGTGCGGTTTGGCCCGGTAACCAACCTCGCGCAGAAGTACAACACGTACGCAGCAAAGGACTACCTGACCACGTTCGCTCCGTGGCTCGCTTGTCAGAACGGGCAAGGTCCGTTCGGCAGCAACGTCCCGGGCGGCACCAGCTTCATCAAGAATGGCCGCGACCTGGCCGCCTACGATCACGTGGACTACGGCGGAGAGGGTCCGGTAACCGCCTTGTTCTGGCTCCAGCAACATGGGGCCCCGTTCAATCCGGGCAATCCGTATCTTGCGTTGACCAAGCAGAACAGCGCGGCCAGCTTCGGAGCTCAGCACATCATCTGCCTGCTGTACGAAGTCGCGATGCTGGCATCGAGAGCCGTGTTCTACCAGAAGTGGTTCGTGCACCGCGCTTTGCGCCCGGAGGCCTACGGGGGTCTGGTTCACAAGACGCTCGCGGGGCTCGCCGATTACCCGCTCCATCGCGAGGTGCTGAATTCTGGAGCCGTCAGCGAGGTCTTCAGCAAATACGGCACCTATCTGTTGCCGCATGCAGACCCCGAGGGCTGTCCCCAGCATCCCGCGTACCCTGAACAGCACAGCATCATTCTGGGCGCTCAGGTGACTGCGCTGAAGGCGTTCTACGACGAGACGATCGCCCTGCGCGATCTGCCAAACGCGACGCTCTTCGTTCCATCCGACGACGGGCAGACGCTGCTGCCCTACACGGAATTCGACGCGGGGGCGATGACGGTCGGGGGAGAACTGAACAAGCTCGGCAGCAACATCGCCCTCGGCCGAGACATCGAAGCGGTCCATTGGCGCTCGGACGCCTGGCAGGGGCTGCTGCTGGGCGAGGCAATCGCCATCAGCGTCATGCGCGACCAGCGGCGGTCGTTCAACGAGCCCTTCAGCGGCTTCACGTTCACCAAGTTCGAGGGGGAAACGATCACCGTGTGATCGACAAGCAGAGCGGCTGGCCTTGCGCTCGCCCTGGAGATGATTACCAGATGCAGCATGGACGATGATCGCCTCGAGTATCCTTGCGCCCGCTGCGGCGCCACGAACCGCATCCCGCGCAGCCGGTTGCGCGATGACCCGCGTTGCGGCCGCTGCAAGGAGAGCGTCTTTCCCGACCACCCGGTCGCCGCCACCGACGCGACCTGGAAGCGGGAGGTCGAGGATTGCCCCATCCCGGTGCTGGTCGATTTCTGGGCGCCATGGTGCGGCCCTTGCCGCGCGGTCGCGCCCGTGCTCGAGCAGGCAGCCAAGGAACGGAAGGGAAAGCTCAAGATCGTGAAGCTCAACGTCGACGAAAACCCGCGGATCTCCGCGCTGCATCAAGTGCAGTCGATTCCCACCTTGATCCTGCAGCGCGGGCCGCTCTTCATCGGGCGCGTGGCGGGCGCGTTGCCCAAGGTGGAGCTGGACTCGTTCATCGATCGATACGTCTGAGCCCACCTCGGGCGGCGAGCTCCCGTGCTTCCCGGCACGCCGAGCGGACGACGTGCCCATCTGGCCTGGCGTACTCTCGCGCCATGCCCACCCTGCTCTTCCGCGCCGGCACGCTGACCTATTCGCCCTTCTTCGTCGCCCTGCTCTTCCTCCTCGTCACCGCCCTGGCGCTGAACACCAGCCGCCATCGGCTGCGCACCCGCGTCAGGTTCGGCGACGGCGGCGACGAGTCGCTGCGTCGCGCGAGCCGCGCCCATGGAAACGCCATCGAACACGTCACCGTAATCGCGATCCTGCTCGTCCTGCTCGAGTACCAGGGCGCGGCGAAGACGTGGATCGTCGTGCTCGGCACCGCGACCCTGATCGCGCGGGCGCTGCATGCGGCCGCATTCATCGGGAAGATCCGCCGCATCGGCCTGGCCGGCGTCGTGATCACCTACTCGCTCGAATTGCTCCTCGGTGTGTGGGTGGCTGCGAACGGCTTGCACACTATGTCTTAGCCGGCCTCTACTTCGACGCGCGCCTCGAACTCCGCTTGACCCGAGGAGAATTCGAACAGGTCGACGGCGGCGTCCGGCAGGACGGGCTCGCCCGAGGTGAGAGTGTTCAGCCCTTCCCACCCGTCGCGCATCCAGACCGTGCCGGGCGGGACGCGGTCGGTGACGAATGCGCGCGCCCGCATCTCGCCGCGCCCGTTGAAGATCCTGATTTCCTCGCCGTCACCGAGCATGCGTCGCGCGGCGTCGTCAGGCGAGATCCAGAGTCGCGGCTCCGGGTCAGCAGCGGCGAGGGTGGGCAACGCCCGGCCATGATCGTAGAAGCCGTGGAACTGCGTGAGAGTGCGCCCGCTGCGCAGCTCGAGCGGATACTCCGACTTCGGCGCGCTCTCGAACGCGGGCAACGCGGGAAGGCCGAGACGGGCGGCGCGCTCGGAGAAGAACTCGATGTTTCCCGATGGCGTGTCGAACTTCAGATCGGGGTAGGCAACGTGCGAGACGTGCAGCGGCCGGACGCCGCCTTCGGACGCGAGCGCCGCGACCGTCGCGTGACCGGTGGCCGGATGATCGAGGATCGCGTCCAGGGGTCCTGACTCGTCCTGCCAGGGAAAGAAATCGCGGACGTCGAGACGCCGGGCAAGCTCGCGAAGCACCCAGGTCGGCGGGCGCGCCTCGCCCTCAGGCTCCAGCGCCTTGGGCATGAGATACAGGTGCGTGTTCGTGCTCTTGCAGCCTGTGTCCTCGAGCCAGGCAGTCGCGGGCAGGATCACGTCCGCGGAGCGGCGCGCAGTGTCGTGCATGAAGAGGTCGTAAGTGGCGAGCAGCTCGAGCCGCTCGAGCGCCCTCTCCACCCGGCCCGCGTCGGCGAACGAGGACAGCATGTCGGTGCCGAACAACATCAGCACCCGCACCCGGCCGCCGGCGAGCGCCTCGGTGATTCGCGGCATCTGATTGGGGACGTAGTCGCCCGGCGGGCGCCGATCGCGCGCGGCAATGCTCGAGAGATCCTGCCCATGCGCCGCGGCGCCGTGTCGTGGCCCCAGGCCACCGCCAGGTATGCCGAAGTTGCCGGTGAGCGCGGGCAAGCACGCCACGGCCCGGGCGCCTTGCCAACCCTGGGCGCCTTTGTGCATGGAGCTGCCGCCGAGGAGGATCATCGCGGGCTTCGTGCTCGCGTAGCGGCGTGCCAGGGAAGCAATGCGCTCGCCCTCCACCCCCGTCGTCGCGGCTGCCCAGGCCAGGTCGTGCTTGGCGAGATGAGCTGCGAGCGCATCGAACCCCAGGGTGTGGCGCGCAACGAACGCGGAGTCGTGGCGCCGTTCCGCGACGATCACGTTCATCATGCCCAGGGCAAGCGCGGCGTCGGTACCCGGGCGGATCAGCAGCGTCTCGTCCGACTGCGCGGAGGCTTCGGTGCGCCGCACGTCGACGGTGACGACGTACGCGCCGCGCCGCTTCGCAGCCGTGAGGTAGCGCCCGGTATTCGGCTGGCTCGCGAGATTGGCGCCCCAGAGGACGACGAGCGCGGCATGCGCTCCCATGTCCTCCTTCGTGCTGACGCGCAGCGCGCCGGTGAGACCGAGGCCGAAGGCGCCGAGACCCCAGCAGATCATCATCGGGTTCCACCACTGGCAGCCATAGAGGTTCGAAAGGCGGCGCAGCAGCTCGGATGCCACGCGGGTGCCGTAATTGTTGGCGAAGAATCCGTGCCCCGACCACATCCCCAGGGCAGCCGGTCCGACCGAGCGGGCTCCCTCGGCGATCCTGTCGAGCGCATCTTCCCAGGTCGCGCGCTGCCACGAGCCGCTGCGCGCCCTGCGCCGCATGGGGTGGAGGAGCCGCGCCGGGTTGCCGATGATCTCGCGCGCCGCTTGACCGCGGATGCAGAGGAATCCGCGACTGTCTGGGTTGTCGGGGTCGCCGCGGACTCCGACGAGCCTGCCCTCCTCGACATCCACCAGCATTCCGCAGAGCGTCGGGTGGCAGTTCATCGGGCACATCGTGCGGACGGTGCGCAATGATGCCATGCCGGCGAAGGATACCTGATGTCGGACGCAGAGGTCACCGGCCGGTGAGGCTCGAAGACAGAGCGCCTACCCAATCCCCAGCGCCGGAGCCGAAGAGCTGCGGCGCGACGAAGATGGCCAGGAGGATGAACACTCCGAACGCCGAAAACCGGTTCCACACTCCCCGCCAGCCGAATGGGATCAGCCCGTCGACGATGCGGCTGCCGTCGAGTGGAGGAACCGGCAACAGATTGAACAGGGCCATCGCCAGGTTGATGACGGTGAAGCGGATGAGCAGGGCCTCGGCTGCCGGATGCAGCGCCAAGGCGAAAACGCCGTCCGCCAGTCTCAATGCCGCCCCGCTCAGCATGGCCAGGATCAGGTTGGATACGGGTCCCGCTGCCGCGGTGAGCAGGAGACCCGTCCCCATGGTGACGTCGGGCCGGAACCGCGAGGGATCGACTGGCACTGGCTTCGCCCAGCCAAAGGGAGCCCCGAGGAGGGGCAGGAGAATGGTGCCCACCAGATCGAGATGGGCCAGCGGATTCAGCGTGAGCCGCCCCTCCCGCAAGGCGGTGTCGTCGCCGAGCTGGAGCGCCACGCGCGCGTGCGCCCATTCGTGCACCGTCAAGGCGAGGACCACCGGAATGAAGGAGGCGACGCGGGAGATGACGTAGTCGAAGGGCACCCGGGCCTCTCAGACGCTCCCGGGCACCATGCGCACCCAGCGGTCGTCGCGGATGTCTTCGCGTCGGGCAGGCTCGGTTCCGTCCAGCGCCTCGACGCGGGCAATGCTGTGCCTGGCCAGGGCCGCGGAGGACCCGTCGGGTCCCTTCAGCTTGAGGAACCGTTCATCGGCCCAGAGGAGCTCGCCCGACACTGCCGAACCGTCCTCGAGCGTCGCCCGCAAGACGACGCGCCCGTTCGGCTGGATCAGCTGCGAGCCGGATTCGATCAGCACCGCATCCAGCTGATCGAACTCGCTCCGCCGCTTCGCCTGCGCGGACAGGACCGATTGAAAGTCCTCGGCCTCGATGCTCACCGGACCAGCCTGGGGAGCCTTCGATCGCCGGACGGCCTGGATTGCCGCTTCGTTGACCAGCTGGTCGAGCTCGGCGCCGGAGTAGCCCTCCGTCTCCTTCGCCAGGGCGACCAGATCGACGGGGCCGAGCGGCTTGCCCTTGAGGTGGATCGCGAGGACCTGGGCGCGGTCTTCCGCGGCGAGTGGCGGCAGCCTCAACCGGACGTCGAAGCGCCCCGGGCGCAGCAGGGCCGCGTCGAGAATGTCAGCCCGGTTGGTGGCCGCGATCACCACGACACCCTGGCGCTTCTGGAATCCGTCCAGGCTCACCAGGAGCTGGTTGAGCGTCTGTTCGCGCTCCTGATGGCCCGCGCTGATGGCCCCAGCCCCTCGCCGGCGGCCGACCGCGTCCAGCTCGTCGATGAAGACCACGGCCGGCACCCTCTTGCCGGCCTGCTCGAACAGATCCCGCACGCGAGCCGCTCCGACGCCGACGAACAGCTCGACGAACTCCGAGGCCGAGACTTCGAAGCAGGGCACCTTGGCCTCGCCGGCCAGGGCGCGCGCGAGCAGCGTCTTGCCCGAGCCCGGCGGGCCTTCGAGCAGCACGCCGCGGGGCAGGTGCGCGCCGGCGGCTTCCCAGACGCGAGGACGCCTGAGGAAGTCCACGATGTCGCCAAGCCTCTGCTTGGCATCGGCCAGCCCGCCCACGTCCGCGAAGGTGACCGAAGGCGCCTTCGCGAGCAGGCGGGCCGTCGTCTTGCGGATGGCGAGGAAGTTCTGGCCGCCGCCCATCTTCCGGAGGAGGAAGAGAAAGAACAGCACCACGAGCAGCAGCGGCAGCCAGGTGACGAGGAACGGTGTCCAGACCGATTTGCCGCCCGGGTCGGGCGACTGAAGTCGGACGCCGTGGGCCGTCAACCTTTTCCACATTGCCGCGTCGAGCTGGACCCGGACGCGGTACTGGTTTCCATCCTCCGTGTTCACCAGCAATGAGCCGTTCTCAGGCGTGACCGACCTGATTTGCTCCGACTCCATGTCCGACTGGAAGGCTTCAGCCGAATGCCACTGCGGTCGCGAATCGCGGCTGAACAGCGAGTAGAAGACGAAGAAGAGCACGATCAACAGGGACCAGATCGCAAACGTCTTCCATCGCTTGGACATCCGATCTCCCCTGCCGGCAGCTTGCGCTCGCTCCGATCGGCGCGGCTTTCGCGATGTCGAATATAGCAGGGAAGGATCCAGCTCCTGCTCGAAGGCGAGGCATTTTTCGAGCTGCCGCGACTGCGCGGGCGGCGCATTTTTTCGCAGGATCGGCTACCGGGAGCTACACCGACGCAGCCACTGCTCCGAGCACCGACGCTCGCAGATGAACCGGCCGGCGAGGCTCGCTGAAGTCCTCTTTTCCATTTTTTGCGGCCGGCTGTGTCTCCCTGCAGGCATGCGACTTCGCACCGGAGGTCTGACCGATGGCAAGCCTGAGTGTTGACTGGAACCTGCTCTCGCCTTATCGGGTCCCGGACCCGATCCGGGCGTCGGTCGAGAGGCAACTCGCCGTCCTCTGGCGCTTTCTGGACTGTTCCCGCTTCATGAAGAAGGGCCAGTGCAGGTCGGAAGAGTTCGAAATGAACCTGGACCAGTGGACCTTCACCTACGAGATCGATCTGGCCGCCGGGGCCGCCGTCGTCCGTCAGGTCGTCAGCGACATCGGATGCCTCGGTTGATCAGTCATCGCCCCCGTGGGCGTTTCCCGTCGGAGAGGCGCAGACGAAGCTCGCCGCGTCCGTGGCGCTCCCGGTCATGGTCCACCGGGCCACCTGCGGCCATGGGCAGAGCGGCCGCGAGAAGTCGCCCGGCGGTGGTGCGGCCGCCATCACGTTGTCGGGGAAGGCCAGCGCCGTGTGGGACGCGATCAGCTTGTCGGGCGCCGTTCCATGCTCCACCCATTGCTCGAGCGCGGTGAGCGTGTCGAACGTATTCAGGCCCGGGCCCCCCGCGCAGTGGGTCATCCCCGGCGCCATGAAAAGCCGGAGAAAGCTCCGCGTCGCGGCGGCGCCGGAGTCCTCACCGCGGCCGTGCCAGCGGGCCTCGACGCTCCGCAGATAGTTGATGCTGTTGCGCGGGTTCACCAGCGGGTCGGCCCAGCCGTGATACATGATCAGCTTCCCGCCGAGAGCTCTGAAGTCGCTGAGGTCGGGGTCGGTCGAGTTGATGATTGCGGCCATCTTTGCATCGGCGGAGGCGATGTCGCGGTCGAAGTCGAGCGTGTGGAAGTCCCATTTCGGGTCGTTGAACACCATGTACTTGTAGAAGTCGCCGCCCAGGAACGTCTGCGGTCCGGCGATGAGAGCGGACCAACTCCCTCCAGCGCCGAGGGAACCACCCGCTGCTTCACTCCCCCGCTCGAGGCCGGGATAGATGCGCGCTCCGGTGCGGGGGTTGCGCGGCCCCGCGTAGATCTTGCGGACCGCCGTGACCTGCGGCCCAGTCAAGCAGGTCGGAGCGTCGGGGCCCGCGCACAGCAGCGAGGCCGGATCGAACGCGCACTGCGTGGGGTCATCGATGACGCCCGACACGACGCCCTGGCACGCGGCCACCGCGGCCTGGTTGATCATCGGCAGCTTGGTGAGCGGGATGAAGCTCGCCGGATCGTCGAGCGCCGCGCGCGCTTCCCACACCCAGGCGGCCGACTGGTGCGTCCAGTAGTTCGCCGAGGCGCCCGCGACGATTCCGTCGTAATCGTCCGGGAAGCGCTGCGCCTCCATCAGGGCCTCGTGACCGCCATCGGAGCAGCCGGTGAAGTAGGAGAGCCGCGGGTGTTGGTCGTAGAAGGCGCGGAGGATCTGCTTGGCGGCCACCGAGGTGACGTGGTTGGCGCGATAGCCCCAGTCAGCGATCTTCTCCGGGTGGCCGAGCGCAAAGCTGGCTCCGGGCGTGACGGTGGCGTCATGGCCCATGTCCGTGCCGGCCGTCGCGTAGCCGCGCAGAAGCCCGCTGAGCATGAAGCCGGCGGGTGTCGCCAGGCTTCCTCCGTAACCCCCGTTTCCGCCGTGGTCCAGCTTCGCGTTCCAGCCGGAGACCGGCAACCACACCTCGAACTTGATGACCGAGTCGGTGGTCGGCGTGGAGAGGCCCGCCACCCGGCAGAAGGCGGGAACGTTCACCGGGGTGGTTGCTCCGGGCCGGACGAATGGCCCCGCCGGGATGGAGGTTGCCGAAGTGACGGTCGTATTGTTCGAGAGCGAAAGCGAGGTCAGGTCCGCGCACGGGGTGCCGTTCACCGCGACGTAGCCGAACAGGCCGTGCGTCTCGTCGACCGGTCCGGCGGCGAAGTAGAGCTGATTGGTGGGCCCGGACCGGGTGCCGTTGCCGAAGGCGATACCCCAGAGGCCGTCGATGACGATCGGTCCGCGGGGACCCGTGAGGGGCTGGCCCTCGTCGTCGCCCTCGTCGTTTCCGTGAGCACCCTGCGCGCTGCAGGGAGCGAAGGCGGTGAGACGTCCGTCGCCGAAGTTGCCGACGATCAGCTTGCCCGAGGCGCCTCCGAAGTCCGCGGGTGCGATCGCGAGCCCCCAGGGCGCGTTGAGGTGCCCGCGCGAAGCGATCCGCGCGAGGAAGTTTCCGTCGAGGTCGAAGGCGCTCACGAAGCCGAGCCCTTCGCCGTGCAGTTCGTCTGCCCCGGAAGCAGCCTTCTTGGCGTAGGTCACGTACACCACGTTGCCCAAGGCCCGGATGCCGAACGGCGCGTAGCCCTTTTTCAGCCGAGGATCCACGAAGGCCGCGGTCACCGGCGCGAAGCTGCCGTCGAACACGTCCACGCGGGCGTTGGCGAAGTCAGTCGCATAGAGGCGATCGCCCGCGCCGGTCACGCCGATGGCGAGCCCCTTGTAGACCGCGCCCTGCGCGGACTTGTCGATGGCGACGTGTGCGTTCGTCGTGGGCGCCCAGCCGGAAATGGTTCCGTCCTCGCTGGCAAAGATGAAGCGGGCCGGAGCGCTGACCGACCCGTTCGTCACGACGAATCTGGCCCCGCCGTTGAAGACGATGCCGGTGGGTGCCGCGGGGCCAGCGGCGCCCGGCACATTGACCACCAAGGCCTGGATGGCGCCTTGACCGTCATACAGGGTCGAGGTGGCCGTGCCGTTGTTGGCGACCCACCATGGGCTGGTGGCGCTCGACACCAGGCCCCATGAGTTGACCAGGTGCGCGTCGACGCGAGGCGTGGCGGTGTAGCCGTCGGAGACCAGCGGGACGACCTTGTATCCGCCGGTGCTGAGCGACGCGCCTTCCTTGGCAAGCGCAGCGTCGTCAGCGCGAGGCTGCGAATCCGAGAGAGGCGCGTTCCCAGCGGTGCAAGCGCAGAGCGCGAAAGCGAAGAACGGCAGCGAGCGCGGCATGAGACACCCCTCGTTTGCGGGAGTCGTTCGGCTCCGGTTACGCGCGCCGCGCGGTTGACATGTCAAGACACGGAGTGTCAGAGGCTCGCCAGACCCTGACGAAGGTCGCGGTCCGTCATTCGATCGCCGCTCTGACGATGGGCAACGTGATTTCAGAGGGGTGGTCTTCGTCGTGGTAGATGACCTGGTCCGCGATCCTCAATTCCGCGTCCTGGGCGAACGCATGCCCGGTATTGGGATTCCGATCCCACATGGGGAAGTTGCTGCTGGTGATCTCGATCTCTGGTCGTAGGGGCCGCCGGGTACCGACGCAGTCAGTGTTTCGCAAAACGCAGAAGGCCCGGCACCTCGCGGTCCCGGGCCTTCGCGTTCAGGCGCCGAGCGCCTGGCCTAGACTAGACTGGCTTCACGTTCTGTGCCTGGAGCCCCTTGGGCCCCTTGGTCACGTCGAAGCTGACCTTCTGACCTTCCGCGAGAGTGCGAAAACCCTCCGCGCTGATGGCCGTGTGGTGGCAAAAGACGTCCTCGCCGCCATTGTCCTGCGTGATGAAACCGAAACCCTTCGCATCGTTGAACCACTTCACTGTACCGGTTGCCATGCTCTTCCTTCTCAATCGCAGACGGTGAACCCGCCCGCGCCTCGCGCATTCTGGCGAGGAGCGGGCCGTGTATCCCGTTGGAGCGCGGAATACAAGCGGAATACAAGCAAGCAATGAAGGACGGCCTCAAGTCGCCCGGCCGGCCGAGGCCCTAGCGCCCGGGCCGATGGGCACTTCTGCCAGTCGCCTTGCCCCTTTCAGCGAGCTGCCGAGCCGAAGGCAATATACAAGCCCCTGAGTTTGCTGCAGCGCCGGGCTAGTCTTGGGCTAGTCTGGGCTAGTCTTCGTCGACTTCGCCGCGCCCGAGTCCGAAGATCGCGAGGTCGACGGCGTCAGCCATCTTCTGGTCCCCGAGGGCGTTCGGGTGATAGCAGTCGTTCATCCACGCGCCGCGAATCCGGGTGGGATCGGCGGGATCCTTCATCACTGCGTCCCAGTCGATCACGGCATCGCAGCTGCCTCGCGTCCGGATGAATGCGTTCACCTGAATCCGATTCTCCTCCTTCGAGCTGCCCGCCGGGTTGCACATGGGAAGCACGGTCG
>WNFT01001382.1_pt1 | contig 31543 bp, 35 predicted proteins | sample 5400191 | NCBI WGS metagenome assembly WNFT01 (sample SAMN13153359, study PRJNA577476) | soil metagenome | isolation source: 80 cm saprolite under Madrone tree | place: USA:California | collected 2016-06-14 | reverse complement strand
TACATCGATCTCGACCGTTACCACATGAGCGTGGGCGTCTACGAGCGCGCGATTCAGGAGTTTCTCGTAACGGCCAAAGCTTCCTGAGTCGGAGACCGCGCGCCGTCGGGCGATGGCCGAAGGCCGTTCAAGAAGCGGCGAGAAGCCACTCGCGGGCCCGGGCGATCGCCTGGGCGCGGTGGCTGACGCGGTTCTTCTCCTCGCCGGAGAGCTCGGCGAAGCCGCGCCCGAGCGGCGGGTAGAAGAAAACCGGATCGTAGCCGAAGCCCCCCGTGCCACGCGGCCCTTCGAGCAGCACGCCCTCGACCACACCCTCCACGGTCGTCTCGCGGCGTCGGCGCGGGCAGACAATGGCGATCAGGCAACGAAAGCGGGCCGTCCGCCTCTCGCGGGGCACCGACGCCATCTCTCTCAGCATCACCTCGCAGCGCTCGGGATCGCTCAGGTCGGGGCCACCGTAACGGGCCGAGAGCACGCCGGGACCGCCGCCGAGGGCGTCCACCTCGATCCCGGAGTCATCGGCAAGCGCCAGCTCCCCCGTCGCCGCCGCGACAGCGCGCGCCTTGCCGAGTGCGTTCTCGGCGTAGGACGATTCGCCTTCCGGAGGAAGAGTGACGCGGGGAAAATCGGAAAGATGCAGGATACGGAAGGGGATGCCCGAGAGGAGCGCAGCCATCTCGCGCGCCTTGGCGCGGTTGGCGGTGGCCAGCACCAGAGTCTGCTGACCAGAGGACGCCGGCTTTTTAGAGGGCGAAGGACGTCTCGCCGCGCGCGTCGACGGCGCGCCGCTGGAGCGCGATCAGCCGCCCAATGCCCTGCTCCGCCAGCGCCAGCATGGCGGCCAGGCTGTCCCGGCCGAAGGGCGTCTGCTCGGCCGTTCCCTGCACTTCCACGAACGCGCCCGCGCCCGTCATGACCACGTTCATGTCCACCTCGGCGCCCGAGTCCTCGAGGTAGTTCAAGTCGAGCGCGGGTGCCCCCCCGACGATGCCGACGCTGATGGCCGCGACGCAGTCTCGCACGGGCGTGCCCGGCAGCGCCCCTCCCCTGACGACGGTGCCGATGGCGTCCGCCATGGCGATGAAGCTACCCGTGATGGCCGCCGTGCGCGTGCCACCGTCGGCCTGGATGACGTCGCAGTCCACCCAGACGGTCCGCTCGCCCAGCTTCGCCATCTCGACCACGGCACGCAGCGAGCGCCCGACGAGCCGCTGGATTTCCTGCGAGCGCCCGCTGGGACCGCCCCGCTCTCGATTCATGCGCGTGTTGGTCGAGCGCGGCAGCATGCCGTACTCCGCGGTCACCCAGCCCTTGCCCTGTCCCTTGAGAAAGGGCGGCACCTTCTCCTCGATGGACGCGGTGCAGATGACCTTGGTGTCGCCGAATTCGACGAGGACCGAGCCCTCGGGGTGGCGAAGGTAGTCGCGGGTGATCTTGATCGGGCGCAGCTGGTCCGCGGCCCGGCCGTCTGCGCGGGCGGTCACCGCCGCGTCTCGCTCTTGACGGGCTGCGTCTGCACCGTGCGCACCCGCTGATCGTAGCGGCGCTTGTACTCGGCCAGGCTGGCGTAGATCGCGCGCGCGATGGCTTCCCGATGCTCGGCGGAGGCGAGCTTCCTCTCCTCCTTCGGATTCGTGAGGAAGCCGATCTCGATCAGGATGGCCGGCATGGCCGCGCCGCCCAGCACATAGAACCCCGCCTGCTTGACGCCGCGGTTGACGAGACGGAGCGACTGGGTCATCGAGTCCTGCACCGTCTCGGCAAGGAAGCTCGACTCCTGCTGGAACTCGGACTGGGCCATGTCCCAGAGGATGCTCTTGAGGAGGTCCGTCTTCTGGCGCGACTGGGGGCTCTCGAGCTGGACCACGTTGTTCTCGAGCGCGGCGGTCTGCCTGGCCGCGTTGTCCGTCGCCTCCGAGGAGAGGAAGAAGGTCTCCACACCCTCGGAAACGGATTGAGGGTGCGCGTTGGCGTGGATGGCTATGAAGAGGTCGGCGCGCTGCCTGTTGGCAAAGTTGGTCCGATCGCGCAGCGGCACGAAGACGTCGGTGGTGCGCGTCAGCGCCACCTTGATGCCGAGGCCGTCCTCGATCATCCGGGCTGCGCGCCTGGTCACGTCGAGGACCACGTCCTTTTCCTGGACGCCGTTGGGTCCCGTGGCGCCCGAGTCATGCCCCCCGTGACCCGCATCGAGCACGATCAACTTGAGCGGCGTCGCCCCCCCATTCTTGCCGCGCTGGCTTTCCGTGCCCGCGCTCTCTTTCACGCGGTAGATGTCCACGACCACTCGGAAAGGATCTTGAAGCGAGGCGGTCTTGACGTCGGCGGCGGCGCCCTCGAGGGCGATGCTGAGCACGGCGTCGGGCCCGACGGACTCGAGCCGCGCTTCCTTGACGAGCCCGTCGTCTATCTCCTCGAGCTGGACACCGGGCACGCTGAGGCCGCTCAGCCTCACGCGGATCTCGCTCGCGCCGGCCGCCGTCAGGTAGGACAGACGGGCCGCCGCCTCGACGACGATCCGGGTGAAGGACGGGTACGAGCGGAAGCGCAGCTCCTCGAAAGCCACGCTGGAGTCCACGCGTTTCACGGGCACCTTCCCCAACGCCAGCACGGGGCGCATGGCGCTCACGCCTGGAACCAGCCGGCCCAGGCCCTTGTCGAGGAAGTCGGCCGGGATGAGCCAGCCCTTGGCGGTCACGCGCGGCGCACCCTCGAGGGCGACCGGCTGGCCCTGGAGCGTGAGTCGCGATTGATCACGGGTGAACTGGGCGCTCCGCTTGCCGACGGTCAGCGTGGCCGACTTGCCCTTGACGACCCACGAACCCTTGAGAAGGCTCGCCAGACGCTCAGCCGCGATGTAGGAGCTGCCGTCGTCCATCACCTGGAGCGGCAGCTGGCCGAGCGCGCCCCTGGATCCCTTGATCTCGACGGCAGCCGGGCGAGCAGAAGCGGCCTCGGCGGAAGACATCCCCGCCAGGACGGCGCAGCAGAGCATGAGCGAGGCCAGGACACGTGCCATCAACGTGAGTCTCTGAGACTCCCGCCATTCTATCAACGGTGAGGCGGTGGACGAAGCAAAAGGACGCCCTCTCCTTTGGCAGCCCGTCGTGAGTTGCTTACCCAACAGGTAGTTGTCCCGAGATGCAGGCCGCGTACACTGTCCCCCGTGCGACGGGGAACCCATGTCCCGGGGAGCCAATCTCGGTTGGGGCGTTGCTAAGGCGCCGAACCTGAGAACGTGTCTGACCTGGCCCGCTTCCGAGACGCGCAGGACGCCCCTCACGCCGGCTTCACGGTGGCGCTCCGCGAGCTACAGGCCGGTCGAAAGACCAGCCACTGGATCTGGTACGTATTCCCCCAGCTTGCGGGACTCGGGCGATCGTCCACCGCCGTCTACTACGGCGTCGCCGGTGCCGAGGAAGCCGCTGACTACCTTCGCGATCAAGTGCTCGGCGAGCGGCTGATCGCCGCGGCGATGGTCGTGCGGGCACACTTGGCCAACGCTGAGGCCCCCCCAGTGCGCCTCGAGGATCTGATGGGCTCGGAGATCGACGCACTCAAGCTCGTCTCAAGTATGACGCTCTTCCGGCGCGTGGCCAAAGCGCTGTGCGCCGTGGACCTCCAACCACGGTTCGTTGCCATGGCCGACCATGCCGACGCCATTCTGGCCGCCGCGGCCCGTCAAGGATACGAACCGTGCACCTATACCGAGGAACACCTACGCGGGCTGCGCGGATGAAGTGGGGAAATGGTGGAGGCGGTGGGAATTGAACCCACGTCCGGAAACCCTCCGCGACAGGCATCTACATCCATAGCCGGTTGTCTTTTGCTCTCGCCACCCCTCCCTCCAACCGGCTGGTTGTCAGGGCGGCCAGCTCCTAAAAGTCTCGCCCCTCACCCAAGAGCGGGGTTTGGAGCCAGTCCCCGGAATATGACGTCCGAACCCGCACCCCGGTGACCCGATGCGGAGGACGCTGGCGGGTGTTAGGCCGCCAGAGCTAGCTGGTTGTCGGCAGCTATAACCGTGCCCGCAGTTTTACGAGGAGCAAGCACCTCGGGATGCCACCTGCGCTTCATTGATCCCCGTCGAAACCGGTCGCCCCCCTTTCAGGCGCGCTGTCGTGCCCGTGCTTCTTTCGCCATCTCGCGCTTCGCCTCGCGCTCGCGAATGCTCGCGCGCTTGTCGTGGAGCTTCTTGCCGCGCGCCAGCCCCAGCTCGCACTTCGCGCGCCCACCCTTGAAGTATAGACGAAGGGGGATCATGGTCAACCCGCGCTCGGCCACCTTGCCAAGGAGCCGGCCGATCTCCTTCTTGTGCAGGAGGAGCTTGCGCTTGCGTTCGGGATCGTGGTTGGCGTCGGTGCCGTGGTGGTACGGCGCGATGTAGCAGCCGATCAGCCAGGCCTCGCCGTTGTCGACGGCGGCGTAGCAGTCCCTGAAATTGACCTGGGACTCGCGCAGCGACTTGACCTCGGTGCCGCGCAGCACGATCCCGGCCTCGTGGGTCTCGAGGATCTCGTAGTCGTGGTAGGCCTTCCGATTAGTGGCAATGACTTTGTCAGCAGCCATGGTGTCCAGAAATCCGCGTGCCCCTTGACTTCACGGGCTCGCAAAGTATCCTAGTGAGGCTCCAGGGGCCGAAGTGGCGGAACTGGCAGACGCGCATGGTTCAGGGCCATGTGCCCGCAAGGGTGTGGGGGTTCAAATCCCCCCTTCGGCACCATGGATCACTAACCAAGCGCCGCACTCAGTGTACTCGGTCGGCCCGAACGTCAGCGGGAGTATTTCGGGAGTACCGCAGCGGCCTCCTCCGAAGGTTGCGTGACCGTCTCCGTTCCCTCCATCCGGTGCATGAGCGCGCGGCCGTCCCGGCGCGTCCGATTCGGAATGTAGCGCGCGTAGACGCTGAAGAGCATCTCAAGACCCGCATGCCCCAGCATCGCCGACACCCAGCGAACCCGAAATCGACTTGCCTTGCCTTTGAGGTGGATGTTCTGTCTGTCAACCGGTGATCGCCATGCCGATCAGTTTGCGCTGATTGCTGGTCCCCAAATCGGGGACCCGCACCCACGTGCAGGCAATGCGCCGTGCCTACTTCGCAGGCAGTCCTGTATTGGTCGCCCGCTTTTCGTGCACCTCCATCGCTGGCCTTTGCACCCATCTCGTTGATTTCGTGTGGTCCGACCCTGGCACATGCGTTGCTAACGGTGGAGGCCCTGGCCGCGAAGAGCCGATATAGACGCGCCGTCCCGTTTCTGGATGGAAAAGGAGATTCACATGCTTCGTCGCGCCGTACTCATCACGCTGACAGTTGCTCTCGTTCTGGGTGTGGGCGCCGGCTGGGTCTTCTCGCAAGGCACTCCGAGTAAGGTCGCCATGCTCCTCCCCGGTAGCATCAATGACCAGAGCTGGAACGCGGCCGGCTACGCGGGGCTGACGAAGCTCAAGACTATGGGCATCGAGATCGCGTATTCCGAGAATGTTCAAGCCGCCGATCACATCGAGGCGATGAAAGACTACGCGCGGCGCGGGTTCAGCCCGATCATTGGCCATTCCGGCCGGTTCCTCTCCGCCGCCCAGCGCGTCGGGCCCGAGTTCGACAAGACTATATTCCTCGTGGGCTCGGGTTCCGGGGGCGGCGCCAACGTGATCTCTATCGACATCGCCAACGAACAGTTCGGCTATCTGGCGGGTGTGCTGGCCGCGCGCATGAGCAAAACGGGCAAGGTGGGAGCGGTCGCGGGGCTCGAAGGGCTGCCGAACATGATCGCGAGCGTCGGGGGCTTCCGGCTGGGCGTCAAGAGCGTGCGTCCCGACGCGGAGGTCAAGGTCATCTATCTCCAGAGCATGGAGGATCCGGCGGCGGCGAAGGAAGCGGCCTATGCGCTGATCGGGGGCGGCGCTGACGTGATCGGCGGCAAGCTCAATGCGGGTCACGCGGGCATCATCCAGGCGGCCAAGGACAAGGGCGCCTACGCGATCGGGCGCTCGTTCGGCCACACCGCCATCGCCCCCGACCGTGTGCTGACCAACATCGACGAGAAGTGGTCCGACGTCTACGTGGCCGCCGTCACCGAGCTCAGGGCCGGCAAGCTCGTCGGCAACTACGTCGCGTATGGCTACAACAGCCCGGCCACGAGCGGCGCCGACCTGCGGTACTCGCCGGAGCGCGCGCTCAACGCCGCCGTGCCCGCGGGCGTGGCCTCCGAGCTCGACGGCCTCAAGAAGAAGTTCGCCTCGGGCGAGTTGAAGGTGAAGCCCGTGAAGGAGGACGCCCGCGGCGGCGCCTAGCCTCCGCTGGGCCGGAGCAACGATGCTCCGCATGACCGGCATTTCGAAGTCGTTCGGCTCGGTCCGCGCGAATCGCGAGATCGAGCTCGTGGTTCCCGCCCAGCGCATCGTCGGGCTCCTCGGCGAGAACGGCTCGGGCAAGACCACCCTGATGAACATCCTCTTTGGAATGGTCCGCCCGGACGCCGGCCGCATCGAGTTCGACGGGCACCGGCTCGAGGGCCACACGCCCCGCGAGGCGCTGGCGGCCGGCATCGGCATGATCCACCAGCACTTCATGCTCGTGCCGGCCATGACGGTCACCGAGAACGTCATGCTCGGCTGGGACGAGACCGGCCGATGGCTCCATCCGGCGACGGTCGCAGAGAGGATCCGCGAGGCAAGCGCGGCGTACGGGTTGGACCTCAACCCCGAATGCGTGGTGGCGAGCCTGCCGCTGGGCGCCCAGCAGCGCGTGGAGATCATCAAGGCCATCCTCCGCGGCGCACGTCTGCTCGTCCTCGACGAGCCCACCTCCAGCCTGAGCCCGCCCGAGGTCTCGGGTCTGCTCGACGTGCTGCGGCGGCTGCGAGCCGAGGGGCGCTCCGTCATCTTCATCTCCCACAAGCTCGGCGAGATCCTTGACGTCTGCGACGAGGTCGTGGTCTTGCGCGACGGCGAGGTCACGGGACGGGCCGAGGTCGCGGGCGTCAGTCGCCAGGATCTCGCGCGGATGATGGTTGGCCGCGACGTCACCGCGCCACTCGGGCGCGTATCGCGGCTGCCCGGCCAGGAGCGGCTGGTCGTCAATGCTCTCACCGTGCGCGACGCGGGAGGCACCATGCGCCTGCGCGGCATGAGCTTCTCCGTGCGGGCGGGCGAAGTGCTGGCGCTGGCCGGCGTGGACGGCAACGGTCAGGCCGAGCTGGCCGACGTCATTGCGGGCCTCGCCCGGCCGGACAGCGGGCACGTCTTCGTCGATGGCGCCGATGTCACGCGTGGCGGCGTGGCGGCTCGTCTGGCTTCAGGGCTCGGCCATGTGCCCGCCGACCGCGGCACCGAGGGTCTCGTGCGTGAGATGACGGTGGCCGAGAACCTCGCCCTGCGCGACTTCGACACGCCGCCTCTCCGGCGGGGCCCGTGGCTCGACGGCCCGGCCATCCGGGCGCGGGCCGTGGAGCGCATGGCGGAGTACGACATCCGCGCAGGTGACGCCGAGGCCCTGGTCGCCACGCTCTCGGGCGGCAATCAGCAGAAGATCGTGCTCGCGCGCGAGCTTGGCCGCCACCCCACGGTGCTCCTCGCCGTCCAGCCGACGCGCGGCCTCGATCCCAGGGCGACGCAATTCGTCATCGAGCGGGTGCTGGCTCTCCGGGAAGCGGGCGCCGCCGTGCTCTACATCTCGACCGAGCTCGAGGAAGCCCTCGCCGTGGGCGACCGGATCGGCGTGCTACACGCCGGCCGGCTCGTGGGCCTGATGCCGCGCGCGGACGCCGACGTCACCCGGATCGGGCTCATGATGGCCGGCGCCCTCGACGAAGCGCCGGGCCCCGCGGCGCTTTACGGAACGAGACCGGCGTGAGCGCGCGCCCCCTCGCCGTGTCTCTCCTGGCCGTTGCTCTCGCCTTCGCGGTGAGCGCCCTCCTCATCGCGGTCGCTGGCAAGAATCCGCTCGTGGCGTACGGCGCCCTCCTCCAGGGCTCCCTCGGCTCCTGGGATCGCATCGCCGTCGCCCTCAACAAGGCCACGCCGTATCTGCTCACCGGAGTCGGCGTCGCGCTGTGCTTCCGGGCGCGCGTCATCAACATCGGGGGCGAGGGACAGATCGCGTTGGGCGGCCTCGCCGCTGCCTGGGTTGCGGTAAGGTTCCCCCAGGCCCCTGCCGTCGTCCTGCCCGCGCTCGCCCTCGGCGCCGGCGCGCTGGCGGGTGCGCTCTGGGCGGGCCTCGCCGCCGTGATCCGGCTCCGCCGCGGCGTGCACGAGGTGCTCGTCACCCTGCTCTTGAATTTCGTGGGCGTGCTGATCGTCAGCGAGGCGCTCCAGGGCAGCCTGGGCGAAGCCGGCGCGGGCTTCCCGCAGTCCCCGTTACTCGCGCGCGCGGCATGGCTCCCGCGTCTCATCCCGAAGACCGATCTCCACGTGGGAATCGTGCTGGCCGCGGCCACGGTCATCGTCGCTCACTTTCTACTCTGGCGGACGCCATTCGGTTTCCGCGTCCGCGTCCTCGGGGCGAGCGCTCCTGCTGCCGCGTATGCCGGCATTTCGCCGGCGCGCACATTCCTGTCGGTCATGCTGTTGGCGGGCGGGCTGGCCGGCGTAGCGGGAGCGGTGGAAGTTCTCGGCGTCCACTATCGGCTCATCGAAGGCTTCGCGACGGGCTTCGGATTCAATGCCGTGGGCATCGCCCTGCTGGCCGCCCTCAACCCCATGGCCGTGCTGCCGGCGGGCCTCTTCTTCGGTTTCCTCGAGACCGGCGCGCTGGCCATGCAACGGGCAGTCGGTGTGCCGTCCCCGCTGGTGGCCGTGATCCAGGGACTGACCATGGTCTTCGTGCTCTCGGCCATGGGCCTGACGGCCCGGCGCCAGCGGGTCTAAGTCATGACCGACGCCTTCGTCGAGTTCCTCGCCGCGACGGTTCGCATCGCCTCGCCGCTCCTCTTCGCCGCCCTCGGCGGTATCCTCTCGGAGCGCGCCGGGGTTTTCGCTGTAGGGCTCGAGGGCATGATGCTCGCGGGCGCCTTCGCGGGCGTCGTCGCCACCTACGGGACCGGCATGGTCCTGGCAGGCCTCCTCGCGAGCATCGCAGGGGGGATGATGCTCGCCGCCGTGGTGGCGATCGCCACCACGCGCTTTCGCGCCGATCAGATGGTGACCGGGCTGGCCGTGAATGTCCTGGCGCTCGGGCTCACGAGCTTCATGCTTCGCGGATTCGGGGCGCGGGGCGAGGCGCCGACCATCCGGGTGACCACGCTCCCGCTGCTGCCTGTGCCATGGCTGGCTGATCTGCCGCTTGTTGGGCCGGTGCTCTTTCGGCAGCCGGCCTTGACCTATCTTGCCGTGGCGCTGACTGTCGTGGTGTTCGTGTTCCTCGTCCGCACGCGCCCCGGGCTCACGCTTCGCGCGGTAGGCGAGAACCCGACCGCGGTCTTTGCCGTCGGCGGCAATCCGGCGCGCGTGCGGCTGATTGCCGTGGTGGCGGCCGGCGCCCTCGCGGGACTTGCCGGAGCCGTGCTCTCGCTCCAGCAGGTGGGGACCTTCACTGACGGCATGACCCACGGGCGTGGTTATCTCGCGCTGGCCGCGATCATCGTGGGGCGCTGGATGCCCGGTGGCGCCCTGGTGGGCTGCCTCGTCTTCGGCGCCGCCGACGCGCTCCAGCTCCGCGTTCAGGCCATGCGCCTGCCCGTCAGCTCCTATGTCATCCAGATGCTTCCCTATCTCGTATCGCTGGCCGTGCTCGCCGGACTCGGCCGCACCGCCCGAATGCCCGCAGCGATCGGGGCGCCGTTCGTCCGTGAGCGACGCTGACCATTCGCGAGAGGTGAGAACCCATGCAGCGAATTGAGATTTACCGCCTCCCGACGGCCTCGCCCGACGACGTGAGCGGCCTGACCGCGCTGCTCCACGCGGGCACTGTCCGCCCGGGCGAGATCATCTGCGTCCTCGGCAAGACCGAGGGGAATGGCTGCGTCAATGATTTCAGCCGTGGCTTCGCGACCCACTCGTACACGGCGCTGTTGGCCGCCCGGCTCGGCGTCACGCGGTCTGAGGTGGAGGCGCGCGTGCAGTTCATCATGTCGGGCGGCACCGAGGGGGTCCTCACGCCCCACGTGACCGTGTTCGTCAAGCGGGAGGTGGTCGACCCCGACCGGGCGCGCAAGGGACTGGTCGCCGGCATCGCCAGCACCAGGCGTGTCCTGCCCGAAGAGCTCGGCACCATAGCCCAGCTCCGTGTGGTCGAATCCGCGGTTAGGGCGGCCATGGCCGATGCCGGCATCGAAGCGCCGGCGGATGTGCACTTCGTTCAGATCAAGTGCCCGCTCCTGACCGCCGAAGCCATCCTCGAGGCGTCAGCGCGCGGCCGGCACGTGGTAACGCACAATACGTATGCCTCCATGGGATATTCCCGGGCGGCGTCCGCGCTCGGGGTGGCGGCGGCTCTCGGCGAGACCGAGCCGGGATCGCTCGGCGACGAGGTCATCGGCAGGCGCTGGGATCTCTTCTCGCGCGTGGCCTCGACCTCGGCCGGCGTGGAGATCTCGCACTGTGAAATCCTGGTCCTCGGCAATGCCGAGCACTCGGCCAGCGACCTCGTGATCGGCCACGACGTGATGGAAGACGCGATCGACGCCGCGGCGGTGCGGCGGGCGCTGGCCTCGGTGGGATGTGGCGAGCCCGGCGGGCTCGATCGCGTTGCGGGTGTCTACGCGAAGGCCGAGGCATCTCCCTCGGGCAGGATCCGCGGACGGCGCCACACCATGATCGACGATTCCGACATCAATCACACGCGCCAGGCGCGGGCGGTCGTGGGGGCCGTCATCGGCTCGATCATTGGAGATCCCATGGTCTATGTCTCGGGCGGCGCTGAGCACCAGGGGCCGAGCGGCGGAGGTCCCGTCGCCGTCATCGCCCGCCGGGCGTGAAGGAGGACGGCGGGCAGGCCGCTCGCCAAAGGCCCCCAGGGAACGGCCTCGAGGTCAGCGGGCCGCCACCGAACGCCAGGTGCGGCCGGGCGAGACGAGAAAGCCGGGCTCGTCATCACCTCAGGTGAGCGCGGGCGCGGCAGCTGCACCTTGACCTCGGCCTTGATCTCGCCGGGCCGGCTGGTCATCACGAAGATGCGGTCGGCCATGAACACGGCCTCGTCGATGTCGTGGGTGACGAAGACGACCGTCGTCTTGACCTCTTGCCAGATCTCGAGCAGGAGCTCCTGCATCATGAGCCGCGTCTGGGCGTCGAGTGCGCCGAAGGGCTCGTCCATCAGCATCACGCGCGGCTCGTTGACGAGCACGCGAGCGATGCCGACGCGCTGCTGCATGCCGCCGGAGAGCTGGGCGGGGTAGTGGTGCTCGAATCCGCCGAGACCGACCATGTGCAGGAACGTGCGCGCGAGCCCCCGGCGCGTGTGCTGACCGATGCCGCGCATCTTCAGGCCGAACTCGACGTTGGCGAGCACAGTCTTCCAGGGGAAGAGTGAATGGTGCTGGAACACCATCCCGCGGTCGGCGGCCGGCCGCAGGACGGGCTCCCGGTCGACGGTCAGCGACCCTTCCGTGGGATGGATGAATCCGGCGATGGCGTTGAGGAGGGTCGACTTCCCGCAGCCCGAGGGACCGAGGAGGCAGACGAACTCTCCGCTCCCGATCTCGAACGAAATGCGCCGCACGGCTTCGACGTGATTTCCGTTGCGGCCGAAGCTGATGCCGACGCCCTCGAGCACGATGCGGCCGGGCGGCGTGGCGGTATTCATCTGTCCTTCGCCTGCTCGAGGCGTCGCCACGGCATGAGGAGCGTGCCCACCACGCGCACCAGGGCGCTCGAGCCCATGCCGAGGAGCCCGATCGCGATCATCCCGACGACGATGGGCGGGTACTTCTGGAGGTTGTACGCCTCCCATGTGTAGTAGCCGATCCCGAACTGGCCCGAGATCATCTCGGCCGAGACCAGCGAGAACCAGCACGTGCCCATGCCGATGCTGAGGCCCGTCACGACGCTCGGCAGCGAGCCCGGCAGGACCACCTCCCGGAAGATCGCCCACGGCCCGGCGCCCAGCGAACGGGAGGCGGCGATCAGATTTCGATCGATTCCCTCGACGCCGTGAATCGTATTCAGGAGAATCGGAAAGAACGCGCCGATGAAGGTGATGAAGACGATGCTCCCTTCCGACGATGCGAACATCAAGATGGCCAAGGGAATCCACGCCACGGCGGGAATCGGTCGCAGGAGCTCGAGGGGCGTCAGCAGCGAGTCCTCGGCCAGGCGGGACCGACCGATCACCAAGCCAACCGCGACACCGAGGACCGCGGCGGCGCCGAAGCCAGCGAACACGCGGCGGAGGCTATTGCCGATGTGAAGGAAGAGCTTCGGCGAGCGGAGGAGATCGACGCTCGCGCGGGCCACCTGGTCCGGCGACGGGATGTTCTGAAAGTTGACGATGAAGTCCACGCGGTAAATCGAAGCGACCTGCCACACCGCGACGCCGGCTAGGCAGGCGGCGATGCGGACGGCCACGCGCGCGGGGCGTCCGTCGAGCAGGCCGGACAGGGACCGTGCGGCACCCGCGCGCTTTGTGAGCGCGGCAGAGCCGGCGGAGGCGAAGCTCGTGCTCATGTCTCTTCCCCCCGTCACCGAGCCGCTTGCTTGGCCGCCGCTAGCTCGACGACGGCGCCGCCATTGCCCTTCGCCCACTCCTCGGCGGATCCGCGCAGCAGGAAGGCAGCCACCCCGCCCTTGGCACCCGTCACGTACCACGCCTTATCCGCGAACAGCTTGAACCCGGTGCCGCGGTCGTGGACGAACGCCACGCGCACCTCTCGCTTCTCTCCTTCCAGCTTCTTCAGGGCCGAGAGTGTCGAGTCCGGAGTTCCATAGGCGCGGACCTTTGTCTCGCCTTTCACCCAGATCTGACCAGTGAGCTTCGGGTCGGCGATCGGCTTGCCGGTGAGGGCATCATTGCCGCCGAGTGGAAGCTGCGCGTACGAACGAAGCCGCTTGTCGTAGTCGAGATCCATTTCCTTCGCTGCCTGGCGGATGTAGCGATCGGTGACCCAACGATCAACGTCGAAATCGCCCTCGGTCCGCTTGATCAGCTTGAGCGTCTCCAGCGCCGTCTTGAGCCCCTTGACGTACTCGGGCTTGAGCGTGAAATCGACCGTCTGGATGCCGAGGGGGCCGTGGAACATGTAGTTCACTTCCGCCTCGATTCCGGTCCACTCCTGCATTTTCTCCGAGAACTCCTCGGGCTTCTCCGCGTAGAGACGGTTGGCATCGAGCATGGCCTTCAGGAAGGCGACCACGATCTCGGGGTACTTCTGGGCGTAGTCGGAGCGCACGATGATCCCGTGCGAGGTCGGCACACCCACGGCGGAGCCCTCGTAGACCTTGCGCGCGAATCCGCGGAACGGGAACAGCTCCGCAAACGGAACGAAGTCGGCGTGTCCGTCGATCTTCTTGGCCTTGAGCGACGTGCCGCCAACCTCCGGCGACTGCGACACGAGGCTGACGTCCTTCTCCGGATCCCAGCCGAGGTCCTTGATGGCCCGCAGGAGCATGCCGTGCGCGGCCGAGCCGAACGGGACGGAGATCTGCTTTCCCTTGAGATCCTTGAGGCTCTGCGCGGGCGAATCGAGCGGGACCACCAGGCCGTTGCCGCCGCCCGTCACGCTGCCGGACACGGTAGCGACGTAGAGGCTGGTTACCCCGCCCGCGCTCCGGTCGAACGTGACGCCGTTCAGCACCGCGGGGAAATCGCCCATCATCCCGATGTCGAGCTTGTTGGCGACCATCTCATTGGTCACGGGCGGCCCGGACGTGAACGTCTTCCAGACGAGCTCGTACTTGGCGTTCTGGTACTTGCCGGTCTTCGGCAGGTACTTTTCGAACAGCTTGAGCTCGCGGATCAGGGGACCCGCGGTCGCGCAGTTAATCGTCGTATCCTGCGTGCCGATCGCGACCCGGATCGTCTCCTCGGCCGAAGCCGGTACGGTCCAGAGCGCGACCCCGAGCATGAGTGCCGCCGCCACGTGACGCATCAGCATGGTTCGCCTCCTTGTCCTGGCGCCCTATGACAGGGGTCGCCCGGCCAGCGCGATTTGATCCAGCGCGTGGCTCGCGGCTTTGCGAACCTCGATGTCGGTGTCGGCTCCAAGCGCCGCAAGGGCCCCTGCGGCCTCGACGGCCCCGATGGCGCCTAGGGCCGCGGCCGCCGTCCTGCGGATATCCGGATGGGCATGCCCGAGCAGGCTCAAGAGCGGCTTCGGCGCGGACATGCGAAGGGTCGCGATGCCGGCGGCCGCTTCCTTGATCACCTGCCAGTGCGAATCCTCGAGGGCGGCGACGAGGGCCGGCCCGATCTCCGGCTTCTCGCTGCGCCCGAGCACGATGGCGGCCTCGCGGCGCACCTGCCAGTCAGGGTCGGACAGGGCTGTCAGGAAGCAGGGCAGCAGCGCGGGATCCTTGAAGAAGTTCAGCGCGCCGATGACGAGGCGCCGCACCGACGCGTCGGGATCTTCGAGCGCCGCCCGGAGCGCGGGCACCGTGCCCGGCTCGCGCAGGTAGCCGAGCGCGACGACGGCCTCGCGGCGGACCCCGGCGTCGCCGTCGCCGAGGGCGCGCTTGAGCGAGTCGAGCGCCCGCGCATCCTTGAGCTCGCGGAGCGCCACGATCACCCCCCGCCGCACTTCCGGGTTCGCGTCGTCGAGGGCTGCGATGAGGGGCGGCGCGGCCTCGCTCGTCCTGAATTCCCGGAGCGCCGTCTGCACGGCTGCGCGGACTGGGGCGGCGCTGTCAGCGAGCAGCGCGATCAAGGGGGCCACCGCCGCCGGGTCTCCCAGCTCCTCGAGGGCGCCCACGGCCAGCCGGCGCACGGTCGCGTCGGGGTCGCGGAGCGCGGCGATGAGCGGAGCGACCGCCCGCGGGTCGTCCGCCTCGTCGAGGCCCATGACAGCGAGGCGGCGCTCTTCCGGGGCGGACGCGCCGAGCTGAGCGATCAAGGTGTCGAGGGATGCGTCCATGGCTCAGCGCAGGAGATACGGGATCTTCACGGTGATGGCGTCGGCCGGGCAGTCGACCTCGCACGGCGTGCAGTACCAGCACTCGTCGCGGGCCATGTACGCCTTGCCCGTCGTCGGGTTGATTGCGAGCGCGTCGAGCGGACAGACTTCGACGCAGAGGTGGCAGCCCCTGATGCACGCCTCCTCGTTGACGATAACCGGCACGTCGAAGGAGAGCTTCGCCTGCGCCATAGAAATCTCCTCAGGCTCCCGACGGCTGCGCGATCGGAATGCGGAGCCGGTGATAGGCCGCGAGCTCGTCCTGGTCCATGGGCACGACGTATGGCGCCACGGGCCGGGTCAGGTGGACCATCCGGCCGTCGGGGCCCTTTTTGAGGTTCGCGTGGACGAACCACTTCTCGTTGTCCATCGCCGGGTGCTCGGGACGGTAGTGGTAGAGCCCCCAGCGGCTCTCGGTGCGGAAGAGCGACGCCCGCGCGGCCATCTCAGCGCAGTCGCGGATGAAGTGGACCTCCATGGCCCGCATGAGATCGTGCGGGTTGTCCGCGCCCATCGCGTCCAGATCGTCCCGCCCGCGCATGAAGTGCTGAAGCCCGATTTCCATCTTCATCGTCAGCTTGGGCGGCTGGAGGTAGTCGTTGACGAAGCGGCGGATCTTGTACTCGACCTGGTGGTGCGGGAGGCCGCCGGGGTTGCGCATGGGCCTGAACACGCGCTCGCGCTCGGCCTCGACCTGCGCGTCGTCCACGACGGAGTCGCCCGCGGTCTTGAGATAGTCGATCGCGCTCTCAGCGCAAATTTTGCCGTACGTCATCGCGCCCAGCAGGTAGTTGTGCGGCACCGACGCCATGTCGCCGGCCGCGTACAGGCCCGGCACCGTCGTCTCGCCGCGCTGGTTGACCCAGACGCCTGAGGCGCTGTGCCCGCTGCAGAGCCCGATCTCGGAGATGTGCATCTCGACCATGCTGTTGCGGTAGTCGAGTCCCCGCCCCTTGTGGAACCGGCCGCGGCTCGGCCGCTCGGTGCCGTGGAGCACGCGCTCGATCTCGAGAATGGTCTCCTCGGCCAGGTGGTTGAGCTTGAGGTATACGGGGCCGTCCGGAGTCTGGAGCTCGCGGAAGAACTCCATCATCATCTGCCCGCTCCAGTAGTCCGACTCGATGAAGCGGTGCCCCTTGGCGTTGACCGTGTGGCCGCCGAGCGGGCCGGTGACGTACGCGCAGGCCGGGCCGTTATAGTCTTTGATGAGCGGGTTGATCTGGAAGCACTCGATGCCCGTCAACTCGGCGCCTGCGTGGTAGGCCATCGAATAGCCGTCGCCCGCGTTGGTCGGGTTCTCGTACGTGCCGTAGAGGTAGCCGGACGCCGGCAGGCCGAGCCGTCCGGCCGCGCCGCAGCAGAGGATGACCGCCTTCGCCCGGATGATGACGAAGGCGCCGGTCCGGGTCTGCAGCCCCATCGCCCCGACCACCCGCCCCTCGTGTGTCAGGAGCCGCGTGCCCATGATCCGGTTCGACACTTGGACGCCGACCCGGCGCATCACCCGGGTGAGAATCTTCTTGAGGTCGTATCCCTCGGGCATCGGTAGCACGTAGCTGCCCTTGTGGTGCACCTTCTTGACGTCGAAATCGCCGCTCTGAGTCTTCTGGAACTTCACGCCCCAGCTGTCGAGCTCCTGGATCATCGCGAAGCTCCGGGTGGCGTATGCGAGCACCGCGGCCTGGTCGACGATGCCGTCGTTGGCCATGGTGATTTCCTTGACGTACTGCTCGGGCGTGGCGTGACCCGGGATGACGGCGTTGTTGAGCCCGTCCATGCCCATGCAGATCGCGCCGCTGCGTTTCACGTTGGCCTTTTCGAGGACGAGCACCGTGGCGTTCGGCAGCGCCTCCTTGGCCTTGATGGCGGCCACGCAGCCCGCGCTGCCCCCGCCGATGATCAGGACGTCCGCGTCCAGGGTCAGCGTCTCGGTCATGGCAAGCCGTTCCCGTCGCGCGGCGGATGGCGCTCGAGGTGCACGCTGTAGCGGAAGCGTTCGGTGCGGACGTAGAGGTGCTCGTAGTCGAGTGGGCGGCCGGCCTCCGTGTAGGTCAGGCGCTCGATGAACAGGAGCGGCGCCCCCTCGTCGATGCCGAGAGCGCGGGCGATTTCCGGGCGCGCCGCCAATGCGCCGATCTGACACTCGGCGGCGCCGAGCCGCAGGCCGCAGGTGTTTTCGAGGAGCCAGAAAATGTCGCGCCCCACCAGATCCTCGCGGGCCAGCCGCTGGCCGATGAGAAACGGGAAGAAACTCACGTCGAGCGACACCGGCTCGCCGTTAACCGTGCGGACGCGGCGGATCTCGAAGATCGGGTCTTCCTCGCTGATGCCGAGCCGGCGCGCGACCTCGGCGGAGGTGGTCGCGCGCTCGGCCTTGAGGACCCTCGAGGCCGACTCGAGGCCCATGGCGGTCATCTCCTCGATGAGCCCCTTGAGGCTGCTCAGCCGCTGGACCACGGCAGGTCGGGCGACGAAGCTGCCCTTGCCCTGCACGCGGAAGAGGAGACCTTCGCGGGCGAGATCGGCGAGCGCCTGGCGCGCCGTGACCCGGCTGACGCCGTAGGCCCTGACGAGCTCGTGCTCGGAGGGCACACGGTCATGGGGCTCAAGGCGCCCCTGCTGGATGGACTCGCGGATCAGGTCCTTGAGCTGGTGGTAGAGCGGTCGTGAAGAGACCTGGTCGAGCAAGCGGAGTCCGAGCCCGTTCACGGTTGTCTTGCCTTGATAGGACAAGCTCACCGAAAAAAAACGCCGCCACTACCCTGGCGGCCGCTTCCTGTCGTCTTGAGAGTTTCCTGTCGCATCGTTGGCCGTAAGGAGAGCAACTCGTATGCCACGGGCTCACGGCCTGCTCACACCGTAATCAATCAACGCGAACTCCAGCACATAGCGCGCTCGGCCAGGCACGAGCGCGCGTGAGGGCGGACAGGGAGCTGACTAGTGGGGAGTCAGGCTGCCGAAGATTCGCGCAACGTTCGACCGGACCTATGAGCTGACGGCGGCCAATTGTTCCAGGACGATAGGACAAGCTGAGAGCCCCGGTCATACTGCGTACACGGTGGCTCGCGTGCCGCATCCGTAGGCAATCGGACAGCCCGCCCGTGCATCTTGACAGTGTCGGGCTCGTGGGGCAGTCTGCCTCAACCATGATTCTTTATCGGAGCATGGATCGGGCGGCGCTTGATGCCGCCTACAACAACAGCGCCGCCGTCGCCGATAGCGGCAGGATTCTCGCGGACTGGCAGGCGCGCAGCGATCGGCTCGCGGCGCAGCGGTCCAAGTACCTGGATCTGCGCTATGGCGACGCGGAGCGGAACCGCATCGATCTCTTCGTGGAGAAGGCCGGCGCGCCCGTGCTCGTCTTCATCCACGGCGGATACTGGCAGATGCGCCAGAAAGAAATCTTCAGGTTTCTCGCGCAGGGTCCGCTCGCGCGCGAGGTGAATGTCGCGCTCGTGGGCTACACGCTCGCGCCCCAGAAGCCCCTCGACGGCATCGTAGCCGAGGTCCGGGCGGCGGTCGGATGGCTCGTGTCGCATGTCGGCGAGTACGGCGGGGATCCGGAGCGGCTCTACGTCTCGGGCTGGTCGGCCGGCGGGCACCTGACCGCCACGTCCCTGTCTGTTCCCGGAGTCAGGGGTGGGCTCGCCATCAGCGGCATCTTCGATCTCGAGCCGATTCGCCTCTCCTACCTGAACGACAAGCTTCGGCTCGACCAGGACGCGGCGCGCCGCAACAGCCCGCTCTTCAGCCTGGGAACTGCGCCGGCGCCGCTCGTCGTCGTGTACGGCGGCGACGAGCTTCCGGAACTCCAGCGCCAGTCCGAGGAGTTCGCGTCGGCGCGGGCTCGCGCGGGGCTGCCGGGCCGCGTTTTGTCATTGGCCGGCCACAATCATTTCACGGTCCTGGAGGAGCTGGCGAGCCCGGACGGAACGTTGACCAAGGAGGTCTGCGAGCTGATCGCAAGGTAGCGGACGGATACGCCCCAATGACGTGGCGGTCACCCTTCGGCGCATCGACAGTGCGCCCTACACAGGAGGAAACCTGCCATGAAGACCGCACGCTGGGTCCTGCCGCTTCTCACCGCGGCCCTGCTCGCCGCCTCGCTCTGGCCGGCCCACGCGGCCGATCGGGTCGTCAAGGTCGGCACGCTCAAGCTGATCCATGCCATCACGCCGTACTTCTACGAGAAGTTCGCTCCAGCCGGCTACAAGTTCGAAGTGATTCCGTTCGAGAGCCCGACCGACGGCAAGAACGCCGTGGTCACCGGAACCGTGGATTTCGGCGCCTTTGGCATCGCGGCTTCCGCGCTCGGCGCCGCCGCGAAGGAGCCCATCGTCATCGTCGCCGCGGACTGCAATCGCGGCATGGCCGTCGTGGCAGGCGTCAAGACCGACATCAACACCATCAAGGACCTCAAGGGCAAGCGGGTCGGTATCTGGCCCGGCTCGACGCAGGAGGTTGTGATCCTGGAGCGGCTGAAGGACGAGGGCATGACCATCAAGGACATCCAGATGATCCGGCTGCCCTTCAGCGACCACGCCCCGGCGCTCGCTCGCGGCGACATCGACGCCTACGTAGGCGCCGAGCCCGGGCCGGGGATCAGCCTCACCAACGGCACGGGGCGGATCGTCGAGTATCCCTACTCGACGGCCATCGGCTCGCTCAACATGGTCTTCAACACGAGCCAGGCCCTGATCGACAAGGATCCCGCGCTGGTCAAGCTGATGGTCGAGATCCACCGCAAGGCGACCGAATACGCGCAGTCGAACGAGGCCGCCAAGATCGAGATGGCGGTGCAGCGCCTGGGACAGACGCGGCCGTCCATCGAGAAGGCGGCGCCGAACGTGGAATACACGTGGAGGATCGACGCCGACTTCATCAAGCACGCCAAGGCCTACGCACAGCTGATGCACGAGAAGCGGCAGATCCGCGAGCTGCCGGACTTCGACAAGTGGATCACGACGCGGTTCATGCCGGCCGAGGCGCCGGTCAAGAAGTAGCGCGCGGCCGCGTGAAGCGCATGTTCGCCGGGCGCGGACAGGCTGTCGCTCTCGGCATCGCCTTCCCGCTGTGCCTCGTGGTGTTCTGGCACCTGCTCGTCGTCGTAACGCGCACTCAACTCATCCCCACGCCGTACCAGGTGTGGCGGATGATGGTGGACTTCACCGTCGGCGGCGTGTACGACGACGCGTTCAGCGGCACGATCGCCACGCATCTGCTGGCCTCCATTCAACGCGTGTACGGCGGTTTCTTCCTCGCCCTGCTACTTGGCGTCCCGCTGGGGCTGCTGATTGGCCGCGTGAAGGTGATCCGCCTCCTCCTCGACCCGACGCTGTCGCTCCTGCGGCCGGTCCCCGTCACGGCCTGGCTGCCGCTGTCCATGATCTTCTTCGGTCTGGGCCCGCGGTCGGCGGTCTTCTTGGTCTTCCTCGGGGCGTTCTACCCGATCTTGCTCAACACGACGTTCGGCGTCCGCTCGGTCGACGTCCGGTTGTTCGAGGCGGCCGCGATGCTCGGCTGCGATGGATCGCGCATGTTCCGGCAGGTGGTACTGCCGGCTTCGATGCCCGCGATTTTCAATGGCATCCGGTTGGGCAACGGCTTCGCGTGGATTCTGATCGTCGTGGGCGAGATGACCGGGGTTCCGACGGGGCTCGGCTCGGTCATCATGGACGGCCGGACGCTCTCGCGCACCGACCTCGTCATCACAGGCATGGCGGTGATCGGGATCGCCGGCTTCCTCTGCGACCGCGTCATCGTGGCGATCAGCAACCGCGTCCTGCGCTGGAGCCCGCAGCATCGTGTCTGAGACCAAGGCCGCGGCCGGGTCGGGCGATCCATTTCTCGCGATTCGCGACGTCAGCAAAGTGTTCGAGGCCGGCGGCGACCGGATCGAGGCGCTGCATCACGTCGACGTGACGATCGCCAAGGGCGAGTTCGTGTGCCTGATCGGCGCCTCGGGCTGCGGCAAGTCTACGCTCCTCCGGATCATCGCGGGCTTCGAGCCGCCGACCTCGGGGCAGGTGCTGGTCCACGGCCAGCCGATCAAGGCCCCGGGCAGTGATCGCGGCATGGTGTTCCAGGACTACGCCTTGTTCCCCTGGATGACGGCGCGGGAGAACATCGCGTTCGGCCCGAGGCAGAAGGGACTGGGGAATGACAGGATCCGGGCGATCACGGGCGAGTACCTCGAGATGATCGGCCTCACGCGATTCGCCGACCGGTTCCCCTACCAGCTCTCCGGAGGCATGAAGCAGCGGGTGGCGATCGCCCGCGTGCTCGCCAATGACGCCAGCATCCTGCTCATGGACGAGCCGTTCGGCGCGCTCGACGCGCTCACGCGCGAGCAGCTGCAGGCCGAGCTGCTTCAGATCTGGGCGCGCACCCACGTGACCGTCATCTTCGTTACGCACTCCGTGGAAGAGGCGACCCTGCTCGGCGATCGCGTGGTGGTGATGACCGCGGGGCCGGGCCGGGTGGAGGGCGACATCCCTGTGCCCCTCGTCCGGCCTCGCGACGTCTCGGCGCCGGATTTCAACGATGTGCGCCGGGGCCTGACGCGGCGACTCAAGCGGTAGGCTTCGCCTTCTGTAATCGCTGTGCACGAACGGCGTTGACCCAGCGCTACCCCATCTTCCGCTCCCACCCCGGAAGTCCACGCGTTTCGACCGCTCTTGCTCTGTCTCGACGGGCCTCGCGTCCTGGATCAGGCTCATAGTCCAACGTTCTTTGCCGATCAGGGCATGTAAGTCGCCTTACATCCCCTTCCCCGCGAAGCCCTAGTATTGGCCTAGGCGAGAGGTCGACATCGGCCTGAAGAGCGGGAGTAAAACGGGAGTACAAGCTGACCGAAGTCCCGACAAACGCTGGGGAACTTGCCGAAAGCCGAGAGATTCCCGAGGACGGCCCGACCGAATCCCCCCTTCGGCACCACAAATTCCTCAGAACGGGACGCGGCCCCGGATCATATCGGCGAACATCCGAAAGTCACCCGCGAGACTGTACAGCGGGTGCTGGAAGGTCGCGGGCCGGTTCCTCTCCACGGCGAAATGGCCCACCCAGGCCAGTCCGTACCCACACAGCGGCACCAGCGCGAGGAAACCCCACCGCCGCGTTACCACCGCATAGCCGAGCGTGAGCAGGACCAGCAGCGTCCCCATAAAATGCAGCCGTCGGGTGCCGCTCCGGCGGTGCTCGGTGAGATAGAACGGGTAAAACTCCTCGAACGAGCGATATTGCACGTCGGCCATGCCCGTATCCTACCGCGTTTGCCGCCGCAGGGATGGTAGTCTCCGAAGAATGCCCCGCCGGCCTCTTCCGCTGCGCGCGATCCGAGCGCTGTTCCTCGCGCGCCAGCACCTGTCCGCTCCGCGCACGGTCGGGCTGACCGCGCCCCGCCTCGGCCGCTTCGTGGAGGATGTGGGCGGGATCCAGATGGACTCCATCAACGTCCTGGACCGTGCCCACTACCTCACGGTGTGGAGCCGCTTCGGCCCGTACGACCGCGCGCGGCTCGACCGGCTCGTCTACCAGCGCCGGCTTCTGTTCGAATACTGGGCGCACGCGGCCTGCCTGGTTCCGACCAGCCTGCTGCCGTGGTGGCGCCGCGCCATGCTCGACTACCGCGTCCGTCACACCGGCTGGTCCGACCTCGTCCGTCGGAACGCGAAGGTGTTGGGACAGGTCAAGGCGACGGTGGCGACCAGCGGTCCGATGGGCAGCGCGGATTTCGAGGGGCGCCGGCCGAGCGGCCGCGATGGGTGGTGGAGCTGGAGACCGGTCCAGCACGCGCTGCACTACCTGTGGATGACAGGTGCCCTCACGATCCACTCGCGAAAGCACTTCCACAAGCGCTTCGATCTGCTCGAGCGCGCGATTCCGGCCGTCCTCGAGGGCGAGGCGGTATCGACCCAGGAGTTCCAGCGCTGGCATCTCGAGCGCTCGCTGCACGCCATGGGAGCGGCGACCGAGCGGGACCTGGCCGGCTACATGACCTTCCCCCGCTTCGAGCGCGGCGCCCGCACCGCCGCGCTCCACGCCATGGTCGAGCGGGGCGAGGTCGCCCACATCGAGGTCGAGGGATCGCACGGCCGCTGGCTGGCGCTCACGCGCGACCTGCCCGCGCTGTCGCGCGGGGCCCGGATGCCCGAATCGTCACGAGGCACGACACTACTTTCGCCGTTCGACTCCCTGCTCTGGTATCGCGACCGCGTGACGCGTCTCTTCGGCTTCGACTACCGGATCGAGGTCTACACCCCCGGCCACAAGCGCGTGCACGGCTACTACACACTTCCGATCCTCCATCACGGGCAGCTCATCGGCCGGGTAGACGCCAAGTCGCATCGCGCCGAGCGGCGGCTCGAGGTGCGACACGTGCACCTCGAGCGATGGCTCGCGACGACGGGCGCGCCGCCCTCCGGGCAAGACCGCATGGATCCGGACGAGGCGATCGCCGGCCTCGCGGAGGCGCTCCGCTCGCTCAGCGTGTTCGTCGGCGGCGACGAGATCGCGCTGCGACGCGTGACGCCGTATCGCTTGCGGGCGCCGCTGGCGCGCGCGCTGCGCGCTTGACCGTCAACGGGCTCGCCACTGGCGGATCTGCTCCGCATGCTCCCGATAGTGGCCCGCCGTGATGTTGTCCACGAGTCCGGAGGCCGGCTTGCCCTCGGCGAACTGCTCCTCGGGCAGGCCCCCGGCGGCGCTGAGCACCTCGCGATGCGAGGCCTCCAGCTCCCGCAGGATGTCGGCCCCGGACTGGCCCTTGCGGGCCTCCACGAACCGCGCGTTCCAGCTGTCGAAATCGTCGTAGGCACCGTCCGGGTACGGAGCCTCCCCGCGTCCCATCCGCTCCAGCGCCGGGATCATCTCCCGATGCCAGCCCGTGGCGTGCGCCAGGATCTCGCGCACGCCCCAGGTCCCAAGCCAGACCTGGCTCATCTGGGCCTCGTCGAGGCCTTTGATGGCCGCCTTGAGCCCGTCGTATTCCTGCTCGGCCTGCTGCAGCAGCTCCTGCTTGGCTCCCATGGTGCCTCCATCGTCGAGGGTGAGGGTGGATTCGGCACCCGCTGAGACACCGGAGCAGGCGTTTCGTGAAACACCAGACGCGCTATTGCTGGAAAAGCCGCCGGGAAGGGGGGTAGCATGGCGGTGCGAAGAGACCCGCGCCCAGAAGATACTGGCGAGCCGAGTGCGCGAATGGGCCCGGTTTCCACCATGGAGGCGGCAATGAGCCGCGACACGGCGAATCACGTCCGGTACATCGACAAGACACGCGCCTACTATGAGGCCGAGGGCTATGGCAAACCCTACGAGTGGGCGCACTTCGACGAGATTCCCTTCACCCCGTTTCCCGGGGTGGCCCGGCCGCTCTCCGAGTGCCGTGTGGGCGTGGTGACGACCAGTGACATGGCGCGCCGGGGCTCGGAGATCGTGCCCGACGATCCCAGGCGGCTCGTGTACTCACTGCCCACCGACATCCCCGTGGACGAGCTCTACAGCCGCAAGTCAGCCTACGATCGCTATGCCACCACGCTCGACGACGTGGACAGCTATCTCCCCTTGACCCATCTTCACCGCTTCGTCACCGAGGGAAGAATCGGCGCCGTGGCGCCTCGCTTCCAGATGATCTATTCCGAGTACAGCCAGCGCAAGACGCTGAGCGTCGACGCGCCGGAAATCCTGAAGCAGATGCGGGAGGACCGGGTGGACGTGGCGGTCCTCACCGCGGTCTGACCCGTCTGCCACCAGACCGTGAGTCTGGCCGCCCGGTACCTCGAAGAGCACGGCATCCCGACCGTCCTCTTCGGCTGCGCGCGCGACATCGTCGAGCATTGTGGTGTCCCGCGCTTCGTCTTCAGCGACTTCCCGCTGGGCAACCCCACCGGCAAGCCGTACGACATCGACATGCAGCGTGACGTGCTATCCCTCGGACTCGACCTGCTCGTCAATGCGACGACTCCGGGCACGACCGTGGTCACGCCGTACGAGTGGAGCGCCGACCACTCCTGGAAGGACAAGGTCTTCAGCAGCGAGCAGCCGTTCCTCGACCCCGAGGCCACGAGGAAGTGGCTCGAGCGCAAGGACGCGTATCGCGCCCTCAAGTCGACCGGAAAGATCTAGCGTATGCCCGGCGGCCGGGACGGGTTGACGGATGGTGGAATGACCGACCGGATGTGGAGCTGCATCACCCGCACGTTGATCGACACGGGCCGGCCGCCGCACTATGCGGAGCTCGCGCGGGCGCTCGGTGTGAGGCCGGCGGAAAGCCGGACGATCCTGCACGCCGTCTTCGAAGCGTACCCGATCGGGTGGCTGCATCCCGAGACGGACTACATCGCCTCGTTCCCGCCCCTGAACGGCCTGCCCACCCAGTACCGGGTGACCGTGCGCGGCGAGCAGAAGTGGTTCGCGCAGTGCGGGTTCGAGGCCACGTCTGTGACCTGGCTCTTTCCGGGAGAGCGCGTCCGGATCGACGCCGCGTGCCTCGACTGCGGCGACCCGCTGACGGTCGAGATGCTCGACGGCCGCCTCACGTGGATCGATCCACCCACCGTCGTGGGGCACCTGAACTACGGCTTCGGCCCGTCGCGGGGCCGCCCGCCGTTTCTCTGAACGGGCATGAACCTCTTCCGGTCGGAAGAGCACGCCCGGCGCTGGGAGCAGTATCGGCCCGAGTCCGAAGAGGGGTTCATCTCGCTGCCGGAGCTGGCGGGCTTCTTCGGCACCGAGTCCCGGCGGCACATGCTGGATGCCGACTATCTCTCGCGTTGGTTCCCCGTGCGCGCCACGGAACGCCGCGAGTACCTCACGCGGATCGGCAAGGCGTCACCCTTCTGGCTCGGCACGCCGGCCGCAGGCTAAGCCATCTCGGAGAGCAGGACCCGCCGCCCCAGCTTCGATGACTGGTGCGCGGCTTCGACGACCCTCAGCGCCAGCAGCCCCGCCTCCACGTCCACGGCTGGAGGCGTCCTGTTGGCGCAGGCGTCGAGGAAAAGCCTGAGCTCGTGGCTCAAGGGCTCGGGCCCCGTGGCCTTGTGCGTCTCGGCCGCGCCCTCGGGCGCATTCCAAGCATTGCCGTGCTTGACGTGGCGGTTGGCGAGGACCTTGACCTCGGCGGTGCCGAAATCGCCCGCCAGCGTCTCCTGTTCGCCCGCGATCACGCAGTCACGGTAGGTGCCAGGGGCAAAGTAGCCGGCCTCGACGAAAGCGGGCACCTCGCCGTACTCCACGGCGCAGAACCCTAGATCGTCCAACCCGCGGCCGAGGAAGTCACGGAGCGTGGCCGTCACCGCTGTCGGCTCGCGGTCGAGCAGATGGGCGAAGAGGTCGAAGTAGTGAATGCCGTCGGTCTGAGTCACCCCCACGTCCGTGCGCGGGCGCTTGAAGCCGGCGAAGCGCCCGGTGCAGTAACGCACGGGCCCTACCGAACCGCTCCGGATGCGCTCACGCATGAAGGTGGTGACCGGGTGGAAGCGGAAGATGTGGCCGACCTGAAGCACGCCCCGGGTGGCGCGGACAACTTGAGCCAGCGCGCGCCCCTCGGCAACGGTCAGGGTCAGCGGCTTCTCGACGAAGCAGTCCTTGCCGGCCTGCAGGCACTCGCTCGCGAGCGCCAGATGGTTGTCGGCGGCCGTGACGAGATCGATAGCGTCCACGTGAGGCAGCGCCGTGCGGAAATCGGCGACGGCACGCGCCGCGGGCACGCCCGCCTTGACGGCGAAGGCCCGGCGCTCGGCCGAGAGGTCGGCGACCCACACCTCGCACCCCAGCTCACCCAGCACGCGCAGGTGCTTCTCGCCCCAGCGCCCCAGGCCGATCAGCAGTACCTTCACGGGCGCGGTCTTCCATCACGGGCTGGACCCTCACCGCCCGGGCTTCCGACGCGCGCGTCCTCGCCGCCAAGGTTCTCGGCGATCTCGTAGCGCAGCAGGCGGTCCTTCATCCAGCGCACCGCGAGGAGATCCTTGAACGCGCTCCACGCGCGGTTGCCGATGCCGTACTTGGACTGGCCGAAGCGGCGCGCCCGGTGGTTGACCGGCACCTCGAGCACGCGATACCCCCGCATCTTGAGGAGCGTCGGGACGAACCGGTGGAAGCCCTTGTAGAGGACGAGGTCGCGCAGGCACTCGCGTCTGAACGCGCGGAACGTGCAGCCGCTGTCCTGGACCGTCTCCTCCGTGAGGGCGTTGCGCACCCCGTTGGCAATCCTCGACGAGGCGCGGCGTATCCACGAGTCGCCGTCGCCGCGATTGACCCGCCAGCCGGTCACGGCGTCCCACTTGTCGAGGTGAGCCAGCATGGCCGGAATGTCGTGCGGGTCGTTCTGGAGATCGGCGTCCATGACCACGACCCATCGGCCGCGCACCGCCTTGAAGCCGGCGTCCGTCGCCGCGGTCTCTCCCGCATTGGCCTTGAGCCTCACGAGCCGCGCGCGGGGATCCGCGTCGTGGAAGGCGCGCACGACCTCCGCGCTCCGATCGCGGCTGCCGTCGTCCACGAAGATCGCCTCGTAGCTCCACCCCGTCGGGTCGAGGACCTCGCGGATCTCCGGCCAGAGGAGCGGCAGATTCTCTTCCTCGTTGTAGACGGGGACGACGATGGAGAGATCGAGCCCGGCGGCCGGCATGCGGGCTCCGTCGGCGGCGATGGCACTCACCCGCGCTGCGGCGGGCTGGCACGCCGGTTGGTGCCCTGCCACTCCGGCATCAGGTCTTGCGGCAGGCCGAGCCGGTCGAGGATGCGCGCCAACGTATGGTCCACCAGATCCTCGATCTGCTTGGGTCGGTGGTAGAAGGCCGGCATGGGCGGCAGGATGACCGCTCCCATCTCGGCGAGCGCCGTGAGCACTCGCAGATGCCCCAGGTGAAGCGGCGTCTCGCGTACCACGAGGATGAGCGGACGGCCCTCCTTGAGCGTGACGTCGGCCGCACGCGTCAGCAGATTGTCAGCGAGGCAATGGGCGACGGAAGCCGCCGCCTTGACGCTGCAGGGCACGATGACCATGCCGTCCGTCTTGAACGAGCCCGAGGCGATGCTCGCGCCGATGTCCTTGTTGTCGTAGCGGCGCGTGGCCATGGCCTCGACGTCCTTCACCGCCCAGTCGGTCTCCTCCACGATGGTGCGCTTGGCGGGGTCCGACACGACCAGGTGCGTCTCGACATCGGGCAGCGCGCGCAAGAGCTCGAGGAAGCGGACGCCGTAGACAGCGCCCGAGGCGCCGCTGATGCCGACCACGAGGCGCTTCACAGCCTGAGCCTCCGCTTGAAGACCTCGTCGCGCGTCTTGTTGTAGAGCACTTCCCACTCCGCGCTGCCTTCGGGCGCCGGGCGCGAGTAGCTGGCGAGCGTCTTTCGCACCTCCTGGTCCACCGTCTCCTCGAGGCGACCCTCGTCTTCGAGCACCCGGAAGACTTCGGTCCGAAGGTGGGTGCGCACCTTGTCGTCGGCGATCTGCTTGATGACGACGCCCTCGGTCGCCGCGAGGTCGCCGACGATGCGCTCCGCCAGGCCGAAGAGGCGCTCGCGGCTCATCCGCATCAGAGAATGAACCCCCGCTCGCGGGCGAGCTTCGTCTTGGCCAGTGTGAAGAGACGCTTGTAGTCCGAGGCCGAGTCCTTGATCAGCTTGGCATTCTCGAGGAGCAGGGCCTTGACCTCGGTCTCGATCTTTTCTTCGGCCAGGAAGTTCTCGGACAGGATCTGGCGGATGACTTCCCGGGCCCGCGGCTCGTCCCTGATCTCTGCAAGCTTTCGGGCAACCAGCCGCTTCACGACGGCCTCCGCCATCCTGCCCGCGATCTCATCACGCCTCGGCATACGTCGGCTTGAGACTACACGCAGGCCGCGGAAAGTGTCAAGCGAACTTCGCGAAAAATCGGCCGAATCCCCGCTTTTCAGGCGGGCAGGAGTATGCGGAACCGCGAGCCTTTCCCCGGCAGACTCTCGACCTCGACGAGCCCTCCATGAGCGTGAGCCAGGGCCCGGACGAGGCTCAAGCCGAGGCCAAGTCCCGGGGCCGTCGCGGTCTCGGGATGGGCGAGTCGCACGTAGGGGTCGAAGATGCTCGGCAGGGCCTCGGCCGGTATGCCGACGCCGTCGTCCTCGACGGCGAGCTCGACCATGCCTGCGTGATCCAGCGCTGGCCGAGCCTCCACCAGGACGCGGCCGCCGCGCGGTGAATACTTGACGGCATTGGAGAGGAGGTTCTTGAGCATACGGTCCACCGAGTCGCGATCGGCGCAGAGCGACGGCAGCGCTGGAGCCACGCTGCAGTCGAAGCGATGGAGCGGGTGCTGGCAGCCGAAGACCTCCAGGTTGGCGTCGACGAGCTCGCGCAAGTCGAGTGGCTCCCGGCGCAGCGAGAGGCCGCGACCGGACTCGATGCGGGTGAGGTCGAGGAGATCGGTGACGATGCGCCCGAGGCGCTGCGATTCGGTGTGGACGTGACCGAGGTACCGGCGTGCTTGCTCGGGTGGGACGTCGCGCACGAGCAACAGCTCGCTGAATCCCTGGATCGCCGTGAGCGGCGTGCGCAGCTCGTGCGAGACCACTGAGAGGAACTCGCTCTTGGCCTCATCGAGCTCGCGGAGCCGTCGCGTGGCCCGGGCGACCTTGTCCTCGAGCTCCTGGGTGAAGCGCCGCTGCCGCTCCGTCAACCGGGCGTTCTCGACCGCCAGCGCCACGTGGAGCGCCAGCGCCTGCGCGGCGCTCTGGACGGCTGCTCCGAGATCCCCGTCCTGCTCGAAGACGAGCGTGCCTACCTGCCCGTGCCCCGCATCGAGTGGCAGGATGATCCTCCGGCACGGCATCGCGGGAACGGATGCCGGGCCGTTTCGGAGCCCGGACGCGTCGTACGCGGTCAGCCGGGCGCCGTCCCCGGCGTCGAGAAGGAGCCTCACCCTATCGACGCCGAGGGCTCGTCGCGCGAGCGCAGCGACCTCGGTCATCCTGCCCCCGAGGTCGGTCTCGCTCGCCAGGCTCCGCTGGATTTCGAGAAGAGCCCGGAGCTGCGCGCCGCGGCCGCGCGATTGATCCACCAGCCGGCCTACCGTCAGCCCCACCGCCAGCGGGATGCACAGCGAGACGACGCCGTCCACGGCAGGTCGCGACAGGCCAACCCGCTCGATCAGGGCAAAGACCGCGAGCGCCTGGAGGAGCCCCGCCAGGAGCCCGACCACCGCGCCGCCCGCGGCCCCGCGGGCCAGGGCTGCCCAGAGTACCGGCAGCAGATAGAGATGCCGCAGGGGCGATCCGTCGTCGCCTCCCCCCGCGGTGATGGCCGCGGCGATCAGCGCCACCAGTCCCAGCGGGCCCGCAATCACACGACCAGCATCCGGTAGGCGGCGAAGAAGGCGACGGTCGCGACGTAACCAGGCAGGAGGCTCCCGCTCCACGCCCGTAACGCGCAGCAGGCGAGCCCCAGGAGCATGAGATAGAAGGTCGCCCCCGCCATGGCTTCGATCGCGGGAGGCAGCGCGGGGTCGAGAAGGTAGCGCATGAGCGCGCAGCCGGTAGACGCGGCAGCGGCGGGCCAGAAGCTCCACCGCCACCAGAGCGTCGAGAAGATCGCCCCACGGAAGAGCCACTCGGCCGTGAGCGCGCTGGCCCCGACGTCGTAGGCGAGCGCGGCCAGATAGATGCCGACATCGGGCACCGAGACCGCGTACCCGAGCGTGAGCGAGGCCGCGATGAGCAGGTGAAGCCCGAGAAACGTCCCCGCGGCCGCGCCCAGGAGGATGGAGCCCGGCCGGCAAGGAGCGCGCCAGCCGACGCGCTCGAGAGGACCGTGCCAGCTGCCGGCATCCCGCGCGAGGACGAAAGGCACGAGGAGGTATGCGAGGGCGCCGCCAGGAGAGACGCGGGCGGCCAGCGAAGCCAGAAGGAGCGCGGCCGCCCCGCGGAGCGCCGGGCCGCGCCAACCTGTCCGTCCATCGAGTGCCACCACCCACCCGGAAGCAAGAAAGCCCGCATGAACCGACGCGCCGGCGAGCGCGTGGCCCATCCCGCCCGCCGAGCCAAACGCCGCCTCGACCGCCAGGCCCGCCCCTGCGCCCAGCGCCGCCGCGGCGGCGACTCCGGACAGCGGCCGCGCGATCGCCGGCGCGCGTGCCGGGCGCTCAGTCTCGAACGGGCTGGCCAGGAGGCGCATCGGCGAGCATGTCGGTAAAGAGCCGGGTCAGCCTCGAGTCGAGCGTGCGCCCCGCCTCGGCTGCGAGCCGCTCGAGCGCGGCGGCGTGCGTCAGGCCCCGCCGGTACGGCCGATCGGAGGTGAGCGCGTCGTACACGTCGGCAACCGCGACCACACGCGCGCCGAGCGGTATCGCCTCGCCGGAGAGCCCGTCGGGATAGCCACTACCGTCCTCGCGCTCGTGGTGATGACGGACGATGAGAGCGCCGTCCGAGAAGAACTCGAGCGGCGCCACGATCTGGGCCCCGGTGAGCGGATGCCGCCGCATGACGGACCATTCCTCTTCGGTGAGTGGCCCGGGCTTCCTGAGTATCC
>WNFT01000527.1_pt1 | contig 31560 bp, 20 predicted proteins | sample 5400191 | NCBI WGS metagenome assembly WNFT01 (sample SAMN13153359, study PRJNA577476) | soil metagenome | isolation source: 80 cm saprolite under Madrone tree | place: USA:California | collected 2016-06-14 | reverse complement strand
CCAGGAGACGGCGGTTCTGGAAAGAACTCGCGAAGTAGGCGGGGAGCATGACCGAGATGCAGCAGGGTGCAAACAAGGCGATTGCACCTGCGATGACTGCGGCGAGCACCGAACCGCCGAAGAAGATGCTACTATTCATGAGAACATCACAGCTTTCACTTTACGAGCCAGGAGTACTGCCACGCTACCACTCGCGAGCGTTTTTACGAGCGACTCGAGACCCGCTTCGCCGGTTGACTGCACGAGCTACTGACTCGGCCTCAGAGATAACGGGAGCCTCCGGACTCTCCAGCTCGGCGATCCGGCTGGCAATAGCTTCCTGCTCTGCCTGGACGCTCGACAGGCGGGAGCGTAATTCAGTCAGTTGTTCCTCGTGCGTCTGCTCCGTGACAGGAGTCTGGCTTCCTCCACCTCGCATGCCTCGCATCATGAACAGCATCGAGAGCGGACATGCCAGCACGAGCAGCACTGGCAGGGCAGCCAATACGAGCCGCGGCGCTACGAGCCAGACGATCACTCCCACCACCGCCAGCCCGGCGAGCACCTTCCAGTTCAGACACATCTGCACACAGTCCCAGATGGCCTTGAGGGGAGAGGTGTGCTGCGGGGACATAGACGTTGAGGTCAGAGGTGTTGCCAGAGGAGCAGCCACTCGTCTGTCCTCCTGCTGCGGAGAAGCATCAGATGGCGTTTGCTCTTTTCCCGTGCGCATCATCAGCCACATCATCAGGCCCATGCCGACCGGACAGGCTAACAAAGGCAAGAGAGACAAAATGTACTGCATAGGTGTTTTTCCTCCAAAATTCTTGACTCTCGGTACTACCCTTGACTATAGTATAGGGGACAGTGATACAATTGTCAAAGGTACTATCATCGATAGTATATTGCTCGCTGAAAGGGAGTGTGAACCATGAGCAAACAAACTGCTCGTCAACGCACGAGGCAAGAACGACGCCGAGAGGAACAACAAAAGCGTGAAGAAGAGCGGAGGCGTGTCGTTCGTACGCAGCGCATGACCCTCGTCGGCATCATCGCGGCAGCTGTACTGGCTGCTGTTGGCATTGTCTATTTCGCTTTTCTCCAGAACCGACCAACTGCCAACCTTACTTATCCCACCATAGATACCGTCTCCTGTGATCAGTTGGAACAGTCGGCCTTTCACATTCATGCGCACGTCTCGCTCTACATCAATGGGCAGGCCGTGCCCATTCCTGCGAATATCGGTATTGCAGGCGGTCCACCCAACCCAACGTGCTTCTACTGGCTTCACACCCACTCCAACGATGGGGTGCTCCACATGGAGGCTCCCAAGGGCTTTGCCTTTACCCTCAAGGACTTGCTGGATATCTGGGAAACGAAGTTTGCGCAACTAGGCTACCCCGATCAGTTGGATTTCACCCAAGGGTGGCAGGTCTATGTCAATGGGAAGCCGTTTACGGGCGATTTTCGCACCATTCGGTTGCAAGCTCATACCCTGATTACGTTAGCATATAACAGTCCAGGGATAAAACCGGATACCACCTACAGTTGGAATGGTCTCTAGTGGCCCTTACAATAGCTAGGAGTCTCACAAGCGTATGGATCCATCGCAGTTGAGCATTGGCCTTGCCTTTGTGACGATAAGAACGGCAAGAGGTCCGGACCGGTGACGGCCATGTTCGATATTGCCAGCCCTTGACATATCAATCTATAGCGATGTATACTTCTTATACCCCCCAGGAGGGGGTATGGGTATCCGATAAATGAAGACAAAGGTGATGATTATGGCTTCAGACATCAAGCCTGTTATAGATGAGCGAGCGGAAGACTTCTCTCCGTTCCAGTCGATGGATGAGAGTCGTACTGTGCTTGCATTGGAAGGTATGACCTGCGCCTCCTGCGCCATGCGCATTGAGAAGGGTCTCAAGAAAGTACCGGGAGTGAAGGATGCCAGTGTCAACTTTGCCACCGAGCAGGCCACTATTACCTATGACTCCGGGCAGACAGGACCGGAACAGCTGGTGCAGAAGGTGGAAGCCGTGGGGTACAAAGCAATGCCGCTCGTCACGTCTGCACCCCAGGTGAATACCTCCAGCAGCGTCCCAGGGGCTCTTGTTCCTGTCGCTGGCGTTCAGCACGAAGATGAACTGCGTAAGCAGAGAAGGGCGGAGATCATCTGCAGAGGCATGCTGTTGCTCCTGGGCATTGTGCTCACGCTGCCGGTCGTCATTCTGAGCATGTTCCTCATGAATCGCTTCCCCGGGGAGAACTATCTCCTGCTGGCACTCACCACACCCGTGTGGGCAGTGGTGGGCTGGGAGTTTCATCGTGGGGCCCTCAAAACGCTGCGCCATCGCAGCGCCAACATGGACACCTTGATCTCCATCGGTTCGACCGCTGCCTACGTAATGAGCGTGGTCGCGACCTTCTTTCCCCACGTCGTCGGTGCCACAACCTTCTACGATACCGCCACCCTGATCATCACCTTGATCTTCCTGGGCAGGTTCCTGGAGGCCCGCGCGAAAGGGCAAACCAACGAGGCGATCAGGAAACTCATCGGGTTGCAGCCGCGCACCGCTCATGTGATACGGGGAGGGACAGAGGTAGATCTCCCCGTCGAGCAGGTGCAGGTGAGTGATGAGCTGGTCGTGCGCCCCGGCGAGAAGATCCCTGTCGATGGGGTGGTCCTCTCTGGCTGCTCGTCCGTCGATGAGTCGATGATTACGGGTGAAAGCCTTCCCGTAGAAAAGCGCGAGGGCGATTCACTCATAGGCGCGACCGTCAATCAGCACGGCCTGCTGTCGATGCGCGCTACCAAGGTGGGTGCTGACACCGTGCTCGCCAGCATCATTCGCCTGGTTGAGCAGGCACAGGGTGCCAAGGCCCCTATCCAGCGCCTGGCGGACCGTATTGCCGGCGTGTTTGTCCCAGCGGTTCTGGTGATCGCTGCATTGACATTCGCTGGCTGGACGATTCTCGGCGACGTGGGCGTCATACAAGCTGGTAATATGAGTGCCATGGGAGGAACCACGACGCCCTGGATCGTTGCCGTCGTGGCCGCGGTTGCCGTGCTGGTTGTGGCTTGCCCATGCGCACTGGGTCTCGCAACGCCGACCGCCATCATGGTTGGCACGGGCAAAGGCGCTGAGCAAGGCATTCTGATCAAGGGTGGGGAGAGCCTGGAGCGTATCCAGGCGGTACGTGCGGTGCTGCTGGATAAGACGGGAACCATCACCAAGGGCAAACCCGAGTTGACCGATGTGGTCACGGTTGGAGGCTGTGAGGGCAATGAGATGCTGCGGCTGGCCGCCGAGGCAGAACAGGGTTCTGAACATCCACTGGCTGCTGCCATCGTGGAAGGAGCGAAGGGGCGTGGGTTGCGACTTGGGCATTTCCCCGAACACTTCAGTGCGCTCGCTGGCCGTGGTTTGGAAGGGACCGTCGAGGGACAAACGGTGCTAATCGGGACGCGCCGTCTGCTGGGCGAACGTTCCATTGCCGTCACCGCAGTACAGCAGGAGCTGGAGAGGTTGGAGGGGCAGGGCAAGACGGCCGTCGTGGTGGTCATCGAGGGTGAGGTGACAGGAGTACTTGCCGTGGCCGATACTGTGAAGGCCGGCTCAGCAGAGGCTATCAAGCGGTTGCATGCGCAGGGGCTTGCCGTATGGATGATTACTGGTGACAACTCGCGCACGGCGCAGGCCATCGCAGCGCAGGTCGGCATTCCCACGGAACAGGTCCTCTCTGAAGTCCTGCCGGAAGACAAAGCGAACCAGGTGAAACGCTTACAGGAGCAGGGGCATGTCGTGGCCTTTGCGGGTGATGGCATCAACGATGCACCCGCATTAGTCCAGGCTGATGTTGGGATTGCCATGGGAACGGGGACGGATATCGCAATGGAAGCGTCCGACATCACGCTCGTCAAGGGCAACTTGAAGAGTGTTGCGACGGCACTCGCACTTTCGCGGGCAACGATGCGGACTATCAAACAGAACCTCTTCTGGGCCTTTGCCTACAACAGTGTGCTCATTCCGGTGGCGATCCTCTCACCACTGATCCCCTTCCTGAAGGAGCAGGCACCCATCTTCGCCGCGGCAGCTATGGCGCTCTCTTCGGTGACAGTCGTCAGCAATTCACTGCGGTTACGATGGTTTGGACGCTAAAGAACTGTGATACATGAGACGAAAGGAGGCGAGAGAGCATGGAATCAACAACCCTTGTTGCTCCCGACATTTCTTGTGAGAATTGTCAGCGTGCCATTGAAGGAGCGGTTGGCAGTCTCGCAGGGGTAAGTAGAGCCATGGGACGGAAAACGCCACCTGGTGAAGGCGCTCTCAACTCGGTGAAGCAGGCATGATTGCATCTTTGTTTTTACAACACCCTTTGCCCTAGCAACAATTTCCCACGTTTCACCACTGCTTCTTTGCCAACCTGTCCGCTGACGGCAATTACACCAATTATCTCACGCAAGCGCTCCTCACCTGCTGGTAGACGCAAGCGCAGGACGAATTCCTTCCCTGTGCTCAGACCAAGCTTCCGCTGCCAGAAGGAAGCATGCAACAGGTGCACCTGCCCGGCAATATGCTCCATCATGCCTGCAACTTCCTGCCGGAAAGGACTGTACCGGACCGTGCCTTTACTGAAGGTAAACGTCATCTCCTGGGTAGCCGCATCGCGCGCAAGCTCGGCAGTCAGAGCTTCACCGAGCTGGTAGATCAGATCATAGGTACCGAAGGAGGTGTGCCCCACGTGCTCCAGGTGGTCACCATAAGCGCCCGTATAGATACCCATGCGATCACGCACCACATGTTCCATGATGTCATAATGCAGCGAACCACGAAAAAGCAACCATGATTCGTGCAACACACCATGACCAGGTTTAAACCCCAGCGAGGCCAGATACTCACGACCATCAGCAACACGCCTGGCAAGATCGGGGTCAGCAGGCAGTTCCTCACTGTAGACCTGCTCACCTGAACCCTGCAGGCCCAGCACCGACTCCGATCCTATGCGATTTCCCAGGTGACGATAATCACGCTCCAGCACAGCCTGCACCTGTCCCGGTTCGACATGCTCCCTCAGCAGAGCCAGCCGTTGGAGTTTCTGTACCGTTTCCTCAGCCTGCATGTGGTACTGCTGCTGCAACCACTGGTGCAACTCCTCACCGATTGCCTGCGCCTGGCGGCGAATTTCCATGTGCAGGGCAGCCGCCGTGCGCGTATAATCCTCAGCTGATACCATCGGGCCTGCCTGGTGCAGCACCGTAAAAAGCAATTGTGGCACGTCTGCGTTGAGTGCGCGATACACGTCCATGTGGAAGATTCCCTCTCTGTTTGGCTGAGCTACTCTTCTTGCCTGCCTATCATTATAGGTTCTGAGCGCTCGCGTTTACCAGAGGTCCTCCATGGTCATTTGATGGGAGAAATGTAGCAGACCCACCAGGTCACAACAGCCTGCGTTCTTCGCGTATCGATTGCAGCGTCTGGAGTGCTTCGTCGACATGTCTCTTAGAGGTGAATTGCGAGAAAAAGACGTGGCGGACAATTCCCTGTCTGTCGATGATATACGTCACGCGCCCCGGTAGCCCGAAAGCGGTGGGCACTCCATAGCGCTTTCTGATCATGCCATTTGCGTCGCTCAACAGGCCAAAGGGGAGTTGGTGCGCCGCGGCGAACTGTTGGTGTGATTCCACCGAGTCCGAGCTTATCCCGATTACTTCCGCTCCAGCGTCCTTGAAGATCTCGTAGCTGTCCCGAAAGGCACATGCTTCGTCAGTACAGACGGTAGTGTTATCCTTTGGATAGAAGTACAGCACAATATGCGTCTTGCCGAGAAAATCCCCCAGACGCACTGGCGTGCCTGATTGGTCAGGAAGCGTAAAGTCTGGGGCCAGGTCGCCTACCCGCACCTTGCCTGGAGCTGGTTGTGCATGCCCGTCATACTTGCTCATTATGAGGCCTCCTTTTTACACGCTACACTGGACAGTTGGTACCGGGATCAACCGTGTGGTCGTGTCAGGATGCGGCACTCTATTGTTGAGTGTTCCCGTGTTAATCACCACACCTTCTCCATTGAAGGAGAGAGCGAAGCGGTCCAGGCTCCTGGGAGCCGGACCGTCCAGGAATTCGCCGGCAACATCATAGTGCGAACCATGACAGGGGCATTTGAAGCTCACGCAGTCATCGCGGAACGGTACAGTACAACCCAGGTGAACGCACCGTTGATATAACCCAATCCAGTACGAGCCATCACTGTCCTTGACCACTGTCTCTGCAGCCAACTGATCCTCAAGCGTCGTCCCCTGCAACAAGAACTCTGTACCCTTATCCAGATGCACTACATAGGCTTTAGCCATCTGACGATAGAAGATGCCTGTTTGATTGATCTTGAAATCGCTCGGCTTAGCAACCGGAAAATCTGCTTTGGTGCCAACTGTCAAGAGCGAGCCAAACTGGCCGGATAGATTGGGGTAAAGCATGTTGAGCGCGCCAGCCACACTCGCGGTCGCAGACAGTCCCCATACAGCAAAGAGAGAGCGACGAAGAAAACGCCGCCGCGTCAATCGCTGTTTTGCGATTTCGGCAGCTTCGGCACCTCCACCATGCAACACTTCATATTGCTGTGGTGTGATAGGTGGTATAGTAATACTCATAATGATCCTTATCTCCGTGTGTATTGCCTTCCTGGTAAGCAAGTAGCGATCATGATAGAGCAGTGTCGGTGCTACTTGCCCCAACAGAAGATATACCTCAATAGAGAGCAGGACACATCGACAGAATCGTGTAATTCCTTCCTGGCATTGCTTTGGAACTGCCTAGACAGAATTACTTAGCCATTGTGATCGTATTGATGTTTAGACTATGAAGTCCCGCCCGAACCCAAGAACAAGGTTCAGGGGAGAGATATGATCAGGAAATTGATGTCAGAAATCCGTCTGCTAAAAGTTCTTCTTCTTCTCGTTTTACAGGGGAGTGAATCTCTTTAGGATTGCGCAAGGAGGGCATCATGCTCACCGGTCAAATTCTACTGCAACTGATCGTCATCTTGCTTGTGGTGCAGGTGTTCGGCTACCTGTGTAGCTTTATTGGCCAACCAAGAGTGATTGGGGAAATTCTGGCCGGCCTTGCGCTGGGCCCAACACTGCTGGGAGCGATCTTGCCGCGAGTCGAAGCAACGGTGTTTCCGAGCAGCCTATTGCCAACCTTGCAGACCTTTGGTGATATCGGCCTGGTGCTCTACATGTTCTCGCTGGGAACGCATATCGATACGCATGCGATGCTGCGGCAGAGTCGTAAAGCCACGGTCGTCTCCTTGAGTGGTATTCTCCTCCCGCTTGCGATGGGGGGGACGATAGCGTTCTTCCTGTATCCTGAGTTTGCCGGATCAAAGGCCAATCTGGTGTCATTCATGCTGCTGGTGGGTACGGCGATGGCCATTACGGCATTTCCGGTGCTTGCACGCATCCTGGCGGAAAGGCATATGCTGGCGACCAACATTGGGACGCTGGCGCTGATCTGCGCGGCCATAGATGATGTTATAGGCTGGTGCTTGTTGGCGCTCGTGATTGCCATCATTAATGCCACAGGCGTGGCTTCTGTAGCGGTTACTATAGGGTTTCTTGTGCTCTTTGTCGGTGTCATGCTCGGTGTTGTACGCCCACTGCTGCTCTTTGCCGATCGACGAATAAAATCGAAGCCAGTGCTTATGGCACTCACGATGGTCCTGCTGCTACTATCCGCCTATGTAACCAATGCGATGGGTATACATCCAGTGTTTGGTGCATTCATGATGGGCATTATCCTGCCGCGCACAACGGCGTTCATTAGGCAGGTACAGAGCATCGATCAGGTAAACAATCTGCTGTTCTTGCCTCTCTACTTCGTCTATAATGGGTTACGAACGCACATCGGGCTGATCAACTCGCCCGCCTTATGGCTCATCTGCCTGCTGGTGCTGATTGTAGCTTGCCTTGGCAAGATTCTGGGAGGGACGCTATCCCTCAAGATACTAGGAGAGTCCTGGAAAGAGTCGTTCACACTGGGTACGCTGATGAATACACGAGGACTGGTTGAGTTGATCGTGCTCAACATTGGACTGAATCTGGGTGTGATTTCACCAACGTTCTTTGCGATGCTGGTGATTATGGCTCTGGCAACAACGATGATGGCACCGCCGCTGCTGTCCTTTCTTGGATATCGGCAGAGGGACGTGCGAGAGAAAGGGATCAGCGGTGCAAGCGAGGGAAATGCGCAAGAACAGACTCTACGAGCTAATACCCGTGAATTGTAGTACGGGGACGTTAGGAATAAGGAGACTTCGTCGATGCGGGCAGATACTCAGACACTCTATGTACGACTGACCTGGAGTGATGTAGCGACCGGCGAAGGTCGGGAACTGATTGCGCCTTTGCCCATTTCGTTCGGGCGTACTAATGAAAACACGGTTGTTCTTAACAGTAATGAGGTTTCGCGCAGACACGCTGTATTAAAAGCCCAGGACGGTGGAGTGATTCTTGAGGACCTGCGGAGTCTGAATGGCACGTATGTCAGCCGGGATCGCATCACCCAGGCACCGCTGCCCAGTAGTGCTGGTTTCCGAATCGGGCCATTCCATTTCATTATGGCAGTGGAACCGGCTCCTCCGCAGCAAGCTTCCGGTAGAGTGCCGATTGATCGAGCACATCCGTCACCAACTGTCCAATCACCTGAGAGGACCGCAGCTTTCTCTCAGGGCTTCTTAGGCAGGCTTATTGGTGCACAGCTAGAAGAGTCCACTCTGTTATTCAGCCATGTGACAGGGAATCTCATGCCGTCAGCCCCTAAAGCGCCTGTGGAGGACCCTTTGCCCCTGGGTGGCTTACGGCAGCCGATCATCTCCCTGAGGCAGGTGTACAACAGTGGATTGCCGGTGATGGAGACAACCTACCTGGCTGTTGGCGGAGGCATTGGCAGTTTCACCTGGGTCGATCACCTGCGTATATATGGGGTGCCGACGAACCAGATCAGGGCGTTGGGGCTAGAACCTCTCCCCATCGGACGCTACCAGCGCCTGTGTAGGAACTCACAGATTCCTGGCCACGAGCGCTTGCGCTCCAACAGTGATTCCTGTCCAGATAACATCTGGGGGTGGCCTAGCTACGGGCTGCGTGAAATCTGGCACTCTCTGGGTCATGGCGATATGGGGAACGCGATGCGCGTCGCGGTGCAAGTTTTTGGTGAGCCGGTCTTAACGGACACCTACACGCCGCGGTCAGGAGATGTTTTCCGGGCAGTGGATCGGGAGGCTCGCCGGATTGGTTGGGATCGCATCTTTCGTTATGGCAGGGCGCTGGCGGTGCGCAAAACCGACGATGGGCGCTATGTAGTGGCGTGTACCTGGACCAACGAGCGCGGGCAATCGCTGCAGCAGTTCGCGGTCGCACGCTATGTCCACCTGGCGATGGGCTATCCTGGAATCAGAGTCCTGGATGACATACAGAAGTATCGCGAGCGGACACATGATTTCCAGCACGCGGTCAATGCCTACGAAGACCATGACCAGGTCTATGAGCATCTGCTCAAGCATGGGGGAGTCGTGTTGGTGCGCGGGCGCGGAATAGTGGCTTCAAGGGTGATCCAGCGGCTGTATGAGGTGCGCGAGCAGAATAAGAATGTGGTTATCATGCATCTACACCGCTCGCCGGTGCCGGTGGGTCACCAGGATGGGCACGCTCGACGGCCGGTCATTAACCATGTAGAATTGCAGCCGTTCAACTGGCCCAAAGCGTGCTGGACAGGGTCGATGCGCCTGCAGTTGGAGAAGGCCGACGACCAGGAGCGAGACCGACTGCTCAACGACTGGGGAGGGACGACCACTGCTGACCGGAGAGATTGGCAGCGGATAGCAAAACAGGGGTTGCAAGAGGGCTGGTATCAGATCTACTTTGGAGAGGTCAAGTGGCTTGAGCGCAACAAGCGAGGGCAACTGATGACTCAAATCTCTACAGGGAAACCTAACCAGCCTGAGATAGCATTGACAACCGACTTTATTATTGACTGTACGGGACTGATAGCGTCCCTGGAGAACAACCCCTTTCTCAAGGACATGGTGGACTGTTACCAATTAGGATTGAATCCCAAAGGCCGGCTGAAAGTGTCCAATGATTTTGAGGTGATGGGTATGAGCAATGGGCCTGGACGGGTCTATGCCAGCGGAGTGATGACGCTTGGCGGACCGCACGCGGCTGTCGATAGTTTTCTGGGGCTGCAATACGCGGCACTGCGCTCGGTAGAAGATCTGGTTGCGCAGCATGCACCGGGATTACACTCGCTCACTCCCATCCGTTCATTCTCTCAGTGGGTCCGCTGGGCTCAAGGGGTACAACCATGACACCAACATTACTGGGTCGCTGGCAGATACGGATCTTTTTGCTGGCCACGGTAGGCCTGGTCATCTCGCTGATAGTGAGCCTGATCGTTTGGAACACCGTGCCGGTGTTTGCGCTGCTGTACGTGCTGCTTTTCGGGCTGGTGTGGGATGTGATATACCAGTTTATCACGTCGTTTCGTTGGGATCGGGACTGGCCGACCTGTTTCCAGGTGGCAGCAGGAGTCATAGAGGGGGCGCTGGTGTGGGGATTGATTCTGACGGGGAAGGTGCCTGGCATTCAGAATCCGCCGCCTTTCATCGTCTTCCTCATACAATATGGACTCATCTGGCTCAGCATTTTCATACTCACGCAAGGACCGTTACGCGTCATCTGGCTGAAATGGCGCTATCAAGGAGGGCAGTGGTTTGTATCCCGGAGTGTACAGGCTGGAGAGTACACCTCTCAACAACAACCTGTGCCAGCGCTCCAAGCTGTTGGGGAGTCCAATCTCCAACAACCTGTGGCGCCGCCTCAGATTGTTCGCCCTAGCAATCCCGCTCGTCGTCAAATCCCAGGAGAGCTGGCTGGCCTGCAGTCAGTACAGCCTTACGCATGTGCATGTGGACTCGCATTTGATCGTACAGCGGGGAATTTTTGCCCCCGGTGTGGCAGACCAAAGGTGCGGCAAGGAGTTTCGTAGAAGGTTGCATCTTAGTCACGGTCAAAGCCGCAGGGCCATCTGTTTTGCGCATCTTCCTCTTCCATTATGGGGAGATATAAGCGAGTTGACCAGGGTGAGCGCGTCACCAGGGAAGGCTGTACCGAACTGAGCCTTAAACTCTATATCAAGATCATTGGCACTCATACAGGCGACGCATCTTCATCAGCGCTATCATTTCGAGCTGTCGTACACGCTCGCGTGATATACCCAGTTCTTTTCCGACTTCGACCAATGTATGGCTCTGACCATCACCGATACCGTAGCGCAGCATGATCACCGAACGTTCACGTGGAGTCAGCAAGGCAAGTGCCCGATGCAGCTCTTCACCAAGGAGATGTTGTGAGGCAACGTCAGTGAGAGCAGGGGTCACGATATCTTCAAGCGTGTCCGCTAACGAGTAAGGGGCTTCGTCGTCTAGGAGCATGTCCAGGGAAACCGGTCGCTCGATGATACCGAGCAAATCGATGACCTCGTCTACACGCATTTGACAAGCCTCAGCTATCTGTTCGGGCAGCGGATCGATCCCGTTCTCTTGCGAAAGCTGCGCCGCGACACGATGAATCTTCCGTAAACGTCTTGCTACCAGCTCGGGCAGACGAATCAAGTGTGACTGTTCGCTGGCCGTACGATTGATCGCCTGGCGAATCCACCAGGTAGCATAGGTGCCAAAATGGCAGCCACGACGATAGTCAAATTTCTCAGCGGCATGCATGAGCCCCAGATTCCCGGCCTGGATGAGATCCACCAGAGGCACCCCCATACTGGAGTATCGACGCGCAATAGCAATCACCAGGCGCAAATTTGATTCGATCAACTTCCGACGCGCTTGCGCATCCCCAGCAGCGACTCGCTGCGCCAGGTCAATCTCTTCTGTATGTGTCAGGAGACCAAACCCGCGAATGTCTCGCAGGTAGCTCTGAAAAGCATCTTCAGAACCTACGGCCTGAGTAGCAGGTGCGGTCAATATGGTCTCACAGGTATCATCCATAGGATCGGCAATCGCCATCATTCTACGCTCCCTTCGGAAAACTTACCGATGCGTTTCATCTATTGCTGCCCTTTGCAGGACGTACGGCTATACTCTCATGGTGAACGTTTGTCTCTGTCCGGCCCGTCAGCTTTGCATATATAGATGTTCTTCCACTGATCGCCAGAGCGAACAGCCCAAGCACAAAGAGGCCAAATCCGGGGAGCCAGAGGGAAAGTGCGAACGAGAGAAAGTGAGCGGGAGTGAGATGGGCTGCCTGCAGATACTCGACAACCCCCACTCCTATGACCAGCAGACTCGGTGCTAGAGCTTCTGCACTGATGTAGCCACGACGGGCCATCCATCCAATGCCCAGCAGACCCAGTCCAATAGCCAACACATGAACTGCAAGGATCTGGTTGCCAGGCAGCATGTGCCCAAAGATGAGAAAGCCTGCCAGTCCTATTAATGTTGTTAACCATCCTGCTGCCAGGAAACGATGGGTATTGAGGGGTGCCACTATCAGCATGCCAAAACCAAAGAACAATTCACCTACGGGATAGGCATTGAGTAAACCTGACCAGGCAACTATGAGGGAGACGACTCCGAGCAGGAGCAACACATACGCCTGCCGGAGGTTATTGGCACGACTGCCAGCCGACACAGAAAACGGGTGTTGCATACGTAATTTCCCTTCTCTTCAAAGCTGATAGAGTGTTTTTTCTTGCAATAAGAGCACACGGCTGCGCCACGCGTTCTAACAAGAGATATACCTCAATGGGAGCAGGAACACATCGGCAGAAACGTGTAATTCCTTCACTTCATTGCTCTGGGAACCCGCTAGACAGAATTACCTAGCTGTTGCGGTCCTGGGCATCTGGCGTTGTGAGGAAGCATTTAGCCATCAGCGGTGAGGTCGAAACTGAACGTGTAGCAAAATGAGTTCGCAGGAGAGATCAGCCAAGGTGGTGTTCCATGGCGTAGCGCGTCGCCGCACTGCGCGAGGTAACGCCCAGCTTACTGTAGACGGAACTGATATGGGCATGGACAGTACGGGGACTAAGAACCAGCTTTTCGGCTATCTGCAAATCGGTCAGGCCACTCGCCACCAGGCGCAACACCTCTGCCTCTCGTGCCGTCAGACCGGCAGGATAGGTTGGTGACGGGGTCACTCTCGTCGTCGGGGGTAGAGCTGGCTTTTGCCCCCTGGCAGCCAGTGCCTGCTCCGGCGTCATGGATTGTCCCTGGGCCCAGGCGGCAGCGAACGCTTTTTCCCCCAGGTGGACCCGCGCAGCCGAGAACGCGCGTTCATAGTCAGCGCGCTCGACAGGCGGGATGGGCACACCGAGGGCATCACGTAAGGCCTCCGCTGCTCCCCAGAGCTGTGCCGCCCACGCGAACTGTCGCTGCGCCGCGACCACTTTCCCCAATCCCAGCAGGCATACAGCAGTTATCCACTTTTCGCCCAACTCGCCGGAGACCACCAGGCTCTCCTCGTACAGCGCGCGTGCCACTGCATAGTCACCCTGAGCAGCAACTACCTTCCCCAAAGCAGCAAGCGACTCAGCAGTGCCATGCCGGTGCCCCAGCTCTTTGTAGAGCACCACGCTCTTCTCGGCTAGTGTGCGTGCCGTGGCAAGGTCGCCCTGGCCAAGTGCTACCTGTCCCGAAATCCAGAACGTGGCGGCAATACCCTCTTTGAAACCTATCTCCCTGGAGACTGCGAGGCATTCTTCGAGCAGAGAGGGCACTCTTACCTGCTCAATTTGAGATACAAGGAGCACCTGTGCCAATTGAGAGAGCGCGTGAGCGACACCCCTTTTGTTCCCCAATTTCCTCTGTATCGCCAGGCTCTCCTCGAACAGGGCTCGTGCCCTGGCGTACTCACCCTGGCTGCTCTCCACCAATCCCCGCATGAAGAGCGCATAGGCGGCGCGCTCTTCGTCGTCCACTGCTCTGGCGAGTGTCAGGGCTTCCGCCAATAGCGCGCGCGCTGTTGCCGTGTCACCTCTCGTCCAGGCCACATTGCCCAGTAGATAGACGGAGTGCGCGATACCAGGCTGGTCTCCGAGTTCACGGTAGAGTGCCAGGCCCTTCTTACACAACGTCTCTGTGTGATCGTAGTCGCTCTGGACGAAGGCCAGGTAGGCCGCAACGATGAACGCTTTCGCCTGCACCGATGCCTCGATTCCCTCGCCTGCTGCCAATGCACGCTCCAGGAAATTCCGCCCTTCACTGATGTGACCATGTACTCTCCAGAAATCTCGCAGCGCTCCCCCAAACCGCAAGGCAATCTCCATGCTGCGCTCGCCCTCCACGGCCTTTTCATTCCCAGCTTGCTCTAACGACCACTGCAACGCCGCTCGCAGGTTATCATGTTCCCGCTCTAAGCGGTCCAACCATGCAGCTTGCTGGGGACCTCCGATCTCAGCCTCCGCATGCTCTGAAAGCCGTAGATAGCAGTGAGCATGGGCCCGCCGGGTGCTTTCCATGTCCCCACTGGAAGCCAGCGCCTCCAGCCCATACTCGCGGATGGTCTCTAGCATCAGCAGGCGCGGCTCCTCTCCCTCCTGCTCCGTTTGTCGCAGCAAGCTCTTGTCGATCAGCGATGCCACCCCGTCCAGCACGTATGCTGGCACATCACCGAGAGTACTATACATCGCCTCCACCGCTGCCAATGTGCAGCCGCCGACAAAAATGGAGAGACGCTGGAAGAGTTGTTGTTCCTGGGTATCTAGCAGATCATAACTCCACGCCAGCGTGTTACGAAGGGTCTGTTGCCGCGCAGGGACGTCCCTTGCCCCGCTCGTCAGCACCTCTAACCGATGTCCCAAACGCGCCAGTAGCGCCTGCGGCGGCAGGAGTTTGATACGTGCTCCTGCCAGCTCAATGGCCAGAGGCAACCCATCCAGGCGAATACAGATCTCGGCGATGGCACGAGCGTTGGTGGGAATCATCTTGAAATCTGGCCTGGCGGCCCTCGCCCGCTCCAGGAAGAGGGCCACGGCTGCATACTGTGAGAGCGCTTCACTTTCTGGCAGATAGGTGAGGTCGGGTAGCGCCAGTGGAGACACAGGAAACTCGTGTTCACCACGGATGTGCAGCACGGCACGACTGGTGACTAAGACCTTGAGCTGAGGACACAGCGCGACTAGTTCTGCCAGCTGTGGCGCTGCCGACACCACTTGTTCGAAGTTGTCCAACAGCAGCAACAAGTGTTTGTCTTGCAGAGAGGCTTTCAGAAGGTCGAACAATGGTCGCTCCCCGGTTTCTTTGACCCCAAGCGTCCAGGCGATGGTAGCGACGACCAGTTCGGGATCACTGACGGGAGCCAGCTGGATAACATAGATGCCGTCGCCAAAGTTATCAAGCAATTCAGTCGCTACCTGCAAGCTCAGGCGTGTTTTGCCGACACCGCCAGTCCCCGTGAGGGTTACAAGGCGCAAGCCTGGTCGTCGCAGGAGCGCACATACAGCCTGTATCTCTTGTTCGCGCCCAATCAGAGGTGTGAGTTGCGCAGGCAGATTGTGGGACCGAACACGCAAGTGGCCTGAGATATGTTCAACTTCGACTGAGTGTTCTGCGAGGGCATCAGAGACAAGCACAGGAAGTGTTCGCCCAGATGCTTCCGCCTTGCAGGCCTCCTCTAAGGCAGTGGCAAAGGCTTGCACAGTGGCAAAGCGTTCCTTGGGGTCCTTGGCCAGGGCCTTCAACACCACGTGCTCTATCGAGGACGGAATCGTTGGAACCTTCTCATGCAAAGGCGGAGGAGACACAAAGAGGTGCTGGCTATAGAGCTCACCCACTGTTCCGTGAAAGGGACGATCCCCACAGAACCACTCATAGACCACGACTGCTAACGCATACTGGTCACTCGCCGGGCATGGCCTGCCCCGAAGCTGCTCAGGTGCCATGTAGGCGATGGTGCCTGCCGCATCCTGGGCCCGCTGCTGGCCTGAACTCGCGGCCATGATGGCAATGCCAAAATCACTCAGCAAGACCTCGTTGTTGCGCCCCAAGAGCATATTTTCCGGCTTGATGTCGCGATGGACCAGCTTTTCCTGGTGCGCATACTGCAAGGCATCGGCCACTTGCATGACGTAGGCGGCGATGGTGTCCAGCGGGAGCCGCGTCCCTTTGGGGTGACGCTGCCGCAGGTTCCCATTAGGAGCATAGTCCATCACCAGAAAGGGGGTCGTGCTTTCCACCCCAAAGTCCAGGACCTGGATGATATGGGGATGCCGTAAGTGGGCAATCGTGCGTGCCTCGGTGAGAAAGTCTGCCCTATCATGACTTGCCAATTGCCCACGAAGCACTTTAATGGCGGCCTGGGTGTGCAGATGAATGTGTTTCCCCAGGTAGACTTCCGCGAAGTTCCCTTGCCCTAGCAGGTGGATGAGATGATAGTTGCCAAGCTGCTGTCCCACGCAGTCGGCCATGCTCGCACCTCCTCCTGGGGGCAGACTGACAAGTTCATCAATGCGCCGATACGAAACGAGTCCAATGGACAAAGGGAAGGCTACTCTCAAAGATGGCGCTGATATTATGTAGCGCCTGCCATTGCACTTACTATACTCTATCGAAGACAGGATTTCAACTCTGCCAATTGCTTAGGGTGTAAGACAGACTTCCTAATTGATCAGAAGGAAGTATCACGGGCCTTCACCTCTCCGTTAGAGAGTTGGTTTTGTATGAGCCAGGCATAATATCCGCTTTTCTCCAGCAATTCCTGATGCGAACCGGATTCCACAATCCGCCCCTCGTCAAGGACGAGAATACAATCTGCATTGCAGATTGTGCTGAGGCGGTGAGCGATGATGATTTGGGTACACTTCAAATTTTGCAGATTGCGCTCTATTATCCGTTCAGTGATGACATCTAATGCGCTCGTTGCTTCATCAAGGAGTAAAATGGCAGGCTCGTGTGCCAGAGCACAGGCGATAGCGAGACGCTGGCGTTGTCCACCAGAAAGCATACTGCCGCCTTCCGAGGCAAACGTCTCATATCCCATCGGCATCTGTACAACATCATCATGGAGGGCCGCTGCCTGCGTTGCTTTGACGATCTGCTCCATGTTGATATCAGGATGGTTGAAGGTGATATTTTGCCGGATTGACCCACTAAAGATGCGCGTATCTTGCATGACGGCACCAAATTGAGCACGTACGAGTTGATAATTGAGCTTGCATAGAGGGATGTCATCATAGAGGATCTCTCCCTCCGTTGGAAGATAAAGGCCCAATAACAGTTTGCCCAGCGTGCTTTTTCCCGATCCTGTTCGTCCCACGATGGCAATTCTTTCTCCTGGCTCAATCTGGATATCTATATCTCTCAACACTTTTGGGCCTGTGGGATCATACTGAAAACTCACCTGCTTGAGCGTAACTTGTCCTGTCAGGCGAGGTGGTTGTTGCACACCTTGCACGTTTTGTTCTGGTTCGGCTCCCATCACATCAGCAAGCCTTTCAAGGTGGGAGCGAACCACTTGTAATTGCTGCCCACTACTCGCTAATGATGTAAGTGGAATCAGGAATTCCCCAGCCAATGCACTCAACGCGAGCATTGTCCCTACTTGCATGCTGCCATTGAGTACCTCGATTGCTCCTATCCATAGTAATGCCAGAGGCGCAAGTATACTTAAAGCGCTTGTAGCAGTACCGATAACTGATGTCATGTAGTTCAGGCGCACAGAGAGATTTAATTGGGTAAAAAATAGATTGGACCAGTGTTGAAATGCTTTTTGTTCTGCTCCTGCTGCCTTCAGCGTAGTTACTCCTGTTAACATTTCTGTTACATATCCTTGAGATTCTCCTATTGCGTCTAACTCACGGCGGGCAAGGCGACGAACAGGACCACCTGTTCCTACTAATAAGATAACCTGGGGTATGCCGATAAGCAGCGCAATGGCTGCGAAGACGAGCGACTGTGAGAGCAAAATAAACAGATAGGTAATGACCATACTTCCATCGAGAAGGGTTGCAACCAGTTCATTGCTGACAAGATCGCGGATGGTCGTGTTACTTGCCATTCGTGCCAAAATGTCTCCGCTCGAACGTTGTTGAAAGAAGCGCAATGGGAGGGTAAGCAGATGTTCAAAAAAGCTCGACGTGGTAGAAGCATCGATGTGCGCTTGCAAATAGATCAGCAATGTTGCACGAATAAGCATAGTTACCAATTGAGCAAGTAGTACGATAAGCAGACCAACACCTAAAAGAGAAAGTACATTCATCATTCTGAAGGGGATAATTCGATCTACAAGCACTTTGGTGAATAGAGGGAGGGCCAGTCCAAATACTTGAAGAAGGAGAGAAGCCAGAATGATTTGCAGAAACACAAAAGGAGTCTGCTTGACGTATTGTACAAGGTACGTTCGTAATGATATCGACGGTGCGGTGGTATGAGGATCAAACTGTGTGCCTGGTTCTAATAGAATGACGATACCTGTGAAACCTGCGTCGAACTCTTGTGCTGTCAGGCGTTCGCGTCCTGAAGCAGGATCAACTACATCAACAAAGGAAGGGGACCAGCGCTCAAGGACCAGGAAATGGTTAAATTGCCAATGGATGATGGCAGGCAAATGAACGAAGCGAAAATCATTGACTCGTAATGATATTGTTCTGACCCTCAAGCCATAACTCCGGGCTGCTTGAACCATCCTCAATGCCGAAAGGCCATCCCGACCAACACCACAGCTTTCGCGTATTTCCGCTATGCTGGTCTTGCGGCCATAATATCCAAGAATCATGGCTAAACAGGCTGCGCCACACTCTACAGCGCTTGTTTGTATGAGTTCTGGCACTCTGCGTCGAAACATTCCGTTTACCAATCTTCAATCGCTTAATTCGCTACAAACAACAGTGAGAATATGTAACTATTCAGGTAGCCTCTCAGCCGCACGTGCTCGATAAATCGGCACTCTACTTACGGCGGCTGACTCTTTTTGAGTGGCTGCGGGCTTTTTCGCCTGCGGCGAAAAAGCCCGCAGCCACTCAAAAAACACGTGCGAAGCACCGGAGGTGCTGAGAAGTCATGTCAAAAACCAGGGGACCTGAAGAGTTACCTTGCACCTGAGCATTCACGAGATCTCCCGCTGTCAAATGAGGCGTACTCGTTGCTGCCAGTAGTGACCCAGTAGTAAAGACGGGGACTACTTCCCACCAGACCAGTAGCCCAGCGAGTAGTAATAGTAACAACAATAAGTATAAGAAGATAAGTATGGAAGGAGCCATCATACGAGGGAGAACATCTTTTTCCCGCCTCTGCATGTATTCCTTTATTGCTTTTTCGCGAAAAAGTGAATGATGTGGTTCCACTCTTTATCTCCTCATATATTCTATAGTCTACAAGTTTCGTAACTCCTCAGGACTCCTCACCACACGTGCTCGATAAATCGGCACTCTACGGTGGTGCGCAAGAGTTTTTTGCTGTGGGCTTGGCAGCCTGCGGCTGCCAAGCCCACAGCAAAAGACGACACGCTCAACGCGCTCCGCAACCGGAATGACGCGAGCCGCCGCAGGCGGCGAGGAAGCAAACACCTGAGTAGTTACCAAATTTCACTACCTCAGGTAGTTTGTACCGATTTACTGCCAAGTACAAATTCTCCAACAGAAGTTTCTTTTAGATAGTTGGAACCTGATAATTTTGTGAAGTGATCGGAATCACCTACCCCCAGAGCACAAGGGGCTAAGTCCATAGCAGTAGCCACAAGATACATAGTAGAATAAATTACACCTACATTTTTCAGTATAAGCGCGTAGGCTATACTTTGGTACTTCCATGAAACCCTCTGGAAACGTGCAGCAAGGGTGATCAATATCTGAGGGCGACAGGGTCCACCTGTAGCTTGATAGGCATCAAGTAGCAATCTTTCAGTATCTTTATTTGATTCTCGGATAAAAGATAGGGCATGATTCAATGGATCATACCAATAGAAACCCGGAGCGAGACCTTCACATCGATCAATAGTCAGGTAAAACTCCATTTCATAGCTTGCACCGCTACCGGGATAAGGCCTTTTTGTAAAGTCACCTATTTCCCCACCATTATCGACCTCTTTGACACGTGCAACCCGATAGAGAAACTCACCAAGTTGAGCAACCGTAATTGAGCTATCACCATAGTCGCGTATCGAGGTTCGAGCCTCCATCACAGCGGTTAAACCAGGATCTACCATACGAATCCTATCCATGTCGGGTCGGGGTAATGGTAGAGTAACAGGCCATTGAGCTTGCTTGACCGCCGGTTGAGGAGGAATTCGATGAAGAAAACGGAATGTACCCCCAAGCATGTTATTGTGTCTACCTACCCGACTACGGCTATGAAACAGGAGGTCATGAAAGTCCCAATGCATGAGAGCTTCATCATCATCTTCACTAAGCCGACCTTCACTCGTTATTGGAGACACGAAGTTGCCCATAACCAGTAGAGCTAGCAAACTGGTAACATTATCCACATCCTCTTCAGGTAGAGTTTGAGCAAGCTCAAATGGAGTAACTGCTGTACCAAGTTGATAAATTACACTCACCGTAATGGAACAATCAAGTCTCATACGAGCATGAGAGAGGGGAGATTCCAGATAGTTAAACCCATCCTCATCTCGCCTTACGTAAGCGAAACGTGACATCCTATAAGATTGATCTGCCTGAATGTTGGCCCATCTATGCTGAAAGTACGATGAAATTGGAATCAACGTTGCCAAAGGTATTTCCTTATCTTCACTTCCTGCACAAATATAGATCATCTGACGCCGTATCAAAGAGGACAAATAACGATAGAAAGTAGGCAGCACGCTCTCTCCATGAGCTGTGATAAGAGATTCGTTAATCCATCGCACCGAACAGGCTCTTTGGGTAAGCATCATCATCACGTGGCGTAGAGCTGGGCTAAGGTGAGAGATAGTAACCTGGAAGAAAGGAGAGGTGGCAACTACTCTATCCTCGCTTTCAAGCATCTCGACATTCTCTTTTAAACGATAAGAGATATGTGAGGTTTTTGTTGTTAAGTTCATAGTGAACTCCTCTCATAGAAACATGAGAACAGGAATTTCCTAGTAGAATGGATGAGGATGTGGATTGACCTCTGCCTCTGTTAGAGGATGGCTCCGATATCCCAGGGTAAACGGTAGTTGATGCAGCCGCTCAAAACCTATGACCCGACGATTGTGTTGTCCAAAAGTCATGGGCAACATACCGGGCATGAGAACCTTTACACAGCGCAAACCACAGAGAGTGTGTTCTGGCGCAGTTTGATCGACCACCATGATGTCTATACCACGCTTGAGATAGTAGCTGATGAGGTACTCGAGATCGTCTCGCAAATCCATGTGTTCTGGTGGATGATGATAGAAATCGCCAAATGCTTCCTGGAAGGTTTGCTGTTGCTGTGTGCGGTATAAGAAATGAAGTCGGTCAAGTGCCTCTGGCAGGTAGTACACTAGTGGGTGATCATGCATTGTTTTGACGAGGCTAGCATTTGTGAGCATCTCCAGTGCTGTTCTCCTCTGTTGATTTGATTGGGGAGGGAGATCAAGGGACGTTGTAAGTTCGCGTAGCGCTCTCAACAGAGCTTGCTCTGGATGGGGATGTGAACCCGCCACTATATGAGCCTTCGGCATACCTTCACGATTCTGTTCATCGATTCCCAGCAGGCAGAGGCAGGCAATCGCATGATCTAAGGTGGCATTCAAGGCATAGATGGTATAACCGGAATGATACTCAAGGTGTTCAACTAGTAAGCGGATCGTGGGATCTGTGACCGAGAGAAGGTTAAGATGCGGCAAACTAAGTTGAGCATACCACGTGAGTAAGAATGCATCGCGCTCTACTACTTCCATGATGCCATGGAAGATAGCCTCTTCAAGACAGTTACCAAGAGCACAGCCATTCGATATTTCGTAGACAAATGCCGGATTCTCTTCGCTCGTGGGGATACCATAATAGGCATAGTGCTCTGGTACAAGAATGGGGGACTGGCGTTGGAAGGAATAACCCCAGACCCAATTGCATGTCAGATCATGATGATACGGTACTAGATGACTATGGTAGTGATTTTGCTTGTGTTGCTCATATTGCTCTGGACTATGCAGCCCCAGGGTTGTAGGGTCGAGTGCTGGTTGTGCTTGTTGAACGAGTTGATGGTAGCTTGCCTGCACTGTTGTGCGTTTGCTTCTGGGGCGCAAACCTGCATAGCGTTCAGTGGCTTCTAATAGAGACACCATCTTGCTCTGTTCGGTGCGCAACGTACAGCCAGTACCTATAGTCTCATCTCCGTCTTGTGGTTCAAAATAAAGTAGGGACGAGGCAATCGGAAGCAAGTTTTTGTTCTCTGCTGTAAGGGAATAGACCAATCCCATCCGCTCATCAACATATGCTGAGAGAATCTGTTCTGTGTTGGCTTCAGGCTGTTGGATACGGTATGTAAACGCATCCACTTTTGGACATGACTGCAGGGCAATTACAGCCATCTCAGCTGTATCTGTGGCTAGTTCTCCACAATCAGGACAACAAGAGAGAGGAAGGAAAGAATGTCTGCGACAATCTAAGGTCTCTAATGAGACGAAGAGCAACGCATGCCCTGTCCGTATCTGACCTGGTCTCTGGAAGTACGTGGTGATTTCCTCTCCAACCAGTACTGCGAGCATTTTCATGCTGAACGATGAGAGCCAGGGCTGAGATACTATCGGTTCACGTTCCTCATAGAGATACTGGTGCAAAAGCTCACGTTCAGCTTCAGAGGAAGTTGCTCCGAATTTACGTAACTCAGCACAACTCGTACACCCTTTTTCTTGTGGAACGACACAGGGTCCGATAATGCCCTCACCAAATTGCGTATAAACAGGGAGCAAGGCCACATCTGATTGAAGACAGCGACGATTGATCTCCTGGAGTGTTTTGGGAGACCAGGTATCACTGCAAGAGACAACGATGCTGCAGGTTGCAAATTGCCGGGGAGAACTCTCCCTTGCGAGTGGGATGATCCGATACATGCTCTCTACATGACGTTTCACGTTCTGGTAAACAACTCCTTGTCCAATGAGTCCAATAGAGTACTCTTTGCTATCTTTTATTGAGTTATTATCCATGCTTTACCTCTGCTCTGATCAAGAGAACACGCACGATATAGGGTAACATCTGCATCAGGGCGGGGTCATGGTTCAGAGGAATAACGAGTGCGCGTAAACTGTTGGCCTGGAATTTCTGCAGTAACCATTCCAGCCTGGCTGACCATGCTTCTGGCAGCGTATAGCGCGGCACATACAATTGATTACTGCGCAGGGTCGATGGGAAATCTGGTACGGGAACTACCGCATACTCGGACTGCTGGAATTGCTCCGATTGATACTGCTGTAACGTTTGTTTAAGTCCCATGCTAAGTGCCTGTGCTACATCACAATGTGTACTATAGGCAATAACCTTCTCACCTAAACACGTGGCGAAGGTGGGCACTTGCAACGTACCCGTTATATCGTAGACGGTGATCTGCCCGACGGCTGCTTTGAGGAGATGATGCAAATGTGCACCTTCTGGAGTCATGGGAGACCTGGCAAGGTCAACCTGGATAGACGACTGTTGAGCATCCTTCAACTGTCCAACCGTAAGGTAGTTACACCAGTCTAACAGTGCCTGGCAGATCGCTTCCTCCCAGATCATCCCTGATGCAATTCCACGCTCACTCTCAGTTCCCCGCTCTTTATTGGAAAGAGAAAAGAAGACTTGCGTTGCAGGCACGAGATAGGCTTGTTGAGTATGCAAGTCCAGTGCCCAGGTCCACATCTCACCTTCTGTAAGAGGTGGTTTTACCCCTATCAATTGATCGGTGGATATGACAGGCAAGGTCTGTTGTTGTACTGCCTCACGGGGAAGCAATCGTCGTCGATCCACAAGATTGGCCGCATAGCGTTCGCACGCTCTTTGGGAGGCATGCAGCCTGGCGCTTATCGTATCTGTGCTCGCCGCAACGACGTTGAGCGGTGCGCTCTGGCTCTTCCTGAGCATAGGATGGGATAGATTTACTTTATAAACCGCAAGAGGTGCCTGGACGAAATTGTCGTCATCAATTGCAGTAAAAAGCCCAAGCCTGTTATCAACGCAACGAGCAATGTTTTCAGAGAACGTGTCCAGGCCGATTGGTCCCCGGTGCTGTAACTGTTGGATCTGCTCAAGGAACTGTAATGCAGTTGGAATAATAGGATGCTGACAGGCCAGACAATGGGGATGTGGAAGAAACGGATGGCTCTCACTTAGGAATGTTTCGAGATCAATATCTATCAGATTTCCCACAGTTTTTGTGAATCCAGTCTGCGTAACATATTTAAACAACTCAAAGATGAGCCGATTCGCAGTTATGGTCACGGTTGGCATCGCGAGGAACCGACTGGTAGAGACCATCGACTGATCCTGGAATTCGTAGTGTGAAAGTTGTTCTGAGCAACGCGGCAGATTTGCTTGCAGACGCCGCCAGGCACACTCCCAGCATCCTCCAGTTTCTGGACTCACCAGCGGGCCGACCCAGGCATGATCATCAACCATGATGGCCTGGATGAATGTTTTCTGCTGTTCAACGCACAGCCTATTTAACAGCTGGGCTCGTGCTAACATCGGTCGCTCAGAGATATGAAGAATGGCATCGTAAACCTGGATCGTGTCCAGCACTTCGGTCTCATCATCCCAACAGGGGGCATCAATTGATTGCACGATTTGTTCAGAATCGCAAGTTGCAAACAAATCAAGCATGTCTGGGTGCGAGCTTGAACCAATGTCACTTTCCGGCGTTATGATCATGTCGATCTGCCTCACTCCACATTGCAGGCTTGCTTGCACAAGTAAAGTGAAACTGAGCCCAGAGCCAATGATAAGAAGTCGCTTGTTACGAAAACGCTCAAACTGGTAGGCAGCAGATGTTTGAAAGGACTCAATAAAAGTAATGTCTGAGGAGTAGATTTCTAGCTCCGCTGGACGAAGTGTATGAAGTTGATCCTGGCTTGTGTCTTTAAGAAAATGATGGACGAATAATTTCTCTATCAGATTCGTGACCATCCTTTTTCTATCTGTGTCCAATCCCCCCGTTATCTCTTCAAGAGTAGAGTTTCCATTGAGATGGGGAACAAGATGTTCTAACAGGCGATATAAGCTTTTTCCTTTGAGCATGAGGCGACTGTTGTTACTGCGTAGATAGACGCCATCATGTACCGAGATGTAGCAAGTATCTGCGTTGAATTTTGGTCGCATATTCTGTGCCAAAAAATGTTCCATTCTTCTTGAACGCTGCTAAAGGACGAAAAAGATTACCGTTGCTCGGGGGAAGCTATCACGACTGTGCTATGACTCCCATAATGTACAGATAGTAATAACTTCCCCGGCTTGAGTCAAACGATAAATTTGAACCTCTTGTTGAGGTACAGTTCACAACAACTCCTAATCACCACACCCACCGCAATCACCACCGCAATCACCACCGCAACCACAATGTCGACGACGGTGTCCGCAAAAGCAAAAAAATCGACGACGACGACGACGACGACGACCGCAACCGCACTCACCACCGCAATCACCACCGCAATCACCACCGCAACCGCAATTACCACCGCAACCGCACTCACCACCATGAATGTCGCCAAGCTCAAGAACATCGACCTCTTCCAGGTCTTCATCGGTCAGATCAATAAACTCAACAAACTGGTCGGAGAGCTTTTTCCCTGTTGCCTGACTGTCACAATTGTCGCGATCCATGAGTCATCCTCCTTTCTTTTGAGGAAAACATGGGGTAACTACTTAGGTACCCTTTTTAAGCCGCCTCCAAAGCCAAACGAGTCAAAGGCGATGACAACGAGGATAGCTCATGATCGAGTCTGGGAACAGGCTTCATCATGACATCTACCTGAGTAGTTACCTAAGGTCTTTGTTCGCTTTGACAGGACGGTTTCAAAAGTACGCACTACGAAGCGAAAACACCACGGAGGACGAAGGGATCAGGAGCCAGCAAGCCTGGTAGGAAGCCATGAAAAGAGCACATCCTACCAAAAGCAGGCCACCACTAGCATCATGAGAGTACAATCCCTACACAAATATGCTACGAAGTCTACAACAGCACAAAAAGCAGTTGTGCAGAAAGGGGATGAAGGATACACTGGAAACAACACTCCCCGGTATTATCCCTAACAATAAACTATAACACATACTTGCTCATAATGTCAAGCGAGCGAATTACCTCTCCATTAAAAATGTTACAAAAATAATTCGTTACCTCACGAGTAAATGTTACTAGTACAACCACATTAAGATACTGTTGGCGAATTCGACTTTCGTAGGGATGTTCTAACTTTCCTAAGCACGAAAGGTGGTCGACGAAGAATCAACAAGATAACTCCCTTGTGCTGTCTACACGAGCAGGAGAATTCAGGTGAGGTGGTGCTCAATGGCATAGCGCGTCGCGGCACTGCGTGAGCTCAGACCCAGTTTGTTATAGATGGAACTGATATGGGTATGGACGGTACGAGGACTGAGAACGAGCTTTTCGGCTATCTGCAGGTCGGTTAGACCACCCGCCACCAGGCGTAGCACCTCGACCTCACGTGCCGTCAGCCCTTCAGGATAGGTCGATGATGGGGTCACTCTCGTCGTCGGGGGTGGAGCTGGCTTTTGCCCCCTGGCAGCTAGTGCCTGCTCCGGCATCATGGATCGCCCCTGGGCCCAGGCGGCAGTGAACGCTTTTTCCCCCAGATGGACCCGCACAGCCGAGACCGAGCGTTCATAGTCAGCGCGCTCGACAGGCGGGACGGGCACACCGATGGCGTCGCGTAGCGCCTCTGCTGCCCCCCACAGCTGTGCTGCCCACGCGAGCTGTCGCTGCGCCGCCACGACTTCCCCTAATCCCACCAGGCACAAGGCAGTCATCCACTTTTCGCCCAACGCTCCAGAGATTGCGAGACTCTCTTCATAGCACTGGCGTGCCGCTACATAGTCACCCTGAGCAGCAAGCACCTTCCCCAACACAGCAAGTGACTCGGCGGTACCATGCTGGTGCCCCATCTCTCTGTAGAGCGCCACCCCCTTCTCCACCAGTGAGTGTGCCGTAACAACGTCACTCTGACTGAGAGCTAACTGTCCCGAGAGGCAGTAAGATGCGGCAATCCCTTCCTTTAAGCCTACCTCCCTGGAGAGCGCGAGGCTCTCCTCAAGCAGTGTACGTATCCTTGCCTGATCGCCTTGCGAAACAAAGAGCACTTGTGCCAGTTGGGAGAGCGTATGAGCGATACCTCTCTTGTTGCTTAATTTCCTATGTATCCCCAGGCTCTCTTCAAAGAGAGTATATGCCCTGGTATAGTCCCCCTGGCTGCTGCCCAGCAATGCCAGGGAAAAGAGCGTGTAGGCCACGTACTCCTTGTAATCCACCTCTCTGAAGAGCGCTAAAGCCTCCTCTAGTAGCGGGCGAGCCCTGGCTGTGTCACCCCTGGCCCAGGCAATGTTGCCCAGTAGAAAGAGGAGGGGCGCGATGACTCGCTGGTCTCCCAACTCCCGGCACAGTGCCAGGCTCTGCTCAGACAGTACCTGTGCCCGATCATAATCCCCCTGGATGAAGGCCCAGTTCGCGGCTGCGATGAACGCCTTCGCCTGTACAGATGCCTCGATTCCCTCACTTGCCGCCAGCGCCTGTTCCAGGAAGTTCCGCCCTTCACTCCAGTGACCACGCCCCCACCAGAATTGCCACAGCGCTCCGCCCAACCGCAAGGCTATCTCCTTCGCATCGCCCGCCTGCTCTAGCGACCACTGCAACGCCGCTCGCAGGTTGCCATGCTCACGCTCCAACCGCTCCAGCCACATGACTTGCTGCGGGCCTATCAGCGCTGGCTCTGCCTCCTCCGCCAGCGACAGGTAGTACGTAGCATGAGCCAGCCGGGTGCTCTCCATCTCCCCATTGGAGGTCAGCACCTCCAGTCCATACTCGCGGACGGTCTCCAGCATCAGCAAACGCGGCTCCTCCCCCTCCTGCTCCGTTTGTTGTAGCAAGCTCTTATCGATCAGCGATGCCACTCCCTCCAGTACCTCTGTCGACCTATCGCCCAGTGTCCTATATATCGCCTCTACCGCTGCTAGCGTGCAGCCACCGACAAAGACGGAGAGCCGTCTGAAAAGTAGCTGCTCCTCGGCATCGAGCAAATCATAACTCCACGCCAGCGTGTTACGCAGCGTTTGCTGCCGCGCAGGGACATCTCTCGCCCCGCCCGTCAACACCTGTAACCGATGTCCCAAACGTGCCAGGAGCGCTTGTGGCGGAAGAAGTTTGACGCGTGCCCCTGCCAGCTCAATGGCCAGAGGCAACCCATCCAGGTGAACACAAATCTCGGCGATGGCACGAGCATTGGTGGAATTCATCTGGAAGTCGGGCTTGACCGCCTGCGCACGTTCGAGGAAGAGGGCTATCGCTGCATATTGCGTGAGCGTTTCGCTCTCTGGAAGCTGAGAGAGGTCGGGCAGCGCCAATGGTAGCACGGGAAACTCGTGTTCACCCCTAATATGTAGCACGACGCGACTGGTCACCAGAATCTTGAGGTGAGAACAAGTAGTCAGCAGGTCCGATAGCTGTGGTGCTGCCGACACCACTTGCTCAAAATTGTCCAGCAGCAATAGTAGATGTTTGTCCTGTAGATAGGTTTGCAGCAGGTTGAGCAGGGGTTGATCTCCAGCCTCTTTGAGCTTGAGCGCCTGGGCGATGGAAGGAACGACTAGAGCAGGATCGCTAATAGGAGCTAGCGGGACGAAGTAGACACCGTCGGGGAAGTCATTAAGCAGTTCAGTCGCTACCTCAAGACCAAGGCGTGTTTTGCCGACACCGCCGGTCCCTGTGAGGGTCACGAGACGCACCTCCGGTCGTCGCAGCAGGGCGCAGGCCGCCGCCACTTCCTGTTCGCGCCCGATCAGCGAGGTGGGCTGCGCAGGCAGGTTGTGGGGCCGAACATGCAATTGGTCCGGCAGAGCTTCTCCCAGATGTTCCCCGTGGGCATCAGAGGCAAACAGAGAGAGAGTCCAGCCAGGTGACTCTGCTTTGCAGGCCTCCTCTAAGGCTGCTGCAAATGCTCCCACACTGGCAAAGCGTTCTTTAGGGTCTTTGGCCAATGCCTTGACCACGACGTACTCCACCGCAGGTGGGATTGCCGGGACCTTCTCACGCAAAGGAGGAGGCGGCACAAACAGATGCTGGCTATAGAGTTCGCTCACTGTTCCACGAAAGGGGCGATCTCCACATAACCACTCATAGACCACGATCCCTAATGCATACTGGTCACTGGCTGGGCGCGGCTTGCCTTGAAGCTGCTCAGGTGCCATGTAGGCGACGGTGCCAGCGGCATCTTGAGCCGGCTGCTGGCCTGAGCTCTGGGTCATGATAGCAATGCCAAAGTCGCTCAGCAAGATTTCGTCGCTGCGTCCCAGCAGCATATTCTCCGGCTTGATGTCGCGATGGACCAGCTTTTCCTGGTGCGCATACTGCAAGGCTCCTGCCACCTGTGTGACGTAAGTGACGATGGTGTCCAGGGAAAGGAGCACCCCTTTGGGGTGGCGCTGCCGCAGGTTGCCTCCCGGAGCATAGTCCATCACCAGAAAGGGAGTCATGTCTTCCACACCAAAGTCCAGGACCTGGATGATATGGGGGTGCCGTAAGTGGGCAATCGTGCGTGCCTCAGTGAGAAAGCTTGCTGTATCATGACTTACTAACTGCCCATGGAGCACTTTAATGGCCGCCTGGGTGTGCAGATGCACATGCTTGCCCAGGTAGACTTCCGCGAAGTTCCCCTGTCCTAGCAGGCGGATGAGATGATAGTTGCCAAGCTGCTGCCCGGCGCGGTTGGACATGGCCGTACCTTCCTCCTTGGAGCGTTCTGGCACGCGAACCGATGCAAAAGGCATTGATACGCTCTCGTAAGTGCCATTGCACTTACTATACTCTACGGGAGGCAGCATTTCAACGTTGCACAGGAAAAGGGTATTAGTCCATAGGGTAGGGGTGGGACCGATCTAGGAGTGACGTTATACGCGTAGGGGCGGAGGTAGATGAGGAGTAGAGTGGGATAGCATGGCGACCGCAAGGGCCCACCCGGCCCCACCCAGCCACCCTCGCCACTACTATACGACGTTGGGACCGTCAAGCCCGTGTATCGTAGTGGCGAGGGTGGTGCCATGGGGATGGGTGGGCCCTTGCGGTCGCCATGCTGGGGGCTGATGCGTGGGGATTCTCTTTATTTGAACTGCATTGGAGGGCACCCTAAAGCCCGCTCAGGCGGGACTCGACGAAGTAGGAAAGCCAACGGGTGACCGTTGGCATCCCGTCCCGTAGAACGGGACGGGAGGATGTCAATGACCGCCGAAGTGGGAGTGCACGAATTGCGCAACGTCGTGGCCAAGCTTGAGGCCCGCTTCGTGATCGATCCGAGTGTGCTGTCCCGCGTAGATCCGGCTCAGTCCTGCCTCGGTCGCAATGTCGCTGTAGCTGGTAAAGGTCCGAACGGCGCCTGGCAGAACGTCGGAGGTGACGCGGATTTGATCCTGGTTCCCGAAGAAGGCGGCCAGCACGGTCGCTCCGGCCGCGCTAATCGTGCTGTGGGCGCCTGGATAAGAGGGATCAAGTGCGGTAACGGCGAGCGGCGTCCAATTCGGATTGCCGACTATTGCCGGATTCCCGCCTGTTTTGGCCAGGCGGACGGCCGTGACCGGCCTCCAGATCTGGTAATGGTATTTGGCGTCATAGAAGGCGATGGCGCTGTCAGCGAAGGAGAGGTTGAGCACCGCGAACAGGCGCGCGGTGGTCTCCAGGTTCGTGTGGTGAGCGAGGGCGGCGTTCTCGGCGATCTCATTCCAGGTGTTCCAGATCGGCCCCGCCCAGAACTTTGCGATCACCGTCTGGTCGGCCGTCCGCGTCGTGCTGGTGTTTTGACCCAGGCTCTTCACCTCGTTCACGGCTTGCGCGTAAGCCTGGCTGGTCAACGCGGGATAGGGCGCGGGGCGGAACTGCGCCGCGTTGTTGAGCACAAAGGGGGTCACGTTACCCCAGGTGGGGAAAACGGGTGCCGCGAACTTGGGCGGCGTGAGTTGGTAGTCGCCCGGCTGGTTGCCCGGCACAAAGGGTGCCGGCTTGGCGGCGGACCCGTCAGTGGCGCGGATGGCGAGCAAGCGCGCGGCAACGGCCTGGCCGACCTGGATTCCCTGCTGTTTGCCCGCTCCGTCCGGGATCGTGGCGAGCTCACCGGCGAGTTGCTGATCGAGCGCCGCCTTCCACTTGGGATAGAACGCCGCCAGGGTGTCATGGCCAGCCGTGGCTGCTGCTGCATCGGGTCGGGCAGTGCTGGAAGCGTTCACCGAGAAGACATATGGAGGGGCGTCCCGGGTGATGGAGACGACGGCGTCGTAGATCGCCGCGTGCAGGATGGCGAAGCTGCGCGTCGGGTGAACGGTGGCCGGCTGAGCTCCGGGCGTTTGGACGATGTGGAGCAGCTCCTTATTCCAGGCGATGACGATGGCACCGGAGCCGTCCGCGGCCTTGCCGCTCGCACTGGTC